>ERZ773246.172-NODE-172-length-31494-cov-133.984_pt1 | contig 31494 bp, 24 predicted proteins | sample MGYA00580519_ERZ773246 | MGnify/ENA primary metagenome ERZ773246 (study PRJEB29015, sample SAMEA2738153) | human oral metagenome | biome: human oral; feature: human-associated habitat; material: saliva | place: China | collected 2246 ...
ACGGGAACGAGCGGCGGCGCACGACGCGCCCCTTCCAGTGGATCATCGCCCACGCTCCGCAGATGAGCGCGATGCCGAGGGAGGCGATGCCGCCGACCAGGATCGACCAGCGCGCCCCAAACATGGTCCCCACCCAGCCGACGAGCGGCGAGCCGATCGGTGTCGCACCCAGGAAAACGAGGGAATACAGGGCCATGACGCGCCCGCGCTTGTCGGGATCGGTGCGCGTCTGTACGAGGGCGTTCGCACTCGTATTCATCGTCAGCATGCCAAAGCCCGTGGGAATCGACAGGAGGGCAAACCACCAGTACGAGGGCGATAGACCCAGCAAGATCTCGGCGGTCCCGTAGAAGGCGGCACCCATGAGAATCGTGCGCAGGCGAGGAGCGCGGCGCGCCGCTCCCGTGGATCCGAGAATCGAACCGAAGGCCATGAAGGTCGAGAGAATGCCAAAAGATCCGGCGGCCTTCCCGAACACCGTCGTCGCCATGAGAGCGCTCGTCATCTGGAAGTTCATGCCAAGCGCGCTCACAACGAAGATGAGCGCGAGGATGATGCGAATGTCGGTGCGGCTGTGCACGTAGACGACGGACTCGCGCAGCTGGCCGCGGGCGCGCGGCACGAGCATGCGCGGATACAGTCGGTCACCGCGCATGAGGGCCAGCGCGATGACGGGGGCCATGAACATGACCGCATCGATGATGAACACCGGGCCGATCCCCCACCAGTCGATGAAGAAGCCCGCGGAGGCCGGGCCGATGAGGCGCGCGGTATGGAAGGCCGTGGCGTTCAGGGCAACGGCGTTCGCCATCTTGTCCTGAGGCACGAGCTCGCCCACGAAGGCCTGGCGCGCCGGGGTATCGACGGCGGAGATAGTCCCCGAGATGAACGCCAGGATGTACTGGTGCCAGAGCTCGCCCGTCCCCGTTAGAACCACGATGCCGATGATGAGGGAGACGAGACCGACCCCCGTCTGCGTGCACTGCAGGAGGCGGCGCCCGGGGACGCGATCCGCGAGGACCCCCGCCCACGCCGAAAACAGGATGATCGGCAGGAACTGCAGAGCGGTGACCACGCCAACCTGCGAGGCATCGTGATCGGTGAGAACCGTCAGCACGTACCAGTCCTGGGCGACGCGCTGAAGCCACACGCCCGTCGACGCAATGAGCGAGGCGACGAACCAGTACCGGTAGTTCACGTAGCGCATGGATGCAAACGTTGCCGACATGCCGTTCCTCCCTCTCTCAATTCACGCACTGTACGAGGCAGGGGCTGACGGCGCTGACCGGCCCCCATCGGTGCACCTTCCCAGGATACGACCGCCCCGCCGGAGGAAGGCTCCGGCGGGGCGGGAAGGGGATGAAGCGTGACGAATCAGCCGACGCCGAGGAGGCGCTGGATCGGACCCATCAGGAAGTAGATGACGAACAGACCGGCGACCAGCCACATGAGCGGGTGCACCTTGGCGGCCTTGCCCTTGACGAGCTGGATGACCGCGTAGGTCACGAAGCCCACACCGATGCCGACGGACACGGAGTAACCGAAGGGCATAAAGGCGATCGTCATGAAGGCGGGGATCGCAACTTCCTCGGAATCCCAGTCGATGCCGGTCACCTGGGTCATCATGAGGAAGCCGACGAACACGAGGGCCGTGGAGGCGGCCTCGGTCGGGACCAGCTCGACGAGGGGTGCCAGGAAGGTCGACAGCAGGAACAGGATGCCGGTGACCACGGAGGCCAGGCCCGTGCGGGCACCCTCGGCGACACCCGAGGCGGACTCGACGTAGGAGGTGTTCGAGGAGACGCCGCCGACGCCGCCGGCCACCGCGGCCAGGGAGTCGATGATCAGGATCTGGCGGGTCTTGGGGGGGTTGCCGTCCTTGTCCAGCAGGTTACCCTCCGCGCCGACGGCCACCATGGTGCCCATCGTGTCGAAGAAGTCCGCGAGCATGAGCGAGAAGACCAGCAGGATCACGGAGACGACGCCGAGCTTGCCGAAGCCGCCGAAGAGATCCACCTTGCCCAGCGTGTCGAACACGGGAACCGCGATCGGGGAACCCTTGAGCTCGGGGACGGTCTGGCCCCAGCCGGTCGGGTTGGTATCGGAGATGCGGTCGATGTGGGCGAAGGCCTGAACAATGACTGCGAGGATCGTGGAGGCGATGATCGAGATCAGCACCGCGCCCTTCACCTTGCGCACGTAGAGGATCATCATGAGGAACAGGCCGAACACGAAGACGAGGGCCGGCCAGCCGTCGAGCGAGCCCGAGATGCCAAACTGGACGGGGGTCGCGCCGGTGCGCACGATGCCCGCGTTCACGAGGCCGATGAGGGCCACGAAGAGGCCCAGGCCCACCGTGATGGCGGTCTTGAGGGCGGCGGGAACCGCACGGAAAACGGCCTCGCGGAAGCCGGTGAGGACCAGCAGGAAGATGAGGATACCTTCCCAGGCGATGATGCCCATGGCCTCGCCGTAGCTGAGGCCGGCACCGAGGACCAGGGTAAAGGCGACGACCGCGTTGAGGCCGAGGCCTGCGGCGAGCGCCAGGGGGTAGTTCGCGACAACACCCATGAGGATCGTCATGATGCCCGCGACGAGCGCGGTGCCGGCTGCGATGCCCTGGGTCGTGATGGAGCCGTCTTCGGGAACGGCATTACCCAGGATCGCCGGGTTGACGACCAGGATGTATGCCATCGCGAAGAAGGTGACAATTCCACCGCGGATTTCGTGACTAATAGTCGAGCCGCGCTTGGAAATCTGGAAGAACGAATCAAGTGACTGTGCGAAGCCGCCGTGGGACGGGGCGGTCTTTTCTTGTGTGCTCACCGGATAATCGTGCCTGTTCGGCCGCCCGCATGCAAACAAACTCATCATTTGCCCACTTGCTGAGAAAGCACCCGGGACTCAGTCCCGAGTGCTTTCTGTCAGTTTACAGCGGAAGGAAACGTCAGCCTTCCTGTTCCTCACCCGTCGGGGCCTCGGCCTGGGCGGATATCACTTCGCCGACCACGGCCTCGTCCTTCTTCGCCTCGTTCGATGCGCGCGGCATCGGCTCGGCGTCGAGCGCCCCTTCGTTCACTCGCGAGGGACGCACGGGCCACGCGGTGCCGTTCTTGGGCACGTCGGTCTCCGAGTGAGAGCCGCACGTGTGGTCCAAAGAGACCACGGCACCGTCGTCGGTCGCCCACTCGTTCGCACACACGCCAAACATCGTGCGCATGTCCCCGCCCATCTTCACGAGGAAGCCACACGTCGAACACGTGTTACGCGGGCGACGCCCGGACTTCGGGCCGCGTTCCGACTCGTACCAGCGCTTCGCGGCCTGGCTGTGCCCTTCCGGCGAGAGGACGCGCACCCTCCCTAAGCCGAGCTCTCGCACGACCGGCAGGTCCGGGTCCACGCTCGTATCCTCGAAGCTCTGCACGAGACGCTCATCGTCCGCCTTGTACGGCAGGACGTCGTCGCGAGAAATATCCGAGGGACGCAGGCGATCCTCCCACGGAACCCACTCGGGGGCCAGAAGCGCACCCTCACCAGGGGTCATATCGACTTCACACACGGTGGCGACGCGTCCGCGCGGCACGCGGGCGATGGTCACGGCCCAGCACCAGCCCACGTAACCCGCGTCAGTCGACGCGAAATAGTGGGTAGCCAGGCGCTCCGACACCATCTCGAATCCGACGTGCTCGCCGACGGGACGCGGGTGCGCGACGGCCTCGGCACCGGCGCGCGCGACGTCGACGGCGGCCTCGAGGACGGCGTCCTTCTTCACTGCCCGCAGGCGGGCACTAGTCTTAGGCATCAAATTCCTCTGCGACGGCGCGCAGCACCTTCGCGATCTTGGTCGCGTTGTCCGGGTAGGAACCGCGGCGCAGCGCGGCGCTCGAGGAGTCGAGGAGCTTAATCAGATCCTCGACGACGGGCACCATCGCCTGCGGCTTGCGGCGCTTGGCTCGGGCAACGGAAGCTGTCTCCTTCAGGAAACGCACGCTCAGAGCCTGCGGTCCCTTTCGTCCGTCGGCCACCGAATACTCCACGCGAGCACCCACTCGCGGGTTAGCGTGGTCGGCCGGCAGCGCGGACGAGTGGAGGAAGACATCAGCGCCGTCATCTCCCGCAATGAAGCCAAAACCGCGATCTGCGTCGAAGAACCTCACTTTACCGGTGGGCATGGTCCCCTCCTTCTCTCAATAGATAGTCTGAAAGCCCCTATGGGCTCTCCCTATCATAGGGCCCTCTTCCTCCGCGCGCGGGAAAGCGGCCGACGCCTGTAGCGAACAGCACCGCTACCCCCATTCCGTCTGAGCTTTCGCGTAGACTGACCCCACGGAAACAACCACCGATGCCGCGGTGCGTCACACGCTAGACGCGCACGGCACACATGGTGTATGTTGACCTGTTCGCCACATCGCAGGAGGACCCCGTGACACGAATCCGCCGTTTCAGCCTCATCGCTGTTCTGACAGCGATACTGCTTGCGCTGGGCCTTCCCGCGCTCGCAGCGTCGCCCATGTCCATCAGTGATTCGGTCACCGATCCCGACGGCTGGCTTGCCAGCGCAGACCGTTCCACGATCGAGTCCGCGACCAGCAGGGCCGCGTCCTCCGGCAAACCCGTCAAGGTCGTCCTCGTCGCTAACTTCTCGGGTACGGACGCAGCGTCCTGGTGCAAGCAGACCGCCGAGCGCTCCTCCCTGGCCAACGGCACCGTCGTCTACGTCATCGCATACTCGCAGCGCCGCGACGCAGCCTGCTCCTACAACGGGCCATCCGGCACCTCCCTTCAGAACGCCGTGCGCGCATCCGAGGCCCAGTTGACGCCCAATCCGCTGACATCTTCCGCCGTCGCCAACGGAGTCGACGCATTCGTTAATACCTACGTAAACAGCTCCTACAACTCCAGTTCCACGGGCTCGAGCTCCACGAGCTCAAGCTCGTCGCGCAGCTCCAGCTCGTCCTCCGACGACACGAGCTCGCTTTTCGGCATGTTCGTCATGTTCCTGCTGCTCGTGGGCGGCGTGATTGCCGTCGCCATCGGAGTTGCGCGCTCGTCGCGTCGCAACAGGGTCGCCGCCCTGCAGGCCGCACAGGTCGACGCCGAGAGCGCGGCGCGTGCCGCTCAGGAAGCGAATCGACAGCTCCTGTCCGCGGACGAGCAGGTACGCACCGCGACGGACGAGCTCAACTACGCGCGCGCACAATTCGGCCTGAGCTCCACGGACGAATTCGCCCGAGCGATCGAAGCCGGCAAGGCAGCGGTCTCGCGCGGCTTCAGCGCCCAGGGGCAGATGAACTCTGCAACCCTACCGGCCGAGCAGCTCCGCCTGGCCACCGCGATCATGCAGGATCTGGGCGCCAACATGAACCCGCTCAGCGCCATCCAGGCGTCGTTCGCCACCAAGCGCGCCGAGCAGGCCTCGCTCCCCGAGCGAATCGCAGAGGCCCGCGAGCGCCTCGCGGAAGAGCTGGCGGATCTCGAACGCGCGAAGTCCGAGCTGGCCAGCATTTCGGCACTCTACCCTGCGCAGATGCTCGCATCCCTCCAGGACAACCCGGACCAGGCCTCGGCCCTGCTCACCTCGGCACGCACCGCCCTCGACACCGCACAAGCATCCGCGTCCACCGATCGCGCGCACGCCGCGAGCGCCCTCGACACGGCCCTGCGCGCCCTGACGATGGCCAACCACCAGACCGACGCGATCTTCTCGGCGAAGTCCGACCTTGACGCGATCCGCGATCGCCTCGTCGCGGCGATCAGCTCGATCTCCTCGGACATCACCGACGTCAACGAACTGCACACAGATCCGGCGGTCTTCAACCCGCTGGTGGCCGACGCTCACGCGGCCATCGCCGAGGCCCAGGCGGCCCTGGCAAACACGGGCGATCCGCTCGCAGCTCTCGAGCACCTGCGCATGTCCGAGGCCACCCTGGACGCGGCGCTCGAGCCGCTGCGCACCAAGGAGGAGGCCTACGAGAAGGCATACACAGCTGCCGAGGCTCAGATTTCGCTGGCCGAGTCCGCCGTCGCCCAGGCCCAGCGCTACGTGCAGGGCCGACGCGGAGCCATCGACCTTGAGCTCCGCTCGACCCTCAACAACGCCGAGACGGCCCTGAGCACCGCTCAGCGCTCGCTTGAGGACGATCCCGAGGCCGCGTCGACGCACGCGATGAACGCACGCGCCCTCGCGGACAGCGTCATGGCGACCCCCATCCAGAACTTCGGCGGGTCGTGGGGGCAGCCCACCACGGGCAACGGGTCCTACACGGGCTCGTCCCTGGGTGACTTCCTCCTGTGGTCGACGCTGTTCTCGAATTCCGGTTCGCACCACCGAGACGACTTCGATCCCTTCCACAGCGGCTCCAGCTCGTCCGGATCCGGCTGGTCCTTCGCTTCCGGCGGCGGCTCCGACTGGGGCTCGAGCTCGAGCAGCTCCGACTGGGGTTCGGGCGGCTGGTCCTCCGCTTCCGGTAGCTTCTGAGTGTTGCCCACCCGTGAGGCCCGCACATTCCTTTGTGTGTGGGCCTCACGGCATCCTTGTGGCCTCGGGAAACATGAGCGAGTCCCTCACAGCTCCTCATATTTCCTCGTAAACTAAGAACGATCGCGAACCGGCGCCGCACCATACAGCGCGCTGTCGGCGCTATCGAGCCGCACAGCAGAGGTTTATCGCTTCATCGACGAGCAGGAGGCACCGTGTCACGGATCCGACGCCTGGGCTTCGCAGCCATCATGATGGTTGCGATGCTGGTCGGCGGCGCACCAGCGTTCGCGACCGAGCCGCTCACCACGAGCGGACACGTCACCGATCCAGACGGCTTTCTGAGCGACGAGCAACGCGAAACTATTGAGACCCCAGCGAAATCGTTTTATTCCACATACACCACGTACATCGACGTCGCCGTCATTCCCAACTTCTCCGGCCAGAAGCCATCAGCGTGGTGCGAGGCGACCCTCAAGCAATCGCGCAGCGCACAACAGGGCATCCTCTACGTTGTCGCCTACGAGGATGGTACGAACGTCTCCTGCGCGGGTTCGGAGCTAGCGAAAGATTCGATTACCAGGCTGATGCTGGACGGCGCGCTAAGCGCCGCCCGTTACAAGCATAAAACCACCCCACTGACCCCCGAAGAGGCAGTGGCGGGCTCTCGCGCGTTCATCGACGCTCTACGCAGCGATTACGACTTCAGGGCACGCAACGCTGCCGAGAACAGCAAGAGACGGCAAGAGGAGGAGAGAAGGCGCGAGGAGCAAAAGAAGGAAGAAGCCAAGAGGAATCGCGGCGCTAACATCATCATATCTGCGGTCATTGTGATTGCCATTGGCTCCAAGGTGTGGGTTTGGGTGCGCAAAGAGAGAGAATACGAATACGCCGAACCCCCAACTGTGGATACGGAACCCACCCCGATCGTGGACACCGTACGGCGCGACGCCCTGAGGGCAGCTGCAGATGCACGGCGGCGCCTGTCGGAGGCCGAGGAACAAGTGCGCGCCGCCGAAGAAGACTGGAACTTCGCTCGCGCCCAGTTCGGCAGCGCCGCGGCCGAACAGTACGGACGTCGCCTCGAGGCGGCGAAGGCCGCTATTGCGCGCGGCTTCGACACTTACAAACAGATCGAGCAGACGTCAGATTCTCACGCCAAGCGACGCCTCGCCACAACAATCACGGAGGATCTCGACAAGAACCTTCCGCCCCTGCAGGATGCTCGCAAGGAGTTTGACGCACAACGGGAGAAGCGCTCATCGCTTCCCGCTCAGCTTGCCGACGCTCGCGAACGCCTCGTCGAGGAGCTCGCCGATCTGGAGCGCTCGAAGGAGGAACTCTCCAGCATTGCGGGCCTCTACTCCGAGTCCATGCTCGCTTCGCTCCAGGACAATCCGCAGCGTGCGGCACAACTGCTGGAGTCCGCTCGCGCGGCGTTGGAGACGGCCGGCGCTCATCTCGACACCGACACCACCCGAGCAGCCTCCGCGCTGGATACCGCCCAGCGCGCACTGACCATGGCCAATGCGCAGACGGATGCGATCTTCTCTGCGAAGACCGATCTTGACGCGTTCCTCGAGCGGCTCACTTCTTCCATCGGATCCGTGTCCACCGCCCTGACGGACGCGAAGCGGCTCGATTCCTCCGACGCCTTCTCTCCCCTTCTGGACGAGGCCGAGGCCGCCATCACCAGGGGACAGCGCGCACTGGTCAGCAACGAGGACCCCCTCGGCGCGCTCGAAAACCTTCGCGACGTGGAGCTCAGACTGGAAGCGGTCCTCGCCCCGCTGATGACTGAGGAACAGGCAAAGCTCAAGGCGAAAGAGACCGCCCAGCGCCATATTCGCGACGCCGACGCAGCCCTCACCTGGGCACGCAAGTACCTGAAGGACCACGAGGGTTCGGCTCTCCTCGACGTGAACAAGCTGATGAGCGAAGCCGAACAGGCAATGGCCGAGGCACGCGAGGCCCTTGACGAAGACCCCTTACGAGCGAGCGCAGCAGCTTCGCGGGCCACCACGCTCACCAACCGCGCACTTGCGGCGCCAGGGCGACGATAGAGGAGGTTGACTCGAACTTATTTCCACCCGCACACGACCGTCACGTACACTGGTCTTACACCATCAGAATGTGATGCAAGATACGCGATATTGGAGACGCTGCACCTCACAATGGTGTATCTTAATCTGTTCGCCACTAACCGAGGAGGATCACATGCCACGGATTCGAGATGCTCGAGCACGTACGCACTGATCCACCCACCGGTTTGGGCGACTTGTAGCCCACCCACCAATCGCGCGAGGCTTCATCTCGCTCACAACCCGCGCGCACGCGCACCAACCAAAACCGCGCAGATGCGCACCACCCCTCAAAGGAGAACATCATGGCCGAAAAGCAGACGATCCTGGGCCGTATCGCTCAGCTCGCCAAGGCGAACATCAACGCGCTCCTCGACAAGGCCGAGGATCCGCAGAAGATGATCGACCAGCTCATCCGCGACTACACCAACTCCATCATCGAGGCCGAGAACGCGATCGCTCAGACCCTGGGCAACCTGCGCATGGCCGAGAAGGACTACGAGGAAGATGTCAAGGCTGCTGCCGACTGGGGCCAGAAGGCCGCCGCCGCTTCCGCGAAGGCTGACTCCCTGCGCGCCGCTGGCGACGAGGCCGGAGCCGATAAGTGGGATAACCTGGCCAAGGTTGCCCTCGGCAAGCAGATCCAGTTCGAGAACGAGGTCAAGACCGAGGAGCCTGCTCTCGCTTCTCAGCGCGATGTCGCGGAGCGCCTGAAGACCGGCCTCGCTCAGATGAAGGACAAGCTCTCCGAGCTCAAGAGCCGCCGCGACCAGCTGATCGCCCGGGAGAAGACTGCTAAGGCTCAGGCCCAGGTCACGGAGGCCCTCGGCTCCATCAACATCCTGGACCCCACGAGCGAGCTCGGCCGCTTCGAGGACCGCGTGCGCCAGCAGGAGGCCCTCGCCCAGGGCAAGATGGAACTGGCCGCTTCCTCGCTGGACGCCCAGTTCGCTGAGCTGCAGACCGACTCCTCGCAGGTGGAGATCGAGGCTCGCCTGGCCGCCCTGAAGGGCAACAACACCCAGGCGTGAGCAACGCGGCCCAGCCGCACACATAGACAGGCCGGGCGGCCCCTCGCGGGGCCGCCCGGTTCGTCATGTCGGTGCCAACGCGTCCGCTCGCGGACGCGGGGCCAGGGTTTACAGGAAGGACATCGGGTCGAAGTCGTCGATATCGATGATGTGGAGCCTGGGTAGGCGCACCTGGAAGGCGTGCACGTCGTATTCGAGGTCGATGATCTCCAGGCCTCGTTCCTCCAGCTCGTGGAGCTGGGAGGAGAGGAATTCCTTGAAGCACATGACCGCGACGCGGCGGCCCTGGTCGAGGAGGGTCTCGATCTGGGGCAGGAAGTCGGCATCGTGGCTGGCCAGGATCACGTCGCCCGTACCGAGCTGCGCGATCGCGTCCATGGTGCGCTGGAGGCCGACGTCGACGACCTTCATGTCGGCCGGACCCGACAGGGGGATGACCGAGTAGTCCATGGCCGTGAGCGCCTGGACGAAGCCCATCGGCAGGAAGCCGGAGGAGCCGTTGAGGAAGAACAGGCCCTTGGCCTTCTGGCCCCAGCGGCCGTGCGCGCTCTCGAGGACACGATCCCAGCGGGGGCGCTCCTCGGGGTTCGGGCGCCGATCAAGGACAGAGAGACCCAGCGTGGCATCGATATTTTCGCCGTCTACGACGAGATATGTTGTTTGATTATTAGGGTTTTCCATGGGAATAGAGTAACTGACGATTGTCCATACCTATGCGGCCTTGAGTCCTATGTATAACCCGATAGAGCGAGGCCGGGACTGCTCAGCGCAGCCCCGGCCTCGTCAATTTCTATGGAGTGACAATCACTTCACGTCGTCGTCAACCCAGTCGAGCGTACGCGTGACGGCCTTCTTCCACAGGCGGTAGGTGCGGTCGCGCTCGGCCGGCTCCATGGACGGCGTCCAGCGCTTGCCTTCCTGCCAGTTGGCCACGACGTCCTCGGTGCCCGACCAGTAGCCCACGGCCATACCGGCGGCGTAGGCGGCACCCAGGGCGGTCGTCTCGATGACCTTCGGGCGAACAACGTCGACGCCGCACAGGTCGGCCTGGAACTGCATGACCAGGTCGTCGTGCGTCATGCCGCCGTCAACCTTGAGCTCCTTGAGCGGCACGCCGGCGTCGGCGTTCATCGCGTCGAGGACCTCGGCGCTCTGGAACGCGGTCGACTCCTCGACGGCGCGGGCGATGTGGCCCTTGTTGACGTAGCGGGTCAGGCCCACGATCGCGCCGCGAGCGTCCGAACGCCAGTAGGGGGCGAACAGGCCGGAGAAGGCGGGGACGAAGTAGACGCCGCCGTTGTCCTCGACCGTGCTGGCCAGCTCGCCAATGTCCGAGGACTTGACGATCATGCCCAGGTTGTCGCGCAGCCACTGGACCAGCGAGCCTGCAACGGCGATCGAACCCTCGAGGGCGTACACGGCCGGCTGATCGCCGATCTTGTAGGCGACCGTGGTGAGCAGGCCGTTGTTGGAGAAGACGGGCTCGGTGCCGGTGTTCATGAGCATGAAGCAGCCGGTGCCGTAGGTGTTCTTCGCCATGCCCTTTTCGAAGCAGGCCTGGCCGAAGGTCGCGGCCTGCTGGTCGCCGAGAATACCGGCGATCGGGGTGTCGATGAGCAGACCGTTCTTACGCCCGTAGCCGTAGATCTCGGAGGAGGACTTGATCTCGGGGAGCATCGACATCGGGATGCCGAAGATCTCGCAGACGTCCTCGCGCCACTGCAGCGTGCGGATGTCCATGAGCATGGTGCGCGAGGCGTTGGTGACGTCGGTGCAGTGCACGCCGCCGTTGATGCCGCCCGTCAGGTTCCACAGGACCCAGCAGTCGGTGTTGCCGAAGAGCAGGTCGCCGGCCTCGGCGCGCTCGCGAGCGCCCTCGACGTTGTCGAGGATCCACTTGATCTTCGAGCCGGAGAAGTAGGGGGACAGGCCCAGGCCACAGATCTGGCGGAAGCGGTCCGGCCCCTCGTCACCCTCGAGCTCCTTGACGATGTCGGAGGTGCGCATGTCCTGCCAGACGATCGCGTTATAGACGGGCTCGCCGGTGTTCTTATCCCACACGACGGTGGTCTCACGCTGATTGGTGATACCGACGGCAGCGAGGTTGTGGCGGTTGATCTCCGCCTTCTGCAGAGCCTCGGCGACGACGGTGCGAGTGGTCTCCCAGATTTCGATGGGGTTGTGCTCCACCCAGCCCGGGTTCGGGAAGATCTGGGTGAATTCCTTCTGTCCGACGGAGACGATCTCGCCGGAGTGGTTGAAGATGATCGCACGGGTCGAGGTGGTGCCCTGATCGATGGCGAGAACGAACTTTTCGGTGGTCATGAGTGTCCTTTCGGAGGCGTTATCACGTCGTTGTGTGTGCCGCGTCGATCCACCTGCGCGGCGGGCGGGACTTCGCAGTCCCACAAAATGTCACCCCGGCGGCGGGGTATGACGCGGGCGAGGCCGCGGTGGCCTCGCCCGCGCACTCACTCTCAGGCGAGGGTGAGGAAGTAGAGAACGGTGCCGACGATGGCGCCGACGATCGGGCCGACGACGGGGACCCAGGAGTAGCCCCAGTCGGAGCCGCCCTTGCCCTTGATTGGCAGGATCGCGTGGGCGATACGGGGGGCGAGGTCACGGGCCGGGTTGATGGCGTATCCGGTGGGGCCACCGAGCGAGTTACCGATGACGACGATGATGAGCGCGACGCCGAGCGGACCGACCGCAGTCTCGGTGTGACCGGATACGAAGACCCACAGGACGAGCACGGCAGTGCCGATGGCCTCAGTGAGGCAGTTCCAACCGTAGGAGCGAATCTCGGGGCCGGTGGAGAAGACGCCGAGCTTGAGGGCGGGATCGCAATCCTCGTCGAAGTGCTTCTTGAAGGTCAGCCAGCACAGAACGGCGCCGACGAAAGCACCGAGGAACTGGGCGACGAAGTAGACGAGGATGTTGGTGGTGTTGACCGCAACGCCGGGGGCGAGCTCAACGGAGGAGTCGAAGGCGTGGCCGACAGCCTTAGCGATCGTCACGGCGGGGTTCAGGTGACCGCCGGAGCGGAACGCGACGTAGACGCCGGCGAAGACCGCGAGGCCCCATCCCCAGTTGATGAGCAGCCAGCCGCCGCCCTTGCCCTTGGACTTGGGCAGCAGGTTCGTGGCGACGACGCCGCCACCGAGGAGCAGCAGGACAGCCGTGCCGAGGAACTCAGACCAGAAAAGCTGGCCCGTGGTAGGGACAGCCGCATCGGCGGCTGCCGGGAGCAGTGTTGTGAGCATGTTTCCCTATCTTTCTCCGACGCGTCTTCGCGCCGGGTCACCGGTGTTCTTTCACCGCCAACTGTGTACCGTCGAACAATATCCGCTCGGATAAGCTTCGCGGGTCACATCACAGTATGTCACTTGTTGCACGTTAGCCCAAACTGAGTGCACATCCGTGCAGCACTCCACATGTGACCCTGACCATATGACACGCTTTCCGCATGCCAACCCTCCAGACTCCTTAATCTCCAAAGTCACACATCTGCACGCTTGTGCATGGCACACTAGAAAACGTGACAATACGTGACGAACAGGCGCATGAGGCCGCCTCGATGTACTACCTCCAGGGGCAGACGATGGAGACAATCGCCCGCCACCTGCAGATATCACGCTCCTCGGTCTCGCGACTTCTCGCCCACGCGCGGGAGGTCGGCCTGGTGCGCATCTCGGTGTCTGCCTCCCCCGGCCTCAAGGGCACCCTCGCAGGACAAATCGCCGACCTCTTCGGCGTCCAGGTTTCTGTCGTTCCCGTTCACGACGTCCACACCGAGGTCAACCGCCTGCACAACGTTGCGCTCGTCGCGGCGGAACACCTTATCGACATGCTCTTCCCCGGCGTCACCCTCGGCATCGCCTGGGGAAACACCACCGCCGAAGTGACGCGGGCCATGCCCCACGTGTCTTTTGCGGGTTCCACAGTCGTCCAGCTCAACGGAGCGGCCACCGCCACCGAGTCGGGCATGCCCTACGCCGAGGCCATCATCGCTCGTGCCGCGAAGGCCATCGGCGGGCGCATCGTCAACTTCCCCGTGCCCGCATTCTTCGACTACGCGGACACCAAAGAGGCGCTCTGGCGCGAACGCTCCGTCCAGTCGGTCCTCAACACGATCGACAGCGCAGACGTCGCCCTGTTCGGCGTCGGCTCCATGTCGGCCCGCCTCCCCTCTCACGTCTACTCGGGGGGGTTCCTCGACCCCAACGAGATCGCGGCGGCCCAGAACGACGGGGTTGTCGGCGACGTGTGCACCGTCCTCATCCGCGAGGACGGCTCCACGAACATGCACCTCAACGAGCGCGCCTCGGGCCCGAGCCCAGCCACGCTCAAGAAGATCCCACGCCGCCTCTGCGTCGTCTCCGGCGCCTCGAAGGCGCTACCGCTCCTCGGGGCACTGCGCGCAGGGGTCGCCACCGACCTCGTCCTCGACGACGGGGCCGCGCACGAGCTCCTCGACCTCGTCCACACGCGCATGGCTCCCCGCCGCTCCTACATCTGAGCAGAGGCCACACCGACGCACAAGACAGGACCCCGACCTCGTCCATGATGGAACGAGTCCGGGGTCCTTTCTCAGCTCAGCTCAGCTCAGGCGCTTGACCAGCGGGAACGGAATCGTCTCGCGGATGCCCTGGCCGGTGAGGACCATGAGCAGGCGGTCGATGCCCATGCCCATGCCGCCGCACGGCGGGAAGCCCTGCTCCATGGCGATGAGGAAGTCCTCGTCGAGGACCATGGCCTCCGGGTCGCCGTTGGCAGCCGCGAGGGCCTGCGCCTCGAAGCGCTCGCGCTGGACGACCGGGTCGGCCAGCTCGGAGTAGGCGGTGCCCGTCTCGAAGCCGCGCACGTACAGGTCCCACTTTTCAGTGAGGCCGGGGCGCGAGCGGTGGTAGCGGGTCAGCGGGGAGGTGTCCTCCGGGAAGTCGTAGACGAAGGTCGGCGCCCACAGCTTGGAGGCGACGAGCTCCTCGAAGATGTCTTCGACGATCTTGCCGGACACGGCGTAGTCGTCGACCTCCAGGCCGATGCGCTCCGCGTACTTGACGAGGGTCTCGCGCGGCGTCTCCACCGTGATCTCCTCGCCCAGGGCCTCGGAGGTGGAGCCGTACAGGTCGATGCGGTCCCACTCGCCCGACAGGTCGTACTCGGTGCCGTCGGCCAGGCGCACGATTTCCTCGCCCTCGGACAGGTCGAAGGCGTCGCGCGCGGCCTGCTGAATAAGGTCGCGGGTCAGCTCAGCCATGCCGTTGTAGTCCGAGTAGGCCTCGTAGGCCTCCAGGGACGTGAACTCGGGGCTGTGCGAGGAGTCCATGCCCTCGTTGCGGAAGTTGCGGTTCATCTCGAAGACGCGGTCCACGCCGCCGACGACCGCGCGCTTGAGGTAGATCTCCGTCGCGATGCGCAGGTAGAGCTCGGTATCGAGCGCGTTCATGTGCGTCGTGAAGGGGCGGGCAGCCGCGCCACCGTGGATCATCTGCAGCATCGGCGTCTCGAGCTCGATGTAGTCGCGGCGGAAGAAGTTCTCGCGGATCGAGCGGTTGACGGCCGCGCGGATGCGGACCATGTCGCGCGCGGCGGGGCGCGTGATCAGGTCGAGCTCGCGGCGGCGGATGCGCTGGTCCTCGGACAGGGTGATTTCTTCGCCGTCCTCGGTGGTCCAGGTCTTGGGCAGGGGGCGGATCGCCTTGGAGGCAATGGCCCAGGAGGCGTCGGGGGCGGGCAGCGCGGTGGGCGCGGCGTCGTACTCGGCCTGGGCCTCGGGAGTGACCTCGGCGGGGGTCGCGAAGATCGACAGCTCGCCGCGGCGCGAGGAGATCACGCGGCCGTGGACGAAGAGGTGATCGCCCAGGTCGACGTCGTTCTTGTAGGCGGCCAGGGACTCGGCGCCGACGGAGGCGGCCGAGAGCATGACCTGGATCTTGTTGCCCTCACCGTCCATGAGGGTCGCGAAGCAGAGCTTGCCGCCGTTGCGCGCGAGGATGACGCGGCCCGCCAGGCCCACGTAGTCCTCGGTCTCTTCGCCAGGCTCGAGGTGGGCGTACTTCTCACGCACCGCCTTGATGGTGGTCGTGATCGGCAGGCGCACGGGGTAGGCGGGGATGCCGGCCTCCATGAGGCGCGCGCGCTTGGCCGCGCGAACCTTGACCTGCTCGGGGGTGTCGTCTGCGGGTGCTTGCGTGGGCGTGGAAGAAGAATCGGTCATGCGCCTATCGTACCGGGATTTGGCCCCGTGACGAGGCAGGGGCCCGGTTGGGCTCCTCACGCACCCGGGAGGTCGGCTGCGTAGGGTGCCGACGAGGATCCGCCGATCCCCTGCGTGGAGTGTGCGGCGGCCGCACAGGCGAGGGCGAGCGCCTCGGGCCACGGCATGCGGCGAGCTCGGCGCGCCCAGGCCAGCCCCGCCGAAAAGACGTCTCCCGCGCCCGTCGTATCCACCGCCTTCACGGCGGGCGCTGGCACGCGCAGGATCTGTCCGTCGACGCACGCAATCACGCCGTTCTTGCCGCAGGTAACCACGCAGTCGCACCCAAAGGACGCGAACCACCGCGCAGCTTCCTCCACGCTGTCGGTGCGCGCGTAGGCGAGCGCCTCCTCCTCGTTGGGCGTGCACACATCGGCCAGGTGCAAGACCTCCAGGTCGGCCGGGTCCCAGGCCCCGGCCTCGTCCCAGGCTGTATCCGCCAGCACCCAGGTCCCGCGCTCGCGCCAAGACGAGACAACCTCGCCGTTCTCGCTGATTCCCCGCACATCCGCGAGCAGGCACGCCGGCGCGTCGCCTCCCAAGCGTGGCAGCGCGGTCGTCCCGCGCGTCGTCATCGCGCGATCGCCATCAAAAGACAGGGAGACGGTGACGTTTTGATCGCCCACGCGCTCGCACGAGGAGGTGTCCACGCCTTCGCGCGCGAGCATCTCGTCCACGAACGCTCCCATCTGATCGACGCCCACGCGGCTGTGCAGGCGCACGGGCGCACCCAAGCGAGCCAGCGCAATCGCCTGATTGGCCGCGCCGCCCGCGCACATGAGAGCTCCCTCCACCCAGGCCTCGCGGCCGGGAACCGGAGGACCGTCGAGGGGACCCATCACGACGTCAAGAAACGTCGGACCATACACCGCGAACTGAGATGCGGCGGGTAGATGAGATGCCACGGGTCCTCCTAGACGTGAGCGCGACTACAATATGTCACTGAGCCACCACTATACGTATCCAGAGAGGATGCCCGCCATGCAGCTCACCATCGTCGGAGGAGGGGGCTTCCGGGTCCCCGCGATGATCGACGTCTTGGCCCGTTCGCGGTCGGGTCAGGGAGCCTACGCCTCCCTCGACGTCGACCGCGTCGTCCTGTACGACACCGATGCGCGTAGGCTCGACGCGATGATGGCCGTGCTTTCCTCGCTGGACTTCCCGCACTCCCCCACCGTTCGTGCGACGACGGACATCAACGAGGCGCTTCCCGGAGCCGACTTCGTCTTCTCCGCGATGCGCGTGGGCGGGACCTGCGGAAGGGTCCTCGACGAGCACTGCGGCCTCGACAACGGCTTGTTGGGGCAGGAGACCGTCGGCGTGGGCGGCTACTGCTACGCGTTCCGCTCGCTCGGACCGGCACTCGAGCTGGCACGTGCCGCCAAGCGCCTGTGCCCGGGCGCCTGGCTCATCAACTTCACAAACCCGGCCGGGATCATCACCCAGGCGATGCGTTCCGTGCTCGGCGAGCGCGTCATCGGCATCTGCGACACCCCCATCGGCCTCGTCAACCGCACGCTGAACGCCCTGGGCGTTGCCGAAGATGAGCGCACCGACGTGTCCTTCGACTACGTGGGCCTCAACCACCTCGGCTGGCTGCGCTCGCTCTCAGTCGACGGCCGCGACATCCTCCCGCGCCTCTTCGCCGACGAGGCGGCCCTGGGGTCCATGGAAGAATCCCGCGCCATCGGCACGGACTGGATTCGCGCGCTGGGTGCCCTGCCCAACGAATACCTCTTCTACTACTACTGCCATCGCGAAGCCATGGCCCGCATCCACCAGGACCAAACCCGCGGCGAGTACCTGCGCGATCAGCAGGAGGCCTTCTACAACGCCGTCCTCGCGTGCCCCGAGCAGGCGGGACGGACATGGATCGATGCGCTCGCCGACCGGGAGGCGACGTACATGGCCGAGGCCCGCGACGTCGACGAGCGTTCCGGCAGGCGTGCCGAGGACATCGCGGGCGGTGGCTACCAAAAGGTGGCCCTCGACCTCATGAACGCTCTCGCTACGAATACTCCGGCGCGCATGATCCTCAACGTCGGTAACGGCGACGGCGGGTTCTCCTCGATTCCGACGCTGCGCGACACGGACGTCGTCGAGGTTCCCTGCGACGTCGACGCCTCCGGCGTGCATCCGATTCCGGTCGCTCCCTTGGAAGGGGCCGCTCTCGGCCTCGTCCAATCCGTGAAGGCCTGCGAGAATCTCGTCATCGACGCCGCCCGCGAGCGCGACCGCAGCCTCGCGTGGCAGGCGCTGGCGCTGCACCCCCTGGTCGACTCGGTCAACGTCGCGCGCGCCGTACTCGACCAGGCGATCCGCACAAACCCGCTGGTCGCCGCTGCCTTCGACTGAGCGGCGCCCATCAACGCACTGTGCCCCTGCCTCGTACGGACGAGGCCGGGGCACAGTGCGGCAAACAGGCCGGCTAGCGGGCCATCACCCGCGCGTGTCCCAGCGGAAGAACTCTTCTCCCCCTGCGTAACCGTGGGGACACCCCGCGTCGCGGGTGCCCTGTCGGATCCAGGACTCCATCCGGTCGAGGTCGTCGAATTGGGTGACGTGCTCGCGCACTGCCCTGACCTTGGCCTCGATGTCTGCCTGGTCCAGCTCGACGACGTGATTCGTCGACGGGCCGCCTTGGAACCACACTTCTTCGACGACGTGGGGGTCCAGGCCCTCGTCGAGCAGCTCGGGGAACGCGAAGGGGTTGCGCGCGGCCGGGTAGACGGCGTCCGTGACCGCGGCGCCCACGGCTCGGTGGTCCGGGTGATTGGCGTAGATGGACGACCAGTTGTATTCGGGCGAGAGGGTGAGGATCAGGTTCGGTTTCACGCGCCGAATGAGGGCGACGATATCGCGCACGAGCCCGTGGGACGGGGTCACCATACCGTCGGGGTAGCCGTCGAAGAAGACGAGCTCCGTGACGCCCAGTTGCTCGCACGCGCGGCGCTGTTCATCGCGACGCAACTCCCCCATCTGCTGATGTAGATCCTGGTCGGAGCCGCCCGCGTCACCGTCCGTGACGACTGCGACGACGACCCTCGATCCTTCGCGCACGAAGCGAGCCAGCGTCCCGCCCGCGTCCACGTCCGCATCATCGGGGTGGGCGTAAATGCCCAGCACGGTATCCATTCGTGTACTCCTTATTGAGGCGCCGGCGAGATCATGTCCCGCCGGCGCCTGTCCCGAGTCTGTGACGACTACTGATCAATCGCCGCGTTGGCGGCGTCCTGAGCGGCCTGGACGCCCTCATGCACGCCGGTGCGTCCCAGGAAGACTTCCTTGAGCACGCCGTTGTACGCGTCCATTGCCGCGCCCAGCTTCGCGCCGAAGGGAGCCATGATCGTACCCGAAGGAGTCTTCGCCATCACCGAGGTGTCGACGCCCTTGTCCGACCAGTAGGCGGTCCACGTCGCCTGGGCCTTCTCGTTCGCGGGGAAGCCGGCGCCGGTCTTACCCAGCGCGGCACCGCCGTCCTTGCCAGCCAGCCACGCCAGCAGCTTGTGCTGAGCCTCGGGGTTTGCGCTCGCCGTCGAACCGGCGGCGACGACGGAGTTACCGACCGTCACAGCACCGGCGGGACCCTTCGGCTGGGGAGCCAGGCCCCACTCGAAGGAAGCGCCCTCTGCCACGTTCGCCAGGTTGTAGGAACCGGACTGGAACAGAGCGATCTTACCCTGCAGGAACTGGTCGCGGCTGAAGTCGCCGTTGTCGTTCGTGTCGGCCGCCGAGGGGGCCACGTGCTCCTTGTTGATCAGGTCCACCAGGTAGCCGACCGCTGCGTCACCCTCGGGGCTCGCGAACGTAAAGCGACCGCTCTCATCCTGCAGGGTGGCACCGGCCGAGCCCAGGTACGGAATGAACATGGCCTGACCATCGAGCGCAGCGTTGTATCCGTACTGGACGATATGGTCCGCGTCGAAAGCGGGGTCAGCCGCGTTGCGGCCCGACGAGTCCAGCGTCAGCTTGCGGGTGATCTCCCGCAGAGAGTCGGTGGAGGCACTCGGGTCCCACGACAGGTTCTGCAGGTCGTCGATGCTCACGCCGGCCGCGTCCAACAGCGACTTGTTGTAGTACACCGCGATCGACGGGTCGGTGAGGACCGGGACGCCGTAGAGCTTTCCGTCAACCGTGTACTGATCGATGGCACCCTGAAGCCAGCCGTCACGCTCGGAGGCGGGGAACTCCTCGTCGATGTTGACAATCTTGCCGCCGCGCGCGTACTCCGTGTAGTTGTTCGTGTTGGACCAGAAGACGTCCGGCCCGGTGCCCGCGGCGAGCTCGGAACGCAGGCCCGTGAAGTAGTCCGACCACGGGACGACCTCGACATTGACCGTGATCCCCGTTTCCTCGGTGAACGCGGGGAGCGCCGCCTCGTACGCCTGGGCAGCCTGATCATCCCACAGACGCAGGGTCAGGGACGTGCCCGCCTCGCTCGACGCGCTGCCACCCTGCGAGCAGGCGGCCATCAGCATCGACGCGGCACCAATCAGAGCGGTAGCGGTAACAAAACGCCTTTTCATGAAGACCTCCAGTTGTGATGGGTTGTGTTGTTACTTGATGCCCGTCAGGGCAATCGATTCAACGATGTGTCGTTGAAAGACAATGAACAGAGCGATCAGCGGTACGAGCGCGATGGTCGTCGCCGCCATGACGTACGTCCAATTCGCGTTGTACTGGCTCTGCAGGGCGGCCGTCGCAACCGTGAGGACGCGTGGCCTGGTCGCGGCGATGATCCGCGGCCACATGAACGAGTTCCACTGGCTCACGACCGTGATGAGCACGAGCGTCGAAATGATCGGCTTCGACACGGGAACGACGATGGAGAAGAGGATGCGCATCTGCCCGGCGCCGTCCATGGTCGCCGCGTCGATGATTTCCTGGGGGATCTGGCGGAACGACTGACGCAGCAGGAACACCGCGTAGGGCGAGGCGAACACGAAGGGCAGGACGATGCCCCAGAAGGTGTTGTTGAGCCCCATCTTGGCCATCATGAGGTACAGCGGGATGACGAGAACCGACGCCGGAATCATCATGGTGCCCAGGAAGAGCCAGAAGATGACCTCGCGCCCCGGGAACTCGATGCGGGCGAACGCGTAGGCGGCCAGCACGGAGGACACCAGCTGCCCGACGACCATCACCACGACCATGAGAAGCGTCGTGATGATCGCGTCGCCGAAGTTGACCCGTCCCGTGAGGATCGCCTGGAACGAGGCCAGGGAGGGCGGGGAAGGCAGCGCGAAGGGTGAGTGCGAGGCGAAGTCCTGCGGCGACTTGAAGGCCGTGACAAAGCTGAAGAGGAGCGGGACGACCATGATGAACGCGGCCAGCGAGAGCCCCGCGTAGATCCCCAGGGTCGACCACCAGGGCCGACGCGAGTGCGACTTAGACGAGCTCATACGTGGTCCTCTTCCGGAAGTACAGGTTCTGGGCCAGCGTCAATCCCATGAGGAGCAGCATCATCACGCACGCCATGACTGCGGCACGGCCGACGTTTCCGGTCTCGAAGGCCTCCTTGTAGATCAGGTAGGCGAGGACCTCGGTGGAGCCGGATGGGCCTCCCTTGGTGAGGGCGTAGATCTGATCGAAAACGTTGAAGACCGAGATCACGGAGGTGACCGAGACGAAGAAGAAGGTCGGGCGCAGGAGGGGCATCTTGATGTGCCAGAACACCTGCGAGGAGGATGCCCCGTCCACGGTCGCGGCCTCGGTGAGCTCACGCGGGATCGCGAGCAATCCCGCGATGAAGAAGAGAGCCGTGTACCCCACGTTCGACCAGACGACGACGAAAGCCGCCGCGGGCAGCGCCCAGGTGGGCGACACGAGAATTTCTAGTCGCGTGCCCGCCAGCGCAGAAAGAAGACCACCGGTGGGGGCGAAGATCCACGACCACACAACGCCGAGGGCCAGCGGAGGCGCGATCCACGGGATGACGATGAGCGTGCGATAGACGACGGTCCCTCGCACGCCCTTCGTCAGTAGGTTCGCGAGGAGGAGGCCCAGGATGATCTGGATGGGGACCACGAGGAGGACGAAGAGGATCGTCGTGCGCAGGGACGACAGGAAAGACGGGTCGCTCAGCACGTTCGTGACGTTGGCCACGCCCACGTATCGCGTATCCCCGATGAGGTCCCACCGGTACAGGCTCACCCACATGATGACGCCGATGGGCACAACCATGAAGATGAGGACGCCGATGAGGGCGGGCGACAGGAACGCGTATCCGATGAGTGCGTGGCGTGTGCGAGACGCTCGCTTGCTCATGCCCCACCTTCCTTTCGTTCGGTTCTTCGAGGATAGGTGTGACGGGCACATCAACGCCGGACGAAGACAAGGTATGGACAATTGTGAACAGCGCATGCCGTCAAACGAGCAAAGGTGCACAAAACGAGGCAAAACAAGGGAGCGCCCACTCAGCTGAGTGAACGCTCCTGCCGGTGCGTCAATCAGACGCCGGAGCTTTTCAGCCCCAGCTCGCGGGCACGGGGCGAGTCCTCGGGGACGGTTCCCGCGTGGTCGCCGGCGCTGACGATCCTGTTGGCCTCGTCGACGAAGACGACGGAGGGCTTAATCGTACGCACGAGAGATTCGGGCACCTGAGCGTAGGCCATGATGATGACGAGGTCGCCGACGGTCACCTTGTGGGCAGCCGCCCCGTTGAGCTGAATCGTGCCGCTGCCTCGCTCGCCCGCGATCGTATAGGTCGAGAGGCGCTCGCCGTTGTTGACGTCGACGATGTCGACCTTCTGCCCGGGCACGATGTTCGCGGCGTCCAGCAGGTCCTCGTCCACCGTGATCGAGCCGACGTAGTGCAGGTCGGCGCCGGTGACGACGGCGCGATGGATCTTGCCGATGGCCATCTCGCGGGTCATTTCCATCATGCGAGGTCCCCCGCGCGTTCGGCGAGACGGCCGGCAGGACCGGAAGCGTCGCGCAGCGGCACCTCCATGTTGTCGATGAGGCGCGTCGTGCCCACCTTGGCGGCGATGAGGATGCGTCCCTCACGCGAGCCGTCGGACAGGATCGTGGGCGCGGCAGTGCCCTCGCCGACGGGCACGGACTCGGTGCCAGCGAGGATTTCGAAAGTTCCCGCGTCCACGAGCGCGATGTAGTCCAGGTCGATACCGCCCTCGGCGTCGATAACCGAGCGGCACTGCGCGATGATCTCCGCGGGCTGTGCCCCGGCCTCGGCGGCCTCGGCGCCTCGACGCAGCGCACGCGAGAGGGCACGGGCGCGGATACGCTCATCGTCGCTCAGGTACTGGTTGCGGCTGGACAGGGCGACCCCGTCCTCGGCGCGCACGATCGGCACGGGGTGAACGCGCACGGGGATGTCCAGCTGGGAGAAAACGGTGCGCAGGACGGCCAGCTGCTGGGCGTCCTTCTGACCGTAAAGGGCCACGTCGGGGCGCACAAGGTTGACGACCTTGGTGCACACGAGCGCGACGCCCGCGAAGTGCGTGGGGCGCGTCTTGCCCTCAAGGACGCGCGCGATGGGGCCCGGGTCGATCGTCACGGTCGCGGGCGTGGGGTACACGTCCTGGGGCGCGGGCGCCCACACAAGGTCCGCACCCACCGTCTCGAGCGCGTCCATGTCCGCGTCCAGGGTACGCGGGTAGGCGTCGAAGTCCTCGCCGGGCGCGAATTGCGTCGGGTTGACGAAGATCGTGACGATCACGTGATCGGCCAGTTCGCGGGCTTCGCGCACGAGCTGCAGGTGCCCGGAGTGGAGGGCACCCATGGTCATCACGAGGGCCTTCGTGCCGGGCAGGCGCGACAGGGCGTCGGCCAACTCGGCACGCGTGTGGGTCAGGACGGGACGGTGAGTCATAGTTCTATTCTTGCAACTTCGGCCCGCCGGTGCGCAATCGAGTCGCTTTCCTCACGCCTCGCGTTTTCGCGACGAGGCCGGGGTTGCGCGCGTTCTCTCTCCCGCGTTTCGGGCTCGTTGGGTGTGTGGCGATCAGGCGCCCGGGTCGAGGAGGGCGGCCTCGACGCTGGTGGCGGCCCGTTCGTCGAGGAGACGCGCGTCGCGCAGCAGGCGGGTCAGGGCGCGGGTCATGTCCGCGTAGGTGTCGCGTTCCCCCGAGAGACCTTCCCTAGCCCCGAGGCTGCGTGCGTGCGCGGCGATCGTTCCCACGTCCCCGCGGGCGGCGGGCCCGGAGATGCCCACAACCCCCTCAGTGAGGGCCCGGTCGAGGGCGGCCTCGAGGAGGGGGCGCACGTACAGAGCGGGGTTCTCAATGCCGGCCTCGGCGAGAATCCGCGTCGTCTGCACGGTGATGCCCGCGATGAAGTTGGCGCCGTGGGCGAGGCCCGCGTGGTAGAGGGGGCGATCCTCCTCGGCGACGACGACGGGTTCGCCGCCCATTTCGACGACGAGGGCCTGGGCGATCGGCAGGAAGGGGGCCGCAGCCGTCACCGCAAAGGGCGTGCCCACGAGGCGCGCCACATCAACGCTGGTGCCGGTGAAGGTCATCGCCGGGTGGATGGCGAGCGGGATCGCTCCCGCGCCCGCAGCGGCGCCGAGCAGCCCCACGCCGGAGGCACCCGACAGGTGAATGACGATGTGCCCGCTCTGCCAGGCCCCCAAGTCGGCCAACCCGCTCACGAGGGGGCCGATCTGGTCGTCAGGGACGGCCACGATGACCACCTCGGAGCGTCGCACGACCTCCTCGGGCGTGGCGATCGGCACGCCGGGGAGCATCGCGTCGGCACGCTCGCGCGAGGCATCCGACGACGCGGAGACGGCGACGATCTGGTGCCCGACCGCGCGCAGCGCAGAGCCGATGACGGGCCCGACGTGGCCCATGCCGATGATGCCGATTCCGAGGCGTCCGGGGGTACTCATGCCTCCATTGTCGCCGATCATCGGGCTACTTGTCGTCCTCCGCACGCTGCGAGGTCGCCTCAACGATCTCGGTGACGCGAGAGAGCCAGCGCTCGGGAACCTCGGCCTCACGGCGGACCTTCGAGGCCTGCGACAGCTGCGCCCACAACTCCAGAGAGCGGCCCGCCTCGACGTGCTCGGCCATGGACGCCACCGGTCCGGGAACCAGCGCGGCGCGCACCGATGCGACGCGGCGCCAGCGCTGAATGGGTCCCTGATGCAGCGACACCGACTGGATACGCGTGAGCGGGATGATCGAGAAGCGCAGGTTGAAGAAGCCGTCGCGGATCGCAAACACGGCATCGGTCAGGCCGAAGGCTCGGCGCTTATACACGAGAGGATCCAGGATCCTCGCGCGCTGGGGGATCGGTGTCATCCAGCGGTCCTCGCCCGTGCCCACGCGAAGGGACTCGAGGAAGCCGTCGGGATCCTCGACCCCCAGGTCCGGGATCGCCATCGCAATCGCCTGGATGACTTCCACGCGGCTGCCGACGGGAAGCAGCACGTCGGAGGCCACATCCACCTGCATGCCCTTGTTCTTCTCGTCCGTCGTATGCGCCGAGTTGCCGGCCTGCGTGATCTCCACGCGATACCAGCCAAACAGTCGCCAGATCAGCGGCTGCGTCACCTCGATGGCGTGAATGCGCCCCGGAGGGATCGTCACGTGACGGCGAGCCGTCAGGCCGCGGTCGATGCGCACGCCATCGGCAGCGATCGCCGCGGTGAAGCCGAACTCTCGATCGAAACGCGCCCAGACACCCGCCAGGAGGCTGAACGCACCCGCCAGGATGCCCAGGAAGCTCATGATCGACGACACCCCGACAACACCCACGAGGAAGCCGTTGAGACCCAGGAGGAAGATGCCGAAGAACAGGGCGATCGCATTGTCGATGGTCGCCAGCATGGACACCAGGAGCTTGACGAACCCGACCTTGAATACGGGGCGCTCCGGGGCCTCCAGCGGGGTCTGTGCCGTCGTCACTCGGGCCGAGGCCGGGGTAAGGTCGGCGGGATCCACAGCCTCGTCAATCGCACCCGAAGCGAGCGCGAGGAGCAGGGCACGCAGTTCCTCGAGGCGCTGCGCGGGCAGCAGGCCCAGCTTGATACTCGAGTCAGCGCCGCCGGCGACCTCGATGTCCAGATAGCCCAGGCGCAGGAGGCGCCCGATGAGCGAGTAGGACACGTTGATCGTCTGGATGCGCGTCAGCCTCGCATGGCGCTGCGTGCGCTTCAGGATGCCGGCGCGGTACCAGATCGCGGTGTTGCTCACCGCGTAGCGAGTCTTCGTCCACGACAGGTAGCAGTACGCACCCGCGATGGCTAGGACGATGCCCGCGATAATCAGAAGGCCCAGGAAGATCCCGGTCGTCGCGAGCCACGCGGGCGCCTCACCGTTGAGCAGGCGCTCAATCGCGGACGCATTACTCAGGGACACGAGGCCACCAACACCCGTCACGCTCCCTACGACGCGGGGAACGTAGGTGAGCGGGTGAAGCGGCTTCCAGTCCTCGGGGGCGATGCCGTCGGAGGAAAGGTCCGCGCTCATAGGCCCATCAGCTCCGCCGAGCCACGCTCCGCCAGGACGTCACGCAGACGGGCCGCGTCCGCGACGGGCACACCACTCAGCGTCGCGTCGGTCTTCGCGCTCGCGGTCGACAGCTTGATCGTGGAGATGCCAAGCAGGCGCAGCACGGGGCCCTGGTAGATATCGACGTACTGGATGCGGCCATAGGGCACGAGGGTCAACGATCGATTGAAGACGCCGCGGCGGATGACGAAGTCCGTGTCGGCCAGTGCGTAGCGCAGGGCGCGCACCTGGGCGGGCACGAGCCACAGGCAGAAGAGTGCGATGGCGGCGGGCACGAGCATGAGCCACCACAGCGCCGGAATATCGACGACGAGGACGAGCGCGGAAATCGCGCCACACAGGGCGCCGCACAGCGCGAGGGCGTTACCGAGGCGCAGGGTCGCGAGTTTGGGGGACACGTGCTGGAAGTCGACGCCGTCGGGAGACATGACGTCTGCTGCGTTCTGGGATGACATGCTTCAATTCTTGCACATCTTTTCCGCGCCTTTTCCTGTCCTTTGTTTCCGCGCGACCAACCGAGGTGACGAAGCAAACAGAAGTCGCGTCATTACTCCCACCTACCTCACAGGAAACATTCAGACACATGGGCGACACTAGTTGCATGAGTACCCCGGGAACCGAAGCAAAACTGCTCGTCGTCGACGACGAGCCCAACATCCGCGACCTCCTCGCCTCCTCCCTGCGTTTCGCCGGCTTCGACGTCGTCACCGCCGAGGACGGCAGCGGCGCATTTCACGAAGCCCAGGCCTCGCGCCCCGACCTCATCGTCCTCGACGTCATGCTCCCCGACATGGACGGCTTTACCGTCACCAGGCGCCTGCGCGACGCCGGCATCACCACCCCGGTCCTCTTCCTCACCGCGCGCGACGACATGCGCGACAAGATCCAGGGCCTGACCGTCGGCGGCGACGACTACGTCACCAAGCCCTTCGGCCTCGAAGAGGTCGTCGCCCGCATCCGCGCCATCCTGCGCCGCACCATGGGTTCCGAAGAAGACGACGCATTCCTGCGCGTCGGAGACCTCGTCATCGACGAGGACGCCCACGAAGTCACGCGCGCCGGCGTGCCCATCGACCTGTCCCCCACCGAGTTCAAGCTCCTGCGCTACCTCGTCATCAACGCTGGACGCGTCGTCTCCAAGATGCAGATCCTCGACCACGTGTGGGAATACGACTGGGACGGCGAAGTCGCCATCGTCGAGTCCTACATCTCCTACCTGCGGCGCAAGCTCGCCGTCGAGGGGGCCTCCGGGGAGCTGATCCACACCAAGCGCGGGGTCGGCTACATCCTGCGCGCTGAGGACTGACGTGCACCGCAGCCTGGCCCAACGCATCGAGGCATGGTGGGACTCCAAGCCGCTATCCGCGCAGCTCGTCACGCTCATCACGCTGCTCCTGGCCATCGGACTCTCCCTGTCCGGCACGGTCATGATCGGCCTCCTCCAGCGCCACCTCACCTCTCAGATCGACGACCAGCTCGTCGCCACCGCGCATACCATGCAGATCTCCGGATCGGCGGCGACATTCTCCGCCGACGGTCAGGGCGGCATCCCCACCCTCTACTACATCCACATCCACGACACCGGCGGGGGCGACCGCTACTTCTACTCCGAGGACACCCTCAAGGCCTCGGGCAAGCCCCACCTGCCCGAACTCGTCGACACGAGCTCCGCGCCCATCTCCTCCTTCCGCACCCTCCCGGTCACCGTCTCCTCTTCCAAGGCCGGCCTCGGCTGGCGCGCCCTCGTCGTCCCCGTGTACGAAACGGACTCCGGCCACTTCTCCGGATACATGACGATCGCCCTGCCCCTGTCGGACATGCAGCACACCCTGCGCACCACGGCCTCGTACTTCGCGGTCGCCGGCATCATCATCGTCCTCATCGGAGGCTGGACCGGGCGCGTCCTTGTGCGCCGCGCCCTCCTCCCCCTGCGCTCCATCGAATCGACCGCCGGAAAGATCGCCGCCGGCGACCTCACCAAGCGCGTCACCCCACACCCTCCCACGACCGAGGTTGGCTCCCTCTCACTCTCACTCAACGCCATGCTCACCCAGGTCGAGCAATCCTTCGAAGCCCGCCAGGCCTCGGAACAAAAGATCAAACGATTCGTCTCCGACGCCTCCCACGAGCTGCGCACCCCCCTCGCGGCCATCTCCGGCTACTGCGAGCTCTACGCCATGGGCGGCGTACCCGCCGAGCGCATCGAGGAAGTCATGGGGCGCATTGCTTCCGAATCCTCGCGCATGGCCACCCTCGTCGAAGACCTCCTCACCCTCGCGCGCCTCGACGAAGGCCGACCCCTCGAGATCACCGACATCGACCTCGTCAAGCTCGCCGATAACGCCGTCTTCGACCTCCAAGCCCTCGACCCCACGCGCACGGTCGGACTCACCGGCATCAACAGCCGCACTCCCCCGATGACCCTCATCGTCCCCGCGGACCGCGACCGCATCTCGCAGGTGTTCACCAACCTCATCGGCAACATCGTGCGCTACACCCCCGAAGGCTCCCCCGTCGAAATCGCGCTCGGACGCAGCGGCGACACCGCCATCGTCGAACTGCGCGACCACGGGCCCGGCATCGACGAAACTGACCGCGGACGCGTCTTCGAACGCTTCTACCGCGCGGACACATCGCGCAACCGCAAGTCCGGCGGATCCGGCCTCGGCCTCGCGATCGTCTCCGGCATCCTCACAGCTCACAAGGGCAACGCCTCGCTCACCAAGACAAAAGGCGGCGGCCTCACCGTCCGCATCGAACTCCCCGCAGCGTGAAAGACATAACGCACCGATCAGCACACACGGCTTTTTCGCTCAGTTTTCGCCATTTCTCGCCTGACAGTTTCACGAAATCCATCGGGATTTTCCCCGATTTTTTACCAACGAACGTGACCTTCGCTCAAAAGCGCACTAGCATGGCTCGGGTATTCCTCAGCAAGGAGAGTGGCCCATGGGTGCTCAAGCACCTCAGTGGCTGCTGACGTCTTTCGTTGACGCCATGCAGCAAATCGGCGCGACCGCGACCGACACAGACCTCGAACATGAGGGCACGGACCTCATGCAGCGGTGGAGCGCGCCCAACCGGCAGTTGCACAACCTGCGTCGGCTCATGAACACGCTCACCCATATCGATGAAATCTCGTCGTCCGCGCACGACCCCGACATCCTGCGCGTCGCTGCGTGGTACCACGGCGCCTTCCTCAACAAGGCGCTCGAGATCAAGCTCGGTGGATTCCAGGCAAACTTCGCCTCCACCCGATGCATCGATCACGCGCACAACCGCCTCACCAACCTCGGTGTGCCCGAGGAGGTCGTCGCCCGCATCGACGAGCTGATCGCGTTCCTCACGCGCCACCGCGCGCCCCGCACCGACTTCGACGCGCAGGTGCTCGTCGACGCGGACCTGGCGGGCCTGGCCTGCAGCCCGCAGGACTACAAGAAGCTCCGCACGTCGCTGCGCGCCGAACTCAGCGAGCTCGACGACCTACAGTTCACCAAGGCTCGTATGGCACTCGTCAAGAAGCTCCTGAGCTACGAGACGATCTACCAGTCCCCCCTCGGTTCCGCGTGGGAGGATACCGCCCGCGCAAACCTCGAGGTCGAGCTGACCCGCCTTGAGCGCGAGAAGGCCCAGCTGTGCCAGGCCGCCCAGGCCGAGGACACGGACGACACCGAGGACACGGACGACACCGACGAGGTCGTGGAAGACTCCACGACGACGACCGGCACGCTGATCATCAAGCGCCGCTCAATCAAGAAGCGCATCCCCGTCGCGTCCCCGGACGACGAGGCAACGTCCACCGGCATCCTGCCCCGCAAGATCGAGGAAGATACCGAGTCGGACGAGGACGAGGAGGCAACCTCCTCCCTCGAGTCCGCCGTCGAATCCCTGGACCTTCCCACGTCCGACTGACGAGGCCGCGGCACGCAGCTTGGTCTTGCCAGGCTGCTCAATGCGCCCGTGGGCGGCGGCCCAGCATGATCTCGCATGTTGTTCTTGGCTCCACGGGTTTTCCAGGCGCCCTCCATACCTGTGGAGCCTGGCCGCTGTGTGTGCCGGTGGGCGGCGGCCCGCCCGCGAGATCGCCACACGCGAGCCTGCGGCTCGGAGTGATCGATCTCGAGGCCCGCCCTGGCCCTGCCGCCACCCACCGGCACCGCAACCAGGCCCTCCAGTAGCTTGCCCGTCAGCAGCACGGGTATACCCTGGCCTATCCACAGGCATTTTTCGGCGCGGGCGGTTATCCACAGGGCTTCGTTTCTGCCTGGATCACGCGTCGTCACGCGCGTAGCGTCGATGTCGACGGACCCACCCGGGGTCCCACAAAGGAGTGACATCATGACCGCATACGCCGTCGACGCCGAACAAATTGCTGCCGCCTCCGCGCAGGCCTGCACAACCGCATCCACCATCCGCACCGAAGTGGACACGATGATGGCCCAGCTGCTCGCCCTTCAAGACACCTGGACGGGCGGGGCGCAGGTGAACTTCCAGGCTACTATCACGCAGTGGCAGGGCATCCAGGCGCAGACACACGACGCCTTGGACGCTATCTCCTCGCAGATGCAGGTTGCGGCCTCCACCTACGCCGACGCAGAAACCCATTCCGCTTCCCTCTTCGCGGGGGTCTGACACCGCGCGCTACGCCCCGTTCCCCCGCGAGGCGCCACGACCTCGTGGCACACTGGCGCAGACAGACAGAAACGCCTGGGGGCGGGACCCTCACGAGTCCCGCCCCCAGGCGTATCAGCTTAACGCCGAGCGGATCAGTACATGCCGCCCATGCCAGCGCCAGCGTCGTCGCCACCGGCGGCCGGAGCCTCGGGCTTGTCGGCGACAACGGCCTCGGTCGTCAGGAACATGCCTGCGATCGACGCAGCGTTCTGCAGCGCGGAACGGGTGACCTTGACCGGGTCGGAGATGCCGGCGGCCATGAGGTCGGTGTACTCGCCGGTCGCGGCGTTCAGGCCGTGGCCGGGCTCCATGTGCGCAACGCGGTCGGCAACCACGCCACCCTCGACGCCCGCGTTCTCAGCGATCTGCTTGAGCGGGGCAGAGACGGCCAGGCGCACGATGTTGACGCCGGTCGCCTCGTCGCCGGTGAGGGCATCGAGCTTGGGCAGCGCCACGGTGGCAGCCTGGATCAGGGCGACGCCGCCGCCGG
>ERZ773246.174-NODE-174-length-31173-cov-3.6334_pt1 | contig 31173 bp, 29 predicted proteins | sample MGYA00580519_ERZ773246 | MGnify/ENA primary metagenome ERZ773246 (study PRJEB29015, sample SAMEA2738153) | human oral metagenome | biome: human oral; feature: human-associated habitat; material: saliva | place: China | collected 2246 ...
CCTTCTCTCTTCTCTCTCCCCGCGCGCACGCACCGGGGGGGACAGCGCCACCACACTACGTGGGGCGGGACAACGTTGTCCCGCCCCACCTTGCCGCCCAGCCCGCCGCGCAGAACCAGCGCGCACACGCCAAAGCCGCCCACGCCAGGACGTGAGCGCCAAGCAAGCGAAAAGGCGGGGCGGCGAGACACTACTGTCCCACCACCCAACTAGCGCGCCAACACCAAAAGCGCAAACACGAGCGCGAACACGGGCAGTAGCGCAAACATCCAACCCAGCCACCCACCGAGCAAACACGCCCACAGCAAGCCTCAGCAAGCACGCCCCCAAGCGAACACAAGGAACGTGCCCACACAGCAGCGTGTGGGCACACCAAGTGTGAGCGCGGGAACCCGCGTACTTGCAGAGGCGACCGGCACGAAGCAAAGCAGGCGAACCCCCAACAAAGCGGGCACGCAGGACAAGCGCACGAAAAGCGCGCAAACCACGTTGTTTGCGCCGACCGTGCCGCCCTGCGCCCGCCAGACGGGGGGGTGAGACGCGAGCGAAAGGCCGCTCACAATAGCCCACGCCAAGGCGCGTGGGTTGTTGTGTTTGTGGGCGTGTTTGCGGACGTTTGTCGGCTTTTTTGGCTTGTGGGTTTTGGGGGTTTGGGTGTTTTTTGGGGGTGTTTGGCGTGTTTTCTGGTTTTTTGATATTTTTGGGTTGTGATGGTTGCGGGCTTTTTGGGTTCGTGTTGGTTCGTTTTGGTTGGGGTTTGTTGTGTCTGATGTTGAGCGTTTTCGTGGTTCTAACCCGTTTGTTGATTCTTTGATTGAGTCTGGGTTTACTGCTGAGGGCGTTGCGCGTGATGCGGATGGTGTGGCGTGGACGTGTGTGTCGCCGGTGTGGGCGGTGGGGTGTCCGGGGGTTCGTCGTGTTGGTGGCGTGTGGTGGCCTGTTGTTGACGCTTCTAGCGTTGATGCGGCTTGTGAGGGGCGTTTGTCTGCCGGTTTGACGTTGCGCGTGTTGGGTGGTTTGTGTGCGTGTGTGGGCGTGCGGGCTGCGTGGGCTGCTGGGGTGCGCCTTCCTGATGGTGTGGCCTCTGAGGCTGTGGCTGGCGGTGCTTCTGTTGATGGTTGTGTGGGGGTGTTGCCGGTTTTTGCTGGCGGGTGTCTGGGGTTCGCTTGTGTCGGTGATGGTGGTGTGATTGTGGGGTGGGTTGATAAGCGTGGCCGCGAGCACGGTTCGTGGGTGGAGTGTGGTGGTCCCGCCCCTACGGGTGTTAGCGTTGATGGTGATGGTGTTCTTGTTCTTAGCGAGGGCGCGGCCTCGTTTGCGGGGGTTGCTGCCTCTCAGGTGAGTGATTGTGTGGAGGTTGAGGTGCCGTTTGGTGAGGCTGTTGTGACTGGTGACAGGGGTAAGGTTCCTGCCGCCGGGGGGTGGAGTGTGCCGGAGTCGTTTTATCGTGAGCCTCGGGGTGAGCGGGCGTTGGCGCGCCTGCGTCGTGAGCGCGAGTTGCGGGCTGAGGGTGAGGCTGTGTTGCGTTGGGACGCGGGGGGTCCTGGCGTGTTGTTGGAGCGTCTGCGCGGGTTGAATGTGGAGGACGTGTTGCGTGGTGGCTCTGGGGGGTGGCGTGAGGCTGTTGCCGTCGCCCCGGAGGGTGAGGGTGCGCCGGGTAGTGGCGTGGTTGCCGTGGAGGATGGCCGCGTGGTTGACGGTTCTGCTGGTTCTCCCTCGTCTGGTTTGGTTGGTGTAGATGGTGCGCCTCTCGCGGGTGCCGGGGACGGTGCCTCTGCTTCTTCCACTGGCGGCGCTGGCTCTGCTTCCAGTGGGTTGAGTAAGGCTGAGAAGCTGCGTCGCCGTCGGGCTGTCGGCAGGGTGCGTCGTGGCGGCTCGTGGTGGGCTGAGACGGGCGGCGGTAAGAAACAGTCAGTGTCCGACGCTGACGCGGTTGTACTGCGCTTGATTCGCCGGATGAGGGTTGTGTCCCCTGGCGTGGTTGCGAACATTTTGGGTTCCGACCGGGTGGCGACGGGTGAGCGGTGGCTCTCTCGTATGGCTGCTGCCGGTCACGTGGAAGCGATTTACGGCGGCGGCTGGGTACTGTCTGCCCCGTCGCTTCTCATGATGGGCGGCGACCTAAAGTACGAGCACGTGACACCCACGAAGTTCAGTACGCACATGCTGATGCACAGTATGGTAGTGAACCATGTGGCGGCGTGCGTGTGGGGCGGCACTCTGAACGTGCTGGGCGCGGACGAGTGGCCTCTGCGTGGCCGCGTGGACCCCGTGAGCGGCGGTTTGAGCGTTGGTTGCGGGTTTGTGACTGAGCGTGAGATGAACCGTAGCAAGTATCACCTGCTGGGCAAGGCAACAGCCACGAGGGAGGAGGTTGTGCGCGTCCTGAGTGCCGCTCGCGTTGACGCTTTCAGCGAGTGGGCCGCTGCTGGCGGCGCAGCTTCCGGCGCGCTGTCTCCCGAGCTGCGGGCCGGTAACGAGCACATGTTTATTCCACTGCGTGACCCGCAGTTGGACGCGATCTCGTTCCACCTGCCCGACCTCGTTGTGCCGCGCTTGCGCGCCGAGGACGGGAGCGCGCGTAGTATCGCCGTGGAGGTCGAACTGGGCCACAAGCCCGATTCGTTCCGTGAGAGCCTGGCCGCCTACGCGGACGCTGGCGGTAGGAGTATGTTTGAGAGCGTCGTGTGGGTGTGCTTGCGTCGCCGCACAATGAACACGCTGGAGCGCATTTGCTTCGAGATGGGGCTTGACGATTACGTGAAGGTGGTGCCCGTCTGGTCGCATGGCGACGATGGTTTGCCGGTGACGTGGGAGGACAGGTCGGGCTTGTTCACGTCACTGCACTAAATGAGCGCTGCTCGCTTGGTTTCTTGCTGCGAGCGCGCGTGGGGCGGGCATCCTCTTAACGGGGTGCCCGCCCCATTTGTCTACCCTTTCTCACGTCCGAGGGTGTGCCGACTCTGTTGCTGTCGCCGCTTTTGCTGCGCATGTGCCCCCCCTTTTGCTGCGCATCGTGTGGTTATGCTCTGTCTCTGGGTGTCACCCCCATGTTTTTTGATAGTTTATGCGCCCGCTATGCGCGGCATCGCATACTATGCGCTCGGTTGGGGCTGTTCGTGCGCGTCTCGCGGCGCAGCGTTGTCGTGCTGGGGCGTGCTGTGGTGTGTGGGGTTTCCGCGTGTGGGTGTGTGGTCCGTCTGGCGTTCTGCTAGGCTGTGAGCGCGGGCGTGCTGGCAGCACACTTGCGTCCTTCTTCGAGGCGGCTACGATGCCCGAGCGGAGTGCGGCGCATCAAGGGCACGGCCAGGCTCACCTCCGGGTGTTATTGGGTGATCGAACGATACGGCACCACGTGGAGAGCGGATGCCAGCGCGATGGGAGACACGGAAACAGGGAGGGGCAGTGACATGCCGGTAATGACATATGATGAGCGGCTACAATCTATGAAACAGGCTCGGGACGCGGCGGGCGGCACTAAGGGGCTGTACCATGCGAACGTCAACGTCCTCGATGAGAACACGCTACGCGACGCAATGGAACACCCGGAGGCGTACCCACAGTTGACGGTGAGGGTGAGCGGCTACGCGGTGAACTTCGTGAAGCTCACAAGGGAGCAGCAGGAGGATGTGCTCGCGCGAACGTTCCACGCGGGCGCGTAAACGTCACGGCGCGCGTCGTAGCGCGTATATAGTGAAGCCCCGCCGGTAAGGACACCAAAGGTGTATCCTACCGGCGGGGCTTCATAATATGCCGTCAACCGTTTAATGAGCGCATAAAGTGCCGTCTCGCGCGGGGGCGAGACGGCACTCGGGCGCATACTTATTTGGCTTGCGATGCGGCACGCTTGCGACGCGCACGAATCTCCTCTGGGTTTGTACCAAACACATCCAACCACTCCTGGGGAATGAACACGTCAATGATCGCGGGCTTCCCGAAACGGTCCACCATAATGCACCTACCCTTACCGCCAGGGAACGACGCGATAGCCGAATCGTACCCCTCACCCTCTGGCAACCCCGCGTCTTTCACGAACTTCGCTGCCTCTTTCTTATCCGTGCGGAACTGAAACCTGTAGGCAAACGCGTTCTCGATGCCGCCTTCGCCGTTACTGTCGGACAGCGAAATGTCACTCGCCCGCTGCGACGCGAGAAGCAACGCAACGTTACGAGACCGGCCCATGCGCGCAACATTATGGATGAGGTCGCGCCCCTGCTCAGTTTTCGTCACCATGTGCGCCTCATCAATCACCAGCGTCTTTTTCACCTCAACGGGCAGACGGAACATCAGGTAACGCACGTACCAAGCGAGCACATACAGGAGGGCAACGCTCACCCTCTCCTCATCGTTCTTGGGTTTATCGGCAGGCAAAGCAACCCCTCGCATTGTGGCGATGATCGTACCGCTCGCCTCACTCACGGCGGGCTTCGCCGTGCTATCCAATGGGGCGAACATGACACGCCCGAAAGAGGTCTGCGAAATCGCCGATAGCGTTTTGCCGATCACTCGTACACTCTCGTCCGGGGCGTGCGCGAGAGTGCGCGTCAGGATAGTGAGCGACGGATACTGCTCACTGTCCAGCATGTCCTGCGCGTAAGCAAGAACTGTCGCCATGACGTTACGGGTGAGCGTCGCCCCGTCGTCAAAAATGATCTGCAACATGCCAACAAGAAGCTCCATCTGGTCCTCGCGCCTACCAGACAAACGCATCGGGTCCAAAGCTCCCACGCTCTCGGACGCCGACAAGTCCCACACGCGCACCACACCCAACGGCCCCCTCGACATAATTGTTCCCGCATCATCTTTCACCCAGTGACCGCCCAACTGAACGTTCAGCTCTGCAATCGACGCGAGGTCACCTTTCGGACAAATACCGAAAACAGTCTTACGCTTGTAACCGTCGGCGACCATCACGCCCTCGGTAGCCATTGTCTTACCGCTACCCTGGGTGCCCGTGAACGTCGTCACGTTGCCGCCATTATTAGCCTGGCTCGAATGAGAGTCATAGAAAACGGGAGTCTGCGTCCCATCCAACGACACGCCAATCAGTGTAGAATCAACCAGAACAGTATCAGCCACCAGAAAACACCCTCACGATCACAAACGCGTGACACCCCACAGCAAGACAGAACGCGCACAGTGGGGCGCAACATCCAATACTAGGAAACAAATAGCGCACCAATAGCCACACCGCCCACAATCGTGATACAATGGGCGCATATGGGACACCCCAAACAAGGGGGTGAGCGGAAACAACCGAGATGGAGAGAATCACGTGATCTACCACATCATCCAAGAAGGCCCCGGAACCGGCATGATCGCCGCCTGCACCAGCGACCCCAATGGTGAACGCAACCGCGAGCCGGAAGAGCGATGCAACATCCCACACGCGCCCCACTTCACAACACTACGGAAAGCCCACAAGTACCTGCGCGACACCGTAGGACGCGAACCATCACCTATGGAAACGGAAGGGAGCGTTCTCGTAGACGAGGATGAACGCTCACGCAACAACAGCGCACGCAGGGCAACCAACCCGACCTATTTCGGCCAGAACGGGAACAGCCTGCACGTCCTCGCGTACAGCGCGCGAGCCGACACCCGTATGTTTGTTGCCATGTGCCACAAGACAATGACTCACACCCTCCATGCGCTCGCAAGTGACCCTGACCCGCTGGTGCGCGCCTACGCCATCGCACACCCCAACGCGCCACTAGAGGACGCGGAAGCGGCCATCAACGACGCGGATTACAGGGTGGTTGTAGCGGCCGCACGCGTCACAGCTAATCGCGTCAACCTCGCAAAGGCCGCAACACACGAACGTTGGGAGGTCCGCCAAGTCGCGGCAGAAAATGAATACACGCCCAGCGGAGCACTTCACGCACTCGCGCGAGACCCACAGGTGGGCGTGCGCACTTCAGTCGCCCGCAACAAGGCGGTCACGGAAGATGTGCGAATGATTCTCGCGCGAGACCCCGACCCGCGCGTGCGCACCATCAATGCGGAAAACGCTACACAGCCGCGCGTCCTCGCAATCGCCGCACGCGACACGGAACCGGACGTGGCGGTCGCATCCGCCATCAACGAGCACACGGCAGGTGGCGACCTCGCATACCTCGCCACGCATAGTGACGAGCGGGTACGCCGCATGGTCGCACTCAACAAGTCCACGCCGGAAGAAACGTCGCTCGCGCTCACCTACGACGAGGACAACATGGCGCGCGCCGGAGCCGGAGCGCACAAGAACACGCCAGTATGGAGGAAGAAAGAACTCGCCCAGAGCGACTCTGAACCCATCGTCCTGAACTTCCTCATCAACTCAACCGACACACCCATATGCGTCATCCGCATCATGGCAGAACGAGGCAACCAGCGCGCCTGCAACTACCTCGCCCCAGGGGGAGAGCTGGATGCGAGGCAGGAACGGGCGTCGCTCGCGAGGTTTAAGCGAACTACTAGGCCGTGGTTTACAATGACAGAATGGGGCTACCTGTAGGCGGCAGGCGGCGCGCAAATAGTGGCGGCGTAGCGCTACGATGCTACGCCGCCCCTATTCCGTTTGCGCCCGACTGCTCAGCCGTTTACACCCAGGCGATCAGTAATGTCACTGTCAATATGGTTAAGGACGGACAGAATCTCGCCCACCGACGCGTCACCCACAGTCAGGTTCAGCGCCTCACACTCACACATCATGGCAGTAGCCGCATCGTCGCCAGCCAGCGCGTCATCCTCATAATCGACCTCGACAAGATGAACGTCAACGGTTTCCACAAGAACACTATAGGCGGGCGTGAAATCGCCACTGTAAATGTCGCCCATGCCTTCCAAGAGCGCGTCAGCGTACTCGCGGCCCATCTCGTCACCCCACAGGACGGCGAAATGTTTGCGCAGCCACGCCTCCTCAACGTCATCTCCGCCGTAGGAGGTGACGATCAGGGATGCGCACGGCGTGAGCGCGCTATCCGTATCGACAATGTACGCTACCGTGTCCTTCTTTTTGCCCATTTCTTTCTCTTTCTGTCTCGCGTCTTGGAGCGCAACCATTGTATGCGCGTCCACTACTGCAAGTGTACCACATGCGTGTCGCTCCCGCAGGCTAGTGCGACACACATATATGTGAAAGAGAAAAATCGGGGCGTAGGTGTGACGTTAAACAGTCGCTAACGTCGCGCCTACACCCCGCATTGTGGAGATGGCGGGAATCGAACCCGCGTCCAACAGCCGTCACCATGTTCTTCTCCGAGCGCAGTCCGCGCAATGTTTTCCTCAGCCCCGGCGTCCGCGCAGACAAGACAAACCGGACGGGCGCATCTGGCTAAAAGTCGGAAACCTCCACGCCAGCAGCGGAGACTCCCCTAGACCCCTGAGACGACGCCAAACACCGCGCGCGGGGCCGCAGCGCAGGTTGACGGGCAAGCGTTCACGCTACACCAGACCACACTAACGCAGGTCAGGCAGCGAGAACAAAGCCGGTGCTGTTCAAGTTGGCACCTATAAGAGCACGCACAGTGAGATTAACGAGAGCGAGTGCGCACAACATCCTCTCGGCTCGCTTCACCAAGGCAAAAACGGCCACTGTCGAAACCGATCATCCCCTCTGTAATTTTCAATCCACGCGCCCAGTCCGCCGTAAAGAGAGATGGCGCGTCGCTGTTCCGCTATCGTACCTTGCGCCTCAAAACTTTGTCAACCTCGCACCTACCAGCCGCACTAGATGACGACACGTACTCGATGAGAGCCTGGTCACGCGCAGCCTGCAAGTTAACGAGGTCGCGCTCGCGAGACACCCACATGCGCGACGGTGGCACTTTCGCTTTTTCGCCGCCGCGCGTCATCTCTTTCGACACGGGGCGCAGCGACAGCCACCCGGCAGGCTCCACGAAGAAAAACGTTATCATCGCCGACAAGAAAGACACGATACTCCGGTCACCGAAAATACCCAGACGCAGCGTACCAACATACCCCAGGAGCACAGGCGGCACAAACACGAGAGCCGCATACCACAGGCTGAACTTCACGCCAAAAACGACCAGGATAGGCAGGCTCCACGCGAGGAACCCAACAAAACCGTAAGCCAACCCCTCAAACGCGATAGCAAACGGCAGAACGAAATCGCTGCCCAGTGTGCGAACAACGCTACCCCTTTTCAGCGTTTTCGTAAAATTGTAAACGGGGACACCACCACTACCGGCCACCACACGCTCCCATCATAAGAAAAACCTCAACACACACCAAATAGCGCCACTGTCGCCGTGGCCGCGAGCGACAGTGCGCTCACCCAATGGAATCAACGGCCCCAGCAGACAATGCCTCCAACGTCTCTACATCCGGCACCTCATCCACGCGCCGCACGTCAAGAACAAGGCGATAACACCCCTTCACCGGAGACCTACCGCCATACGAGAAAGACATGAGAGGAAGAAAACGCCAATGGTCATCCTCCCACCAACACGCGTCCGTCAACCCGTCCACCAGAGCCTTCACGGACGGATACACGTTGGGCGGGTCCATGCGACTACGCGTCGTCGGGCACACCGTCACAATCACCTCAACGGGGCCATCAAACAAAAACGAGCAATCGCCGCCGCCAGTGAACAGAGACACGCCACGCTCGCGGGCAAGCTCACGCAGCCACTTAGAACGCGTCGCTTTCGTCATGTGGTGAAGCCTCTGATTCGCGTTCAACATGCGCTTCACCGGCACGTCAAATACAAGGCGCGCACACTCTGCTCCACCAGCCACAACAACCCCTAACAGCCGCTACTCAATAAGAAAACAAACGATATTGAAGCAATAGCAGAAAAGCGCCCACAAAGCCGCACAAAATGCGACAAAAAGACCAAAACGGGCGCACAAGAAAAGCCGGTAAAGAGCAGAGCGAGAGAGACGCGAGAAAACAATGAGCACAGCGAAACTAGCAGTCGTTGGACCTGAACAACTCGGCCGACAAATCAACATGCGCATCCCAGCATGGAAAAACACCGCATCAGCGCCCACACTGGAAGCCCTCGGGAACGGAATCGCGGACGGAACCATCGACCCGGACGTTGACGGTCTCCTCATCTACGCTAACCCAGATGCTATCGGCGCAACCATGAGCGAGCTAGGCGAGGCTGTCAACTACTACCGGGCGGGTGTTGTCGTCATCCTCGTAGACGACGGGACGCTCGACCGCGCCGCGCTCGCGTCCGCTGTCGCCAGCGCCCGACAGGAGGAAGAAAAGCGGAACAAGGCAGACGGCGCAGTCACCGAACCGGAAACGCCGTACTACATTCTCGAAACGGCAACGCCGCTCGCATCAGCCCAGGCAATTATCGAACAAGCTCAGCGTGACGCGGAATCGTTTGCGGGGACAGCGTTCGCCGACGTGGCGCACGCGTTCCGGGGCACTGTCCCAACGATCACAGAAGCCCCTCAGACGCCACCAAACGCCTACAGCGCTCCGGGAGCGCGCGGGGGCGCTGAAAGCGCCACACAGGGGCATACAGTGCAGATTACGAGCAGCGTGACGGTCATCGTCGCGCAGCCGGGCGCACCGCTCACCTACAACACACTCACCACGGCAGAAAAACCCGTATCCACAGAGGATGCGGAACTGCTCGTCATCGACGCAACCGGGGACACAAGCGCAGACGGCGCGACACCGCTCAACCAGTTCGACGCAAACTGCACGCTCAGCGACCTATACGCCGCCCTCGCAACGGGACGCGTCATGAGGAACCGGGCAGACCTCATGGTATGCAAGCCGCTCCACGCGCTCACGTCGAAAGAAGCATACACTGTTGGGAAACTCATCGACATGATGGCACCCTACTACTCGACAGGAATCATCCTTGCGATCACCCCAGAAAGCGCCCGCAACTACACCTACAAGGAGCAGTAGTCAAAAGCGCGTGTGGCGGGCACTCGCACCACGAAAGCGATGGCGCAGCACGTAACCCCCTCCAACCGGCAACCATCATCAGACGGGCCGCTGGCGGGGGTTCACTGTATCCGGGGGACGCGGCGGGCGAACTTACGCACCCGCAAGGGCTGCGTCAAACATTCTCATGTCGCGCGGATGCACACGCGAGCGCGCGTCGTCAGCGTTAAACCTGCCGTCACGCACACCATTGGCGAGGAGCTGCCACATCGACTGACCACCCTCCCGCTCCATACGCTCAATACCACGCACGTCACCCGCCGCAATCAACTCAGCGGCTTCCAGCGTGTTCGGAAAAATCGACTGCACCAGGTGATACCGGCTCTTGTCAGGGCTGCGCACAAGATTCTGCACACACACGCCCGTCAAGTTCGACGCAAGAGAGTCCAAGATAGCCGCCTGCTCGTGCGGCTCAAACTGCGCAATGATCGTGGACACGGCGGCACTCGCAGACGACGCGTGCAACGTTGTCAAAATATTGTGGCCGGACGACGCGAGGCGCAGCGCAGTCTTAATTTCCGCATGGTCCCTCACCTCAGCGATCAACGCAATATCCGGGTTCTGACGGAGAACGCTGTTAATCGCCGCCTGCCACGTGCGAAAGTCCTGCCCCTTCTCACGCTGCGTCACGCGCCCAGGAGCGCCATCCAAATTAGGGAACACGTACTCAATGGGATCTTCGAGCGTCGCAATGTTTTTCGGAGCACTCAGGCGCGCCTTGTTCAACAACGCGGCGAGCGTGGTTGTCTTACCTGACCCAGTTGTTCCACAAATCAACGTGAAACCAACGTTGCTGTTTGCCCAATCGAACAAGATGGGAGAGACACCCAGCTCTTCCGGCGACGGGATAACATCGCCAATGACACGGCAGGTCATCATCGGGTTCGTTTGCGAGCGAGCGACGTTAACGCGCAGCCTTCGCCCCGTGTGCTCACCGAAACGCACCTGATAGGACGTATCCAGGTCAAGGTTATCCGAGTAACGGTCGCGGTCAACGTTAGTCGTCGCCTGTTCGAGCAGGGTATCCATGTCAAGACTGCCAAGCGCCCCGTACTCGGGCGCTCGCACGATGTCGCCACGCACCTTGAACGCAACATTGTCGCCAGCCTGCAACAGAATGTCAGACGCGCCAATGCGGATAGCATGGTCAACCAACCCGTCAATGTCCACATGTGTAGACGCTACGGGTGTGGGCTTCTCCTCAACTGTGCCGCCAGTAAGGAAACTCCTCAACTCGTCACGAGTCGCAGACTCAACCGGCGACACCTCACCGACAGGACGAAAACCGTCACTGTCGGGACCGTCGCCAGAGCGATAAGACGGGGGAACACCAAGTCCCATACTGCAACATCCTTCCCATACAAGAGATGGGCCGCGCAACCAGCGCCATGCGACACCGGCCACGCGGCCACACGCCACGCACGCACTCGCGGCAGAATTACGAGCCAAACAATGAACGGAACCACGGCATCGACACGAACCAGTCAGCCACGGCGGCAATCACGCTATAAATAGCGCCCCACACCGACGTGACCGCCTGCACCGGGTTCCAGTTATTCACCATCAATGCGGCGAGAACAAACGCGGCAACGATCATGAACAGCAACACCTTACCGGCGTTGGTAGTCAAAACGCGCAACATAAAATACCCCTCTAAAATAAGCACCAACCAAGAGAGCGCACCCCTCTAAAAGCAATATCAGACAACCGCGTCACACACCGTTCGACGGGTTCTCGTAATACTCCTTGTACTCGCTCGACGGCCCCAGCTTCTCAATTTCAACATCCAGCTCAGCCTGGTCGCGCTCATACTCTACAGAAGCCTCACGCTCCATCCTCGCGCGCTCACGCTGCAACTCACGAATCTCGCGCTCCGACAACTGAACGCGCGCGGGGGCAAGAAAACGCTTCGCAGATTCCACCAGATCGTCACCAGACAATCCCCTGAAACCGTCATCTTCACTGTTGCGCTTCATTGCAAGAAGCTCGGGGAGACTCATGACGCCCTTCTCACCGGAGCGCCCCAACCGAGCAGCCTCAGCGGCCGGAATACGAATCATCGAGTAGAACTCAACACCCGTGCGACTGTCCACCAGGCGCTCACCAGGCGCAGCGCGAGAACGCCTCTCATACTCGCTCTCAGCATCACTGGCGGGTGAGGAAACCCGCTGAGGACTCACCTGACGCAAAGGTGGACGCAAACCGGCAGCACGCCTCAACCCCACAATAAACACCCCTTCACCAACAGTCACACGTCAACGGAACAGCGCCGCCAACTCACTTACCGAACCAATAGCCCGCACACGCCTATCATCACGCAACGAGTCGGGGAGAGACCGCGACGCAACGGCGGGAACAACAACCTCATCAAAGCCGAGACGCAACGCTTCGCGCACGCGACGCTCAATCATATGAACACCATGAATACGACCAGACAAAGCCAACTCGCCGATATACGCGCGACGCTTACCATCCGACTTGCGATGCAGGAACGACAACATGGCGGCAGCGGTCCCCAAATCGCACAATGTCTCGGACTGCGGGAGCTGAATACCAGCAATTGTCGATAGAAACACATCACGCTTACTCAACTTAGCATCACAGAAACTATCCAAAACCGCGCAAGCAACCTGCCCCCTACCAAAAGGAATACCGTTGAACGAACGAACAGGACGCCCCTGCTCGGTATCGACCATGAGAGCCTGCACTTCAACGGGAATCATCCTCTTGCCAGCCGCCATGAATGACACGCCGGTGCCCGGAAGCGCACCGCCATCGTCCTCCATAAACACGCCAGACGGGTCACTAACGCCCTCAAACGCGTGCTCCGTGTGCCGGAAGATGCCGACCTCGCCCGTGTCGCCAAAACGGTTCTTGTCGGCGCTCAAAAACTTCAGTGGCGTGCTCTTGTCTGAGCTGAGAACCAGAACGCAGTCGGTCGCGTGCTTCGCCTGTTCGGAACCCGCCAACTCGCCGGACTTTGTAAACTGGTTGATGAAAACAGCGGTAATACCCAAGTCCTTGCACACGTTGTTCAGTGCGATAGTAGCCTCGCGAGACTGCGCCACGCTACCCATCTGACTCTGCGACTCGGGAGAGGCGACCATCTGCAACGAGTCAAGAACAAAAAACGACGGACGAACCAACTCCAAATGCCCCAAAATCACACTCAGATCGTTCTCGTGAGCGATCAAAATGTTATCGTCCACAGCGTTCAAGCGGGCAGCGCGATCATACACCTGTTCTTCGCTCTCCTCGCCAGACACATACAAAACAGTCCCATACTTGCACATCGCTTTACTGACGTGGGCGAGAAGCGACGACTTACCCGTGCCAGGGGGAGCGCCCAACAAGCATGTCATGCCCTTAATGAAACCGCCACCAATAACGCGATCAAACTCCTCGATACCCGTTGGGATGCGCTCAGGACGACTTGACGACACGGACGACAGCGGACGCGCGGACTTCGGCGGCTTCACCGCCCCAGTTTTCACGCCAACGCTCACGCCCTCACTGGCGGGCGACCGCATTTTCTTGATAGCCGCGTCACGCTCTTTACGATCACCCTCCACGACCTCGCCCTGACAGACCGGACACTTGACAACGAACCCATACGCCGGAATAGGATGCGACGGGTCAACAACACAATACTTAACGTTCTTAGCCATACGTAGAAAATAACACTCACACGCCGACCAGTCAAAACCCCGCCAAAACCACGGAACACAACCGGGCGCGACGTGACCGAAACGCAGCAACATACACCCCTACAAAATAAGGGTAAAAACGAGAACGCCGCCCCTCAAAAATAGAGAGAGGCGACGCTCCGCACAGTCGAAACGGTAGACACTCACGAGAGAGACGCAAGCAGCGGCCACACACGCCACACAGCAAACGCCAACGCCGCAGGCGCGCACCCCCCCAGTAGCGGGGCGATACCATGCGTCTCAACCTCACCGCCCGCCTTAATAGACGTAAGACGAATCGTGTACCACCGCTTACCCCGAATCTTCACCAACGGAGCAAACAACGGCGTACCACTCGTCGTACACGTATCTCCCAGGTCATGAATCAACATACCCACCACAGCCGCAACAGGAACCCACACAAGCGACTGGCCGGAACCAACCCACACCACAGCGAACCCCGCAGCAAGCGACAACAAAAACGCCACCACATCGCCCAAAAAACCCAGGCCGCGCTTCACCCTGTCCGCCGCCTTCTTAAACAGCGACGACACCGCCAAATGAAAACTCACGCCAACAAACAGGGATGCGCACAGCGCGTCAACGCCGACGCTCATTCCCTGAGCACTCACAGAGCCAACAGTCGCGCTCACGGCCAGCCACACCAAGCCGCCAACAATCAATGCGCCGACAAGAGTGTGCCACAATCCACGGTGAGGGTCCGGGAAATTGTTAGACCTGCGATCATACTTCGTCGCCGTCACGCCCTGAACCAAAGATGATGACTCGCGAAACAGGAAAGACAATACTTTACCAACGGGGCCAAGGTCGCTAATCGCGCGCGCGCTCGTGTTATCCAAGTCGGGCACCATGCTCCACCCGGCCACCGATGCAACAAACCCCAACACCAGCACCAGCGTCGGCGCATCCCACAAGTCGGTCACCACGCGCGGAAACAGGCCAATCGCTACGCCAGCCACGGTGACCGCGCTCAACGCGTGCGTCACGCCCATGAACCCCAAACGGGCCGCGCCGAAACGCTCCCGCGCCTCACCGACAGTCAACAAACGCACAACAAACCCCTCACACTTCCAGCACGCCCCGCGCCACAGCGAGAGGCGAGGGGGAAACAACACGATAATAGCGAACGCGCCCTCCACCGGCACCCAGGATGACGCAAACAAGCGTCAACAAACGCCGATGGAGGGCGTTGCTCTCACTTAACGTCCGCGAACAATCGCAGACCCATAATCCGCGAACTCAGGCTGACTCTCGCGCGCCTTCACGAACTTCTCGGCCGTAAAACGCGACTCCAAACCAGCCGCCGCCGGACACAACTTCACCAACGGACACCACGAGCACAACACGCCAGGCTTGAACTCAGCGAACTCGCTCCTATGCAGGTCATCCATGCGCTCGTCAGTCGCACGAATATCCCGCACAACCTTCTCGCGGAAACCCGGCGCGTGAATATCCTCCACCTTCACGCTCACCCCACCGTCAGCGAGCGGAAAAATCAGGCGCGCAGCCGCAACCGGACGACCGGAACCACGATCACGCTCAGCCTGCTCAACCATCAGCGTGTAAAATGCCTGCTGACGCGCGCCACCCAAACCGTGCTCAGGGTCCGCGTCAGGACGCGCCGGTTTGAACTTGTACTGTTTCGCCTTCCGGCTCGTCTTGTAATCCTCGATGAACAGTTTGCCCTGCCATTCCTGCAAACGGTCGATGAAGCCGAAACACTTACGCTTCACGCCCTCCGGCTTCCACGACACCGCCACTTCCAAACCGGGGACGGTGCGCCCCCAATCCGTCGTCCAATCAGCAATGTTAACGCGGCGAGGGTCGCGGTCAACATTCAGGTAGCCGCGCACAGCCTCATCAAGCCACCTAAGAGCATCGTCGTTCGCCTGAAAGTCCTTGAACTCGTCGCTATCCAACACGTTCACTGCCGTCTCACGCAACGTTTGACCGTTACGTTCTTCCGGCGCAAGATGATAAAAGTCCTCCATCACCTTATGGAACAACGAGCCGCGACGCTTCGCATTATCGGCAGGCTCCTCGATAGCCTCCGGGAACACGAGGTTACCCACCACCCAACTAGCGCGGCACCCCTCTAGCGCCGTCATCAACGTCGCGCTAATCGTTTTCTCGCCACGCTCCCCCTTGCAGTCAATTTTCCGCAACACGCTATCGGACAAAATGCCCACACCATCGCGGTTCACCTCAATGAGCGGTTCACCCGAATACAAAACTCATCAACACCCTTCAACCAACCCCCGCCCGCCAAACAACGAAACACCCAACGAACAGGGGTAAACATTCTCCTATAACATAACGATAGCAGCCACGCAAACGGACAGTCAAACCGCCACCAACACGCGCAGAAACCACTCTCCCGCGCCACGGGCGGCGAACATGAGGGCATACGCTACGCATTGTGGCGGGGCATCCATGAAGCGAACCAGGTACGCATCCTCACGCGAACGCGCCCACCGCGTAAGCGAGATCAGACGCTAAAAGTCCTCATCCTCTCCCAGGCCGATCAACGCGTCCATATCCGCGTCAAAATCGCTCAACGGGTCATACTTTTCCTCACGCTCACCGCCACCAAGAATAGGCTGCGGCTCCGCCGCACCACCCTCAACCGACGCGGAACCATCCAACGGCGTACCATCCGGGTTTTTACCCATAGAAGCCAACACCTCGTCCAGCCATGACGGGTCCGCAAAAAAAGACTGCATGTGACCAATACGGTTGCCGTGAGCCGCCACGAACGCGCGCCCCTTCGGAGACGCAGAAACACGCGCGCCCTCAATCGCCTGGTCGTCCAAAATCATCTGAGTCACCGTCTGACGCACGCGCCCCTGCTGAACACGAGCCGCCAAGTTACCGGTAATGACTTTCGGAAGAATGTCGCCGCGAGGTTCCTGCGTCGCCACAATCATGATGACGCCAGCGGCGCGGCCAAGCTGCGTGATCTGCTGAACGTTACCAACAATCTCATCCTTCAACTGCTGACGGTCCTTCGCGTCATCGCCGCTGCCAGCCTCTTTACCCGTCAACTGCGCCCACTCGTCCACCATAATCAACAGCGCCGGACCATGATCGTCGGTGCCGAAATAATCCGTCGCACCGATATGCTCCATCTCCTCGTAACGCTCCATCATGGTACGCACGCCAAACTGGATAGTCGTCGTCGCATCCGGCAGGTCGGTCGCAACACCAAGAACCGCGTGCGAATACTTACGATAGGCACTCAACTCCACGCGCTTCATATCCACGCCAAGGAAACGATACTTGTCAGAGCGCAGAATCGTCGCAAACACGATAGTACGCTGAGTCACCGAATTATGCGACACAAACGCGTTATCGCCGCGCCCAGCCGTAAACAAACGACGAGGAGAATCAACCTCAATACACCGCGATGGAACCGGCTCCACGCGCCGCGCAGACAACAGCTTCACAACACACCACCCAACCGCCGCCACACTCACGCGGGCGGACAAGAGAGACAATCAAACTGCCAACAAAATAGCCGAAACACCGGAAACAAAACGCAAGGCGCGCCCCACCCCGGCATCACGGCCAGAACAGGACGCGCCCCACAAGCGACCCCGCGATCACTCACGCGCGGACGCAAGCGGCAACCGTCACTCAGACAACGCCTCACGCACCAGTTCAACGAATGAGGTGTCGTAGTCCATGAGGTCGCCAGCGCGCAACGTAATCGTGCCGTCGCCAAACAGGTCAGGAGCAGACGACAGCTCGATAAGCGCAGCCTCGGCAACGGGGCGACCCTTGCTCGACTGAGACTTGCTCAAACGGCGACCGCCGCGAACAACCTTATCGCCCAAGCTAATCTGGTCAGAACCGTCCTCCTGGTAAATGTCTACCAGCTCCAACGCGTCATTGATAGCCAGCAAGCTATCTCGCTCAATGCGACCCTCGCTCTCGGCGACACGAACCATGCCCTGTAGCATGATGATGTCAGCACGAACGTTCAGCTCCTCAATGAGAGCCTTCACGCCACGCTCGGCCTCTTCCGCGAGAATAACGCCCTCTGGAACAAACTCGAACTTGCCCGTGCGCGCATTAAACTTCACATCACGGTAAGCGGCGTCGATCAACTCAGGCAAATCAGGGAGAATACCCCCACCAATCTGCTCGGCGTTCACGCCCTCAACGTACTGCTCGACCGTCAACTGGAGCGAGCTACCGAAAAGCTGAACCGCCTGCAAACGCTCAGCGATCAGCTCGGCCTTCTCGCGGTCCTGAACAATGAAACTCACAATGACTCCTTCACGTCACCGAAACAAACTCAATAACAACACGCTAATATCAGAGCGCACACAAAAGCGTCCCACACTCCCGCAAGAAACGACAATATGCGGACACCTACACGAGACCAATCTCCCGAGGCGACCCACCAAACAGCGCGCGCACCGCGTCATACGGCTTCACACACATGGCCGCCACGCGCGCCACCACATCACACTCGATACGTCCACGATCAGCGCGACCATACCAGTAATCCAACTGCTCAACCAGGCGCTCCACCGTTACCAGGCGAAACGGCTGACGCTTCCACGCGCGATCATACACGACAAAAACGCGCTCACTGTTTACACACACTACGCCATCAACCCTGCACCCCGGCATGTGACGACGCCAAATACCAAGCCCCACGCATCCCCAGCCGTCCGCCAGCAAACGCGCGACCAGACCTCAACACCATGCCAGACTCGCTGAACGAATACTTACGGCGAGACTTCCACCGCTTCGTGTCCACCAACAATACGCTACGACCACACAACAGCACATGGTCCGTGTCACCCTCGCCGTCGCCCCCGCCGTAGCCACGAACATGCACGCTATCGCACAACACCACGTCAGGCTTGTCCGCCATCCACCGACGAATCAACTGCGACGTAGAACGCTCAGCATCCAACCCCACCTGAACAACGCTGCGACCAAAACCGCTATCCTGCTCAGGGTTGTCAAGAACCTGCGTCAACGACGCGCCCGCGCTCCCAAAATACCTGCGACCACCCACCAACAAAGCGTATATCTTACGCCCCAACGCGCTACTCTTATCGGACGGCGGAACAACAGTGATGGCGGGTGCGCCGCTCACAGCTTCAACCTCAATTTCGCGAACTTATCGTAAGGCTTCGTCGCACGCACCGCGTACTTAGCGACAACGGCCGCGTCAAGAAAGCCCTTCTGATACTCCGACAACTGCTCGTCAACCAGCATCGTCACACGCTTAATGAACCGCTCACTATCGCACACCTGAACGGAGGCCTCGAACCACGCGCGCTCATGCGCCACCACGCTAAACTTGTCACTCGGACAGTGAATGATCTGGGTGCGCACATAGTCATCCGGCATCACGCTACCGAAAGCCTCAGCGTTCGCCACCACAAAAGGCATCGGCTCATCAGCCTCATCCTTACCAGACATGAGCACGCCGTCAACCCACTTATACGCCGCCCTCTTCGACCACGGGCGCGAATCAATGTAAAACACGGCAGAACCAACAATCAACACATGGTCCACACCCCAATGCGGGTCCACACCATGAAAATCAGGGTCGCCAACGAAAGACACGTCCTTGCCAGGCTTCAACCGCACGCTCTCCACAAGGCACGCGTCCTCACGCGAACGCGCCCACCGGCTCAACGCCTCGCCGGTCACCTCGCACGCGTCACGCCACGCAGACACATACGCCTGGTCAGCGCCGCCCTTCAACGCGCCATCCTGGTAATGTGACGCGGCAGCACCGGCAGCACCAAACACGCGGCGACCAGCGTTACCGCCGTCAGACTCACGCAACAAACGCTCCACAGCGTCAGCCGCACGATGCCCCTTCACACTGTTCGTCACAAACACGCTCAACTCAACACGTCCAATCCAGCGCCAATGCGCCCAACAACATTACTCGCCGAAACTCGAACCAACGGGAACAACCGACTCGCCAAGCCCACCCACAACAGGGCAAGAAACAACGAAATCAGCCGCATCCTCAACATCTACAACATCAATATCCACCAAGCAAGACCCCCCATCGGTACGGGTGACGAGACTCCACGGCAAACGGGACAACGGAACCCACGCAGACGCGCGCACCTCCGCACTCTCGCCCTCAACCACAGTCTCACCGTCATTTACCACATGAACGTTCACCGTCTCGCCGTCCACACGCCACACCGACACGCTCAAATGCCCACTATCCGGCAAATCAACACCCGCCACGCCAGAAGAAACCGGCACAAACGGAGGACGCCACCCGAACACAAACAGAACACCACACAACAAAGCGGTCCACACGACCACGCGCAACAGGCGGCGAACACGCCTCGGCGCAGAAGAAACCAAGCGTACCACTCGCCCAACAACAGGGACGCGAGACAACAAGCGCACCACAAACGACAACGGGCGCGCAACCAGACGCGAAACAAAACGCGACACAAACCGTAGCGGCCACAACAAGACACCCAGGATGCGGCGGCACAACGCGACAACCGCGCGCGGCACGCCACCAGAACGGCGACCAGAACCACCCTTGTTGCGCGAGGTGGCAGGTTGTGACGATGCGTCCTCGTCGTCAGGCGCGTCACCGTCGTCGCTCAGCGCACCATCGCCATCATCGTCCAGCGCGTCCGAATCGTCGCCGTCAGCGTCCAAGCTGTCATCGCCAATGTCCAACCCGTCGCCTTCGCCGTTCAATTCGTCAACATCGCGGTCGTCATCGTCAACGCTGTTATCGTCCACGAGCGGCTGCTCATCAACGGGCGGGGTCGCTCGGCTCGTGTCACTGCCACGCTCGCCAGACACAGTGGAACGTGCGCCCGCATCCTTCTCCGACAGCTCACGGAAGCGCGCAACCGGATTAAAAAACACTCCCAAACGGCCCATAGCGGCCCGAGAAGCGACGGAACGAACCCATGTGCCAAAAGAGGCGCGTTCGCCCGCCACAGGCTCATCTGAGGCGTTCTCGGGCGCACTCGCGGCCTCATCGCTTGTAGACGAAGCTGCGTCGGCGGTGCCACCGTTTGCGTCGCCAGGGGTGGGCGTGGTCTCGCTCGGCTCTCCATCAACATGGAAAGAGTTATCGTCGGCGGGAGGCTCACCCAAGGTGTCATCTACGGGGGTGCTCTCGTCCCATAGGTCAGTGTCACCATCGTAAGGCCCGTCCGCCCAATCGTTGAACGCGTCGTCGCCAGTCGCCCAGTCCTTCACCGGACTGTCTACACGTGTAGAAGCGTCGCCGTCTGTCGCAGGAGAACTAGAAATACCAGACCGCGAGCGCACACCCGGAATAGGCGCATCCCCTAAACTCCGACCATCAACACCCACACGGCCGCGAACAAGACCCACAGCTAACCCCCTTCTCCCACTCTCTACTGCTTACGCGAATACTTACCACGATCAAACGCAGACCGCTCAAAACCAGCCAAGAAATCATCCGACGGCAAATCAGGAATAGACGCGCCAACCGGAGACATCAAAGATGACACCGGCACCACGCCCAACCCCTCACGCAACAAACGCGCAGACCCGGCAGAAAACGACTCAGCAACAGACGGCACCGACACCTCACGCGGAACACGAACACTCAGAGGGCGCTTCACCGGAGCCGCCTCCAACTGACCACACTCACTCAACACGCGCGCAGCCTCAAAACCACACGCAAACAACGCCGAATACAACAACTCAAACATCACGTCACCGCCAGACAAATCACGGAACGACACGCCAGCCACCGTATTCACCGCACGAGGACCACGAACCACGCTCGCCGTCCACAAATCATGACCGCCACCAGACGGCAACGGAGACGGCACACCAGACTCGCCACGTACCGTCACCAAACGATGCGCATACGAACCGTCCGCACTCAACGGCACCTCATCATACGACGACAGCACCACACGCGGCTCAGCGTTATCGCCCCACCCACGCACAACATTGAACCGACCCCAATACACGCGCCCAATCTCCAAACGCGGCATCGGAACCAACAACATGTCCGCCAAAATAAGCCGGTCAGTATGATCGAGAGCACGCACAAACCCCTGCGGCCCGCCAGTCTTAAACGACTCACGGAACCCCAACATCATCTCCAACTTACGGGCCTGCCGCTTCATGGCATCGCTCTCACGAACCGCCAATGTGCTTACGCCGTCGCTGATCGTGTACAGCATGTACTTAGAGTCTTTAGAACCCTTCTCCACCATGTTTGTCACCGTAAACAACGCGTCAAACCACCGGCCAGAACGCCTCTCCAACACGCCGGGCGTAGCAAACCCCTCACCCACGCGATCAGTCGGAAAACCAGACACAAACGTGTTCATGAACTCATACTCGCCGCGCAAACGATCAACAAACGACACGTCAGCAACGTCGGCGTAAGGGTCAGGCACCTCACCCGGCATAAACGCACTGAACAAGTCCCCGCCGCCACCAAACGCAGCAGCATTATCAACAGTCCGACGAGACGCAGACCACGCAGACTCCACAGCCGCCAACACCGCGCCACGATTAGCGCGCACACTATCGAAACCGCCAACACTCGCCAACGCGACAGCAGCGCGCGACCTCACACCACACGCCCGCACGCGCAACATTGTCTGGTCCAAATCGTCGCCAGTAAACGCCCCGCTCTTGCGCTCGCGGATAATCGACTCAGCCTCATCCACGCCAACGTTACCAACGTCAGCCAGCCCGTAGTAGATCGTGCGGTTAGCCGCATCGGGCGTAACAGCCACGCCCGCCTTGTTAACGTCCGGGGCGAGTACGCGAATACCCATACGCTTGCACTCAGCCAGGTAAATACGCAGCTTATCCTTATCGGCGCTCTTCTTACTCCCCGTTTTCAACGCAGAGTGAAGCAGCGCGCTCATGAACTCAACCGGGTAGTGGCATTTCATCCACGCGCACTGATAACTATTGATAGTGTACGCGACAGAGTGAGAATAGTTGAAACTGTAACCGGAGAACGCGGCCAAATACTCCCACAGTGCGCTCATAGCCTCGCGGCTATAACCGTTGCTGATGCCGCCGTCAATGAACTTGACGCGCAGCGACTCCATCACGTCGGCCTTCTTCTTGCCCATCGCCTTACGCAGAACGTCAGCGTCACGCGCGCTGAACCCAGACAAGGCGCGAGACGCGCGCATAGCCTGCTCCTGATACACAGGCAAACCGAACGTCGGACCCAAAATCTCATCCAACGGAGAACCCACAAAATCCTTATGGATAGGTTCAATAGGTGCGCGCCCATTCTTCCTGTCCGCGTACATGAAATGCGTGTTCTTTTCCATTGGACCAGGGCGACACAATGCGGTAGCAGCAGTCAAGTCGGCAAAACACGTTGGCTTCATAGCACGCAACAGCTCACGCATCTTGTCCGACGTTCCAAACTGGAACACACCAATCGTGTGAGCGGGCTGGAAAATCTCACGATACACGCGCTCGTCATCCATGTCACCCTCAGCGAGAGCAACAAGATTCGGACCCTCACCGTCGTTACTGTCCAACACGTAGCGAACCGCATCCTGCAAGATACCGAGAGTATCCAACCCCAGGAAGTCATACTTAATGAGACCAAGAGCCTCACACTCCTGGTACGTGTACTGCAATACCATGTCCATGCGCTCACCCTGACGGTTCCACCGCACGGGAGAGTGATTCACGAGAGAATCGTTCGAGATGATGACAGCGCCAGCGTGAACGCCATACTGGTTAACGTGCCCTTCCAACTGGACGGCGGCTTTCAGCGCATCCTCCCAGCGCGGGTTGCGTTCTTTCAGCCTGTCAAACTGTGCGCTCACCTCACTGTTAGACGCAAGCAAATCGGCGAGCGTGCCCTCCATCTTATCGGGCAGCAGCTTCTTCGCAGCAGTCGCCTCAGCCACACTAATACGGTAGTTTTTCGCAGCCGCATCAATGGCCTTCTTCGCCTGAATGGTACCCAGCGTGGTCACGTGAGCAACGTTCTCGCGCCCCCACTCACCCACAAGGTAATCGTAGTAGATGGCGTCCCGAACGGCCTCCGGGAAGTCCGTATCCACGTCCGGCGGCGAACCAATCTTATGATAGCTGATGCTATCAACGACCATACCCATGCAGGAAACCCCTCATACCTTCATGCGGCCAGTCGAAAACGCGGCCGCACTCAATAACTCTTACACATCTAACAGAAAAATAACACGCGTCGTACTAGAAAAGCAAACCGTCGCCAACACCCCCGTAAAAACACGGGTAATGCTGACGGGCGGCAAGCGACAGGCGACCGCTCATTACTCGCCTGCCACGGGGCGAGAACCCGACTCGGCGGCCTTCGCGCGACGAGCGGCAGCAGCGGCGGCGCTCTTACGCGCCTCACCCAGCGAGCGCATCAACCCAATCGTCACAACATACTCTAGCGCCTCACCGCACCCAGTTTTCAGGTAATCCAGGAGCGCAGACGACAACACGCACATGCAATTCAACAACGGTTCAAGCCCAACTAGGCCGTGACGCAAGAGGTCCTTGTCGTAAATCGGCGGCTTATGCTGACGCTCATCGGCGGGAACCTTATCATTCAGCTCTAGGTAATAGTTGCGCGCCTGAACGAAATGACTATACAAGCGCTTAGAAAGCTCAAAACCGCCCGCCTCATCCTCGGCATACACGTTGACAGCCGTGCGCATGTCGCCGCGCAAAATTGCCTCAAACAAATCAAGAGACTTAGGCAAAGCGAGAGGCAAGCCATCCGCCAACTGACCCAAATACTGCAACGCGCTACGAATACTACCGCCACCATAAAACACGGCAGTATCCACCATCTGATCGTCCACACTCACGCCAGCCTGATCGGCCACGCGACGCAACAGCGGAGCCATCTTCTCATCCGACACACCCTTGATAACGTAGGGTGTCGTGCGGTTCATCACCGCAGGCTGAACCTTCTTCGCCTCGGTCGTGCAGAACATCCAAATCGTGCCCTTAGCGCGCGCCTTGTTCTCGTCCTCTAACTCACCCAACAGCGCGTCCTGAGCGGCGGCGCTCATACGGTGACACTCGTCAATAATGACAATCTTCAACCCAGACGGGAGAGGTGACCTTACAGACGTGTAACTAATCAAATCACCAACAGCGGACATGTTTGCTGTACCAGTGGACGCGATCACACGCTTCGCGCACAGCGGGTTACTCTCGCCCGTCTCGTAATCGTACACCGACAGGCAGGAGTCGCACTCGCCGCACGGGTTGTAGCCGGGCTGAATGTTCTCACACACGAGGGCGCGCGCCACAATGAACGCGAGCGTCGTCTTGCCACACCCGGACTCGCCGCTAAACAGGAGGCCGTGAGGGTAGTTCGTGCTGCCTGCCGCGTGAGCTGCCCTGGCTTTCGCAACATACGCTCGCACGCCCTTCACGGTCGCGTCTTGGCCCACAACCTCATCGAACGTGCGCGGCCTATACGCCGTCGTCAAATCGGTGACCTTGCTGCCATCCACGGGCGCGTCACTGGGGTTGCTGGTTGCTGTTTTCTTTGCTGTCATTAGTCGGTTAACATCTTTCTGCACCGCTGGGTGCGTTTTGTGGTCGGTTGCTCGTGGTTGCGCCACGCGCTCGGCAGGCGTCTCTCAAAGGTTAGGCGGCAATATCCTCGCCAACAAGCGGATACGCGTCGAAAGCGTGATCGTCCAACACGTCCGGCTCACGCCCCAACTCGTCACCCGTAAACACGAGGTCCATGCACCGCTTGCGCGTCCCATCCTCCAACAAAATCATAGCCGCCGACGGGACAAGCCACGCGCGCTCACCCACAACAACCTTTGATACGTTGCCTCGACCGTCGGACAAGAAACGCTCAAACAATAGGCCGTACTTAATCGGGTCCACGTTTGTTCCTCCAATCAGGTAGAGGACGAGGCTACCGGGAGCACTACCGCGCCCCCACCCAACCGCGTACATGAGAGTATTCCCGTGCTTGTCGCGGACACTAAAGTTCCGGTTAGCGTACTCGACCACGTGCTGAATGATGAGGAAGTATTGCTCGAAACCGCCATCAGAAATGACCGCCATTTCCTCGCGGATACGCTCATCAATGACACGCAGCTCCTCGTCGGTTGCGCGCGGATAACGGACCTTAATGCCCTCGCGGGCAATACGCTCCAAATACGCCGTCTCATCCTCGCCGCCCAAGTCGATGCTCGGCCTACGATGCTGGTCGTACTCGACCACGCTGAACCCGCCCTCGCACATTTCAGCGATAACGCTCGTGCCGGTAAGAGCCGCCTTCGCATCATCGTCACTGAACCCGCCGCTGCGCAGCGCCGCGTACATTTCGTCAGCGGTTTTCATATAGTAGCCGTTACCGTTAAACGCGAAACGCGTGCCACCCTCGTCAACAGTCTTGTCGTACATGGATGACCCGGTGTTCATACACAGCATTTGCTCATGTCCCACAGCCTGCTCGGGCCGCGTGTAGTGCGCGTCGTTTGTCGCCAACAGGCGCAGAACACCCTGACCGTAGCGGCCCTCCAACTGGGAGCGCAAACGCATCTGCGCGCGGATGAGCTGCTTCTCCAACGCCATGTCATGAAACATGACCTCGAAGAAAATACGGTCACCAAAAATCTCAACCATACGGTCCAAGTACTTGACTGCCGTGTCCACCTGCCCCAAAGCAAGACGCGTATTCAACTCAGACGACGGACACCCCGTAGACACAATGAGACCACTGTTGTGCCGCTCCAAAATGTCCACGTCAAGACGCGGATGCTTCGTCACACGATGCTCTTCACGAGACCCCCACTCGCTCAACTTGTACAAGTTACGCACGCCGTCATCATTGTATGCCCACGCCGTCAAGTGAGTGTACGCGCCGCGAGACGACACGTCCCCCTCCCCGCCGTCGGCGTAGAACACGCGCTCCTGCACGCGCGCACCCAACGGGTTATCGGGAGCCATATACAGTTCACAGCCGGGAACCGGCGTAATACCAGCCTTATTAGCGGCGGTAATCAGACGATTCAGGCCATTCATGCCGCCGTGGTCAGTCAACCCAACCGCACGATGCCCCAGCCTGGATGCCGCAGCCACATACTCCTCAACGGGAGAAAACCCGTCAAGCTGACTACCATCCTGGAGAGAAGAAAATTCGATCATGCCTCCACCTTACCGTCATCATCCGCAGAACCCAAACCGTCAAGAATCTGACGGTCACGATCAGACAAAGCGGGAAGCCCCTCACGCTTCGCAGCATCCTCCAACACGCGCAGCAAATCAACCTTGCCGCTACGCAAATCAGACGCAGACACCGGAACAGAGAAAACCGGCAGAACGCGCCGAGAGTCCGGCCTATTCACAGAAAACAGCATCGATTCAAGTCCAACAACACCAACACGAGAGGCGCACTCTTGTCCACGCGGCGAACGTTATCCACCAGCACGCGCTCAACAAACCCCGAAATGTCGCGCCCCTGATACGACACGCGCTCACCCTTAGACCCCATACGGCGGCCACCGATAGCGAACCTGTCATTGATGCTCACCGGATACACGTAAAACCCATAATCACGATACGCGACCACGCCACCCTTATTGCGCGCCTTGTTCGTCACGTGAGCGACCGCGCTACCACCCGCAGCCTCCACGTTCCCCACAATCGCGGCAAGCTCACGCTCACCCATGTAATTCACATCCATACCCTCATAGGCGCGCTTCGCGGAACGTGGGCGGAACAAAAGTGCGAACACACTGAAACCGGCTACAAGACCCACAAGGGAACTGCCAGTCAACGACCACCCAGAAAAACCAGCCACAAGCAACGTCGCCGCGTAATCAACCACGAGAGCAACAGCCAACGCGCCCCAACGGCTACGTGAAGCAAACACCAAATACGAGTACGTCAAACACGAGGACGCCAACAGTAGGAGCGAGCACGACCACACGACGCCACCCAAACCGGCACCGTACACGGCTGTCATCGACGCGGAAGCCGACAACACCAACAGCAGCGCGAGAACAGCGGCACTCTTAAACACGACAGGCACATTCGCCTGCAACACGAAACCCAGAGACAAGCCAGCGGCAAGAAGCGCCGGAACCCACCACAATGCGCTCCCCGACAACGCCGCACCACCCGACAACAGGACACCAGCGGACACGACAAGCGCCAACGCCAGCGCATGACGACGCACCGTACCAGCAATCTCACGCAAGAACACAGACATTAAAGACACCTTTCATAAGCAAATAAACAAGCGCGACAAACAGGGGACGCAACTACTCGGACACCACGTAAGACGCGTCGCGGCCAAACCTAATGAACTCCTCGGCGCGCCCCAACACGAGACTACGCTGACCCTCCGGCACGGCATCCAGCGCCTCACTCGTCGCACACCACTGCTCAAACGGAACAGCCACACGCGCAGACTCGCCACCCTCCCCATCGGAGGGTGATACTGTGGGCGCTGACGCGGACACAAACAACGGTTCCAGCTTCCACGACAACGCGTGAGCCGCCTCATCACCAATCAGGCGCGTATCCAACCCCGAATACTGCGCCGACGTGATACCAGTAACACGCTGCCTGAGAATAGGCGCATCCTCCCACACAAACAAGCCACTCTCGCGCACCTGCGTAGAGCGAAGATTCTCCACCACCAAGTCCGTAACCTGCGCGGCAGACAAACCAGACGCGTCAATCGGCGCAAAATCATACTGCGGGCGCTGAGGCAGAGAACGCGCCGCATACGACGCCGACCCATCCGGGTGAATAGTCCACAGTGTCCACCCCCTGCCCTCACCGTTATCCTGGTCAGAGAACCCGCGACGCAACACGGAACCGTTGTAGTACACGCTGTTACCGGCGCTATCCTGAACGGTGCTGCGCTCGTGAATATGCCCCAACATGACGGCGCTCCACGCGTTCTGCGACAGCAAATGATCGGGAATGACGATCTCACGCGGCGACTGCTGCGCCCGCAAGCGCATCTTCATGATCGGGTCAATCACACCGCCATGCGTCGTAAAAATATTGACCGCGCCTGGCGTGGCGGCGACGCGCCCCATCGTGTCCGCCTGCCCCATGTACATGTGGTGCGACACCATGTGCAACATGAGACCGTCCGTCATCTCAAACGTCGCGTAAGGGTCGATAATGCTGTAAATGTGCCTATCGGGGTCGTGGAGCACGCGCGACGACGCGATTTCGCTCGCGCTATCTACGGCCTCGTGGTTACCGGCCAGAAGGTAGACGGGGATGTTCGAGTCGGAGAACCTGCGAAGCTCATCCTGAGCCACGCAAATGGTGCGCATGTCAGGGCGTGGCGAGTGAAACATGTCGCCAGCGATAACAACCGCGTCCACGCCCTCAGCGATCACGTCAGTGACGATGGCGTGCAAGAGGGTGTAGCCGTCCTGGACGCGAACGTTTACGTGATCGGGTGTTTCGCGCCTACCAGACTTGTACCCCAGGTGAATGTCTGACAGGTGAGCAACCCTAAAACCGCCCATTGTTAGCGCCTCCTAAGCTCCGTGACCAGTACCCGGAGGCGCTGGCGTGAGATTGAATCATTTACACGGTGAGGGCGCTCTTGCGCGGCCTCATGACACGACCAACCATAACATGACCCACGCCCGCGAGCAAAAGCCCACCAACGGCCACGCCAGCCAACACGCGAGACTGGTAGGCGCGGAACAACCACTGCGGCCCCATACGCCCAGCATACGCGCCAGTCACCGCCGACGCGTCCACCGGAGCGTCATCAACACTATTAGCGTCGCCACGGAAAATAAACGAGTCCCCCGGCGTGTCCACCACACGGTGAATCACCGTCCGACCATCCGGCTTCACATACGTGCCAATCTCACCAACGGCAGGCGTTTTCGACGCGTCCACGCGCACCACGTCCCCCTTCACCAAGGTAGGCACCATACTCTCAGACACGACCTCGCGCACACTGTACCCGTGAGACTGGTTCCACACAATCGACCCGTAACAAACCAGGGTGCCAGCCAGCGCCAACATGAACGCGAACACGCCCACGCGACTCACGCGCAACCACTGGCGACGCAAATGACTACGATACGCGCGGCCTCGCGCGTGCGACACGGCAGAAGCCGCAACCGGACCCAAAACGTTCACGCTCGACTCGTTCACCTGTCGCCCCCCAGCTCGGCGGGAACGCCCTCGCTCTTGTCCACCCAGTACGACATGACGAAACGCGCCACATGACGGTGATCGTTACCGTATGCGCCGAAAGCGGTGCTCGTACACGTGACAAGGTTCAAGTAGCGGCCATCCGACGGGTAACCGGACGGCGCACTGTACGCGGCCTCAACATCCGTCGGCTCAATGATGCTACTGTCCGCGTAGTCGAAAACAATCCACGCGCTCTCAGTTTCCATAATCACGTGGTCGCCAGCCTGGAAACGGTCAATACCAAACAGGTTACTCCCGTTCGTGCGGCGGTGACCAAAACCAACAGCGACACCAGTTGTGCCGGGGTACGCGGCTTGCGGGTCGAAACCCAGCCACCCGTTATCGAGAATCGTCTCCTGATCGTAGCCGCTAGAAGCGGGAATACGCATATGGTCCCACGATGGGACGTGCAGCACACCGTAGGCGTTGCCTTCCGGCGGGATAGAAGCGGAGCCGGGCGGGTCATCGTAATGTTTCACGGACGCGACTGTCGTCACCTTCGGCTGGTCGGCGTGCGTCTCATCCCACACGCTCAGATTATGGTTCATGACACCGCTCGCACGATGGTCACTCCACCACATTTGATTCACCAAAATACCGCCGCCAGTCGCAAACAATGCAGCCGCCACCAACATGAGAACAACGCTCACGAAACTACGCCTACCTTGACGGTGAGCGCCCACACCTTCCACATGCAAACCAGCCAAAACGAAACCAACCCCTTCATAAAAGTACCCCACATCAGCCGACTTGCGCGGCACTAGCGAGAGGTACACAAACAAATACTCTACAACCGACAATAACACGTGTCGCAAGAAAAAGAAAACCCTCAACTGTTCAACATGGGCACTCAAAGGAAACAAGCAAAAACAACCAACAAGACGAGAGAACCCGCCAAAGGCTGTTAACGCCTGTATTCCGAGCGCAAACGCACGAAAACAGTTGAGGGTGATGCAGCAGCCAAATAGGCCGCGCAACCAGACACCCCGCAAACGCGGGAATCTAACGCAACCCCTAGCGGTTACGCGATCAAGCTCTTCACATTCGCCCACAATGGGGGTTAGTGCCAACCTGTCTTTCGACGGTTGATCTTCTCTTGTCTTGGTCGCATCCAAAAGGACGGCCAACACTCACATAGCGTCAGCAAGTTACATTAGCCCCGCATAAGCGGAAGCGTCACCCAGATCACTCTCTACGAGATCACCAGATGCAACAATAATATCACGCGGGAGACTCAACGCCAGCCGACACGGAAGTGACACCCGACACACCTGCGGCTTGCGCGTCAGCCTGTGCCGCGCCCAACGCCGACTCGGCCTCGCCCAACGCCTGCAAAGCGCCGTCCACATCCGCCGCCTC
>ERZ773246.181-NODE-181-length-30833-cov-7.6104_pt1 | contig 30833 bp, 22 predicted proteins | sample MGYA00580519_ERZ773246 | MGnify/ENA primary metagenome ERZ773246 (study PRJEB29015, sample SAMEA2738153) | human oral metagenome | biome: human oral; feature: human-associated habitat; material: saliva | place: China | collected 2246 ...
CCCACGAGCTTCCGCGAAGAGGCGGGGCGTGGGCTGGAAGGTGTCGTCGATGGGGTGACCTATCGTGTCGGGCAGCGTGCCTTCGTGGAAGAGGTCTCGGGGGCACTCAGTGCCGAAGCCTTGAAGGCCTTGGTGGAAGGCGAGCGCTCGGGTGCTACGTGTAGCCTCTTTGCCCGTAGTGGGGAGGTGCTGGCCGTCATTCTTATCGCCGATACGATACGTGCCACCTCGGCCGAAGCTATCGCATCACTGCGTGCTCGAGGGCTGGAGGTCATCATGCTCACGGGTGACGGGCCGAGTGCTGCCCGTGCCGTCGGCGAAGCGGTCGGGGTAAGCCGTGTCGTAGACAGCGTGCACCCCGAGGAGAAAGCGGCCTTCGTCGAAGGTCTGCAGAAGGAAGGGTGTCGTGTGGCGATGGTCGGCGACGGCATCAATGATGCGGCAGCCTTGGCACGTGCCGATCTCTCGATAGCGATGGGTAGTGGGAGTGATCTGGCGATGGAGACTGCGATGGTGACGCTCCGTAGCTCCGACCTCAAGGCCTTGGAGCGCTTCTTCCATCTGGCACGCACGACCCTCAGGACCATTCATCAGAACCTCTTCTGGGCGTGCATCTACAACCTCATCGCCATCCCCGTGGCGGCAGGTGTGCTCTATCCCTTCACGGGCTATCTGCTCAATCCCATGCTCGCTGGCGGGCTGATGATGCTCAGCAGCCTCAGCGTCGTCACCAACAGCCTCCTCAGCGCACGCCGCCAGCATTAGCCTTCTCAACAGGTTCGTAGACTAAAACGGCTTTTCTGTATCTTTGTATTACCTAATAATTTGAATGTTTATGCTTAAGGAATTCCGTGTACAAGGTTATAGAGGTTTTAAGGATGAGATAGCATGGTCCTTCGTTCCTGCCGGCGACTATGACTTTGCTCCTTTTAAGGACTATGATGCCGTAAGTGAGGGCCTCATCAAGAGTGGTATTGTCTTCGGTAAGAACGGCTCCGGGAAGTCGAATTTAGGCTGTGCTCTCTTCGATATTATCAATCACCTTGCAGACGGTGTGAAGACGGATGCTAATTACTATGATAACTTTACCTATGCTAATCATCCTGATGGCGTGGTTAAGTTTACATACCTCTTTCAGTTTGATGGGCGAGAGCTTGAATATAGATATTCCAAAACAAGGGATGGTAGACTAGTCGCAGAAGAGCTGAGGTGGGATGGAGACCTTATTCTGAACCTAGAGAAGAATAGGGCTTTGATTCTTCATGGTTTTGAACTTTCAGATAATGCAACGCAGGATATTGAACGAGGAGGAAATGCCATCTCTATTGTCAAGTTTCTCTTAGCATCTATCCCTCTGTCAAGTGGTCACTATATGCTGAAACTGCAAGGCTTTGTACAGAGAATGCTGTGGTTCAAGAATCTGGATGATAGAAGGTATATGGGGTTCAAAAGTGGTGAGCCAACGTTGGGTGGTTTTATTATTAAGAATGACCTTGTTGAGGACTTTCAAGCCTTCCTAATGGAAGCTAGCGAACAAAGCTACTCTTTGCTCAAGGTTGAGGGGAATGAAAATGAGATCTATTGTTTAGTAGATGGAGAGATAATCCCACTCCTCAAAATTGCTTCTACTGGAACATGTGCTCTACTCCTTCTTTACTGTTGGATGAAGCAGATTGAGCAACAAGGAGCAAGTTTTATTTTTATTGATGAGTTTGATGCCTTTTATCATTTTGCTCTATCCAAGGCAGTATGTAGGAGACTGTTCAAGTTCCCCGCTCAGGTCTTCCTCTCTTCGCATAACACAGCATTGATGACAAACGACCTACTGCGTCCAGATTGCTACTTTGTTATTGATGGCAAGAGCGTCAGGTCTCTGCCTCAGCTAACAGATAGAGACTTGCAGTGGGGGCACAACCTTGAGAGGCTCTATAGAGGAGGAGCATTTGAAGTATGATCCTATTAGTCTTTGAGGGGGAAGGACGGGAGCCTAAACTGTTTAAGGCGATAGGGGATCTGGGGTTGTTCAACCAAGGTGGTCTCATTTGTTCTTTCTGCAGTGATATACAAAGCCTTTACAACAGAGTGAAGGAGCTAGAAGGAGGGGTAAAAGGTGCTGCTGATATAGTACAGCTTCTTCAGGTAGCGAGGAGGGACTATCTGGATGACCCTATTCATACGGTGACCTCGGATCACATCAGTGAGATCTACCTGTTCTTTGATTGTGACCTGCATAATAGTCGCTATCCTCTTGCTAAACAAGTAGAGCGACTGGATGAGCTTCTCTCCCTGCTAGGGGATGAGCTGGAGTATGGAAAGCTTTACATTAGCTATCCGATGATCGAGGCTGTCTGCTATACTGGAGAGTTGCCTGATGCTAACTTCGAGGGCTACCGTTCCCCTATCAGTGATGGCAAGCAGTTTAAGAATAAAGCAGCTAACTTTCCGCCCTATGGCTCTCTAGACTTTCTGATCCCTCAGGATGAGAGGAAAAGAGACGAAGTCCGCTCTAATTGGTCTCATCTGGTACGCCAGCATAGGGCCAAAGCGCAGTGTCTATGTGAGGTCTCAGCAAAAGAGCGTCTGACGCAGAAGAAGCTCTTCGGGGCGCAGCGTGACAAACATATTACTCCGAGAGGGGAGGTCGCTATCCTGGCCTCCATACCTCTCTTCCTCTATGATTACTTCAAAGAGGAGAAGCGTAAGGAGCTGGGCTTCTCACTAGAGGAGTAGATTCTCAAGAATTCAAAAATATTCACTTAGCTAACGACAAGAAGATTATGACCACAGAGAGAGAGGTCACGACTACAATAGAAAACGAAGAGAAGAAGAGCTTGAACTTCGTCGAGCAGATCGTCGAGGGCGACCTTCGTGCCGGGAAGAATGATGGACGCATCCAGACGCGCTTCCCACCAGAACCCAACGGCTATCTCCACATCGGGCACGCCAAGGCCATCTGTATGGACTTCGGTATCGCACAGAAGTACGGCGGGGTGTGTAACCTCCGCTTCGACGATACGAATCCCACGAAGGAAGACGTCGAGTACGTCGATGCTATCCGTGAGGATATCGAGTGGCTTGGCTTCCACTGGGGCAATATCTACTATGCTTCGGACTACTTCGAGCGTCTGTATCAGTTTGCCGAAGAGCTGATCCGCGCAGGCCATGCCTATGTCGATGAGCAGACTGCCGAAGAGATCGCAGCGCAGAAGGGTACGCCTACCACCCCTGGCGTCGCCAGCCCCTATCGCGATCGTCCCATCGAGGAGAGCCTCGATCTCTTCCGCCGCATGAATGCTGGGGAGTTCCCCGAAGGCGCGATGATCCTGCGTGCGAAGATCGATATGGCTTCGTCGAACATGCACTTCCGCGACCCCATCATCTACCGCATCATCAAGGTGCCTCACCACCGTACGGGTACGAAGTGGGGCGTCTACCCCATGTATGACTTTGCCCATGGGCAGAGTGACTTCTTCGAAGGGGTGACGCACTCGATCTGTACGCTGGAGTTCGAGGTGCACCGTCCGCTATATGATTACTTCGTAGACCTCCTGAAAAAGGTCGAGCCCAATCACCCCGAGGGTTACCGCCCACGACAGATTGAGTTCAACCGTCTGAACCTCACCTACACGATGATGAGCAAGCGTAAGCTCCTCCAGCTCGTGCAGGAGGGCCACGTAGCAGGCTGGGATGACCCCCGTATGCCTACTATCTGTGGGCTGCGTCGTCGTGGCTATACGCCCGAGTCCATCCGTAGCTTCATTGATAAGATCGGCTACACGAAGTACGATGGTATCATCGATATGGCCCTCCTCGAGCACGCCGTCCGTGAGGATCTGAACCGCCATGCTCTGCGTGGCTCGGCCGTCCTCGACCCCGTGCGCCTCATTATCACGAACTACCCCGAGGGGCAGACAGAGGATATGAGCTTCCTCAACAACCCCGAAGATCCCAACTCCGACAGCCACACGATCCGCTTCTCGCGTGAGCTCTTCATCGAGCGTGAGGACTTCATGGAGGATGCTCCGAAGAAGTACTTCCGCATGACCCCTGGTCAGGAGGTGCGTCTCAAGAGCGCCTACATCGTGCGCTGCACGGGCTGTAAGAAGGATGAGAATGGCAAGGTCATCGAGGTCTACGCTGAGTACGACCCCGAGACGCTCAGCGGTCGCCCCGAGAGCAACCGCAAGGTCAAGGGCACGATCCACTGGGTATCAGCTACGGATAGCGTCCCTGCCGAAGTGCGTCTCTACGACCGCCTCTTCCTCGACGAGAACCCCTCTGAGGCGGCTAAGGATAAGGAACTCGCCGAGCTCCTCAATCCCGAGTCACTCACCATCGTGCGCGAAGCACGTGTCGAGCCCTTCCTCGCTCAGGCTAAGTGTGGCGAGTACTATCAGTTCCAGCGTGTCGGCTACTTCTGCGTAGACCCCGATAGCCGCCCTGATCACCTCGTCTTCAACCGCACGGTATCGCTCAAGGATACGTGGAAGAAGGTCAATAAGTAGTCCCCTCCCACAGATATGATCGAGTCCTTAGGCTTCATCCAAGATATCCTCCATCACCTGAACTACTTCTGGGTGACGGTGCTCATGGCGATCGAATCGTCATTCATCCCCTTCCCTTCGGAGGTCGTCGTACCCCCTGCTGCCTACAAGGCCGCTACGGGCGAGATGAATATCTTCCTCGTCGTGCTCTTCGCCACGCTCGGCTCGGATATAGGTGCGCTGATCAACTACTATCTGGCGCGCTATCTCGGCCGTCCGATCGTGTATAAGTTCGCCAACTCTCGTATCGGTCGCCTCTGCCTGCTGAGTCAGGAGAAGATCGAGAAGGCCGAGGCTTACTTCGTGAAGAACGGTATCAGCTCCACGCTCATCGGGCGTCTTGTCCCAGGGATCCGCCAGCTTATCTCCATCCCTGCGGGGCTGGCAGGTATGCCTCTCAGTCGCTTCCTCCTCTACACCACGATCGGTGCAGGAGCGTGGAATGTCGTCCTGGCACTCCTCGGCTACTTCATCGGTAAGACCGTACCGCCCGAGCTCTTCGCTGAGACCATCCAGCGCTATAGCTCGATCATCGGCCTCATCATCCTCGGCGTCCTCGTCGTCGGTGGCGTCGGCTACTACCTCTACAAGCGCCGTCAGAAGGCTGCCTAATCCAAGGGCGCATCACTACCACCTCTAAGGGTAGGTCCCCATCGCCACCTGTGCTATGGGGGCGCACCCTTAGAGGTTTCTTTTTTGCCGTACCTCTCTTTATCCCGTCTTCCTGTGACCACCCTCTCTCTTACGCTGAGTCCCTATCAGGCGTCTTCGGATGCTACGCTGCGCGAGGCCGTAGCGCGTGAGCTCGCTCTGCCACTGGAGTCCATCACCTCGGTCGTGGTGCGCCGCCGCAATATCGATGCTCGTCAGCGCCGTATCCTCGTCAACCTCTCCGTCGAAGTCTACCTCGATGGCGAGCAGCCTGCCGTGGATGACTTCTCCGACCTCGTCTATCCCGATGTCTCGTCGGCGCCCTCGTCGGTCGTCGTCGGTGCGGGGCCTTGCGGGCTCTTCGCTGCGCTAAGGCTCATCGAGCTGGGCGTGCGCCCCATCGTCGTAGAGCGTGGGCAGGATGTGATGCAGCGCCGTCGTGACCTCGTCCAGCTGGAGAAGTCGGGCGTCGTCGATCCCGAGTCGAACTATAGCTTTGGCGAAGGCGGTGCGGGTGCCTTCTCGGACGGCAAGCTCTATACGCGTAGCAAGAAGCGTGGGAGCGTGGAGAAGATCCTCCGTGTCTTCTGTCGCTTCGGTGCCGACCCGAAGATCCTCATCGATGCCCACCCACATATCGGTACGGATAAGCTCCCCATCATCATCCGCCGTATGCGTGAGCAGATCATCGCCTCGGGTGGTGAGGTGCACTTCGCCTGCCGTATGGAGGAGCTGATCCTTGAGCGTGGTGAGGTGCGTGGTGTCGTCTGCTCGGGGGATCGTGCCTTCCACGGCCCAGTGCTGCTCGCTACGGGGCACTCGGCACGCGACGTCTACCGCTACCTGCATCGTGCGGAGATCCTTATCGAGGCCAAGCCCATCGCTGTCGGGGTGCGTCTTGAGCACCCGCAGTCGCTCATCGATGAGATCCGCTACCACAGCCCCGAGGGGAGAGGGAAGTACCTCCCAGCTGCCGAATATGTCTACAAGGCGCAGGCCGAGGGTAGGGGAGTGTATAGCTTCTGCATGTGTCCTGGGGGCTTCGTCGTCCCTGCCTCCACGGGGCCAGAGGAGACTGTCGTCAACGGGATGTCGCCTGCTAACCGCGGCTCACGCTGGGCGAACTCTGGCCTTGTCGTAGAGCTTCACCCCGAGGATATCCCTGCTACGGGGATACAGGTCGAGGACCCCACATCTCCCCTTGCCTTGATGCAGTGGTGCGAAGCCTTCGAGCATAAGAGCTATCTGGCAGCTAACCGCTCGCTCCGTGCGCCTGCTCAGCGTATGACGGACTTCGTCGCACGCCGCCATTCGTCCACGCTGCCCTCTTCGTCCTATACGATGGGGCTTACCTCGAGCGACCTGCACGAGTGGATGCCCGACTTCATCACACGCCGTCTGTCGGCTGGCTTCCGTGCCTTCGACCGCACGACGCGTGGCTTCCTCACGGGCGAAGCTCAGCTCATCGGTGTGGAGTCACGTACCTCATCACCCGTGCGTATCCCCCGTGACCGCATTACCTATGCGCACCCCGTCGTCGCGGGCCTCTATCCTGCGGGCGAAGGTGCTGGCTTCGCTGGCGGTATCGTCTCGGCGGCTATCGATGGGGAGAATGCTGCTCAGCAGATCGCTCTCGCCCTCGGCCGGTAGTTCGTACCTCTACTGAGCACCTCGCTGCGCTCTTCGTGCCCCTTCTCTCTGTCCCTTTTCGGGCAGGAAGAAGGGGTTCTTCTTTGCTCTTGATTTTGGGCCTCTTGGGAGGGACGCTACGAACCTATATTGCTCGGCGGGTGAACCTATATGTAGGTTGTTGCTCTGCGTATGGATAAAAGTTGCGGACGAGTGGCAGAAAAGTTTGGGCTACGTACGTGGCTCTAATATCTACGTGCGTGGATATTTAGATTGACGTACCTGGTCTTTAAGACTACGTGCATAGACAGAGAAAAATCACCACGTGAAGGCGCTTTTTTCTTCACGAGAACGATGCTTGTCCCTCCGCTGAATAAGAGGAGTACTCGTGATAAAGCGAAGGGCTTGTGTATCACTTCGGGGAGGTATATCGCGGGGCTGGGCGTGCGATACCTTAGCGCTCTAAACCTCTCTCGTGAGTGAAGTGCTACGCCCCCCGCAAAGGCGCTCCTCGAGTGGCCTCCCTCGGGGGGGAGAGCGCGGGTGGATAGAGACGATACGAGCGCGGCGGCCCCTTATCTAATTCTTAGCTATCTTTGCAGGCGTACCGAGCGTGGCAAATGGGCGAGCAGAGATACTGGCCCTATGTCACTCGGGCGTTATCTCATAGATGCGTAGACAGACAGAATTCGGACAAAAGGTAGCGCTGGGGGTCGTCGCCCTCGTCATCCTCGCTGCCTGCGGTACGCGACATAAGGCTCCCAAGCGTGAGGCCAAGGTACAGCAGAAGACCTTGGCTGGGGGGCGTGCGTCTTCGTCTGCCGACACGACGAGCACGCTCACGCAGCTTAGCTCCTTCCTCCCCGACTCTTCCCTATCAGATAGCCTCAAGGGCGCTGTTGGTGTGCGTCTTGATAGCCTCCAGAAGAAGGCCGACACGCTCGCTACACGCCCCGATAGCCTCGACAGTCTTAGCTCGCTTCGCCTTGATACCCTCAGCCTGACGGCCGAGGAAGCCGAGCGCCGTGAGCGCCGTCGTCGTCAGCGTGAGAGCTTCGATGATATCATCGCCTACAAGGCGCAGGACTCGATGGTCCTCATCGGGCAGAGCTTGACCTACCTCTTCGGGCCCAGTACCGTGGACTATAAGGACAAGGGGATGGATGCGAACTTCATGCGCCTCAATCTCGACAGCAACCTCGTCTACGCACACTATATCCTCGATAGCACGGGGAAGGCTACGGCCTACCCGAAGTTCCGCGACGGTGGGGAGAGCTATGAGGCGAAGAGCCTGAACTACAACTTCAAGACAAGTAAGGGCTTCATCACGGGCGCTGTCACCCAGCAGGGCGAAGGCTATATCACGGCCGAGCGCACGAAGATGGTCAGCAACAACTGTCTCTACATGGAGAACGGGCGCTATAGCACCTGCGACAACCACGAGCATCCGCACTTCTACTTCATGCTGACCAAGGGGAAGGCTCGCCCGCAGAAGAACGTCGTCGCCGGGCCTTCGTACCTCGTCATCGCTGACGTACCGATGCCTATCGGTCTGCCCTTCGGCTTCTTCCCATTCAATAAGAGCTATTCCTCGGGGATCATCATGCCGAAGTACGGCGAAGAGACGCAGCGTGGCTTCTACCTGCGCGAGGGGGGGTATTACTTCGCCTTCAACGACTACGTCGACCTGGCCCTCACAGGGGACTGGTATAGCCTCGGCTCGTGGGGCGTCAATGCCCGCTCGAACTACCGCAAGCGCTACCGCTTCGGGGGGAGCGTCAACCTCAGCTACCTCACGACCAAGACGGGGGAGCGCGACGTCGTCGGGGACTTCTCCGAGAGCCGTGACTTCCGCATCAACTGGACGCATACGCAGGACTCCAAGGCCAACCCCAACGAGACCTTCTCGGCGAGCGTGAACTACTCGACGAGCTCCTTCAACCACAACTCGCTCGCTACGCTCTACAACCCCAGCATCGCGGCACAGAATACCAAGAACTCCTCGGTCAACTATAGCCGCAACTTCCCTGGTACGCCCTTCCGCATCTCCGCCTCTATCGAAGCGACGCAGACCTCTGCAGACTCGATGGTCACGATGAGCCTGCCGAATATCGCTATCAGTATGAATCGTATCTACCCCTTCAAGCGCAAGAAGCGTGTCGGGGCAGAGCGCTGGTATGAGAAGATCAGCATCAGCTACTCGGGGCAGTTCCGCAATAGCATCTCCACGAAGGAGAACCGCCTCTTCCAGTCCAACCTCATCAAGGACTGGAACAATGGCTTCTCCCACAACATACCCATCTCGGCGTCGTACAAGCTCTTCAGCTACATCGACCTCACGCTGAGTGCGAACTACAACGAGCGCTGGTACACCTACAAGTCGGTCAAGGAGTACAATGCGACGACCGACCGCACGGAGTTCCGCCGTATCTATGGCTTCAACCGCGTGTACGACTTCTCCACGTCGGCGAGCCTAAACACCACGCTCTACGGCTTCTTCCAGCCGTGGAAGATCTTCGGCGATAAGGTGCAGATGATCCGTCACCGCATCACGCCACGTGTCGGTATCAGCTACACGCCTGACTTCGGCGATAAGATGTGGGGCTACTACGACCGCCTGCAGTACATCGACAATGCCGGTGTCGCTCACTCGGAGGAATATGCTCGCTTCGGCGATGGTCATATCTTCGGTATGCCTGGGCGTGGGAAGACCGCCGCGATCAACTTCGGTATCGACAACAACCTCGAGATGAAGGTGCGCACGAAGACCGACAGCACCGAGACCACGAAGAAGATCAGCCTCATCGACAACCTCTCGCTGAGCTCGAGCTACAACCTCGCTGCTGACTCCTTCCAGCTCGCCGATATCAACGCCAGCATCACGCTGCGCTTCTCGCCCTCACTCCAGCTCTCACTCAGTGGTGCCTTCGACCCCTATATGTACGGCCACACTACGGACGCTGCGACGGGGCGTGTCAGCGAGTACCGCGTGAATAAGCTCCGTATCTTCAACGGTAAGGGCTTCGGGAGCCTCCGTGGTACGGGTACCTCCTTCAGCTACACGCTGAGCAACGATACCTTCCGCAAGCTGCGTGAGTTCTTCTCAGGGAAGAAGGATAAGAAGCCCAAGGATAAGGACAAGCCTGAGGGCGAAGATCCCAACCTCGCTGGTGCTCCTGCCGACGGGCGTGACACGTCGCTGGCAGATATGGCTGCCAAGGGGCAGAAGAATAAGAGCCTCTTCGACACCAACGACAGCGAAGGCGAGTACGACGAAGATGGCTACCTCAAGGTCAGCATACCCTGGAGCCTCTCGCTCAGCTATGGGGTGAACCTCCAGCGCACGACCTTCGACCCTCGCCGCGATGAGTACAACTACGGGCTGATGCACAGCTTGATGTTCTCGGGTAGTATCCAGCCTACGAAGAACTGGTCCTTCAACGTCAACGCCAGCTACGACTTCATCGCCAAGCGCATCGCGAATATGACCATCGGGATTAGCCGCGACCTCCACTGCTGGAGCCTCACTGCCAACGCGATCCCCTTCGGCCCCTACCGCAGCTACAGCATCTCTATCGGTGTGAAGAGCTCGCTCCTGCACGACGTCAAGTGGGACAAGCACGGCTACTCTTCAGCTAATAGCTGGTAGCCCGTCCCCTCTCTTATAGCATATCGCCCCCGCCTCTCTCGAACGAAGAGGCGGGGGCGATGGCTTTTCGCTGGGTGGGTGAGATCTGGATAGGAGACGGGTCTATGCGGGTGCTTCCCAAGGAAAGAAGCGGGTAATTCCGTATCTTTGCTAGCGTATAATACTGATATAGACAGCGTATGAATATAGAGCACGACGACGAAGAGGAGAAGATCCCCGAGGTGATGCCCGAGACGATTATCGAGGACGAAGAGCCCCCCGCCTACCAGCCGGCAGAGGGCTTGCCTTACCGCCCGGAGCTGAGCAACCTGTCGAAGATGTACCAGACATGGTTCCTCGACTACGCCTCCTACGTCATCCTTGAGCGTGCTGTACCCCATATCGATGACGGGCTCAAGCCCGTGCAGCGCCGTATCCTCTACAACCTCAAGCGGATGGATAGCGGCAAGCTCATCAAGGTAGCTAACATCGTCGGGGAGACGATGAAGTACCACCCCCACGGTGATGCCTCGATCAATGATGCCCTCGTCCAGCTCGGACAGAAGGGCTTCCTCATCGATACGCAGGGGAACTGGGGGAATATCCTCACCGGTGACCCCGCTGCTGCAGGCCGATACATCGAGGCGAAGCTCTCCGCTTTCGCCCACGAAGCTGTCTACAGCGACCGCGTCACCCCGTGGAAGAAGACCTACGACGGCACGACCGATGAGCCCGTAGCACTGCCCGTGAAGTTCCCACTGCTCTTGGCGCAGGGTGCTGAGGGTATCGCTGTCGGCCTGTCCTCCAAGATCCTTTCGCACAACTTCGTCGAGCTGGCAGAGGCGGCTTGTGCCTACCTGCGCGGAGAGGAGTTCACGCTCTATCCCGACTTCCCCACGGGGGGGCTCATCGATGTCTCCCGCTACAATGACGGCGAGCGTGGCGGTAGCCTCAAGTCCCGTGCGAAGATCGATAAGATCGACTCCAAGACGCTGAGTATCTCCGAGCTCCCTGCTGGGAAGACCACGACGACGCTCATCGAGTCCATTCTCAAGGCCGTAGAGAAAGGGAAGATCCGCATCCGCCGTGTCGACGATATGACGGCTGCCACGACGGATATCCGCCTGACGCTCGCCGCTGGTGTATCGTCAGACAAGGCCATCGACGCCCTCTATGCCTTCACTGACTGCGAAGTCAGTATCTCACCCAACTGCTGCGTCATCTACGAGGAGAAACCTCTCTTCACGACCGTCAGCGAGCTCCTGCGCTACAGCGTAGAGCGCACGAAGTACCTCTTCGGCGAAGAGCTGAAGATCCTCCTCTCGGAGAAGGAAGAGCAGTACCTCGGTGCTTCGCTTGAGCGTATCTTCATCGAGGAGCGCATCTATAAGGATAAGGCCTTCGAAGAAGCTGCCGACGAAGCCACGGCTCTCGCACATATCGCTAAGCGCATCGAGCCCTTCGCCGATCGCTTCCTCCGCCCCGTGACGACGGATGACCTGCGCCGCCTGCTGGAGCTACGTATGGCACGTATCCTGCGCTTCAACCTCCCCAAGCACGAGGCTGCACTCCTGCAGATCGAGCAGGATATGGCTCAGCTCCGTCACGACATCGCGCACCTCACCGACTACACCATCCGCTGGTACCAGCATCTCATCCAGCGCTACGGGGCTGCCTTCCCACGCCGCACGAAGATCACGAACTTCGGCACCATCGAGGTCACGAAGGTGGCCGAGCTGGATGCCAAGCTCTACATCAACCGTGAGGAAGGCTTCTTCGGTACGGCACTGAAGGATGCTGAGTTCGTGTGCAACTGCTCGAGCCTCGACGAGGTCATCATCATCTTCCGCTCAGGGAAGTACTTCGTCGGCAAGGTCGAGGATAAGAAGTTCTACGGCAACGAGGAGGTCATCTATATCAACCGCTATCAGCGCAATGACGAGCGCACGATCTACAACGTCATCTACCGCGATGGCAAGGTCGGCTCAGTCTACGCTAAGCGCTTCAACGTGCTCTCGGTCATCCGTGACCGCGTCTACGACCTGACGCGTGGCAAGGAAGGCTCACGCGTACTCTACTTCTCTGCCAACGGCAATGGCGAGGCGGAGAAGGTCGCCGTCAAGCTCAAGATCCGCAATGCCCGCCAGCGCCTCTTCCAGTTCGAGAAGGACTTCTCCGATATCCCCATCAAGTCACGTAGCTCCGTCGGGCTCTTAGTGACGAAGGCAGAGGTCCACTCTGTGTCGCTTCTGAGTAAGGGCTTCTCGACGCTCGGAGGTCGTGACGTATGGTTCGACCGCGATGTCCTGCGCCTGAACTACAATGAGCAGGGCCAGTACCTCGGCTCCTTCCACGCCCGTGACCGCATCCTCGTCATCCTCAAGTCGGGCGAATGCTATACCTCCGACTTCAGCGACTCGATCCATATAGAGGAGAATCTCCTGCGCATCGAGAAGAATGAGCCGCGCAAGATCTGGACGGCCGTCTACTACGATGCCGATCAGAAGTACCATTACATCAAGCGCTTCAGCATCGAGGAAGATCAGAAGCGTGAGAATATCCTCGGGGAGAACCCCAAGAACGAGCTGCTCCTGCTGACCGATACCTACTACCCACGCCTCCTCATCGGGCGTCAGGAGAAGGGTGGCGAGCTACGCACGACCGAGATCGATGTCGAGGAATTTGCTCTGGTCAAGAGCATCCGTGCCCGTGGTAAGCGTATCGCTCCCTACCTCATCGACCAAGTCGAGGAGCTCCCTCCGCTGAAGGAATCCCCCGTCTTCGAGCCGGAGCACGACGAGTCCGTGGCGGAGACAGAGGTAGAAGAAGCCGACCTCTTCGCGGGACAGACCGAGGATAGCTCGAACGAATAAGCCCCCCTCCCATTATGAATAAGCCCCTTGCTCTGCCCCTTATGGCCCTCGCACTGGCGCTCCTCTCGGCTCCGCTGAGAGCCCAGAGTGCAGCGGATAGCCTCGGGGCAGGCTCAGAGGCGCATAGCCTCTTCACGATACCAGAGCCACAGACTCGCCAGAGCAACATCACCTACCGCAGCCAGTACTTCGGCATCGGGGGGATGCGTCTCGGGCATACCTACCTCACACCGCTCAACTACGGCGGGGAAGTCTACAGCTACACCTCGGAGCATACCCGCCTGGGCTACCGCTCTCTGCCAGAGCAGCGCGTCGCACGAGGAAGCCTCTTCGGCTACACACCCCGCACGACCGACCCCCGCTGGCTACGGCACACGCTCTTGAATGTCGACCTGGCCTCGACGAAGAACCCCGCTGGCAACGGCTCTATCTACAGCCTCACCGCTCGCTATGACTGGGGGCGTCTGCGCCACATCAGCGAAGGAAGCTGGGGGCGTCTCGCTATCGGTGGTAGTGTCGTCGGTCTTGCTGGTGGTATGTACAGCTCCCGCAATGGGAACAACCCTGGTACGCTGGATATGGCACTCTCGGTAGGCCCATCGGCACTCTACTCGCTTCGCTTTGGCCCCGCACGCCTCCCGCTCCTTCTCAAGGCTTACGCGCATACAGATCTCTTGGGGGTTGCTTTCTCGCAGGAGTTCGGTGAGACGCTCTACGAGCTCTATTTCTTCGGCCAGCCCTCACGCCGTATCTACCTGACGCACCCGCTGAAGGCTCCCACGGGCTTCGTCCTCACCAGCGTAGATGTCCCTGTGCTCGACTACTTCACGCTCTCGGTAGGCTACCGCTGGGACTACCGCCGCACGGAGCTGAATCACCTCTCCGCCTACCGCCATCAGCACAGCCTCCTCATCGGGGTGACGACGAAGATCCTTCCGCTTGAGGGGCGTCGTGCTGCCGATGATCACTCGACCCTTGTGCCCTTCTGATATGAAGCACCTCACTAAGCTCCTTGCCGTGCTTGGCCTGCTCCTCTCGCTCGCGTGCTGTACCACCGAGCGCGAGTACACGGCGGATCCGTATGCCAACTATGATCGCCTCTGGGAGATCCTCGACCGTGGCTATTGCTACTTCGACCTTAAGCTCCCTCAAGGTACCACCTGGCGTGACCTCTACCACAAGCACCGCCGTGACCTGCGCCCCAAGATGACGACTGACTCGCTCTTCCTCGTGATGAGCCAGCTTCTCGCTGAGCTGCGTGACGGGCACGTCAATCTGATCTCCACCTTCGACTACGGGCGCTACTGGCAGTGGCGAAGCGAAGGTCCTCGCTCCTATGATGAGACGCTCGTCGAGAGCTATCTCGGCGATGACTACCATATCGCTGGCGGGCTGGCCTACAAGTCACTGGATTATCCGAAGGGTGTGCGCCGTGCTGAGCCTATCGGTTACGTCCGTGTGGCATCGTTCTCCTCGGCGATCTCAAGTAGCAATGTGAATGCCGTGCTCAACCGCCTCAAGGCGTGCAACGGCCTCATCCTCGACCTGCGCAATAATGGGGGCGGTCAGGTCACGACCTCCGATATGCTGGCGCAGCACTTCATCCGTGAGCGCAAGCTCGTCGGCTATATCTCGCACAAGACGGGCCCCGCGCACGATGCTTTCTCCCGCCGCACTCCCTTCTACCTCGATACCCTGCAGGCGGGTACGATCTGGCTCAAGCCCGTCGTCGTCCTCGTGAACCAAGGGGTGTACAGCGCCGCCAATGACTTCACGCTCCGTATGAAGGGCCTCCCACAGGTCAAGATCGTCGGGGTGAAGACGGGCGGTGGCGGTGGTCTGCCGATGTCCTCCGAGCTACCTAATGGCTGGGCGGTGCGCTTCTCTTCGTCCCGCACCTATGATGCCGACGGCGCTGATATCGAGCAGGGCATCACGCCTGATGTCGTCCTCAAGGATGAGATCGCCCGCGGGGCAGAGGTCGATCCCTATATCGAGGCCTCGGCCAATCTCCTCATACGCTGGATCCTGCAGATCAAGTCGAAGCAGAAGAAGCAGTAGCTCCTTCGTAGTCCATACAAAAGCGATCCCCCACAGTGACTCGGTCACTGCGGGGGATCGCTTTTTAATGGGAGTTATCTCCTCGGGAGGGCTTAGAAGCGGAAGCCGAGAGAGACAGAGGCACGAAGCCAAGCCCAGGGGGTGGAGACGTTGTCGATAGAGACCTTCTTAGAGGCCTTGTCTACGTTGACATCCTGACCGACGAGCTTGATGGTGGGCAGGTCGCTGACGTTCTCGCTGATCTGCTGCTGCAGGTCTTCGATTTCCTTGTCGGTGAGGTTCGTAGCAGAGTAGTCGCCCGCGAGGGTCAGCTTACCCTTACCAGCGTGCACGCCGAGGATGTTCCAGTCGAGGACGATGTTCTTATTGCGACCGAAGAGCCACTGAGCACCGAGACCGAAGCCGAAGCTATTCGTCTTGAAGTCGCCCGTGAGGTCGAGAGCAACAGGCTTTTCGGCCGAAGAACCACCTTCGCGTACGTTCATATTGAGCGTGTAGCCAGAGAGCTTATAGTTCTGATAGCGGTAGTAAGCCATCAGGTAGAAGCCGTGACCGTAGCCACCACCCGTGTACCAGCGCAGCTCAGGCGTGACGTAGAAGGACTGGAGCTTTACGCTGCTCATAGAGACATCGTGGCCGATGTGATTCTCGAACGACGAGGAGAAGGGCAGGGCACCCTTAGGCATCGTAGCGATGCCGAGCTGGAGGCTGAGACCCTTCGTGAGGATGCGCTCAGCCGCGAAGCTGTAGTTCTTGAAGATGGGGCTGGTGATGTTAGCCTTGACGATGGTCTTGCCATCGAGGAGAGCGCCACGGTCGGGAGTGAACTTAGGGGTTTGAGCCGCGAGGGTGCTTCCCAGGGCGAGGCTCAGCAAGAGAGTAGAGAATTTCTTCATATGCGCGTATATGTTTTAGATATTTAACGTTGCAAAGATAATATAATATCCTTGTGGTTCAATTGCTGCTCCGCGTATGGATAAAAGTTGTGGATGAGTGGTAGATAAGTTTGGACTACGCACGTGGCTCTAATATCTCCGTGCGTGGATATTTGGATTTGCGTACCTGGTCTTTAAGACTACGTGCATAGATAGAAGAATACCACTACGGGAACGCGCTTTTTTCCTAACAAGAATGGCACTTTTCCCTCTGCTGGATAAGAGGAATACTCGCAATAAGGCGAAGGGCTTGCGTATCGCTTCGGAGAGGTATATCGGGGAGCTGAGCGTGCGATGCCTTAGCAGAATAAATAGAGGGCAGGATTCTCGGCAACAGGCTCATTTAGGCGTACATCACGACCCCATAGGGGGGGGCTGCGGGGCCTCTCCCCTCAGAGTGACTCCCAGCGATGTACTTCTGACGTGGAAGCCCTGGTGGTAAGGAACAGCTCTTTCTTTGTGCCTTTGTAATCCTCTATTATATAGGTTGTTGTAGAGGGCTACATTGGGGAGTGAAATCAACCAGTACTGATCAACTCAGTGACCAGTACTGGTGACTATATACGACCAGTACTGCTTCGCACGGTGACCAGTACTGCTTCGCTCACTGACCAGTACTGGTTCACTTTGCTATCAGATAAAGGGGGCGTGATGGTATCTCTGTCACATAGGAGTATGCGCTATCATTCATTACCTCCCCTCGCTACTGTATATTGAGGAGATGCTTGGGGGAAGTGTGTCGGTATGTGAGGGGGGCGACTGATCTCTTAATAGGTGGGTAGTTGGGGGAATGTCTTGATGTGGGATGCACGCTTTTGGGGAAAGTGAGTATTTCATATGGTTTTTTGTATCTTTGCAACGCGGTGGAGAGATCTATCGCATACATCAATCTCGCATTCTTTCATTGGGGATAGCGACCCTGCTCAAATCTCTGGTGAAGTATTAATCCGTCAGTTTTATAGGAATGAATTTACAACGATTAGGCAAGATGAGTCTTGCCTTGGTTGCCTTGCTCTTAGGGGCATGTGCAAAGGATTCGAAGGATGCTCCCCAGACACAAGAGCGCCACTATGCTCAGATGTCTATCTCACTGGAGTTAGACACTCAGGTGGAAGCATTCTCCAATCAAACTCCCCAAGAACCAGGAGCTCGCGCAGCGACCTTCGATATGGGGACTAAGGGTAGCCTGACCAGCCCTAAGTTTAAAGAACTTGAGGATGGGACCAAGCTTCTCTGTATCATTCGTTCATCCAACGCTGATCAGCCTATCAACTACGTGCAGGCTGAGTGGAAGCGTAGTGGTGATCGCTACTATCTCAAGTACGAGGATGGGAAGTTCCCCTTCCAGTACGATGCCAGCAAGCCCCTCGGCACGCTGTATGCGATGCTCGTCGCAGGTGGTGAATGGGATGCGACTAATAAGCGCCTGAGCTTCTCCAATCGTATCACGCCTATTAAGACGGTAGGCGGTAAGGAGGTTGCCACGCTGGATGTCCCCTACTTCTCTGCCTGGGAAGAGCTGGAGGCGCAGACTCCTGATCCTGCAGGTCTTGCTGTACGTCTCAAGGACTATAAGACAGGCCTCAGCACGGAGCCAGCATTTGTCCTGAAGCCTCAGGGGATGCTCCTGCGTATGCGTGTGGAGAACGAGATGGAGAATCCTGTCAATGGCAAGCTGCGAGCAGCAAAGCTGAACAAGCTCTACGTACGCTCGACGGCCTACTCGGGTGATGGCTATTACGATCTAAGCGAAGCTCAGGTGCGTGCAGGTGCCACTAAGACTGCTAAGACTCGCAATGAGCAGCTCCTCCCCTGGGCGTTCAGCGATGCAGATGCGCTCAAGACGACCATCTTCACCTTCAGTACCCCACTCGAGCTCTCTACGGATGCTACGAGCACCCCAGTGGGCAGTGTCCGCGGTATGAAGGACTATCCCAATAGCCCTTGGGTACTCGCTTGGGTGAAGGCTACGGATCAGCCTGCCTCACTGGTTGGTCAAGTGGAGAATAACCTCCCGAAGGTACGCACTGAGATCCTCGCAGAGGTGGAGGACTCGCGCTCTAACACAGTGTATAGCAATAAGGAAGGAGTCGACGCAGAGGAAGCTGCCGGTAAGATCGTCGTGCCCAGCATGAAGGCTCTTCCTGTCTATTCGTCTATGATGCTCACCACGAAGAGTGGTGCTAATGCCGCCTTCGTCAATGGTGCTGCCTACAGCCTGACTATCAATGTACAGCGTATGCCTCTTCTCCTCGAGCGCATCTCCGAGTATGAGGTGAAGCAGAGTGGTAGTGCCTTTGCCGACAAGACCTATATGGGTGTTGGGTATTTCTCAAGAGCTGAGCTAATGACTGGCTCTAATCCCAATCCCAATAAGATACCTCTGATCGGGAATAAGGCCAATACGACTTGGGATTACCCCGACTTTGAGCTCACGGCTTCGATTATGGGGATTAATCATGCAGCCAGCTGGTTGGGGACCGTTAGCCTGGACGATACGAAGCTGAAGTATCCCACGATCCTGCCAGCCGACGGTAACTACAAGCCTTATAGTAATTCTGTGCGCTATTGGCTGGGGCTCACTCATAAGGAAGTCAATGGGAAGCTCGAGGCATATACACTGGCCTTCTACCCCAACGAACGCGCAGGAGCCGATAAGACAGCTCGCTATACTTCTATCGTGAAGTATGAGTATGACCGTACGTATAATGGGCTGGTGATCATGAAGATGACGCAGCGATATCTTGGATCTTACTCGCTCTGGGCTGCGCACTTCCCTGATAATACACCTACGGCAGAATATAAACCTCGCTTAGTACAAGACATGGAGCGTATCATGAAGCTGGGGGATGCCTTCTGGAATGATCCTCTTCGCAAGGCGGATGACATCGTACGCTACTTCCCCCTGCTTGGGTATAAAGAGACGTCTGGCTCCTCCGTTCAGGACTATGGGGTCAATGGCTTTACTATTATGGGTATCACAGGGGGGAATAATAAGTATGGTAATGCAGCCTACTCGACAAGCCTTCTGACCCATCACCCTGCAGGGACAAGTATCTTTGCTAATGATGCATACTTATATTCAATCCCTCTGCGTCTGGTTCGCCAGTCATTTAAATAACATCATGGATATGCAAGCAATAAGCAAGAGCCCCTATGAGGCTCCCGAGATGAAGATCTTTCATCTAAGTGCACCTCTAGATATGCTCGTCTCATTCTCTGGAGATGCTGAGATCGGTGACTTCGAAGAGGGGGAAAACCTCGATAGCATCTAATAGCGCAAGCCATTAGACCTGATGAAGAGCCAGACCTATCTGTAGGTCTGGCTCTTCCTTTTTTATAGTCCCATCAGATAGCATCGTCAGGACATTGGAGCACACTGCCTCGCAGGCTGTGGATGCTGAATGTAGCCTCTCTGAAAGCGAACCTTCTTGAGGGTGTGGTGTGAAGCAATAGTCGATTGCACTCAGTCCACTATTCGCTCTGAGTGCAATCGAATAGTTGTTTGCATACGAGACGAATAGTCGCTTGAGTACGGACCAGTAGTCGTTCGTCTCGAGACCAGTAGTTGTTTGCACCTGCCCTTTCAGGGCAAATGCGTATTTTTGTATTAGGGAGATTGCTCGCCTTGCGAAGCCTCCCATTTCCCGCAAACGATACTTAGATACTTTATTAGATACGCTGCTTATGGCACTGACATTGGGGGATCTTGTCCCCGACCTCTTGGGCTTGGACGAAGCAGGGCAGGAGGTACGCCTCTCGGACTACCCTGGGCGTAAGATCGTCCTCTACTTCTACCCCAAAGACAATACCTCGGGCTGCACGGCGCAGGCATGTAGCCTGCGTGACGGCTACAGCGAGCTCCGCGCTGCTGGCTACGAGATCATCGGGGTGAGCCGTGACTCGGCGAAGAGTCACGTGGGCTTCCGCACGAAGCACGAGCTGCCCTTCCGCCTCATCGCCGACACCGATGTGCGCCTCAATGAGCTCTTCGGCACTTGGATCGAGAAGAGTATGTACGGCCGCAAGTACATGGGCACCGAGCGCACGACCTTCGTCATCGGCACCGATGGCCGTATCGAGCGCATCATCCGTGGTAAGGCCGTCAATACGAAGGACCACGCCCAGCAGATCCTCCACGAAGATTAATCACAGGCTCTCCCCGAGCCTACATATAAATAGACAACCTCCACATGAGTGAAGAAGTAAAGCTCTCCAAGAGCGCTAAGGATAAAGAGAAGCAGGCCCAGGATGAGGCCAAGCTGAAGACCCTCGAGACCGTCCTCGGTAAGATCGAGAAGACCTACGGCAAGGGTGCGGTCATGAACATGGCTGCCCGCCCCACGACCGATGTCAACGTCATCCCCACCGGCTCGATCAACCTCGACCACGCTCTCGGCGTAGGCGGCTATCCCCGCGGTCGTATCATCGAGATCTACGGCCCCGAGTCTTCGGGTAAGACGACGCTGGCTATCCACGCTATCGCAGAGGTGCAGAAGCAGGGCGGTAAGGCGATCATCATCGACGCCGAGCACGCCTTCGACCCCTCCTATGCCGAAGCGCTGGGTGTCGATATGGACAGCCTCTATATCTCTCAGCCCGACAACGGGGAGCAGGCGCTCGACATCGCCGAGCAGGTCATCCGCTCAGGTGCCGTCGACCTGGTCATCATCGACTCCGTCGCAGCCCTGGTGCCTAAGCAGGAGATCGAGGGCGATATGGGTGAGACGAAGGTAGGTCTGCAGGCCCGCCTTATGTCGCAGGCCCTGCGTAAGATCACGGGGGCTATCAGCAAGTCCAATACCGCCTGTATCTTCATCAACCAGCTTCGTGAGAAGATCGGTGGGAATTCCTACGGCCCCTCCGAAACGACTACGGGTGGTAACGCCCTGAAGTTCTACGCCTCCGTGCGTCTGGACATCCGTCGTATCGGCCAGCTCAAGGATGGCGACGAGGTCATCGGGAACAATACCCGCGTGAAGGTCGTCAAGAACAAGGTAGCACCTCCCTTCCGCGTCGCAAACTTCGAGATCCTCTACGGTCAGGGTATCTCCCGCCTCGGTGAGATCATCGACATCGCTGAGAGCGAAGACTTCATCAAGAAGAGTGGCTCGTGGTACAGCTACGGAGCTACGAAGCTCGGTCAGGGTAAGGAGAACGCTAAGCAGACGCTCGCCGACAACCCCGAGCTCCTCGATGAGCTGACGGAGAAGGTCAAGGAAGCCCTGCGCAACGAAGGCAAGCCCAAGGACAAGCGCAAGAAGAAGGCCGCTAAGGACGAAGACGAGGACGAGGATTAATTCCCCGTCCCCGGCCTCTCGCTTCTATTGTAATCTATGGGAAAGCTAATCATCATCTCCGCCCCCTCGGGTACGGGGAAGAGTACGCTCATCAATCGTCTACTCGCTGAGCATCCTGAGCTGCGTCTCGGCTTCTCCGTCTCGGCTACAAGCCGCCCACCCCGTGGGCAGGAGCAGCATGGCGTGGAGTATTACTTCTTCTCTCCCGAGGAGTTTAAGGCTGGCATCGAGCGTGGCGACTTCCTCGAGCACGAAGAGGTCTACCCTGGGCGCTACTACGGTACGCTCCGCTCCGAGGTCGACCGCCGTATCGCTGCGGGTGACCGCGTGATCTTCGACGTCGACTGCGTCGGCGGGCTGAATATCAAGAAGGGATATGGGCACGAAGCCCTGAGCATCTTCATCGAGCCACCCTCGATCGAGGAGCTCCGTCGTCGTCTCGTCGGGCGCTCTACGGATAGCCCCGAGGTCATCGAGGAGCGTGTGGCGAAGGCCGCTCACGAGCTGACGTATGCGCCGCTCTTCGACCGTGTGCTGACCAATGATGATCTGGAGCGCTGCTACGGGGAGTTCTACTCGATCGTGAGTGCCTTCCTCAGCGAAGACTAAGGCTCAGAGCTCGAGCGTACAGATCGCACCATAGGGACTTTGGTGGCTGAAGGCCTCCTCCAGAGGATACCAGCCAGCCCAGAGCCCAGCAGACAGGAGGACTCCTCCGTGTGTGAAGACTAAGACTTCACATGCGGAGGAGTCCTCTTTTTGTGCGAGTTCATTGCGTAGCTCTTCGATGAAGTCTGCTACGCGTGCTGCCTGCTCGGTGAAGGATTCGCCGCCCGTGGGTGCCACATGGAGGTAGTCGTCGTACCAGAGCTGGAGGCGTGGGTCGGTGATCTCGTCGAAGCGCTGCAGCTCCCACTCCCCGAAGTTCAGCTCTAAGAGCCGTGCGTCGAGGATGGAGGCTTCGTAGCCCAGCGCCTCACAGAGGCGGCGACAGCGGGAGAGCGGACTGCTATAGATGCGGGTAGGTGTGCGCCCTTCGAGTCGCTCGGTGAGCCGTGCTCTGACGTCCTCCGCCTCCTCGGCGAAGGATGCTGCCAGCGGGATGTCACTCTGCCCATAGCAGACACCGCGTGCGATGTCGGGGCGGGTGTGGCGGATGAAGTGCAGGCGCATGGTAGTAGGTCGGATCGTGGCTTAGATGCCTAAGCCGAGGCGGTAGAGGATGGCGAAGCCCGTGAGCGTCGCCAGCTCTGAGAGGAGGCATAGCGCTCCGCAGGTATCGCCCGTGTAGCCGTCGATACGCTTACGCAGGTAGGCGATGAGCCCACCGCCGACGAGGATGGGGAGGAAGATGGAGAGCGGTACGAAGTGCGCGAGTTCGCTCCCGCCGATAGGTGTGGCCTCGATAGGGCGCAGTGCCCACCACTGCGCCGTGAGGAAGATCGCCAGCGCTGCGTAGATCGCCAAGGGGCGTGCCTTGCGGTAGGTGACCCCGATCTTACTATCCTCTTCGCGACGAGCGTAGGGGAGGAACTGTACCTGCAGGAGCGAGGTGACCTTCCCTGTGATATCTGAGGCGAAGAGCACGGCAGGGATCCAGCCGGCGGGGAGTGACGTGCTCAGTGCCCAGTAGGTGAGGTAGTAGAGGAGGAGCCCGAGGACGGCATAGCTGCCCACGTGGCTATCCTTCATGATCGCGAGGATCTGACTGCGCTCCCTTCCGCCTCCGAAGCCGTCGAAGAAGTCTCCGAGGCCGTCTTCGTGGAAGGCACCTGTGAGGAGTAGGCGCGTGCCGAGGGCTAAGGCCAGCGCTGCTCCCACCGAGGGCAGTATGAGTGAGTAGAGGTAGAAGCTTCCCGCCAGGGTCGTCGCCGTCACGAGTCCCGCCACGGGCCACCAGCTGAGGGCGTCCTCATAGTCGGCCTTGGTAAGCTCCCGCAGGCGCCAGAAGGGGAGGCGTGTGAAGAGACTAAGGGCAGCGATGAGCGCCCCGAGATGGCTTCGCTTCGTATCCGAATTATTCATACCAGACGCTGCCCGGCTGATCGGTGAGGGTGAAGTGGATCTCGCCGCCCTGCATCACGTCGTCGTAGGTGATGTAGGACTTGCGGAGCTCACGGCCGTTGATGGTGACGCGCTTGATGTAGCGCTTCTTCTCGCTCAGCTCGGGCGCAGAGAGGCGGAGTGTACGGCCGTTGGGCAGGCTGATCGTACTCTCGCGGAAGAGGGGCGTGACGAGTTCGTAGCGTCCGCTCAGGGGATCGACGGGATAGAAGCCGAGGGATGCGAAGACGTACCAAGCAGACATCTGACCGCAGTCTTCATTGCCACAGAGGCCAGCGGGCTTATCGGTGTAGAGCTGCTTGAGTACGCGGTGCGTGAGGTCTGTGGTCTTCCAAGGCTGGCGGGCAGCATTGTAGAGGAAGATGACGTGGTGCCCAGGCTCGTTGCCGTGAGCATACTGACCGATCATCCCCGTAGAGAAGATGGGTAGCTCGATGTGGCTGGGGGTCTCAGATGAGAAGAACTCGTCAAGGCGCTCACCGAGCTTACCCTGCATGAGCTTCGTCAGCCCTTCGATATCGTGCTGTACGCTGAAGAGGTAGTGGTAAGCATTGCTCTCGGTAAAGGGCTTGGTGTAGGCGAAGGGATCGAAGACGCTATCCAGCTCGCCATTGCTCTTGCGGGGGCGGAAGAAGCCCGTCTTCTCATCCCAGAGGTGGCGGTAGGAGCGGGCGCGCTCGCGGTAGATCTTCTCCACTTCGCGGTCACCCATCCAGGCGGCATAGCGTGCGATAGCATCATCGTCGTAGGCATACTCGAGGGTCTTCGAGACGCTCTCGTCCTCGCGGTTGCTCGCCACGTAGCCCTTCTTGCGGTAGTCGTCCAGCCCGCGGTAGCCCTTGCGCTCAGCCGTCGTGCGGAGGAGGCGGAGGAGCTTCGCCTTGTCCTTGGGGACGTAGATCCCGCGCAGGACGGCCTCGACGATGACGGGTACGGAGTGGTAGCCGATCATCATGTCGGTCTCGGAGGCGAACATATTCCACACGGGGAGGTGGCCCTCGTTCTGCTCACCGAAGTCGATGAGTGACTGCACGAAGTCACGCTGGAGGTCGGGCTGAAGGATGGAGTAGAGTGGGTGGGCTGCACGGTAGGTGTCCCACAGTGAGAAGGTGCTGTAGGTACCACCTGCACGCTGATGGATCTCACGGTCAGCGCCGAGGTAGCGGCCGTCGACGTCGCTATAGAGTGTGGGGCAGATCTGCGCGCGGTAGAGTGCCGTGTAGAAGGTCGTCTGCAGGCTATCGGGTGTGTCCGGTGAGAGACGGATCTGCGCAAGACGCTTGTCCCAGCGGTGGGTAGCTGCCTGGCGGTAGCGGTTGAAGTCGGTGTGAGGGGCTTCGGCCTGCAAGTTCTTCAGCGCGCCCGCTTTGCTTACACCAGAGAGAGCGGTGCAGAGGGTGATGCTTTCGCCAGCGCGTACCTTATTGTAGTAGAGGCGGAGGATGATGCCATATCTGACGGACTTGCATTCTTGCCCCGTGTCAAGGGTGTATGGGATGGCTGTGCGCTCGATGCGGGCGGCAGGGCGAGAGAGCTTCGTAGCGAAGTAGACCTCCTGATTGCGAGCCCAGCCGTCGGAGTAGCGGAAGCCCGTGATCTGTGTGGGCGAGATGGTATCTGCATCGCTATGGACGAGGCTGTCCCAGTTCATCGCCTTGTCCAGATTGAGGATGATGCAGACCGAGTCGGCATCCTTTTGGAAGGTGTAGCGCTGTACCCCCACGCGGTCGGTGGCGGTCAGCTCGACACGGATATCATAGGGCTCGAGTGTCACGGCATAGTAGCCGGCCTTCGCCACCTCGGTAGCGTGCGAGAAGCGTGCGTGGATGCCGATAGGTGCTTGCTCCTCTCCCGTCTTACCTGCCTGAGGCTTGCGGGTGAGACGGTCGTCCAGCGCAGGAAGGGTGACGGGGAGGAAGGAGATATCATAGAGGTCACCTGCTCCCGTGCCACTCAGGTGCGTGTGGCTGAAGCCTGCGATCGTGCTGTCGGGGTAGAAGTAGCCAGCGATATAGTCCCAGCCTGCCCGCCCGTTGTCGGGGCTGAGCTGCACCATACCGAAGGGTGCCGAGGCACCAGGGTAGACATTGCCCACCCAGTCGGTACCGATGAGGGTATTCACGCGCTGCGAGAGGTGTGGATACTGAGGGCGAACGATCTGCTTGCGCTGTGCGGGTAGTGCAAGGGTCGTAAGAAGGCCGATGCCAAGGCCCAAGAGGGCACGTAATCGTCTGGTCATAGAGGAGGCTATAGCTATATAATATGGTGTAAAGATACGCATTTACCCACGGGTAATCGGTATGTGAAGGTGGGTTTCCCCACCTTATCCACTACTTATACACAGCGTGCGCCCCATCTCTCCACTACGGGGAGGGATGGGGCGCACGTATGGGCGGGGCGGTCTTACTTCCCGATACGCTCGTAGACGCTCTCGAAGGGTACGCGGATGCGGTCGCCCAAGGGGCGCTTCTCATCACGGATACCGCAGGAGACGATGAGCGAAGGCTCGACGGAGGAGGGTAGGCCCAGCGCCTTGCGCACACGGCGGGCATCAAAGCCCTCGACGGGGCAGGTGTCGTAGCCTGCCTCGCTCATAGCGAGCATAAAGGTCTGCGCTACGAGGGCACAGCTCTTATGCAGGACGGTCTTCATATCGCTCTCGGTACCCTGACGCATCATAGGTCGGAAGAGTGCGATGGCATTCATCACGAGATGGCGTGCCCAGCCCCAGACCTTGCACCCACGGCTGTAGAGGAAGGGGACCACCTTGGTCATATATTCACGCTGTATAGCTTCGTACTTTGCCCACTTCTCCTCGGGCTGGTACTTGTGGATATCCTCTACGATGCGGGGGAAGAGGTGATCCACACGCTCACGCCAGCGGGAGGGGGTGATGGCGAAGACGACGACTTCCTTTGCCGTGCTGATGGTGCTCTGCCCGAGACAAGCCGGGGTGAGCGCAGCGATGACGGTAGGGTCGGTGATATGGTAGCAGCGGTAGAGCTGCATATTCGAGCTCGTCGGGGCGAGGGTCGCTTGGCGTAGGCATTCCTCGACGCGGGCGCTATCCAGAGGCTTCTCTGGGTCGTAGTAGCGTATGGCGCGACGATGCTGGAGGGTTTCGTGAAGGCTCATCGAGGTGGCTCTATTGGGATATAGGATATACGTGGGGTCGTGCGCCCCATAGCATAGGGGGATAAAGCGACACCGCTGATACCCTCAGAGTGGGATATCAGCGGTGCGTAAATCATTGGGATACCTCTTGACGTCCGCTAAGAGCGGTGCGAGATGGGGTATGGAGTAGCCTCGTAATCGAGGGCGGGATGATCGCCTTCGCTCGTGCGAGCACCGTCAGCGAAGGGAGGGAGACGGAGTCTCTACTACTGCTCTTCGGCCTGCTGGAGCTGCTTGACGTAGATGGCCTTCTCCATCTTCTTGCGTCGAGCTACAGAGGGCTTGATGAAGGCCTGACGGGCACGAAGTGCGCGCACAGCACCGGTCTTCTCAAACTTTCTCTTGAATCTTCTCAGAGCCTTCTCGATGTTTTCGCCCTCTTTTACTGGAACTACGATCATAATGTCTTACTTATCTATTTTGTTGTTATACTTTCTATTGCAGGGAGAGTGCTACATACACTCTAATCAGTGCGCAAAATTACTAATACTTTGGCGAATACACAAACTCCCGCTTCGCCTGCCTGCGCCTCCCGCACTAAAATCTCCTACCCTGCACCTTGCTGAAGCACCTTCCTCCCGACTCTCTTCCTTTCGGGTGGGAAGAGAGAAGATGATGTCTTTGCAATTTTACCACTTGAGTTTGGATAAGCTGAGCATAAAATACTTAAATTTGAGCACATTAAAATCCTGAGAAGTCAGATGCCTAGGTTTGTAGGTAGGCTATAGAGCGTGATTTCTCTGATTGATCCAGTTCTAGATAGATTCAAGGACGATTATCTGTCAAAGGATTATGTGTGAAACCTATTAATGTTAGACGTATAACTCAAGAAATGATATAGATATGAATGCCCAAGATCTAGAAAATAAAGTTAAAGGTGAGGCTTGTGCGTTTGGTCTCAAGGAAGAAAAGGTAGCGAATGCTGTACTTCGCTCCAATATTAAGTCAGATAGTTTCAAAGATGGGGGAGCTTATTTTGGTTATATAAGACCAGAAGAAGCGCCCTCAGGTGTTTACTACGATGTGTCATTTGTGATCTTCCCTCAGGAAACGGGAGGTAAATGCCTAGTTGCCCTGGCTGTAGGATCTGCCGGCTTCCAGAGAGACTATGACCTCGTTTCGATACCATGGCTCAGAAGGCTTTATAAGAAGCTGGCTAGTGCAGATGGGAATACTTTTCTGAAGAATGATTTTTCCAATATAGAGACATCTATTCCGGAGTTGGAAGAAAAGATAGAGAATGAGGTCAGTAACCTTAAGAAAACGCTGGAAAAATATAAGAGGTATATCCTTGCTGCATGTGTTGTTGATCCGGATAAAGACTTTCATATAATCTCTGCATGGCTAGCTCAGTATGCCCAGTTCAGAGGATGGGGTAATAAAGGAGAGCGTGAAAAGCAGAAGCTGGCTATCGGTAAACTTCTGTCTGGACAGCAGTCTGTAGACGTAGAGACGGATGTCAGAAATCTTCTAAAGCTTAAGCGATTCGTTGTGCTACAGGGAGCTCCAGGTACGGGTAAAACCTACAATGCACTAAAGATTGCCCAGGACTATAAGAGGACTCACTTAATTCAGTTTCATGCAGAGACTTCTTACGCGGATTTCGTAGGAGGCATTCGGCCCGTTCTGTCTTCTGATCAACTGAAGTATGAGGCTTATGATGGTAAATTGATCGAGGCAATCAAGACTGCTGAACGAGTGAAGGAGGAAACAGGTGGTCGTGTTTTACTGATCATAGATGAGATAAACAGAGCTAATTTGGCTAATGTCTTAGGTCCTGTGTTCTTCCTATTTGAAACCCATGTAGGGAAAAGGAGTACTCCCTTACAGATAGGTACTCTTAGCCTTTCGACTCTGCCTGATAACCTGGATGTTATTGCGACTATGAATACCGCGGATAGAAGCCTTGCTGTGGTGGACTTTGCTCTTCGTCGCAGATTTGCCTGGTATGCTATACGCCCACAGGCTATAATGGATCTGGCAGAAGATCAGTACTTTCATGACAAGTTGTTCCGGACGTTCTGTGATATCTTTGAACGATATGCTTCAGACGAAGAACTTAATCTTCAGCCTGGGCCGAGCTACTTCTTGACAACAGTCGACTGTGGCAACAGAAGAAAGAAGTCTGAATATCTTAGTGAGCACGAGGATATTATGAAGATGAGACTGATTTATGAGCTGCTGCCATTAATCAAAGAGTATCTGGCTGAAGGACTCTTGCAGAAAGCTGCGGATAGCTTCGCTCATCTATTCTACACGGAGGCAGGAGTCTACTTGTATGAGTAGTTTGCTGTGCCAGAAAGGTTATGGTGAATCTTTGTACGCTCGAGGAAAGCTCAATTCCATATGAGGAGCTGAATTCTATATGGAAATGTGATAAGCGCCATGCTGCGAATGTCCTCAGGCACTTCATCGCTTTGAACAAAGAGGCATTTGATTTTATCGGGGTCCGAGCAGATATTGATGCTTCGTTCAATGCAACTCGCTTGCTGATAACTACGTCTCACTATGCAGGGACGGTCCCCCTATTGTCCCCAAGGAATGGTAAGCCTTATGCCGATTTGACTATTCGAGGAAGGTTTGGCGAGGATATTTCAGGGCTGCTGACCACAGTGCAAGACAGTTTGTTGCCTGAATATGATTCAAGTCTACCTGACATCCAAGACACCTCCGTAGAGCCTCCTCTCTATTTTGAGTGTTGCAGATTCATTGACTTCTGGCAAAGAGTAGAGAAGACACAGTGGTGTAAGTTTGAAGTAATAGAGCGGGAGCGCGATTTGCCTACTAGCGGTACTCGGTGGGATGTATATGTCCAGAGGTGTTTTGCGCCAGAGATGTCACTGAAGTTCCCCACTCGAGAGAGTCGACTGTCGAAAAATCATTTAGAGTTTAGGCAGCTGGTCACTGTACTTCTTTTGGCTATATCAGAAGTCCAGAAAATACAAACACCTATTGCAGTCAGATCTAGATACCTCAGTAAAATAACACGCTTGAGTTCTCTCTATGGCAATATGCCTAAGCCAAGGATGTGTGACCGATTCGTCGAGCATACCTCTGACCCTCTGACTATCAGAGAGGCGAAGCGTTTGGCAAATGTTATCCTTCAACATCAGAGTACACGTAGGCGTCCTTGGAGAGTAGACTATGCTATTCTTTTCGAACACTACGTGCAGCATCTTTTTAGGGAGGTAGCACAGAAGAGAAGTTGCTCGCTCGTATGTAACCCTCGTTATTTGATATCGGGGCGAGCTCCAGCTTGGTCGCTTCGCTATCTTGAGCCTGATATCGTGCTGCAGAGAGAAGATAATCAGCTTATCATCGATGCGAAGTATAAAAGCCATATGCTCAATCGGGGTACGATAAGTGATGGTTTGAAGGAATCCTTTAGGCATGATTTGCACCAGGTCTTGGCTTATAGTTCATTTGGAACAGCGGAGAATAAACAGGTGGTCTTAGTCTATCCGGCAGAAGTCTTTATTTGTCCGCAGCAACAGATTTCGAATCCCTTAACACGAGCCATCACCAACGTGCACCTAGTCGGTATCCCCTTGGATATAGCAAGAAAAGGTGAAGCACAACGAGAGCTAGATAAGCTAATTGCTCGATCGCTTTGACTTGGAGAACAGAGCTTAATAGATGCCTATTGCTTTCAGTGTAACTACTCGAGAATCATGCTCTATTAAGCTCTTCCTGTTGAACCTATATAGGTCCGCGAGCGAACCAATATAGGTTTGCACTATTGAACCAATAGTGGTTCACTCGCTGACCAGTAGTGGTTCGCTCACGGACCAGTAGTGGTCGGAGCGTGGACCAGTAGTGGTTCGTACCACCCTCTTATAGTGCTTCGCGGAGCGAGGTGCGGGAGGAGAGGAAAAGCAAGCGCCCCAGTCGGTAGCAGGACTACCGGCTGGGGCGCTTCGTTGGGCGGGGGGGAAGGGTGGGCTACTTCTCGCGAATGAAGATGTTGATGGGCG
>ERZ773246.183-NODE-183-length-30506-cov-85.3074_pt1 | contig 30506 bp, 23 predicted proteins | sample MGYA00580519_ERZ773246 | MGnify/ENA primary metagenome ERZ773246 (study PRJEB29015, sample SAMEA2738153) | human oral metagenome | biome: human oral; feature: human-associated habitat; material: saliva | place: China | collected 2246 ...
TTTTACAAATTGGGTTATTTATTCTTCATAAGATTTGAAGGGTTGATCTTTTTTAGGGTATCGTGTCGGTGTGATTGACAGTCCCATCTTGTCTTTTTCGTGTAGCAATTCAATGACTAGGGAAACCATGATCAGTACCATGATGAGTGAAAATGGAAAGGCTACGATAATCAGCGTATTTTGCAAGGCTACTAAGCCCCCTGAAAGAAGTAAGACGATGGCAATAGTCGCAAGGAGTACGCCCCAGAAGATTTTAAGGTTATTCTTTGGTTTGAGATTCCCATCATCAGAGAGCATAGCTAGCACATAGGTCGCAGAGTCTGCTGACGTGATAAAGAAGGTAATGATCAAGATGATGGCAACAACGGAGGCAATAAAACCAAATGGCAGTTGACTGAAGGTTGCAAACAAGGTCTGCTCACTTGGAAACTGTGTTAAATCTACATTTCCAAGTGATTGAACATGCGTTGAAAGTGTTCCAAAGGTAGAAAACCATAAAAAGCTTAATACAGTCGGTGCTAATAAGACGATGGATAGAAATTGTCTGATACTACGTCCTTTAGAAATTCTGGCAATAAAAACTCCCACGAATGGTGACCAAGAAATCCACCAAGCCCAATAGAAAATCGTCCAAGTATTGATCCAGTCACGATTGTATTGACCAAAGGAACCAGCACTGAAACTCATACGGAAGAAATTGGAAATATACAGTCCGATACTATCGGTCAAGGTATTAAAAATCTGGACTGTGGGACCGATGATTATGGTGATGGCGAGTAGTCCAACCGCTAAAATAAGATTGGTGTTTGATAAGATTTTTACCCCTTTTCCAAGACCAGAAAGGGCTGAAATGGTAAAGAGGATGGTTGTGATAATTATGATAATAACTTGCACAAGGGCATTGTTTGGAATACCAAAGAGGTAGTTGAGTCCCCCATTGATTTGGGCTGCCCCAAAACCAAGAGTGATTGCCACCCCGATAACAGTAGCGACCACTGTAATCGTATCTACGATCTTACCAAGGCTACCGTTTGTTTTTTTACCAAACAAGGGCTTTAAGGTAACCGATAAAAGATATTTCTCTTTTTTTCGGAAACCAAAGTAGGCAAGGGCCAGGGCGATTAAAGCATATATTGCCCAGGCATGGATGCCCCAGTGAAAGAAAGTGTAACGGAAAGCATCGGCTAAGGCTTCCTGCGACCCTGGGGTAGCTCGTACCGTTGAAATGGCATAATGGGATAAGGGCTCTGCGGCACCGTAGAAGACAAGGCCGATTCCCATTCCAGCAGAAAATATCATGGCAATCCAAGAGATAGTAGAGTGTTCAGGCACCGAATTGGGTTCCCCCAGTTTGATTTGCCCAACGGGACTAACCAGGAAAAAGCCACAAAGTAGAACGATTGACGTGACCAGTAATAAGTAAAACCAGCCAAGTTTATCTGAAATAACTTCCCTTAGTTGTTCTGACCAAACTTGGTAGCCGTCAGGCATAACAATACCAAGAAGGACCAGGATAGCCAGTAGCACAAAAGAGGTTTTTAAGACCGGCGTTAAATTTTTAGTTGACATAAAATCTCCTTTCATTCTCTACCATTATATCAAAAATGATAATAACTTAAAAATGAGGGGAGATTAGATAACACCCAGCTAGTTATAATTTTTAGTTGATTAACTAGAGACGTTTAAGAACCTAAATTGTCAAATTAAGTTAGACTTTTCAAGTAACTCAGAAAAACTTGGTAGGGTGATTGATAATTCAATGATTTCCTAGGAATTCTATTTCTTGAGAGTGGGACAGAAATCGGTAATTCGTTAGAATTCGATTTCGTCGTCCCACCTCCGCACAGTTGAGTAGGGCTGTAAAAGCTGATGAAATCAGCGTAGTAGAGCCCACTCAACCACTGCGTCTTGCTCGACAATCCAAAAACAATTGAGAGGCTAGGACTTTTGTCCCAGCCTTTTGTTTTATGTTCAAAAGAAATAGACTGAATTAGAAAGGTTGGATCAGATGTGACACTTATCCTATTTTAAAATACCCACTTTCATGGTAGACTAGAAGAAAGAAAACGTTCTCAAGGAGGTTGAGCATGAAACACAAATTATTGACCGCATCACTAACGATTCTTTCTACCTGCACACTAATGGCTTGTAGTCACACCACTCAAAAAGACACAGCAGCTTCTTCTACAAAAGAAAGTAGCAGTAAAGTCGAAAAGCAAACAAGCAGCTCTTCGTCAAAGGATACTTCTTCTACAAAGAAAACCACTTCCAGTCAAGAAACCAAGCGGATTGGAAATGCAGATTATGGTTACATCGATATTCCAAGTAAATGGATCAAGTTCACGGATATCGATGGGACAGAAGCTGTCCAATATACAGATGGCAGTGGCTATAATATTGTCACCTTGAACAGCTTTACTAAAGAAAAGGCCAAAGTTCCTGCGGATATCGAGTTTAATGCTGAATTTCTAGCCAAGAAACTGGCTGTAATGTGGCAAGATAACCAGGATGTTGGGAAGATGACGGGAGCTCGTACTAAAGTCTCAGGTCTGGACGCCTACCAGCTTCAAATTGTCATGAAATCCGGTCAATACTTGATTACTTGGATTTTCCAGAAGGGTGAAAAAGTTTATACCATTTCTTTTGAAGGGGATGCAGAAACCTTGAAAACCTTAATCCCATACATCGAAAACACTTGGAGCCTAGACGGAACAGGTGCTGTAACGGATTAATCAAGTGAGATAGATCTCAGGATCTATCTTTTTTTAGAGTCTTTGTGGTATAATGCTTCTATTGTTTAGAAGAGGAAATAGAGGATGACACAGGAAATTGATATTGAAAAATACCATCAGTTAGCTCTCCAAAAGCAAAAGGAGCACCGCAAGGTATTGGCGAATCTCAAGAAGAAGCCGCCTAAGAATTTAGATAAAATAGCGCAAGAAATCCACGATGAAGTTTTCCAAGAAATCGATTGTACCGCTTGTGCCAATTGCTGTAAGACCTTAGGGCCCGATTTTAAGGAAGCGGATATCACGCGGATTGCCAAGTATTTCAAGATGAAACTTCCTGCCTTTGAGGCAGAATTTCTTCAAGTTGACGAAGATGGGGACAAGGTTTTTAAATCCATGCCTTGCCCCTTTCTTGGTGGGGACAATCTCTGTTCCATCTATGATGTTCGTCCAAAAGCTTGTCGGGAATTCCCTCACACAGATCGCAAGAAGATTTATCAGATCAACCATCTGACCATCAAGAATACCCTCACTTGCCCAGCAGCTTATTTATTTGTAGAAAAATTGAAGGATCGTTTGTAATGGCATATAGATTTTTACTTTTTGATTTGGACCATACTTTGTTGGACTTTGAATCTGCTGAAGAAACAGCCTTGACGCAGATGTTAGAAGACATGAATTTTCCAGATGTACAGGCCTTTAAGGATTACTACAAACCCATGAACCAAGGACTCTGGAAGGATTTGGAGCAAAAGAAATTAACCAAGCAAGAGCTCGTGGATAGTCGGTTTGCGATTGGGTTTGCCCACTTTGGGATCACGGTTGATGGGGCTGAGATGGCTCTTCGCTACCAAGATTACATCAGTCTTCAAGGGCAGTCTTTCCCAGGTGCGGAGGACTTACTGGCCCGACTTGAAAAAGCGGGTTACCAGCTCTATGGTGCAACGAATGGAGTGACCGCCATTCAAGAAGGACGCTTGGCTCATTCTACAATCGCACCTTATTTCAAAGAGGTCTTTATCTCTGAGCAGCTTCATACTCAGAAACCAGAACCTGCATTTTTTGACAAAGTTGGCCAACTGATTCCAGGTTTTAGCAAGGAAGAGACACTCATGATCGGAGATTCCTTGACGGCGGATATCGCAGGAGGAAATGCTTCGGGGATTGATACCGTCTGGTATAATCCTGATCGTAAGGAAAATACCAGCCTGGTAGTACCGACTTATACCGTTAGCACCTATCAAGAAATCGCCGATTTCCTGCTTAAATAAAAAATTTTTAAGAGTGTCAAGTTTTTTTCTTGACAGGTTGATGAAATGTGTTATAATAGATCATGTGCTAAATAGCTTGTCTATTTCACCGAAAATTAAAATATAGAAAAGAGACTTATAAAAATGGCAGTTAAAATTCGTTTGACTCGTATGGGTTCTAAGAAAAAACCTTACTACCGTATCAACGTAGCAGATTCACGTTCACCACGTGATGGACGTTTCATCGAAACAGTTGGAACATACAATCCACTTGTTGAAGAAAACCAAGTTACTTTGAAAGAAGACCGCGTTCTTGCATGGTTGGCTGATGGAGCTCAACCTTCAGATACAGTTCGCAACATCCTTTCAAAAGAAGGTGTATTGAAGAAATTCCACGATTCTAAATTCTCAAAATAAGTTTAAAGTAGGTTGACAGATGGATACGATTGAAAATCTCATTATTGCAATTGTGAAACCCTTGATTTCACAACCGGATGCTTTAACCATCAAGATCGAAGATACTCCTGAATTCTTGGAGTACCACCTTGACCTTGATCCTAGCGATGTTGGTCGTGTAATCGGTCGAAAAGGTCGCACCATTTCTGCGATAAGAACGATTGTCTACTCTGTCCCAACTGAAGATAAAAAAGTAAGAATCGTTATTGACGAAAAATAAAAGGCGGGACTTGGTCCCGTTTTTTGTTGGAAGGAGAAAGAATGAAAGAAGTGACCATTGGCCAATTACAAGCCTATTTACAAGAACATTACCAGAATACTCGGACAGAAGAAGGACTATTTATCAAGCTGGTTGAAGAGGTTGGGGAAGTAGCCGAGGTCTTAAATGGACGTTCTGGACGGAAAGCGGGTGTCCAGGATTCAAATGAGGAATTGGCTAAAGAACTGGCTGATATCATTCACTACACGGTTGCTATCGCGGCCATCAATGAGATTGACCTTACTAAAACTATCTTTGAAAAAGATAAAACAGCAGCCGTAAAATACCAGCACGAACGGGATTTGGAGCAGTTTTTAGCAGATAAGTCCATTTGAGAAAATCCCTTGAACGTGATAAAATAGAGTGAATAAACTACACTGGAGAAATCATGAATTACTTTAATGTCGGGAAAATTGTCAATACGCAAGGTCTGCAAGGAGAAATGCGGGTCTTGTCTGTGACAGACTTTGCGGAAGAGCGTTTTAAAAAAGGAGCAGAGTTGGCTCTCTTTGATGAGAAGGATCGTTTTGTCCAAACAGTGACCATTGCCAGTCACCGCAAGCACAAGAACTTCGATATCATCAAGTTTAAGGATATGTGCCATATCAATGCCATCGAAAAATTCAAGGGTTTTAGCCTCAAGGTTGCAGAAGAAGATTTGACGGATTTGGAAGATGGCGAGTTTTATTACCATGAGATTATCGGCCTTGATGTTTACGAAAATGACCAGCTAATCGGTCAGATTAAGGAAATCCTGCAACCAGGTGCCAATGATGTCTGGGTCGTGAAACGCAAAGGCAAACGCGACCTACTATTACCTTATATCCCACCAGTAGTCTTGAATATTGATATCCCAGGAAATCGGGTGGATGTTGACATCTTAGAAGGATTAGACGATGAAGATTGATATTTTAACCCTCTTTCCAGAGATGTTTTCGCCTTTGGAGCACTCGATTGTCGGGAAGGCGCGTGAAAAGGGACTTCTCGAGATCAACTACCATAATTTCCGTGAAAATGCTGAGAAGGCGCGGCACGTCGATGATGAGCCCTATGGTGGCGGCCAAGGGATGCTCTTACGTGCGCAGCCAATCTTCGATGCCTTTGATGCCATTGAGAAAAAGAATCCGCGAGTGATCTTACTGGACCCTGCTGGACGGACTTTTGACCAAGCCTATGCTGAAGAATTAGCTCAGGAAGAAGAATTGATCTTTATCTGTGGCCATTATGAGGGCTACGATGAGCGGATCAAGACCTTGGTAACGGATGAGATTTCGCTGGGGGATTATGTCCTGACAGGTGGGGAACTTGCTGCTATGACCATGATTGATGCGACAGTCCGCTTGATTCCAGAAGTGATTGGAAAAGAGTCCAGTCACCAGGATGACAGTTTCTCGTCTGGTCTTCTGGAATATCCTCAATACACACGGCCTTATGAATACAGAGGAATGACAGTTCCCGATGTCCTCATGAGTGGCCACCATGAAAATATCCGTCAATGGCGTCTCTATCAGAGTTTGAAAAAGACCTTAGAACGTCGTCCAGACTTGCTAGAAAACTATGAGTTGACAGCAGAAGAAGAAAAATTGTTGGAACAAATTAAACAAGAAGATTAACAGCGTTAGCTGTTTTTCTTTTGCCTCAAAAATTTATGAAAAAAACTTTTTAAACCTACTAGTTATTGGTAACAAAATGTGGTATGCTAGGGGGTAGAGAAACTTCAAGAAAATGAACAAGTTTTGGGGGTGAGTTTAATGGGAAAGAAATTAGGAAAATCGGTTTTCACGACTGGGGTTGCTGCGACAACGGTACTGTCTGGAATGTTTCATCATAAGGCTAGTGCGGAAGAGGTCAAGCAAAATGAAAATGCAGAAACTAACAGTACGGAAGTAGTCGAAAAACCAATTACAGTTGATGAGTTGAAGCAAATTACAGCTCAAAAAGGGCAAGTGGTGAAAGATGTCCACTACCAAGAGCAAAAAGTGATCGATGCTCAAACGGAAGTCAAGGCCGCTGGACAAGAGTTGGAAGAAAAGAAAGCTGAAGTGACGGATGCCGAAAACCTGATCGCAACGACTTCGAATGCACAAATTCAGAACGCAGAAAATGACGTTAAGGTGGCGCAAGCCTATGTGACCATCGAAGAAAATAAGGTTCGAGAGGCGGAAGCTGCACATGATCAAGTTGTAGAGGCTGTTCGTCAACAGGAAAATCAGGTTACAGCTCAGGAATCTTTGGTCGATGTAGCACAAAATGAATTGAACCAAGCCAAAGCGCCAATTTCTAATGATGAGAATGTGCTAAACCAGGCCTTGTTGGAGCAAAGCCAAGTCGAGCAAAGTATTCGAGAATCTCAGAGTTATCTCGCGACCTTGCAAGCGAGTCAGCAGAATGGGGCTGACACAGTGGCTCAAATTGAGAGCGATATTCAACTGGCTCAAACGCGTCTGACAGATTTGAAAGCGGTCATCGCAACCAAGGAAGCAGAATTGGCAGCCTTAGAACAAGCAGCGGCTAATAGCCCAGTTCAACTGAGTCAAGCAACCTACGAAGGCTACTTGCAACACTTGGCTGACAATGGCAATGAAGCTGCAGCAAGTGCTTTAGCCCTTTACAAGCGTGGTCGTGAAGAAGATGGCTTGACGGTTGGAGAGTCTGGATCCTTGCAAGCCAATCTTCGAGCTCTTGAAATTGCGGATGCCATTAATAGCTATCGTCGCAATGCAGGTTTGCCTGAATTGGAGCTGGATCCTTATTCCCTTCCTGCCAGTCAAGTTCAGTTAGAATACTTCAAAAAGGCTAACTGGCATATGTTTAAGTATTTGCCAAACGAAAACATTGCTTATGGTTTCTCACCTGCTGGTGCAGTAGACTTTTGGTACAATGAAAAAGCGGCTTACCAAGAAGTAGCAACTCAATATGGTCTACCGACAGACGAAACACAAATCGATGCCAATGACATCTATATGAAGATTGGGGCTGAGGCCTTTGCTAAGGTTGGTCACTACCTCCAAATGGTAGACAACAAAGCAACGGCATTATCAGTGGCTTATGACCCAAGTAATGCCATGTCAGAAGCGGCTTTCTTACACAGTCCAGTTACCTCAGCAGTGTCAACCAATGCACTTGCTTACCAATTGCGTCAGGGAGCTGGTGCTACAACGACAAGATCAGATGTCAAAGCAAAATCTGATGAAGTCGCTAACCTCAAGCTGGACAAGGCCAATCAAGAGTCCCAAATCATTATCTTGCAAGGCAAATTAGAAGATGCCCGCCATACTAATTCAAATGTAGAAGTAGAGATGGCCAATGTGCAAAAGACCATCCAAAACTACAAAATTCTTCTTGTCAGCAAGGATCATGCAGTTGAAAAAGCAAAAGCGACTCTTGATGTATCTCGAGGTCGGATTGAAGCAGCTATCCAACCAAAAGAAGCAGCGCTTCAAAAAGCGAAAGATTTGTTAGCAGCTGCGCGTGAGAAATTAGATCTTTTAAAAGCAGAAGAAGCAGAAAAAGCCCAAGTCGTTCAAGAAGCGCATGAGGGCTTGAAGGCAGCTCAAGAGCGCCTGGATGCTGCTGAAAAACGTCTTTCTGACTTTAAAAATGCTCCAGAATTATTGGTCAAAGCCCAATCCGTTTTATCAGCTGCAGTGGCTAATTTAGAGAATAAAAAAGAAAAATTGGAAGCAGAATTCACAACTCTTCAATCGTATCAAAGTGTCGTGGAACTGTTGAATTCCCAATATGAAGATCTAGCGTCAAGAATGGATCCAGCTATTTTTGAAGCAGCAGATATGCCAATGGATATCCGCTCAAGCAATCCAACCACTTTCACGGATAGACCAACAGTTCTTCCAACAACTACCAATAGTCCGAAAGTGCAAGCACCAACAGCTAGTCCAGCGCCAAAACAAGAAGCCAAGGTAGAAGAAATCAAACCGAAAAAAGAAAACAGCCAAGCTGTGGCTGGATCTGATTCTTCCAAATATGCAGTAGCAACAACAGGTGTTGCTGTCGGGCTACTTGCTGGATTGTTTGGTTTCAAGAAAAAGAAACAATCTTCAAAAAATGATTAAGACATACCGAAGATAGAGTGGATGCTTAGACACTTTATTGCTTAAACTCTTCAAAGAAGATAGATGAGGGTGGGAAAAGAACTCGCTTAACAAAATGAGTTCTTTCCTGCTCTTTTTTTTGTACACTTTTAGAATTTTTGAAAGAAAATGATAGAAAATGATAAAAAGTGTTGACATTTTTTGAAGATGGAGTATAATAGTCTTTGTAATCGATTGCAAAAGGAGGAGAAATGCTTAAGTCTGAACGAAAACAATTCATCCTCGAGAAGGTACTGAAGGAAAAGTTTGTTTCCTTAGAAACCCTTGTACAAGAGCTGGGAACGTCTGAATCAACCGTTCGTCGAGACTTGGATGAGCTAGAAGCTGAAAGCAAACTCCGCCGGGTTCACGGCGGTGCGGAAAGCCTGCATTTTCTTCAAGAGGAAGAAAGTAATAAAGAAAAATCTATCAAAAACATTCAAGTTAAGTCAAAAATTGCGGTAAAGGCAGCGGAGTTGATCAAAGATCATGATGTGGTTTTTATCGATGCTGGGACGACTAATGAACTCTTGGTACAAGAAATTGTCAATCCAACGGTAACTGTGGTGACTAATTCGATTCACCATGCGACCAAGTTGGTCGAGCGAAATGTTCCGACGGTCATCATCGGTGGGAAGGTAAAATCTTCTACAGATGCTAGTATCGGAGGGATCGCGCTTAATCAAATCGGTCAGTTGAATTTTGACAAGGCCTTTCTTGGAATGAATGGAATCGATGATGAATTTTACAGCACTCCAGACCTGGAAGAAGGATCTGTCAAGCGTGCGATTATCGAAAATGCGAAAAAGACCTATATCCTAGCGGATGATTCGAAAATTGGGGTGACATCCTTTGTCAAAGTGGCTCCTATCAAGCGAGCCATGATTATCACCAATCAATGTGAACCGCAACGATTAAAGGTTTTAAAAGAAAAAACGGAGGTTATAGAGGTTTGATTTATACAGTAACACTGAATCCGGCAATTGACTATATTGTCCGTCTCGATCATGTAGAGACCGGAGCGGTCAATCGGATGGCTTCAGAAGATAAATTCGCCGGTGGTAAGGGAATCAATGTCAGTCGTGTCTTAAAGCGTCTCGATATCGAGAACACAGCGACTGGATTTATCGGTGGTTTCACAGGACGCTTCATCGAAGACGTACTGACTAGCGAAGCCATTTCCACCAACTTTGTGGCAGTGGACCAAGATACACGGATCAATGTCAAGATCAAGGCTGATGAAGAAACAGAAATCAATGGGAACGGGCCAGAAGTGACGGAAGCGCAGTTGCAAGAATTGCTCAACATCTTATCGAGCTTAACAGCGGATGATGTGGTAGTTTTTGCAGGATCTGCCCCATCTTCACTTGGAAATGCTGTTTACAAACAATTGATCGCAGCAACTCGTGCGACAGGGGCACAAGTCGTTTGTGACTTTGAAGGGCAAACCTTGATTGATTCCTTGGAGTTCAATCCCCAATTGGTCAAACCAAACAACCATGAATTGGGAGATATTTTTGGCGTTACCTTGACGGAATTGCCAGAAATTGAACGCTACGCTAAAGAGATTTTGGCCAAAGGAGCACAAAACGTCATTATTTCCATGGCGGGTGATGGTGCTCTCCTTGTCAGTCCAAGTGGCACTTACTTCGCAAAACCAATCAAGGGTCAAGTGAAGAACTCTGTCGGCGCTGGAGATTCCATGGTAGCTGGCTTCACTGGGAAGCTTGCAACGACGGGTGATGTCATCGAAGCCTTCAAATGGGGCGTGGCTTGTGGAACAGCAACCACCTTCTCAGATGACTTGGCGACAGCTGACTATATTAAAGAAACTTATGAAAAAGTAGAGGTAGAAAAACTATGAAAATTCAAGACGTTTTAAATAAAAACGTGATGTTGTTTGATCTTCAGGCAACAGATAAAGAGGGTGTGATCAATGAGATGGTTCAATCGCTCGTGGACAATGGTGTGGTGACAGATTTTGACACCTTCAAGGCTGGAATCATGAATCGTGAAGCACAAACTTCAACTGGTTTGGGTGACGGAATTGCCATGCCCCACAGCAAAAACGAAGCAGTCAAAGAAGCAACAGTCTTGTTTGCAAAATCAAACAAAGGTGTGGACTATGCATCTCTTGATGGACAACCAACAGACTTGTTCTTCATGATCGCAGCTCCAGAAGGAGCCAACGACACTCACTTGGCAGCCCTTGCTGAATTATCTAAGTACTTGATGAAACCAGGATTTGCGGACAAACTTCGCCAAGCCAGCACACCTGATCAAGTGGTCGCAGCCTTTGATGCAGAAGAGCAAGAAGCTGCCGCTGAAGAAGCGAAAAAAGCAGAAGCAGTCAAAGAAGCAGCTTCGTCTGACAAACCTCTCATCGTTGCCGTTACAGCATGTACAACAGGTATCGCCCACACTTACATGGCAGAAGAAGCCCTCATCAAAAAAGGGGAAGAAATGGGTGTTACGGTCCGCGTTGAAACCAACGGGGCATCTGGTGTCGGCAACCGCTTGACAGCTGAAGAAATCGCAAAAGCTAAAGGGGTCATCATTGCTGCAGATAAGGCAGTTGAAACCGCACGTTTCGATGGCAAAAAATTGATCTCTAAACCAGTCGCAGCTGGTATCCGTCAGACAGAAGAATTGATCCAAACCATCTTGGATGGCAAAGCAGATGTCTTCCACGCTGAAAATGCTGCACAAGCTAGCGCTAGCCAAGAAAAATTGAGCTTGGGTGGAGCCTTCTACAAACACTTGATGAGTGGGGTTTCTCAAATGCTTCCATTCGTTATCGGTGGTGGTATCTTGATCGCCCTTGCCTTCTTGATTGACCAAGTTATGGGTGTGCCTCAAGATCAATTGTCTAGTCTTGGTTCTTATCATGTATTAGCAGCACAATTTAAAACAATTGGTGGAGTAGCCTTTGGCTTCATGCTTCCTGTACTTGCAGGTTACATTGGATTCTCAATCGCTGAAAAACCTGGTTTTGTAGCAGGGTTTATCGCTGGATCTATTGCTAGCTCAGGGTCAGCATTTGGAAATATCGCCTACGGTGCTGCTAAAGGTGAATTACCAGCAGCCGTATCATCAGGTTTCCTTGGAGCTTTGGTAGGTGGTTTCCTTGCAGGTGGAGTTGTTCTCTTACTTCGCAAAGCCCTTGCAGGTCTTCCACGTTCACTCGATGGTATCCGCTCTATCCTTCTCTTGCCATTGCTTGGTGTTGGTTTGACAGGATTCTTGATGTTCCTCATCAATATTCCAATGGCTGCTATCAATACTGGTCTTAACAACTTCCTTTCAAGCTTGTCAGGTAGCTCAGCTGTCCTTCTTGGACTTCTCGTCGGCGGTATGATGGCTGTCGATATGGGTGGACCAGTTAACAAAGCCGCTTATGTCTTCGCTACAGGTACACTTGCTGAATCTGTATCTTCAGGTGGTTCTATTGTTATGGCAGCTGTTATGGCAGCTGGTATGGTTCCTCCATTGGCAGTATTCGTAGCAACTGTATTGTTTAAAGATAAATTCACACAAGAAGAACGCGATTCAGGTTTGACAAACATCGTTATGGGTCTTTCCTTCATCACAGAAGGTGCCATTCCATTCGGTGCAGCTGACCCAGCTCGTGCCATCCCTAGCTTCATTGCTGGTTCAGCATTGACAGGTGCCCTTGTTGGTCTTGCAGGATTGAAACTAATGGCTCCTCACGGAGGAATCTTCGTTATCGCTCTTACATCAAACCCACTTCTTTACATCTTGTTCGTATTGATCGGTGCAGTCGTAAGTGGTATCTTGTTCGGATTGCTTCGCAAACCTAAAAAATAATCATACCTAAAAGAGGCTGGGCAAAAATCGTCCAGCCTTTGAATTCTGATAGGAATAAATATATGACGCAGTAGTTGATTGGCATCTTTGTTCACTTTATAAGCTCCAAAGATGACCTAATCAACTGTGCGGGGGTGGGAAGATTGAAAAGGTTTGGGGAACCTTTTCAACTTTTTTTATTTTACGGAGTTCTTTCCCACTCCCTTTTTATTGCACAAAAACACCAACTAGTGATGAAGTTGCTTATCTCTATAGATTTCGATATGATAGTAGAAAGCATTTTTCTTGGAGGATCAATGAAAAAAAAGAAGACAATTCTCATATTGGGATTTACAGCAATTACTTTATCAGGAATGGCCATTATCGGTTCTCAACATCCAAACTTGTTTTCAATTAATAGTCATCAAGCAAAGCAAGTCAGTAGCAAGGGACAACAGTTAGAAGAGGTAAAGAAGCATGCGAAAGAAATTGAAGATTTTGTAAAATCGTTAAGTCCTAAAGTTGAATCTGTCCAGATTGCTTGGGATGAAACGCAATGGGATGAGGTAGGAAATGGTACGCCACAAGGAGGTGGCGAAATTCTTATGGTCTATGGAGGATTTAATCATATCCAAAATTCAAGTTGGAGTGTTTTGGTCTATTTAAAAGACGGTAAAAATGGCGAGAAAGATTTAATCGAAGGTTTTGGTAGCGGTAGTCCACTTCGTGTAGAAGGAAAACTTTTTGACGAGTAGCCTTTTAAAAATTTTTAGCAATTTATTAGATTCTTAGTAGAAAAGGGAAAGAGATAAGCGTTATATTGTTCGTGCCTATTTCCATAATTCAACCTATAGATGGACACAAAAGTTGCCTAAAGAAGACCCAGATGTTTATTTTGCTCTATCTATTTATCGAATTAGAGATCAAAAGTTAGAAGGAAGTCAGGTAGATCTCTATAAGTTGGTGGAAGAATATAATTCGAATTATGTTCCAGAGAAAACAGGAGGTATTGAAGAAATTAATGGTAAAGATTATTTACCGATAAAAGTATATAGATTAGACTCGAGGAATTCAAAGGCTAGACAACTTTGGCTAAATCTTGAAACAAAGAAAATAGAATGGGAAGATGGTAAGATACAAGAATATCCAGAAAAAATTCCTTCTGTTGATTTGGGACAGTTAAAGAAAACGATAGAAGATTCTACTACTGGTCTTGAAACTTCGACTGCAAATGATATGTCCAGTCAAAATCAATTGACTTTTTTTCCTGGTAAATTAAAAGGAAGTATGTTAGAAAAGGATGATCCAAAAGCCTATCAATTATTAAGTAAAAAGGATTCTCAAATCTATTTTCTAACTGATTCGAAAGTAGATTATTATAGAGTCTACGGCGATGTCCAACAGTTTATCGACTTGTACCAACTTTTCGTTCCTGCTAATACGAATCTCTATGAAGGGATTACAATTCCAGTAGAATTGAGTACCGATGAACAAGTCCATCAAGTGAATACCAAAGAAGAGTTTGAGAGATATTATGATGTAGACAAAGATAATAAACTAAACAGGCAGCGTAGAGTTTTGGTAGACCAAAACTAGTTTTCCTCTGTCTAAAGAATGGCCAGTCTTCCCTGGCCTTTTCTTTTTGTACTAGCGAAAAAATCCCCTCCTTCGGCGTTGGTATCTTGAGCTGAATTATGATATAATAAGCCTATCGCATATTTTTAGGAGAATAAAAATGGATATTCAACGTGAAAAAGAATTTGTCAGCCAATACCACTATGATGCTCGTAATTTTGAGTGGGAAAAAGAAAATGGCATCCCTGAAACAAAAGTAGATGTAAACTTTCAATTGATTAATCGTGATCAAGAACAAAACACGACTTCTTTGATTGTCATCTTGAGCTACATGATCGTTTTTGACGGTTTTGTGATCAGCGGAACCATCACTCAAATCAACCACTTGTTCGGTCGTTATGTCAATGAACCAAGTGAATTCAGCAAAGACGAAGTGGAAGAATTGGCTCGCCCTTGCTTGAATATGCTCAACCGTTTGACTTATGAAGTCACAGAAATTGCCCTCGATTTACCGGGTATTAATTTGGAGTTTTAATCAATGAAATTAGCAGTGATCACGGATTCGTCTGCCTATTTAACGCAAGACGTGCTCCATCACGACGACTTATTTATTTTAGAGATCCCGATCTATATCGATGGGGAGTCTTATGTTGAAGGGAAGAACCTGACACACGATGAGTTCTACCAAAAGATGGCTGCGTCTAAGGAATTGCCAAAGACTAGCCAGCCGAGTGTTGCAGAGTTAGAAGAAGTCTTATCTGGTTTGACAGCTAAGGGCTATACGCATGCTATCGGTCTTTTCTTGTCATCTGGTATTTCTGGTTTCTACCAAAATATCCAATATTTGAAGGACGAATTCGAAGGCTTGACTGTCGAATTTCCGGACTCAAAAATTACCAGTGCTCCTCTAGGAATGATGGCAGAAGACTGCTTGAAATGGGCTGGTGAAGGCCGTTCCTTCGATGAGATTGTTGCCAATGTTCAACACCAGATTGATGGAACCTCTGCCTATATCATGGTGGATGATTTGAACCACTTGGTCAAAGGTGGCCGTCTGTCAAATGGGGCTGCTATTCTTGGAAACCTCTTGAGCATCAAGCCTATTCTTCATTTTAATGATGAAGGTGTGATTGAGGTCTTTGAGAAAGTCCGGACGGAAAAGAAAGCCATGAAACGCTTGGTAGAGATTGTTGTATCAGATATCGCAGATGGTCATTACCAAGTCTTTGTTATCCATGCCAATGTTCCTGAAAAAGCAGAGGCGCTTCGCCAACTACTCATCGAGGAAGGAGTGGAAGGAGAAATTCCTTTTGCTACCTTTGGAGGGGTGATTGGGACGCACTTAGGTGACCATAGCTTAGCAGTTGGGTATATTCCTATCGTTTAAGGAGAATTCTATGTCAATTAAAGTCATTATCGCAGGTTTCAAGGGAAGAATGGGACAAGCAGCCTACAAGATGGTTTCTGAAGATCCTGAGCTAGAACTAGCTGGCTTGATCGATCCATTTACTGATGAGACAGAGGTTGCAGGGGTCCCTGTCTTTAACCACAAAGAAGATGTTGTAGGTCTAGAGGCAGATGTTTGGGTGGACTTTACCATGCCCAAGGTCGCTTACGAGAATACTCGCTTTGCAATTGAGAATGGCTTTGCGCCTGTTGTGGGAACGACTGGATTCACTCCCGAGCAGATCCAAGAATTGACAGACCTTTCACGTGAACAGGGCTTGGGTGGCTTGATCGCGCCGAACTTTGCCATCGGAGCCGTGCTCTTGATGCAATTTGCAGCGCAAGCAGCCAAGTATTTCCCGAATGTGGAAATTATCGAATTGCACCACGATAAGAAAAAAGATGCACCGAGTGGAACAGCAATTAAGACAGCTGAGTTGATCTCTGAGAAGCGCGAGAAGATCCAGCAAGGTGCAGCAGATGAAGAAGAGTTGATGCCTGGAGCAAGAGGAGCAGAGTTTGAAGGGATGCGCATCCATTCGGTTCGATTGCCTGGCCTAGTCGCTCACCAAGAGGTGATTTTTGGTAGCCAAGGCGAAGGGTTGACTCTCCGTCATGATTCCTACGATCGTGTTTCCTTCATGACAGGAGTAAATCTAGGAATTAAAGAAGTTGTCAAGCGTCATGAGCTTGTTTATGGTTTGGAACACTTACTATGAGATTAGAAAAGATGCCTTCTGAGTTTCAGGAGGCTTTACCAATATTAGAGAAGATTAAAGCAGCCGGTTTTGAGGCCTATTTTGTAGGGGGATCTGTCCGAGATGCCCTCTTGGATCGTCCCATTCACGATGTCGATATCGCTTCCTCCTCATACCCAGAAGAGACCAAGGCCATTTTTGATCGAACAGTGGACATCGGTATCGAACATGGGACTGTCTTAGTTCTTGAAAATGGGCAAGAATATGAAATTACGACCTTCCGGACGGAGGATGTCTATGTCGATTATCGCCGTCCAAGCTCCGTATCTTTTGTACGCTCACTAGAAGAAGACCTCAAGCGCCGTGATTTCACCGTCAATGCCTTTGCCTTAAATGAAAAAGGAGAAATTGTTGATCTCTTTCATGGACTAGAAGATTTAGAAAACAAGGTCCTTCGGGCAGTTGGGCTTCCTCATGAACGGTTTAACGAAGATGCGCTCCGGATCATGCGAGGCTTTCGTTTTCAAGCCAGTCTCGGTTTTGAATTAGAAGAGGCGACCTTTGACGCTATGAAGGAGTGTGCTCCCTTACTAGAGAAGATTTCAGTAGAGCGCACTTTTATCGAGTTTGATAAACTCTTGCTTTCTCCATACTGGAGACAAGGCTTGGAGGCTATGCTAGCAAGTGGAGCCTATCACTATCTGCCAGAGATGAAGGATCGCAAAGAAGCGATCGAGCGTTTGTTTGACATAGAGCTGGAATATACCTTTTCAACTTCTGAGCAAGCCTGGGCTGCTTTGGTCTTAGAACTAGAGATTCAAGATATTCCAAAATTCTTTAAGAAATGGAAGACTTCTAGAGACTTTGCCAAGACGGTGGAGCAGATCGTGGAGATTCTAAAGCTCCGAGAAAATGGAAGTCTAGACAAGCGTGCCTGCTACAAGTATGAGAAGCGTTTGTTGCTAGTGGCTGAAGAGCTTCGTGAAGCGTATGCCTTGAGTGTGGATTATTTGGCCATCGAGCGAGTTTATGATAGCTTGACCATTCATGATAAGCATGAAGTGGTGGTCAATGGCGGTATGCTGATCAAAGACTACGGCTTTCAACCAGGTCCAGCTTTAGGAGAGATGTTGACAAAGATTGAATATGCCATTGTCGATGGGGAACTGGCCAATGAGAAAGAGTCCATCATTGCCTATATCCAGCAAGCAAAAGAGGAGGAAAAATGAGCGATTTTATTGTCGATAAATTAACCAAATCTGTCGGAGATAAGACCGTCTTTCGTGAGATTTCCTTTATCATTCATGACTTGGATCGGATCGGATTGATCGGGGTCAATGGGACTGGAAAAACCACGCTGTTAGATGTGTTGTCAGGTCGCTCTGGCTTTGATGGAGATGTGAGTCCTTTTTCTGCCAAGAGTGATTATACAATTGGCTACTTGACGCAGGAGCCAGATTTTGATGATCAAAAGACGGTTCTGGATACGGTGCTATCTAGTGATTTGCGTGAAATGCAGCTGATTCGCGATTATGAATACTTGATGGCGGATTACCGAGAAGAGAACCAAGCCCGTCTTGAAAAGGTCATGGCGGAGATGGATTCGCTTAATGCTTGGGAAATCGAGAGTCAGGTCAAGACAGTCCTTTCCAAACTTGGAATTGAAGACTTGAACGCCAAAGTTGGGGACCTATCTGGGGGCTTGCGTCGTCGGGTGCAACTGGCCCAAGTTTTGCTGTCTCACCATGACCTGCTCTTACTAGATGAGCCGACCAACCACCTGGACATTGATACTATCGAGTGGTTGACTAATTTCTTGAAGAACTCTAAGAAAACCGTGCTCTTCATTACCCACGATCGCTATTTCTTGGATAATATCTCGACGCGGATCTTTGAGTTGGATCGAGCTAGCTTGATCGAGTATCAGGGCAACTACCAGGATTATGTCCGCTTAAAGGCTGAGCAAGACGAGCGTGATGCAGCCCTTCTTCATAAGAAGCAGCAACTCTATAAGCAGGAGTTGACCTGGATGCGGCGTCAACCTCAGGCGCGTGCGACCAAGCAACAGGCGCGGATCAATCGGTTCCATGATCTTAAGCAAGACTTGTCTGGTCAAAGCAACCAGACAGATTTGGAGATGAACTTTGAGACCAGCCGGATCGGAAAGAAAGTTATCGAGTTTAAAGATGTGAGTTTTGCTTTTGAAAACAAGCCGATTTTACAGGACTTTAACCTCTTGGTGCAAAACAAGGACCGCATCGGGATTGTCGGGGATAATGGCGTCGGAAAATCGACTCTACTCAATCTGATCGCCGAGCGACTCCAGCCTCAGTCAGGGCAAGTCATCATCGGAGAAACCGTGCGAGTGGCTTATTTCTCACAACAAATCGATGGTTTGGATGAGAGCAAGCGCGTGATTAATTTCCTCCAGGAAGTTGCTGAGGAAGTGAAGACGACCGTTGGGACGACATCAATTGCAGATCTCTTGGAGCAATTTCTCTTCCCACGTTCCATGCACGGAACCTTGATCGAAAAACTCTCCGGTGGTGAGAAGAAGCGGCTCTTTCTCTTAAAACTCTTGATTGAAAAACCAAATGTGCTTCTCCTCGATGAGCCGACCAATGACTTGGATATCGCTACCCTGACAGTTTTGGAAAACTTCCTTCAAAACTTTGGAGGTCCCGTTATTACCGTTAGCCACGACCGCTATTTCCTAGACAAGGTTGCAAGTAAGATCCTGGCTTTTGAAAACGGGGGCATTCGGGAGTTCTTTGGCAATTATACGGATTACCTGGATGAAAAAGCCTTTGAAGCAGCTCAAGTAACGGCCAGTCACAAGGTTGAAAAAGAGAAACCTGTCAAGCCAAAAGAAGAGAAGAAACGCATGAGCTACATGGAAAAGCAAGAGTGGGCAAGCATTGAAGCAGATATCGAAGCGATTGAAAATCGGATCGCAGAGATTGAAGTGGAAATGAATGAAAACGGCTCTGACTTTGGCAAATTGTCAGCCCTTCAAAAAGAACTGGATCAGGAAAATGAGCGATTGCTTGAGAAGTACGATCGCTATGAATACCTGAGCGAATTAGATGAATAAGGAGGCCCTATGAATCAATTGAACCGGATATCCCTTGGGATTTCAGCCACTATTTTTACCATTATCGGTATCGTCTTGTTTATCAATCCGATTGAGCACATCGGCTCGTTTAGCTGGTTGATTTCTTGTGGCTTCTTTTTAATCTCCCTTTCGCGTTTTTCACGCTATTACCGATTGCGTCAGGCTGGTATCATTCAGCAGCAACAGCTCTTTCACAGTATGGTCGCCTTGGTTTTTGCGGTCTACTTACTGCTCTATGGTTACAAGACTTTGCCGATTGTCTTTCCAGTCACTTTAGGAATTTGGCTCATCTACCGTTCGATTTTGAACTTCCGAAAAGCCAATTTCTACTCGAGGAAGGTTGAGGAACTGTCCAAGCGTTATATTTTCTTTGCCTTGCTACAGCTCTTCATAGGTTTATTCTTAATCGTTAGCCCACTCTCGATAAGTGTCTTTCTTTTAAATATTATTGGCTTGATTTTCCTCATTTTAGGATTGCAATCCTTTAGTCTCTTGTTAAAAAGTTAAGAAAAGTTACGTGCAAACCTTTGCGTTTGATAAAAAGTCTGATATAATAGATCTGTAAGTGTTTACAAGTTTGAAAGGAGTTACAGATGTCTAAAAAAATTATTGGGATTGACCTTGGGGGAACTTCAATTAAGTTTGCCATCCTCACTTTGGATGGGGAAGTTCAAGAAAAATGGTCTATTAAAACAAATATCTTGGATGAAGGTAGCCATATCGTAGATGATATGATCGAATCCATCGCGCATCGTTTGAAAATGCTCAAACTTGATGCTTCTGAGTTCCAAGGAATTGGAATGGGTTCACCTGGTGTCGTTGACCGTGAAAAAGGTACAGTTATCGGTGCCTACAACTTGAACTGGAAGACGCTTCAACCAGTCAAGGAAAAGATCGAAAGCGCCCTTCATATTCCATTCTTTATCGATAATGATGCCAATGTTGCTGCTTTGGGTGAACGTTGGAAAGGGGCTGGTGAAAACCAACCAGATGTCGTCTTCATGACACTTGGTACAGGTGTCGGCGGAGGAATCGTCGCTGAAGGTCGCCTCTTACATGGTGTGCGTGGAGCTGCTGGTGAGCTTGGTCATATCACTGTTGACTTTGATGATCCAATCCAATGTACCTGTGGTAAAAAAGGATGTCTCGAAACGGTTGCATCTGCAACTGGTATCGTCAACTTGACTCGTCGTTATGCGGATGAGTACGAGGGAGATTCTCAATTGAAAGTCTTGATCGACAATGGTGAAGAAGTAACAGCTAAGACTGTCTTTGATCTAGCAAAAGAAGGTGACGCTCTTGCCTTGATCGTCTACAGAAACTTCTCACGCTACCTTGGGCTTGCTGCAGCCAATATTGGTTCAACCTTGAACCCATCTAAAATCGTTATTGGTGGTGGAGTATCCGCTGCAGGTGACTTCCTTTTGGATGGTGTTCGCAAGATCTTTGAGGAAAACTCATTCCCACAAGTGCGTGAATCAACACAATTGGCGCTTGCTACATTGGGAAATGATGCTGGTGTCATTGGTGCCGCATCTCTTGTATTACAATAAGATGAAATGGAGATCTGGCTCGTGCTGGGATCTCCTTTTTTTCTGTCTCCTGTGATATAATGAAGACAAAACTGGATTCAAGGAGGATATATGACAAAAGCAGATACGATTTTTAAAGAGTATATTCGGAAAATCATGGAAGAAGGGGTTTGGTCAGAACAGGCCCGACCTAAATACAAGGATGGCAGAACTGCAAACTCCAAATACATCACGGGAGCCTTTATGGAGTTTGATCTTGCAAAAGGCGAGTTTCCTATCACCACCCTTCGTCCCATCGCGATTAAATCCGCCATCAAAGAGATGCTCTGGATCTACCAGGATCAGTCGAATAGCTTAGATCTTTTAGAAGACAAGTACAATGTTCACTACTGGAATGACTGGGAAGTGGGGGAGAGTCGGACCATCGGTCAGCGCTACGGTGCTGTGGTCAAAAAGCATGACATTACCAATAAAATCCTCAAACAATTAGAAGCCAATCCTTGGAATCGCCGCAATATTATCTCGCTTTGGGATTATGATGCCTTTGAAGAGACAGAAGGTCTTTTGCCATGTGCTTTTCAAACCATGTTTGACGTGCGGCGCATGGATGGAGAAATCTATCTAGATGCGACCTTGACTCAGCGTTCCAATGATATGTTAGTGGCCCATCATATTAATGCTATGCAGTATGTAGCCCTACAGATGATGATTGCCAAGCACTTTGGCTGGAAGGTTGGAAAGTTCTTTTACTTCATTAATAACCTTCATATCTATGATAATCAATTTGAACAGGCAGAAGAGTTACTCCGGCGAGAGCCAGCAGATTGCCAGCCACACTTGGTTTTAAATGTGCCAGATGGAACCAATTTCTTTGACATCAAAGCAGAAGATTTTGAACTGGTCGATTATGATCCAGTCAAGCCACAATTGAAGTTCGATCTTGCGATTTAGTGATAAAATCAAGCTTTTTCAATCCCTTTATTTATTAGGGTAATAGTTTTCAGTTAAAATTATTGCAGCAAAAAATTTATACTCATTTTTGAGACAAAATACTTTGAATAACGTTCGGTTTTTGGTAAAATAGGTAAGGTTTGGAAAAAACTAAACAATTTTAAATAAAATGTTAATTTACAGATAAAAATGGAGGTCCATTAGATGGGGAAAGACTTATTTAATGATCGTATTAGCAGATTCTCAATTCGGAAACTGAATGTGGGTGTTTGCTCAGTACTCTTGGGAACACTTGTCATGGTTGGTACAGCAGCAAGTGCAGCCGCAGAAGAAAAGACAGATACGACAAGTGAAAGTGTAGCAGCAGTTGCAACAGCGTCAGAAGCGCCTGAAGCGTCTACAGCTACGGCAACTTCAGCGGCATCAACTGCTCAAACAACTAGTACAGCAGCGACAACGTATGAAGCAAAACCAGCTGTTACTGCACCAGCAACATCAACAGCACCTGCTTCAACTAGTGAAGCAGGTAGCATAAGCACAGCTGCGTCTGCAACATCAACTGCACCAGAAACATCATCTGCTGCAACAACACCAAATTTAGAAGCAGATACACCAACAAACAAGGCAACAGAAGCAGCTTCAACAACTACAGATAAGAAGGAAGAACTTGCGTCAGGTGTCCAAGCACCAGCAACTGAAACTCCTGCTGTGACGGCAGAAACATCTGGTGGTAAACGCCGTACTCGTCGTGCTCTTGGTGACGCAAATGATCCAAACTTGATTGGGGATGATGTCCAAGATGCAACTTCAACTCCAAAGGTAGAAAAACCAGGCTTTACAACAAATGTAAAAGCCGCAGACCTTGCTAGTCAAATCTCTTGGTTAGACTTTGGAGAAACAGCTAACTGGACAGGGACAACGACAACGTCAGACGGCAAACTTGCCCTCCAAGTTGGTGCTACTTATACTAAGGAAATCATGCCTGGCTATGTAGTTACCATCAAAGTCAAGTCTTTAAAACCCTTCCAAGCGACTGAAATCTATAAAAAACGGATGGAAGAACGTGGAGCTACAGAAGCAGAAAAAGCAACCTATGATCCTAATGCTAAAAATGGTTATGTGAGTGGGACTAGTGACCGAAAATCACTTGCAGAATTGAATGCTGGTCATGAAGCCAAGGTTATTGCCGAGCCTCAAAACAATTGGACGGAAATTAAATACGAAGGTATTGACACTGGGACAAAGAAAACTACTATTAGTTCAGAATTAAATGGTGGGAACATTGGGGTTCAATTTGAAGTCTCAGCCACTTTCCGTGGAAAAGCTGTCAAACCTGCTGTTGTCATGGCGGATGGTGAGTCCGCCAACCCAGGTGAGTTGGTCCTCTTTACGACTAATGGTGAAGGTTGGCAACATATTGGGGAATGGAAAAAATGGAACAGAAGATATAATGTAACCTACATTCCACAAGATACAGACAGTTTATTTGGTTCAAATCCTTCCACCAATATAAACGGTATAAATTTCTCTAGGACTAATCTTAATCAACTTCGTAATAGTACTCAAGTCGGACCAGACAAAAAACCGGTTGCCTGGAAGTACTTTGGAAGTGCTGATTTAATAACTGGAGGTCTCGGTACAGGTGTCTTCGGTCCAAATATTTCTGCAGGAGATGTTGATGTTCCTCTTGTTATGACAAAGGGAGCTTCTGAAATCGGTCTTTACATTGCTTCAGGTGGTAAACAGTCTGCTATGCTAGGATTTTTCCCGCTTGATGAGGGAGATGCGCCTGAATCATACGGTAAGGCGATTCATTCGATCGCAACTGTAGATGGAATTACTGGTAAGAAAGTGAACCAACCTTATCTTGGTCACTTGAGTCCTGATATGGATGAAAACAATACCCTTGATTGGACTGGTGACGATAAAGCAACAACGGCTGATGAAGGAATCGACCAATTGCTTCCAGCTGACCTCAAAGGAAAAACCAATGAGTTGATCAAGATGGATCGTACAAGACCAGGAAATTATACGATTACTGTTGAAGCTCATACAGACGGGGCGCCTCAAGCCAATATTTATGGTTGGGTTGACTTTAACCAAAACGGTACCTTTGATGAAGACGAACGGTCTGATTTGGCAACCATCACTAAGGATGGAGCCGTTACCCTAAGCTTCACCAAGAGCAAAACCTATATTGATCCCAGCGTCAAGGAATTAGGGGTACGGTTACGAATTGCTAAGGATGCTGCTCAAATTGAGAGTCCGACAGGAATGGCCTTTTCAGGGGAGGTTGAGGACTTTAAGACTCAAATCACTCACCCACCAAAAGGGGAATTCAAGGAAACAAGTGGTCTTCAAGGGGCGAAACAAACAGCAACCGTAGCCTTTACTGCTCGAGGTTTGCAAGGCTATAGCCTAACTGAGTCAGCAAAAATTGATGAAACAGTAGCTCCACAAATGATAGATAACCGTACAGGGCAAGTCGTTACACCTGGCGCAGATGGCTACTATGCTGTAGCTGGTCAAGGGAAGTACAAGATCACTCCAAACGGAACTTCTGTGGATGTGGAGTTCATTCCTGAAGATCACTTCTTAGGAACAGCGGATGGTATTTCGATTCGTCGTACAGATACCAATGGCTATGATACAGGTTGGTCAACGAAATTCCCGGCCGATGAAGCCAATGTCGATACGGCCATCAATACTATGGACGGTCTATACATCCCAACAGTTACTCCAAAAGACATGGAAGGCGAAGACAAGACGTCTACCGATGTGCAAGGAGCTACACAAACCGGTACACCAACCTTTAATGTAGTTGGAACGAACCAAGATGGTACTAAGATTACTGTCACTCCAAGTGCAACATATCCTGCTAAATTGGTAGACCCTGCAACAGGTCAACCAACAAATGCAACTTCTGTGACTGTAGCAGGAGAAGGAACTTACACCATCGATGATACGACTGGTCAAGTAACTTTCGTACCAGAACCTGGATTTACAGGTACTGCAAACGGTGTAACAGTTTCGCTCACAGCTCCAGTTGGACAAGACAAAGATGGTTTAGTTCGTGATGAATACCTCAAGACAGCAACAGCTAAGTACACTCCAACTGTTACACCAATCACAGTGACTCCTACAAACAAGGTTTCTGAAGACATTCAAAATGTCCCTCAAACCCAAACACCAACCTTTGATTTAAGTAACGACAAGACTGCTCAAATCACAAGCAAGAAGTTGATTGACCCTGCAACAGGTCAACCAACTGATGAAACAACAGTGACTGTAGCAGGTGAAGGAACTTACACAATCGATCCGACTACAGGAGCAGTGACCTTCACACCTGAAAAAGACTTTGTTGGAACTGCAACAGGAGTGAAAGTCCAAGCGACCGCAACCATTACCAATGAAAAAGGTAAGACTGCAACCATCACATCTGATGCAACATACACACCAACAGTAGTGGCTGCTAAACCAACTGCACAACCAGCAACCTCTAAGGATATCCAAGGTGCTACTCAAACAGGTACACCAACCTTTGCGGGTACAACTGTTTCTGTAAATGGTAAAGACAAAGAAGTCACTATTAAAGACAATAGCTACACATTGTTGGATAAAGATGGTAACGAAGTTTCAAGCACACCAGCTTATGCGGCAGATGGAACAACTGAAATCGGTAAGTTCTCTATTGACCCAGCAACTGGCCAAGTAACCTTCACACCAACGGATAAATCATACACTGGTGCAGTTACACCAGTTAAGGTTCAAGCTGAAAGCTCAAACGGTATCAAGGTGGATACAACTTATACACCAGAAATCGTTCCAGTAACTCCAACAGCAACACCAGCTGAAACCACTGACATTCAAGGGGCTACTCAAACAGGTAAACCAGAATTTAAGGGTGGAACTGTAACGGTTGATGGCGTTGAGAAGACTGTTGAAATCAACGAAGATGTTCCAGCAACATTCGACGATGGTTCAACAACGAAGACAGTAGAAGGTGTTGGTACTTACACAGTAGCAGCAGATGGTACAGTAACCTTCGTTCCTGAAAAATCATTCGTCGGAACTGCACCAGCCGTGACAGTTGTCCGCGAAGATAAGAACGGAACCAAAGCTTCTGCAACTTATACACCAACTGTGACTCCAGTCACTCCAACTGCAACACCAGTTGAAACTACAGATATCCAAGGTGCTACACAAACTGGTAAACCTGTATTTACTGAAGGCGATAGCCGTGTGCCAATGAACGATGATGTTCCAGCAACATTTGACGATGGCTCAACGACTAAGACAGTCGACGGTGTTGGTACTTACACAGTAGCAGCAGATGGCACTGTTACCTTCGTTCCAGAAAAATCATTCGTTGGAACTGCTCCAGCAGTGACGGTTGTTCGTGAAGATAAGAATGGAACCAAAGCCTCTGCAACTTATACACCAACTGTGACTCCAGTCACTCCAACTGCAACACCAGTTGAAACTACAGATATCCAAGGTGCTACACAAACTGGTAAACCTGTATTTACTGAAGGCGATAGCCGTGTGCCAATGAACGATGATGTTCCAGCAACATTTGACGACGGCTCAACGACTAAGACAGTAGATGGCGTTGGTACTTACACAGTAGCAGCAGACGGAACTGTAACCTTTGTCCCTGAAAAATCATTCACAGGTAAAGCGCCAGCAGTGACGGTTGTTCGTGAAGATAAGAACGGAACTAAAGCCTCTGCGACTTATACACCAACTGTTACTCCAGTCACACCGACAGCTACACCAGTTGAAACAACAGGTAAACAAGGTCAAACCCAAACAGGTAAGCCTGAATTTACTGAAGGTGATAGCCGTGTGCCAATGAACGATGACGTTCCAGCTACTTTCGACGATGGTTCAACTACCAAGACAGTGGATGGCGTTGGTACTTACACGGTAGCAGCAGACGGAACTGTAACCTTTGTCCCTGAAAAATCATTCACAGGTAAAGCACCGGCCGTAACGGTTGTTCGTGAAGATAAGAACGGAACCAAAGCTTCTGCAACTTACACACCAACTGTGACTCCGGTAACTCCAACAGCAACTCCTGCTGAATCTGAAGCACCTCAAGGTTTGGTTCAAACTGGAACCGTAACCTTCACTGAAGGTGACCCAGTTGCACCAATCGATAAGGATACCATTACTCTTCTTGATGAAAATGGTCAACCAGCAGAATCTGTAGTTGCTAAATCACCAGAAGGTAAAGAAATCGGTACTTTCACAGTTGATAAAGAAACAGGTGTTGTAACCTTCACACCAACTGATAAATCTTATTCAGGTGATGTGGTTCCAGTTAAGGTTCAAGGTAAAGATACAAACGGAACAGTTGCTGAAACAACTTACACACCGAAGATTACTCCAGTTGTCCCAACTTCTGAAGATGCAACATCGACAGATATCCAAGGTCAAACACAATCTGGTAAACCAACCTTCACCGAAGGAAATCCAAATGTTCCAATCGATGAAGATACTCCAGCTACCTTCGAAGATGGCTCAACTACGAAGACTGTCGATGGTGAAGGAACTTACACAGTTGCTCCAGATGGAACCGTAACCTTCGTACCAGAAAAATCATTCACTGGAACTGCTACAGGCGTAACAGTGAAACGCGTGGATAAGAACGGTACTGAAATCACAGCGAAGTACACACCAACTGTGACACCAGTAACTCCAACTGCAACACCAGTTGAAACTACAGATATCCAAGGTGCTACACAAACTGGTAAACCTGTATTTACTGAAGGTGATAGCCGTGTGCCAATGAACGATGATGTTCCAGCAACCTTCGATGATGGCTCAACTACGAAGACTGTAGACGGTGTTGGTACATACACAGTAGCAGCAGACGGAACAGTAACCTTTGTACCTGAAAAATCATTTGTCGGAACTGCACCAGCAGTGACAGTTGTCCGTGAAGATAAGAACGGAACCAAAGCATCTGCAACTTACACACCAACAGTAACTCCTGTGACTCCAACAGCTGAAGATGCTACTTCAACAGATAAACAAGGTCAAGAACAAACAGGTAAACCAACCTTCACACCAGGAAATCCAAATGTCCCAATGGATGATGATACACCTGCAACCTTTGAAGATGGATCAACAACCAAGACAATTCCAGGAGAAGGAACTTACACAGTAGCTCCAGACGGAACAGTTACTTTCGTACCAGAAAAATCATTCACAGGAACAGGAACAGGCGTGACTGTGAAACGTGTCGATAAGAATGGTACTCCAGTTACTGCTAAGTACACACCAACTGTGACTCCAGTAACACCTACAGCAACTCCAGCTGAATCTGAAGCACCTCAAGGTGTGGTACAAACTGGAAGTGTAACCTTCACAGAAGGTGATCCTGTTGCACCAATCGACAAGGATACCATTACTCTTCTTGATGAAAATGGTCAGCCAGCTGCATCAGTAGTTGCTAAATCACCAGAAGGTAAAGAGATCGGTACTTTCACAGTTGATAAAGAAACAGGTGTTGTAACCTTCACACCAACTGATAAATCATACTCAGGTGAAGTCGTTCCAGTTAAGGTTCAAGCCAAAGATGCAAATGGCACTCCAGCTGAAGCAACCTACACTCCTAAGATTACTCCAGTTGTTCCAACTGCTGATCCTGCAACATCTACAGATATCCAAGGTAAAACACAAACAGGTACACCAAGCTTCACACCTGGTAACCCTGCAATCCCAATGGATGATGAAGTTCCAGCAACCTTTGAAGATGGTTCAACTACGAAGACAATTCCAGGTGAAGGAACTTACACAGTAGCACCAGATGGAACAGTTACTTTCGTACCAGAAAAATCATTCACAGGAACAGGTACAGGTGTAACCGTGAAACGGGTTGATAAGAACGGTACTCCAGTTACTGCAACTTACACACCAACAGTAACACCAGTAACACCAACAGCTGAACCTGCAACGTCTACTGATGTACAAGGTGCAACCCAAACAGGTAAGCCAAGCTTCACAGAAGGTAATCCAAATGTGCCTATGAACGATGAAGTTCCAGCAACATTTGATGATGGTTCTACAACTAAGACAGTTGAAGGTGTTGGTACCTACACAGTAGCTCCAGACGGAACAGTTACATTCGTACCTGAGAAATCATTCGTCGGAACTGCACCAGCAGTGACAGTCGTTCGTGAAGATGTGAACGGAACCAAAGCTTCTGCAACCTACACACCAACAGTAACTCCTGTGACTCCAACAGCAGAACCTGCAACATCTACAGACATCCAAGGTCAAACCCAAACAGGTAAACCAAGCTTCACACCTGGTAACCCAAGTGTGCCAATGGATGATGATGTGCCAGCAACCTTTGAAGATGGATCAACTACGAAGACAATTCCAGGAGAAGGAACTTACACAGTAGCTCCTGATGGAACTGTCACCTTCGTACCAGAAAAATCATTCACAGGAAAAGGTACTGGTGTAACCGTGAAACGTGTTGATAAGAACGGAACACCAATCACAGCTACCTACACACCAACAGTAACACCAGTTGCTCCAACAGCTGAGCCAGCAACTTCAATTGGTAAGAAGGGTGCGACTCAAACAGGTAAACCAAGCTTCACAGCAGGTGATAGCCGTGTACCAATGAATGATCAAGTTCCAGCAACCTTTGAAGATGGATCAACTACGAAGACGATCCCAGGTGTTGGTACTTACACTGTGGCAGCAGACGGAACTGTAACCTTCACTCCAGAACCTGAATTTACAGGAACTGCACCAGCAGTGACAGTAGTTCGTGAAGATGTGAACGGAACAAAAGCTTCAGCAACTTATACACCAACTGTACTTCCAATCACTAAGTTTGTTGATAAAGAAGGTAAGGAAATCCCAGGATATCCTACAGTTGATGGAGAAGAGCCAAAAGCTGAAATTCCAGGTTACCGCTTTGTGGAAACGAAGAAATTGCCTAATGGTGATACTGAACACGTCTATGAAAAAGTTACAACTTCATACGTAGATGAAAATGGTGATCCTATCCCAGGTAACCCTACAGAAGATGGGGAACAACCGAAGAAAGAAATCCCAGGTTATGACTTCGTGAAGACTGTTGTAGATAAAGATGGAAACACTCAACATATCTACAAGAAGACTGTGACCCCAACTCCAACGCCGGTTCCAACTCCGACACCAGAGCCAGAGCCACAGCCTCAACCACAGCCACAGCCTACACCAGAGCCACAACCACAACCTACTCCACAACCAAAATCAGAAGAGCCAACTATTCCTGTCGTTCCAGAAACGAAAGAAGAAGTGAAGTATATCGATCCACAAAATCCTACTGCACAACTTCCAAATACAGGAACAAAAGAATCTTCTACTGCTGGTCTTGCAATCTTTAGTGCTTTAGCAGGTCTCTCATTATTCGGACTTGCAAAACGCAAAAAAGAAGACTAAGCTAAATTGTGGCTAAGAAAAACCGCGAAATTCTCGCGGTTTTTTTCTGTTTGAATTTAAAAATATCGTCTAAACTAGATAGTTGAAATCAGTCTTTTATAAGAAAATTTGATAAAATAGAAGTATCAGTGTAAAGGATGAGAGAA
>ERZ773246.184-NODE-184-length-30214-cov-52.5144_pt1 | contig 30214 bp, 26 predicted proteins | sample MGYA00580519_ERZ773246 | MGnify/ENA primary metagenome ERZ773246 (study PRJEB29015, sample SAMEA2738153) | human oral metagenome | biome: human oral; feature: human-associated habitat; material: saliva | place: China | collected 2246 ...
AAAATTATTTTTATAAAAATTTTATTCTTGGCACGTTGTTGGCTATGTTGTGAATGTAACGATACAGCAGATGCTTCGGGAAATACAGTTACCGGAGAAAAATTTTCCGTAAATTTAGCTGCTGTGTGGTTACAGGGCGAATGCCAACAAGACTACATTTGGATTAACAGGTTCGAATCCTGTCTCGTCTGATAGACGTTGAACGTCTTGTTTATTTCGTCGCCCACCCTTTTCCAATATGGCAGGCAAATGCCTAGGGAAACTACAACATGGATACCCTTGTGTCGCAGGTTCGAGTCCTGTCTCTGTTGTTCCCAAATAGCAGAGTAGTTCAGCTGGTAGAGCGAAGGCATGTTTCCCTTAAAAATTTGTTGCGTGCCATATTATTTTTACGGCAGCAGGCGGATGCTTGAAGAGAGTAAATTAACCTTTCACGTTAAAACCGTTTCTCTTCATGTTTATCTGCTACGCTGCCCTCATTCGAGGCCGTCTGAAATATTCAGGCGGACCGATATAAAAACCGTTTTTGGTGCATTCGGCAAATGCCGGAGGAATTACAGCCTGTAAAGCTCGAGGTCGCGGGTTCGAATCCCGTCTCTGCCGCCCACTATGGCAGAGTAGCTCAGAGGATAGAGCGCGTAAAAATTTCTCCACTCTTTGTTGCCCAATGTGCCACCCCTTATGGGCGAATGCCATTAGGATTACATTCCTTTTCTGCTAAAACCTGAATGATCCTAGTAAATCTAGTCGCCCTACGGCAGTAGGCGGATGCCCGGAAGAGAATACATTAGCTTTCAGTTAAAAAGCTTCTCTTCATCTTTAGCCGCCACGCTGCCACCCATTCAAGGCCGTCTGAAAAACAAAGCTAAAACAAGTTCAGACGGCCTCAAACCAACAATATGAAAGAAAATGAAAATGGCTAATACTACCTTGTTTCAATCGATTAAAAACCGTTTTACTAAAACCGATACCCATAATGAAGCCGGCGGCATCGCCTACACGCTGACGCCCAAACAACAGTTGGCACAGCTTGCGGCTACAGGTTGTCTGAACAATACCTACTATGCCGATGCCCAAAGTCAGCTTGACCCAGTGTTGAAATTGGCAGAAAGCCTGGATGCCGAGTTTATCGCCAAAACTGCCGTATATGCCCGTCAAAAAGGTTTTATGAAAGATATGCCTGCGCTGTTGCTTGCCGTATTGGCGCAAAAAGATGTGAACATGCTCGCCCGCGTATTCGACCAAGTGGTGGACAACGGTAAAATGTTGCGCAATTTCGCACAAATTATCCGCAGCGGCGCAGTCGGCAGAAAATCTTTCGGCAACCGTCCGAAAAAACTGATGCAGACTTGGCTTTTGACCGCCACCGAAAAACAACTGTTGAACGCCGCCGTCGGCAATTCGCCGTCGCTGGCAGACGTGGTTAAAATGGTGCACCCAAAACCGCGTGAAGCATGGCGCGCCGCATGGTTTGCATGGCTGATCGGCAAACCTTACGACCTCGAAGCATTGCCACCCATTACCCGCGCTTTTGAAGACTACAAACAAAGCCGAGAAGGCGAATTGCCCAACGTTCCCTTCCAAATGCTCACTGCTTTAGACTTGAACAGCGGCGACTGGGCGCAAATCGCCCGCAACGGCTCATGGCAGCAGGTTCGTCAAAACCTGAACACTTTCCTGCGCCACGAAGTATTTGCCAAAAGCAAAAACATCAAAATGGTGGCAGAAAAACTGCGTGACGAAACCGCCATTGCCCGCGCCCGTGTTCTGCCTTATCAGTTGCTGACCGCGTATCAGGCGACATCCGAACAGATGCCGTTTGAAATCCGCGAAGCCCTGCAAGATGCGATGGAAACCGCCGTACAAAACGTACCGGTAATCCAAGGCAAAGTCGTGGTTTGTCCGGATGTATCCGGTTCCATGCACAGCCCGGTTACCGGCTATCGCGGCAGTGCGTCCACCAAAACCCGCTGCATCGATATTGCCGCGCTCGTATCCGCCGCCATGTTGCGTACCAATCCGCAAGCCCGCGTGATACCGTTTGAACAAATCACGGTAAACGTGAAGCTCAACCCGCGCGACAGCATCATGACCAACGCCGAAAAACTCGCCAATATCGGCGGCGGCGGAACGGCATGCAGCGCACCGCTCGCCCTGTTGAACCGTGAAAAAGCCGACGTGGATTTGGTCGTCATCGTATCAGACAACGAAAGTTGGGCAGATGATAGCCAACGATGGGGCGCAACAACCAGCCTGATGAAAGAGTGGAATATTCTGAAACGACGTTGCCCTGAAGCCAAACTCGTTTGCCTGGATATCCAGCCTTACACTACGGCTCAAGCACGAAACCGTCAGGATATCTTGAACATCGGCGGCTTCTCCGATCAAGTATTCTCCCTGATTGGTTCCTTTGCCGAACGAGGTATGGGTACAGATTTCTGGGTAGATGAGATTGAGAAAACGCCGTTGGCAGCTGTAAACTGAAGCTAAGGCCGTCTGAAAAAAGTAGAAATATATTTCAGACGTCCTATTGATTCAGGGCAAGCTGAGAAAAAGAATAAGGAAACAAAATGCAAAAATTCATCTTAATCCGCGGCCATCAAGGTTCGGGAAAATCGACTTTCGCCGAACAAAAAGCCGCCGAATTTAAAGCGCAGTATCAGGATGCGGAAGTTGTCCGTATTGAAAACGATTTGTTTATTACCGATGAATACGGTGAATATCGTTGGTCGGGCGAAGCGGTGGATAAGGCGCAGAAATGCGGCAATGCCTTGATGACTGAAACCTTGAGACTTGGACGCCAAAATCCGAATCGAAATATTTTGATCATTAATTCCAATACCAACCAAAAAGCTTCGCGTTGCCGTCATTTATTGGATCAGGCGGAGAAAAGCGGTTTTGAAACAGAAATTTATCGACTGCACAATTTCTATCCCAATCTGCACGGCGTGAAAGAGCATGATGTGTTGGCGGCGTATATCAAGCTGAACCAAAACCGTGTGGCAAACGAAATCCATATCGAGGCTGTGCAGCCGGCAAATACAGAGCAGTTAGAAAAAATCAAACAGATGCAGGCTATCGAGCATAAGCCGCTGCTGTTTGATGAGGCGCAGCAAACCTTTGTGACCGATCATTATCTGCAACACGGCAGCCGTAACTTTACTGCCAAAGCATCCAAGCGTTATCCTGAATTGCGCGTGTTGAAATACGCACGCAGCGTGTTCTATAACAACCGCTTTGATGATGCTTTGCTGGAAATGCGCGGTTTGATTATCGACGCGAATAATCGAATCATCGTGCGCCCGTTTAAAAAAGTGTTCAATTATTCGGAACGTATTGCCAAAGGCAGCCGTTATCCAATCCGCTTCGGCGACGAGCAATTGGTGAATGCGGTGGTAAAAGTAAACGGCTTCCTTGGTTGCTGCACTTTCGTCTCGCTTTCAGACGACCATCCGTCCCACGGCGCGGCGTTTGACGGCAAAGTGCTGTATTCGACCACCGGCTCGCTTGATAGCGCGTTTGCCGACATGACCGCTGCACACTGCGCGCAATACGAAACCTTGTTCCGTGCATATCCGAACCATACTTTTTTGTTTGAAATCACAGACGCGAAAGACGTACACATCATCCGCGAAGAGTTGGGGGAAACCTTAATCGGCTGCATCGATGTAGCGACAGGCCGTCAGTTTACTGAAGCGGAATTGGACGAAATCGGCAAACAATACGGCGTTCGCCGTCCTGAAATGCTGAAAAACATCACGTTCGGCGAGCTGAAAGGCCGTCTGAAAAATGTGGAACACGAAGGCTTTATGGTATTTGATGCGCAAAACGGCGAAATGTTGTTCAAACTCAAATCGCCGTATTACCTGATTTCTAAGTTTTTAGGACGAAGCAACGAGGGCAATATCGGCCGTAAACTCGACAAACGCCATGTTGATGAAGAATTTTATCCTTTAATCGACTACATCCACGAGCATTGCGAAGCGTTCAACGCCATGCCTGAACTGGATAAGATTGCGTTTATTCAAGCATTCTTAAGACAACTGTAAGGTCGTCTGAAAAACGCCGAACGCTTGTGATAATATGACGGCGGCGGATGCTTTGTGTCATCCGCCCCTCATTCTTGCAAAAGGAAAAACGATGAAAAAAACCAATATCGTCAAAAAATTGATGCTTGCCGCCGTAATGCTCCTGTTGGCGGCACAGGTGGCGCAAGCTGCGGAGATGGCGTTCTTCGGTGAACTGCCCAAAGACTTCAAAATCGGCTATCAAACCAAACAAAACGGCATGGCAATGGTCGAGCTCATACCGCAAAAGCAGACACTCGACAACTGGACAAAAATGATCACCCTGCAATCCATGGCAGGCGCAAACCTGGGTGCAGAGGGATTCCGGAACAATATGGCAAACTTATGGCAGAATGCCTGTCCGAAAAGCAGCTTCAATCCCATAACTGAAGGCGAAGCAAACGGCTATTCCGCCACAGTGTGGCAGCTTACCTGCGAATACAACCCGCAAACCGGCAAACCCGAATACACTTGGTTCAAGGCCATACAAGGCGATGACAGCCTGTATGTGACACAATATGCCTTCCGCTACGCGCCGAACAAGAAAGAAAAACACAACGCTTTGGATCAGTTGCGCAAATTTACCGTTTGCGACAGCAGCGAACAACATCTTTGCAGCGAAAGCGGAAAATAAGCGTTTAAACGTTTTCAGATGACCTTGATGGCAAGGATAACAAGGTCGTCTGTTTAAAACCAAAATAATAATGTGCTTACGCCCCACACTCGAATGCCTCGATTTCGCCAACCTTAGGCGCATAACCGCTGCTTGTGTCGTGGCGCAAATCCAACCAAATATCGACCAATGCCCAAGCGGCCGGCGCGGCAATCACGTTTTGCCCCATACATAAAACTTGCGCGTTATAGTTTTCCACCGAGCCGCGGACAGTAAGCAAATCATGTGCTGTCGCCGCTCGTATGCCGCGCACTTTATTGGCGGCAATTGCCGTGCCCACGCCGGTGCCGCAAATCAATAGCGCACGGTCGGCGCGTCCTGCCGCGACTTCTTCGGCTGCGGCAAACGAGAGTTGCGGATAGCTTCCTTCTGGCGAGGATAAATCGACCAAGTTGCTGACGCGCGGGTCGTTTTGCAGATGCGCTTTGAGCGCGTCTTTCAATATTGCGCCGTTGGCCGGCGCGGCAATAACCAAACGCATAAAAACTCCTTGAAGCATACAATAAACATTATTCAGCATACGCCCGCGCGTGATACGATTCAAGCTTGCAACGCAGAAAGCATGGCATGAGCAAAATCTACTTCACATCAGACCTACATTTCTCACATAAAAACATCGCCAAATTCTGCCCGCAATTTCGACCGTTCGATAACGTGGAGCAGATGGATGAATTTTTAATCCGGACATGGAATGAAACCGTTATGCCTGAAGATACGGTGTACAACTTGGGCGATTTTTCCTTTGCCCAAGACTACAAGCAAATAGAGCGCGTTTTGTCGCGTTTGAACGGGCAACATCACTTGATTTACGGCAATCATGATCATGTGATTCGGCAACATGCCGATTTTTTCCGCAGCCAGACCAAGCATGACGGCCATCCGCTGCTGTCGTCCATACGGCCGTATTTGAAACTCAAATTGCCGGAAATTAAGAATACGCTGGTTCTCTTTCACTATCCGATTCAGGAATGGGACGGCTGCTATCAGGGCTGGTATCATTTGTACGGCCATTTGCATGACAGGGTGGCGGCAATTAAAGGGCGTGCTTTAAATGTTGGCTTCGATTTGCACGGCCGCTTTTTGACGGCGCAAGACGTAGATAAGTTTTTGTGTGATTTGCCTAAAATTTCGTATTTTGGCGAAGTTGGCTTGAAAGCCAAGTCGCCGGAAGAAGCGGCAGAGCTGGTGTCTCGGAAACTGGCGCAGTTAAATCAGGTATAATTTCAGACGGCCTTTGCGGATTTCCGGCAAAGGCCGTCTGAATATCAATTTCCCATTTTGAGTGATACATGGAAAACCTTTTGGCTTACTTACTACAAAAAATCAGCCTACCCAATCAAACCGGCAAGGACAAGTCATGAGCGGTAAGCCTTTGAAGTATCCTGTTTCCGCTTTGGTCGTTTTGCATGATAAAGACGGCAATATCCTGCTGATTGAACGCACGGCGCCGCAAGGTTTTTGGCAGTCGGTTACCGGCAGCTTGGAAGAGGGTGAGCATATCGAAGAAACAGCATGGCGCGAAGTATGGGAAGAAACCGGTATCCGCCTTGCAGACGGGCAGCTGGAAAACTGGCACGACAGCACCGTTTATGAAATCTATCATCACTGGCGCCATCGCTATCCCAAAGGTGTTTTTGAAAACCGCGAACACATCTTCTCCGCCCAAATTTCACGCGATACGCCCATCGTCCTGCAACCGGACGAACACGTTGCCTACGGTTGGTTTAGCGCGGAAGAAGCGGCGGAAAAAGTGTTTTCCCCTTCCAATAAACGTGCAATTTTAGAATTGGTCAAAAGGATGAATGCCAAAAAGGCCGTCTGAATACGACAGTTTCACATTTTCAGACGGCCTTGGGTTTGCTATACTTTCGCCGTTTGACTCTCTTTAAAATCAAAGGAAAACATCATGGCAGACTTTAACAAAATCCTGACCCCGGGCGACGTGGACGGCGGCATCATCAACGTTGTCAACGAAATCCCTGCAGGCAGCAACCACAAAATCGAATGGAACCGCAAACTGGCTGCGTTCCAACTTGACCGCGTTGAACCGGCAATTTTCGCCAAACCGACCAACTACGGCTTCATTCCGCAAACTTTGGACGAAGACGGCGACGAATTGGACGTATTGCTGGTTACCGAGCAGCCTTTGGCAACCGGTATTTTCCTGGAAGCACGCGTTATCGGCGTGATGAAATTCGTTGACGACGGCGAAGTGGACGACAAAATCGTCTGTGTTCCAGCCGACGATCGCAACAACGGCAACGCCTACAAAACTTTGGCCGATTTGCCGCAACAACTGATCAAACAAATTGAGTTCCACTTCAACCACTACAAAGACCTGAAAAAAGCAGGCACTACTAAAGTTGAATCTTGGGGCGATGTAGAAGAAGCGAAACAAGTCATTAAAGAATCTATCGAACGTTGGAACAAACAAGCCTAATCGGTTTGTCCCGTCTAATATCAAGGCCGTCTGAAAGCAAAGTTCAGACGGCATTTTTATGTTTCAAACCAATATAACAAAATCGTCTTTAAAACAAACAAACCATTCTTTCTCATTTTCAGACGGCCTCATTAAAGTAACGCCTATATCAAAAATAAGGAGTGCTTCAATGACTGCTACCACAACCGACCCTCGCGCCAAGCTGCCTGAAACGCCTTTGTCCGGCAACGAGGCCTTGAAAGAGCGCAGCGATTATCTGCACGGTACGATTAAGGAGGAGTTGAAAGACGATTTTACCGGCGGCTTTACTGCCGACAACTTTCAGCTTATCCGCTTCCACGGCATGTATGAACAGGACAACCGCGATATCCGTGCTGAGCGTACCGAACAAAAACTTGAACCCTTAAAAAACATGATGTTGCGTTGCCGTTTACCCGGCGGCATCATTACGCCAAAGCAGTGGTTGGGTATCGACAAATTTGCCGGTGAAAATACGATTTACGGCTCCATCCGCCTGACCAACCGTCAAACCTTTCAATACCACGGCATTCTGAAAACCGATTTAAAACAGGCACATCAGGCATTGCACAAACTAGGTCTCGATTCCATTGCCACAGCCAGCGATGTCAACCGTAATGTGTTGTGCACCAGCAATCCTGTACAAAGTACTTTGCACCAAGAAGCCTATGAATGGGCGGCGCGCATCAGTATGCACCTTTTGCCGCGCACGATGGCATATGCCGATGTCTGGCTGGACGGCGAAAAAGTGTTCACGACCGAGCCGACCGAGCCGCGCAATAAAGAAATTGCCGATGAGGTCGAGCCGATTTTGGGTAAAACCTATTTGCCGCGCAAGTTCAAAACTGCCGTCGTGATTCCGCCTGATAACGATGTGGACATTCATTCCAATGACTTGGGTTTTGTAGCGATTGCAGAAAATGGCAGGTTGGTAGGCTTCAATGTATTGGTCGGCGGCGGCTTATCCAGTGAACACGGTAATACCAAAACCTATCCAAACACTTCTTACGAATTTGGTTTCGTACCGCTCGAATACACCCTCAATGCCGCCGAAGCCGTCGTCAGCACCCAGCGCGACTGGGGCAACCGCAGCGACCGCAAAGCAGCGCGTACACGCTATACGCTGCAACGCGTCGGCGTGGATGTGTTCAAAGAAGAAGTCGAAAGGCGCATGGGCATTAAATTTGAACCCATCCGTCCTTACGAATTCACCCACCGCGGCGACCACATCGGCTGGGTACAAGGGCATGAAGGCAACTGGCATTTGACTTTGTTTATTGAAAATGGCCGCTTGCTCGACTACCCCGGTAGGCCGTTGAAAACAGGTATCCGCGAAATTGCCAAAATCCATCTCGGCGACTTCCGCCTGACAGCCAATCAAAATCTGGTGGTTGCCAATGTACCGCCGGAATTGAAAGACACGATTGATAAAATCGCCAAAGAACATGGCCTTATCAGCAAATCGATTACCATCCAGCGAGAGAACTCGATGGCCTGCGTTGCCTTGCCGACTTGCCCGCTGGCGATGGCGGAGGCCGAGCGTTTCCTGCCGACATTCTCCGATAAAATTGATGAAATGTTCGCCAAATATGGCTTGGAAGACGAATACATCGTTTTGCGCGTAACCGGTTGCCCCAACGGTTGCGGCCGCGCCATGCTGGCGGAAATCGGTTTGGTCGGCAAAGCGGTCGGCCGCTACAACCTCTACGCAGGAGGCAACCGCGAAGGCACCCGCATTCCGCGCCTGTTTAAAGAAAACATTACCGAACCTGAAATCCTTGAAATTATCGAAGGCTGGGTGGCAGATTGGTCTCAAAACCGTTTGGATGATGAAGGTTTTGGCGATTTCGCCATCCGTACCGGCATCGTCAAACCCGTATTGGACGCTCCGCGAGATTTTTGGTCATAACGCATACAAACAGACCTGACAAGTTTGCAATAAGAAAATAGAGAAAACCAAAGGCCGTCTGAAAATCTGATTTTCAGACGGCCTTTTATATTGGGAGCATTTATATTAAAGGTGGAATATAAACCGAATCAGCGACGGCGGCCAAAGCCCCGTCCCATGCTTGGGCGGCGGTAATTGGAAGGCTGACGTGCGGTTTCGCGGTAACGCTGTTGTTGTTGCGCATTTTGTTGTTGGGCACGCAGGGTACGCGTATTCAGCTGTTGGCTGGTGCGTCCGTTTGGACGTGCGGTTTGATAATAGTTGGCACGGGCTTGACGGGCAATCGGGCTGTTTTGATTGCTTGCCTGTGTGAATTTGTTGGCCAATGCGTTGCCGATAAATGCACCGGCTGCCGCGCCCACCAAGCTTTGCAGCAGCCAGCTGCCGGTGGATTGGTCGTAGATGTATTGTTGGCCGTCTGTACCGGTTACCGGTTGGCCGTTGTTGCCGTTGGCTTGTGCTTCGGCAGGAATGGTGTCTTTCACGGCTTCAGGCGTGAGCTGGTAAACCGTATTGTCTTCTTGTTGGCCGTTTTGTTGTGCCAACTGTTGTTGCAATGCTTCGATTTGTTTTTGTTGCTGCTCAAGCTGCGCTTGGGTATTGTCTTTGCAGGCAGCGAGGGCAAAAGTGGAAAGGGCGGCTAAGGCAATCAGTTTTTTCATTGTTTTTCCTGAGATAGGTTTGTCTTTGCCGAGATTTCGGCGGAGTGTGTTTGCCTAATATTAAACCATTTCCCTGTTTTTCAAGTGGTTTTACAAAATAATATTGGAAAGTTGCGCTGCAAATGCACGGCTGTTGGCAGCCAGGTTGCCCAGTGCAGGCATTTCGTGTTCGGTTTCGATAATCAGCAGGTTGGCAGGGCGGCGGGTGTGCAAGGACATTTGCATTTCAGCGGGAGAGAAGGGCATGTGATGGCGTTTGGCGAAAGCTTCGGCGCGTTTGTTGGCAGTTTTGAGCATAGGCAGCAGGGTAATATCTAAATGGAAACGGCGTACGCCCAGAACCAAAATACGCGCAGCGAAGAAATCCGCTTCATCAGTAAAAACGTTTGGGCTGCTTTGATTGAAGTCGTGGCGCTCTGCGGCAATCAAAGTCGCGATGGTGCGCACTTGCGGAATCAGGGCTTCGCTGATGAGCCTGTCAGGCGAATCGGGCAAAATGTGTATGTTGAGCATGCTGTGGTGGCTGTTGCTGTCAACGACCATGCGGCAGGTGTGTAACATTTGGGTTTGGCTGTGGATTTTAGTTGAGGCAGTCATGGCTGTATTCCTTATTTCTTAAAAATGGGTGGATTTAAGCGGCCATGGTGGGTATAAAAAAAGCCGCTCAAATGAGGCGGCTCTAATTTGCGTATTTTCAATTTGGTCTGTTTCAGACAAGCGCAAAAAAGTACCGCACGTTTGTGTGGTACCAATAGAAGAAAGTAGCAGAGCGTTGCGCGGTTTGCATGATGAAAATACGTCTTTAATGTATAAAAGAATGAAACGTAGTTTAAAACAAGAATGCCAGTAATTTCAATATCCAATCGACAAAACCCACCAATAAATCTACAAGTTGTTGTAATCCTTCCAATTTATTTTCTTTCGAGTGAGTCAAATTTGCACAATTATAATGCAAAACCGAGTAAATTGATAACAATCCGAGCCGGCTCTTTAAAAAGGCCGTCTGAAATTCAGCTTTCAGACGGCCTTTATTTTTGTTTATCCAATCAATAAACGTCGCGTTGGTAGCGTTTGTCTTCGCGCAGGTCGTTGAGGTAGTCTTCAGCTTCGTCACGGCTGAGTTTGCCTTGGGTTTCGATGACTTCGATCAGGGCGTTTTCGACATCGCGCGCCATGCGTGCGGCGTCGCCGCAGACGTAGATGTGTGCGCCTTGCTGCAGCCAGTTCCAAACTTCGGCGGAGTGTTCGGCGATTTTGTGTTGGACGTAGACTTTGTGTTCGCCTTGGCGGCTCCATGCGAGGTCGGCGCGGGTGAGGAGGCCGTCTTTACGCCATTCGCTCCATTCGAGTTGGTAGAGGAAGTCGTCGGCCAGGCGTTGGTTGCCGAAGAAGAGCCAGTTTTTGCCGCTGTCGCCATTGGCTGCGCGTTGTTGCATGAAGGAGCGGAAGGGGGCGACACCTGTGCCTGCGCCGATCATGATGATGGGGGTATCGCCGTTTTGAGGCAGGCGGAAGTTGGGGTTGGGTTCGACAAAGACGCGGACTTCGCTGCCTTCTTCGAGGCGTTCGCCCAAGTAGCCGGATGCTGCGCCGGTGTAGGTATGGTCGTGGTGGTCGAAACGGACGACGCCTACGGTAAGGTGGACTTCTTCGCCGACTTCGCCTTGTGCGGAGGCAATGGAGTAAAGGCGCGGGGTTTGTGGGCGGAAGAGGCTGTATAGGGTTTGTGCATCCAGTGGGTGTGGATGGGCGGCAAATACGCCGACGGGCGGTGTGGCAGCGAGGTAGGCGTCCAGTTGGGCTTTATCTGCGGCTATGGTTTTGAGTTCTTCGTTGTTTGTTAATTCGGCGTATTGTTGGACGAAGGCGGGTGTATTTTGGGTAATGTCTGCGGATTCGGTCAGGGCGGTGCGGATGTCGGTTTCACAGCCGTCTGAAAGTTGGACGGTTTCGCTGCCGGTCAGTTGGTTGAGGTCGAGGATTTCTTGAACGAGGTCGGCGGCATTAAGCGGCCATACGCCGAGCGCGTCGCCTGCCTGATAATGCAAACCTGAGCCGCAGAGGTCGATTTCGATGTGTTCGACGTCTTTTTCCGCGTCGCGCGAGGTGATTTTTTGGCGCACGGATAGGGTGGCTGTGTAGGGGTTTTCTTTGGTGTATGCGATGCCGCTTGGGGTAGCCGGGCTGTGTGCTGCGGTGTTTGCACTAGGGCTTGCTGCTTGGGCGGTCAATTCGGCTACTTTGGGTACGACGGCGGCTACCCATGCGTCGGCATTTGCTTGGAACTCTAAGTCGCAGATGCCCAAGTCGTTCAGACGGCCTGCGCCCAGTTCGGCAAATTTGGCATCAAAGTCTTTGCCTGCTTGGCAGAAGTTGGGATAGGAGGAGTCGCCAAGTCCTAAGACGGCAAAGGTGAGTTTGCTTAGGTCGGGTTTCTTTTTGCCGTAGATGAATTTGTACAGGGGCAGGGCTTCTTCGGGCGGTTCGCCTTCGCCTTGGGTGGAGGTAACCAAAAGGACGATGTCTTCGTCGGGCAGGGTTTTGCTTTTGAAATCACCTGCGCTGCTGAGGCGTGCTTCTACGCCGGCGGCTTGAAGTTTGGCGTGTAAGGATTCGGCAACGCTGCGTGCGTTGCCGGTTTGGGAGGCGGAGAGGACTAATACGCGGCGGCTGACTGTCGGGGCGGCTGCTTGCAGGGCAGATGGTTCGGCTGCTGCGCCGGATACGCCTTGGCTTTGCGCCCAGCAATAGCCGGAGAGCCAGGCAAGTTGGGTGGGGGATAGTGTGGAGAGTTGGACGGAGAGTTCGGGTGGAAGCGGATTGGCTTGGCTCATTTGGATTCCTTTGTTGGACGGCTATAACCGATTGTTTGAATAATGGACAATCGCCACTTTAAACAGGCCGTCTGAAAAAAGGAAAGAATGCTTGGTTTTAATTTAAGATGATTTCGTTATATTCGGGAAGGTATTAGGTCGTCTGGACATGCTCATTCAGACGGCCTTGGATTGGATAGAAACGAGATTTTCAGTTTCCGCTGGAGAGTTTCATCACTACGACACCTGAGATGATGAGAAATGCGCCGAGCCAGCGGCCGAAGTTGGCGGCATCGTTGAAAAATACAACGCCTACCAAAAAAGCCCCTGCCGAGCCTATGCCTGTCCAAACGGCATAGGCCGTCCCCATGGGTATGTTTTTTGGGCGAGGAATAGAAAAAATCTGTTGTCGACAATGCAGGCCAGGGCGGCTGCAATACCCTGCCAATGGTAGCCTTCTTGTTGAGCTAATTTCAGTCCCAAGGGGCAGCTGATTTCCAGTATTCCGGCCAGTATCAGATAAAGCCAACTCATAATGTGTGTCCTTGATATGTATTTTTGTGCGGCTGCGATTCTAGCCGATTTGGGGAGGGCTGTCTTTTCGCTGCAAAGTTTTCTTTGCTTAATATGTTGATTTTAAGATGAAACTTATAAAATGGATGATTGTTTTCAGACGGCCTTGGAAAAGTTAAAATAATTAATATAGAAACCATATATGTGCCGGGTTCGTTGCCTCGCTGTCCTTCTGAAAATCATCATGATTCATTTCTTATCTCAAAATATTTTATCTAAACAAGCCACTGCCATCGGGCTGCTTGCCGTTGCCTTGTGGAGCTTCGTCATTTCTCTGATACGTTCTTTGAGCCTGCATATGGGGGCAGTGGGTGGCGCGGCAATGATGTACACCTTGTCCACCGTATTGATCTGGCTGATTTTCGGCCGGCCGCATTTGCGCAATTACAACCGTGGCTATTTGTTTTGGGCGAGTGTGTTTTTTGTCGGCTGCGAATTGTGTTTGTCGCTCTCGGTCGGTTTTGCGCAAAACGCAAGACAGGCGGTGGAAATCGGCATGGTGAATTATTTGTGGCCGACGTTTACCATCGTCGGGGCGGTATATTTCAACAAACAGCCGTCAAAATGGTGGATAGTCATCGGCTTTGTGCTGTCGTTTTTTGGGATTGCCACTGTACTGGGCGGCGATGTCGGCTTGTCGGTTTCCGGCATCTACCACAATGTCCGCACCAATCCCGGCGGCTATATCATGGCATTTGCGGACGCAGTGTTTTGGGCGGCATATTGTACGCTGACGGCGCGCGTGAAAGCGGAAGGCAGCAGCGTCGGCTTTTTCTTTGCGCTGGTGTCGATACTGTTGTGGATCGAATACTTTCTCAGCGGAGTGGATACGTTGAATTTTGACGCCGTATCGCTCGGTTATGCCGTTGCCGCCGCAGCTTGCATGGGTTTGGGCTATGCAGTGTGGAATATCGGTATTTCGCGTGGCAACCTGACTATATTGGCAGGCGCATCTTATTTCATTCCAGTGTTGTCTGCGGTGGTGTCCTCATTTTTGATTAGCGCGCCTTTGTCCATGACGTTTTGGCAGGGTGCGGGCATGGTGTGCTTAGGATCGATTGTGTGTTGGTTGGCGACCCGGGGAAAACAGATGGCGTGAGGCAACATCCCATAGATTTGCGATATAACGAAAACAGCTTTTTTAACAACCAAACATTCTTTCCCATTTTCAGACGGCCTGTTTAAAGTAGCGGTCAGTTTGAGAAATCACGAGAAATGGGAAAGAATCATGACCGCAGCTTCCGCTCCGCTTTTACGCTTCATCACCGCCGGCAGTGTCGATGACGGCAAATCCACCCTCATCGGCCGCCTGCTCTACGACAGCAAAACCTTGCTGACCGACCAGATTGACAAACTCAACCGCGCTGCTGAAAACGGTGAAACGCCTGATTTTGCCAGCCTGACAGACGGCCTTGCTGCCGAGCGCGAACAAGGTATTACCATAGACGTCGCCTACCGTTATTTCGCCACACCCAAACGCAAATTCATCATTGCCGATACGCCGGGACATGAGCAATACACGCGTAATATGGTTACCGGCGCATCGACTGCCGATGCCGCCATTATTTTGGTTGATGCCACACGCGTTGATTTTTCAGGCGGCGAACCTGTCCTCCTGCCCCAAACCAAACGCCACAGCGCGATTCTAAAACTCTTGGGCTGCCCCAACATCATTGTCGCCGTCAACAAACTCGACTTGCTCGACTTTGATGAAGCCAAATATCAAGCCATTACCGAGGCCTACCGCAAACTGGCGGAGCAAATCGGCCTCAAGGCACAAATCCACTTCCTGCCCATCAGCGCATTAAAAGGCGACAATATCGTCAATGCCAGCAGCCAAACTCCGTGGTATCAAGGTTTGCCGCTTTTGCCTTTGCTTGAAAGCCTACCTGTCAACCGTCAAAATGCTGCCGACCAAGCCGCGCACTTTCCCGTACAACGCGTGGCGCGCCAAGACGGTAGCAGCAGCGACGATTTTCGCGGCTATCAAGGCAGATTGGAAGCAGGCCGTCTGAAAGTGGGCGATGAAGTTAAAGTTTTGCCCAGCGGCCATGTTGCCAAAGTTGCCGAAATCTATAATGCAAACGGCAAAACCGAATCTGCCGAGGCAGGGGAAGTATTGACTGTCGTTTTGGATACAGACATCGATATTTCACGCGGCAACAGCATTGTTTCAGCCGACAGCGCCATTGTTCCAGAACAACAATTTCAAGCCGCGCTTTGCTGGTTTGGCGATATTCCGCTCAATCTGCGCCGCAAATATTTGCTGAAGCACACTACCCAAACCACGCCGGTAAAAATCAGCGAAATTGCCTACGTTTGGGACGTGAACACCCTCAGCCGGGTCGAATCCGCCGAAACGCTCAAGCTCAACGACATCGGCAGCGTCAGCTTTAAAACCCAACAGCCGCTTGCTGCTGCCGCATACGAAGACAACCATGCTCAAGGCGCGTTTATTTTGATTGACGAGGCCACCAACCATACTGTCGCGGCAGGCATGATACGCAAAGTCAGCGAAACAAACAGTTTTGAAATCTAAAAGAAAAGTTGAAATAAAAAAAGGCCGTCTGAACGTTCAGACGGCCTAATATTTTATCCAAGTCGGAAATGCTTATGCGCCGTAAACCGGATATTTATTGCACAAAGCAGTCACTTGTTCGCGGACTTTGGCGAGGTTGGCTTCGTCTTCAGGATTGGCCAATACGTCGGCAACCAAGTTCGCCAATACGCGTGCGTCGGCTTCGTTAAAGCCGCGTGTGGTCATGGCGGCGGAGCCGATGCGGATGCCGGAGGTAACGAATGGTTTTTCCGGATCATTCGGAATAGCGTTTTTGTTGACGGTGATGTGAGCTTTGCCCAAAGCGGCTTCGGCGGCTTTGCCGGTGATTTTCATCGGTTGCAGGTCAACGAGGAAAACGTGGCTTTCAGTACGGCCGGAAACGATGCGCAAACCGCGTTTAACCAACTCTTCCGCCATAGCGGCAGCATTGATTTTCACTTGTTTTGCGTATTGTTTGAACTCAGGTTGCAACGCTTCTTTAAACGCTACGGCTTTGGCAGCGATAACGTGCATCAACGGGCCGCCCTGCAGGCTTGGGAAGATGGCAGAGTTCAGCGCTTTTTCGTGGGTATTGTCACGGCACAAAATTACACCGCCGCGAGGGCCGCGCAGGGTTTTGTGGGTAGTAGTGGTCACGAAGTCGCAGAATGGCACGGGGTTAGGATATTCGCCGCCGGCAATCAGACCGGCATAGTGCGCCATGTCGACAAAGAGGTATGCGCCGACTTTATCGGCGATTTCGCGGAATTTTGCCCAGTCGATTTGCAGCGCGTAGGCAGATGCACCGGCCACAATCATTTTGGGTTTGTGTTCAAGAGCCAAGCGTTCTACTTCGGCATAATCGAGAACTTCGTTTTCATCCAAACCATAAGTAATGGCGTTGTAGAGTTTGCCGGAGATGTTAACGCTTGCGCCGTGGGTTAAGTGGCCGCCGTGTGCCAGAGACATACCCAAAATGGTGTCGCCCGGTTTCAAAACAGAAGCGTACACGGCTTGGTTGGCTTGCGAGCCGGAGTGCGGTTGAACGTTGGCATAAGCGGCGCCAAACAGTTCTTTTACGCGGTCAATCGCTAATTGTTCAACAATATCAACGTATTCACAGCCACCGTAGTAGCGTTTGCCAGGATAGCCTTCAGCGTATTTGTTGGTCAATTGCGAACCTTGGGCTTCCATAACGGCACAGCTGACGTAGTTTTCAGAGGCGATCAGCTCGACATGGTCTTGCTGGCGCTTGTCTTCTTGGGCGATGGCTGCTGCCAAATCGGGGTCATATTGTGCGAGGGTAACGCTTTTTGAAAACATGTTCTCGATTCCTTTGTGATGGGCTGAAAATATAGGATGGAGTGTTGCGAATTGGTTCAAGATGAACTATTTTTCTTGCATTGTCAACAATTGTGTCGGGTGTTTGGTTTCAGACGGCCTGAGATTGAAAGGTTTATTTGAAAATATCATCTTGTTTTAAATGAAAATCCATTTTTTCCAGAAGCGCGGATAAATCGGCTTCCGCTTGGGCGGCTTTAAGATTTTTTGCCAGTTCTACCAAGGCTACCGCATTTAATCGTTCTTTCTCCAGTCGTAGGGCTTCTTCGCTGAAGATTTTGATATTGTCTGCCGTTTTGGCATCTATTTTTTCAAATGGATAAAATGATTCTTCGTGTACGGCCAAGCCGTCGGGCAGGGGCGCGGCATGGTTGAAATCGGCATCATTGACCGGCATCCATGAAGGATGGTTCTCAAGCAGGATAAATTGTCCGTCCATGCCGTTGATATGACGGAATAGGGTGGTTCGGCCATTGTGTAAACGCATAAGCCCGATTGTATGCCCAAGTCGGCAAGCCGTCTATGAAAGCCGTTTCTTTCTATTTTGGCGCTAACTTATGTTGATATTATTAATTTTGATGTAAAACAGTTTCGACTTAAAAAAGACTGGATAAAACGCCCGTGTTTGTTATAATGAAGCTAAAGATTGATTCGTCCTAGTTTTTGACCGTAGTACTTTTTTATTTAATTAACAAGAGAGGAAAACAAAATGTTTCCAGAATATCGCGATTTGATTTCTAAACTGAAACAAGAGGATGCACACTTTGCCCGTTTGTTTGACGAGCACAATGAGCTGGACGATAAAATCACCGGTTTGGTTAACAATCCTGTTACCAGCGGATCCGAAGAGATTGAAGAGCTGAAAAAAGCCAAACTCAAACTCAAAGACGAATTGTATGCTATTCTGCAAAAAGCAGCAGGCAAATAATTAAAAATTGAATAAGGCCGTCTGAACGGTATGATAGAAATCTCGGATTTCGTTTCATGCTGGTTCAGACGGCCTTTTTAGTTGTTTGGTATTTTGTTATTTCTATTAGCACAATTTAACTTTTAATTGTAAATCACTCTTAATTGCATTGAAAATTCTGTTAAGTTTATTTAAAATCCAAAATAATTTTCATTTTAATTTTAAACAAACAAAACCAAGAGAAACAATGCAATGAAAACATTCACACTCGCCATTTTGCCTTTGGCGTTAATTAGTGCATTCTCACACGCAGCTGAAGAGAAAGCCGTTGAGCAGGCTGAAGTCGATACCGTTTACGTTACTGCCGAGAAGCAGTTGCAACAATCGCTCGGCGTATCGCGTCTTTCTAAAGATGACATCGATAAACGCCCTGTAGCCAATGATATTTCCGAATTTGTCCGCACCATGCCGGGTGTCAACCTGACCGGTAATACGGCAACAGGTCAGCGTGGTAACAAACGCCAAATCGACTTGCGCGGTATGGGCCCTGAAAACACTTTGATTTTGATTGACGGCAAGCCGGTTAATTCACGCCAGTCCGAGCGTATCAGTATGCGCGGTGAACGCAATACGCGTGGCGACAGCAACTGGGTGCCGGTTGAAGAAATCGAATCCATTACCGTCTTGCGCGGTCCGGCGGCAACACGTTACGGCTCCGGCGCGATGGGCGGCGTGGTCAATATTGTCACCAAAAAAGTGTCTAAAGAATTTAAAGGCCAAGTCAATCTGTATGCCAATCAGCCGCAAGACAGTAAAGAGGGCGCAACCCGCCGTATCGGCTTTAATTTGAGCGGTCCGATCATTCAAGATACTTTGGGCTTCCGCATTTACGGCAATTTCAACAAAACCGATGCTGACTCCACTGACATCAACCGCGATTCCATCACCACCGTTACCACGCAAAACGGCCCGATACGGGAACGCGGACGTGTCGTTGTTCCTGCCGGACAAACACGCACCGTTAACAACACCACCTATGGAGCGGCAGGGGTGGAAGGCGTGAAGAACAAAGACATAGCCGGCCGCCTACAATGGAAAATCAGTCCGTCACAAACCCTGATTTTAGACAGCAGCTACAGCCGTCAGGGCAATATCTACAACGGCGATTCGCAAAACTCTAATGCCACCAATACACGGACCGTCATCACCGATACTGCCACAGGCGCGGTGATTTCCGACACCGAATCGACCCTGCGCGAAATCTACCAGAGCGGCATTAAGGAAACTGCTCGCTTATACCGTTCCGCTTATTCTTTAACGCATGATGGCGCATGGGAATGGGGCGATACCAAAAACGTGATCAGTTATGAGCGTACAGTCAACAGCCACTTGCCTGAAGGTTTGGCCGGTGGTCCTGAAGGCAGCTATACAGGCTTGGATTTTGTTCAAAGCCGTCTGAAAAACTTACGTTTCAGCAGCGAGGCGAATATTCCGTTTAAACTCGGTGTTGATAATGTATTGACGGTCGGTGCGGAATTTACTGACAGCAAATTGGACGATCCTGCCTCCAATACCCAAGGTTTTACCGACCAAGGCAAAACCGATGCGTTTAACGATATCTCCGCAACGCGCGGCGGCAAGGCTTCGCAACGCAACTGGGCGGCTTACGTTGAAGACAATATTTCATTAACCGACAAAACCCATCTGATTCCGGCCATCCGCTTCGACCACAACAGTGACAGCGGCAGCAACTGGAGTCCCGCTTTGAACTTCTCGCATCAAATCGGCGAAAACTGGTTGGTTAAAGGCGGTGTTGCCCGTGCCTATAAAGCACCCAACCTATATCAAACCAACCCCGATTTCATCCTCTACACACGGGGTCAAGGCTGTCCGCTCAGCGCAACAAAGGAGATCCGCTGCTACTACATGGGCAATGCCGCCCTGAAGCCTGAAACCAGTATCAATAAAGAGATTGGTCTTGAGTTCAACAAAAACGGCTGGCAGGCTTCTGCAACCTATTTCCATAATGCGTACCGTAACAAAATCGTGATTGGTGAAAATATCATTGCTACCAGCGATATCGGCAACTGGCTTTTGCAATGGGAAAATACGCCGAAAGCGACTATTTCGGGTATCGAAGGTAACTTGGTGATTCCGTTGCATGACACACTCAAGTGGAGCAACAATTTCACTTATATGCACAAATCTGAAGATTATCAAGGCAATCCATTGTCTTTGGTGCCGAAACATACCATCAACAGCACACTGTCTTGGACACCAAATGAACGTTTTGATGCCAACCTGACCTTTACCCACTATGGTCGTACTAAACCGCGTGGCGTAGCGATTAATAGACTGGAACGAGACGGTAATCCAGGTGCAGGGATTACTCCTTTAACTTCCGAATATAACCAAACCCAAGTCGGTTCTTACGGCATTTGGGGTATCAATGCAGGCTACAACTGGAACAAACGCGTGGCCGTCCGTGGCGGTATCAGCAATCTGTTTGACAAAAAACTGTACCGCACAACTGCCGGCGCACAAACTTACAACGAGCATGGCCGTGCCTTCTACGGCAGTTTGAAAGTATCGTTTTAAGTAGAAGCGTATTAAATCAGGCCGTCTGAAACGGTGTGAAATGAAATCTAAGATTTCTGACACATGGTTTCAGACGGCCTTTTTGATTTTAAATTTAGAAGTATTTGTTGTTACGGAATTTGCTTCACTTTTTTTAGGAAAGTAAAAAGGGCGACACTCGCCGCCCTATGAATCTAAAAGATTTATTCGACCCAAGTCACCATTTCTTCAATCGGTTTGCGTGATTTTTTGGTGATTTCTTTGGCACGATAGCCAAATGTTGCCGCTACGGATACGCCCCATTCATTGGCATCAAACAGGCCTTCTGCCGCCAATACTTCGTTCATTTTGTCGTAGTTGAAGCCTTCGATTGGGCAGGAATCGATGCCGATGGCGGCTGCGCCTGTGAGCATGTTGGCTAAAGCAATATAGGTCTGCTTGCCGCTCCAGTCGAAGAGTGCGCGTTGGTCGTCGGCAATTTTAATATCGGTTTCTTGGAAGCTTTTGTATCTTGCCAACGCTTTTTCCAGCTGCTCTCCTTGCAGGCCCCTGCGTTCGGCAGCACTGTGGAAGAACGGGGTATCGTAACGGGCATTTTTCTTGGCAAGGATAATCACCAGATGGCTGCAGTCGTCCAGTTGGAATTGCATCCCCCAGCTGAAAGGCTTGATTTTCTCTCGCAGCGCTTTGTTTTGAATCACCAAGAATTTCCATGGCTCGGAGCCGACAGAGCTGGGCGAGAGGCGGGCAAATTCTAAAATTGCTGCAAAATCTTCTTGGCTGATTTTTTTGTTGGGATCGTAATAACGGGTGGCGCGGCGATTTTCGAATACTTGCAGCATTTGTTCGCGTGTAATTTGATTCATCTGGTTTTCCTAATAAATGAAGATGTTATTCCAATATCCGGTTTCTTCTGAGGCATCATTACCGGCATAACCTTAAGGAGGAAACAGGCTGGGACAACACCATGTTAAATCAATCCTGACGGTCAGGCTATCTTTAAATTCTGAATTTCGCAAAAAAATTCGATAAATATCAATATCAATATCAATATCAATATGAAAAGGCCGTCTGAAACTTTAAACGTTAAAGTTTCAGACGGCCTTTGATTTCAAATCCTGATTACAGATGAGGATTCATCAGGTTTTCCGGGGAGAGGATGCGGTTGAGCTCTTCTTCGCTCAACAGGCCGCGCTCCAATACGACTTCGCGCACGCCTTTGCCGGTTTGGGCGCAGATTTTGCCGACCAAGTCGCCATTGCGGTGGCCGATGTATGGGTTCAGATAAGTGACCAAACCGATGGAGTTGAAGACGTAGTGTTCGCAGATTTCGCGGTTGACCGTAATACCTTTGACGCATTTGTCGGACAGGTTGACCGCGGCGTTGCCCAAGAGGGAAATGGTTTCAAACATACATTGGGCGATTACCGGCTCCATAACGTTCAGCTGCAACTGACCTGCTTCGGCTGCGAAAGTGATGGTGGTGTCGTTGCCGATGACTTTGAAGCAGACTTGGTTGACGACTTCGGGAATCACGGGATTGACTTTGGCAGGCATGATGGAAGAACCGGCCTGCAATTCAGGCAGGTTGATTTCTTTCAAACCGGCGCGCGGACCGGAAGAGAGCAGGCGCAAGTCGTTACAGATTTTGGACAATTTGACGGCTGTGCGTTTCAATGCGCCGTGTACCATCACATATGCGCCGCAGTCGGAGGTCGCTTCGATTAGGTTTTCAGTCAGTTTGCAAGGCAGGCCGCTGACTTCGGAGAGTTTCTCAACAACCAAAGCCGCATAGCCTTTGGGTGTATTCACGCCTGTGCCGATGGCGGTGGCGCCGAGGTTGACTTCAAGCAGCAGGGAGCGGGTACGGTCGAGGTTGAGGATTTCTTCTTCCAACAACACTTGGAAAGATTGGAATTCTTGGCCGGCAGTCATCGGTACGGCATCTTGAAGCTGGGTGCGGCCCATTTTCAAAACGTCTTTAAATTCTTCGGCTTTGTCGGCAAAAGCGTTTTTCAGGATGGCCAGTTTGTCGAGCAATTCGCCGATGCTGTAATACACGGCAAGGCGGAAGCCGGTAGGGTAGGCGTCGTTGGTGGATTGGCTGGCGTTGACATGGTCCATCGGATTGACGATGTCGTAGTGGCCTTTTTCGTGACCCAAGACTTCCAATGCGAGGTTGGCAATGACTTCGTTGGTATTCATGTTGACGGAAGTACCTGCGCCGCCTTGATAAACGTCGGACGGAAATTGGTCGAGGCAGCGGCCTTTGACCAATACTTCATCGCAGGCTTTTTCGATGGCGGCCGCGATTTCCGGCTTGATGGCACCCAATGCGCCGTTGGCTTGCGCAGTGGCTTTTTTAACCATGACCATGCTGCGGACAAATTGCGGCACGTCGGAAATTTTTTGTGTGGAAATTTTAAAGTTTTCAATGGCGCGCAAAGTATGGATGCCCCAATATACTTCAGCAGGGATCTCGCGGTCGCCCAGTAAATCGTGTTCGATTCGTACAGTCATTTCTCTTACCTTCTCGTATAGTTGTGTCGGTGTGCATTATGCGTTTGGAACATTAGCCCAGTTCGGCAAGATTGTCCAGTCTATAAGGCTTAATCGTCAGGATGAAAGCGCGCCGCTTCGCGTTCCTTAGCAACCGTATCTTTGTCTTTCAGTTTTGCGCCCAGGCCCAACATTTTTTCGTATTCGGATTGCGGCGTGCCGTCTTCCTGCATACCGAACGCGCTGGCATTGACCCAGAGGGCGAGTAGGGAAACGATAATGGCGAAAAAGCCGACGATATACCAAAACATTTTTTTCTTCCTTGTGTGTCTGCGTGTGCAGATTGTTGTGGTTTGTAAAGATGTGAATGTAGCACAAACGCGGTTGGGTTTAAATTCTTCTCCCGCATCCTTTCATTGATTTACCTGTAAGTGTTTAGAAAGGAAAAGGCCGTCTGAAAAGTAAGACTTTTCAGACGGCCTCGGAGGCTTTGGTCGGGAAGATTAGCCGCCGCATGCGCCGCAGCAACCGCCTTCGCTGTGACCGCCGCGTTTTTCTTCGTTATTGATAACGGGCAGCTCGGTTTCTTCGGTTTGCTCTTTTTTATCTTCAGGTTTATCTTCAGGCAAATCGTTTACTTTGATTTTGTTTTCTTCGGCCATGATACATCCTTTCAATGAATTGAGGGGTGGAAAGATTCATAAAGATAGCATCTTTAAACGGATAAACCAAGCAGTACAAAACTGCCTTGTGATAATGCCATGACTTGGAACAATAAATTTGCTTGTAAAAGCGTTAAGGCCGTCTGAAAAAATCCAAAGAGGAGTGTTGGTTTTTATGGTTTGAAATGGCAACAGAAAGATTTAAGAATGCTTGATTTGAAGGGATAAACTGACATTGATTTCAAAAAACAATACAATGTTATCATCATCTGGAAACAGCCAATTTATCGGAGTATATATGTATTCATACCACAGCGAACGCCATTTCAGCGACCGCAACAGCTGGCTTCGGGCAAGCGTATTGGGTGCCAATGACGGCCTGATTTCCACTGCCTCGCTGTTGACGGGCGTAGCCGCTGCCGCGCCAGATTTCCAAACCCTGCTGTTGACGGGCGTTTCTGCGCTTATCGGGGGTGCGGTGTCAATGGCGGCGGGGGAGTATGTTTCCGTGTCCAGCCAATCGGATACGGAAAAAGCCGATTTGCACAAAGAACGCTACGAATTGGCAAATAATCCTGATGCGGAGTTGGAAGAGCTGACTGAAATTTACCGCCGCCGCGGTTTGTCCGACCCGCTTGCCGCAGAGGTAGCCAAAGCATTGATGGAACACGATGCACTCGCCGCCCACGCGCGCGACGAAATCGGCATTACCGAAACCTCTGCCGCCCAACCCATGCAGGCCGCGCTGGCTTCTGCCGCTTCATTTTGTGCCGGCGCGATTTTGCCTTTACTGGTCGCATTGACGGCTTCTACCGCTATTGTTCCGGCCTTGGCAGTTTCCACTTTGTGCGGACTGGCCGGACTGGGCTATGTCTCCGCCAAACTCGGCGGCGCGCCTGTCGCTCCTGCCGTTTTGCGCGTGTGCTTATGGGGCGTTGCGGCATTGGCGATAACCGGATTTATTGGAAAATTGGCGGGTGTGGCCGTCTGAATGTAAGGCCTTATATTCTTTTAAACCTGTATCCAGTAAAATTGAAAATCTATTTGATCGCTAAAGGCCGTCTGAAAATTTTTCAGACGGCCTATGGTGCTTGTATTTACTTATTACAAACTGTTTTGTCATGACTTATCCGATTCCCAAACCCCGTGAAAAATCCCGTTGGCTCAATCTGTCTCAAGGCTCGCTGCCCCTGGCTTTGGCGCGTTATCTGCCGCATAAGCAGCTCAAGGTTGTCTTGACCCAAGATGCGGAACAGGCGCTACGCCTTCAGACGGCCTGGCTGTTTTTCCGTCCGCACGATACGGCGGTGTTCCTGCCGGACTGGGAAACGCTACCTTACGAGCGTTTTTCGCCGCATCAGGATTTGGTGTCGGAGCGCTTGTCGGCGTTGTGGCAGATTAAGAGCGGCGCGGCGGACGTGTTGTTCGTACCGGTTGCCACGGCGATGCAGAAGCTGCCGCCTGTGCCGTTTCTGGCAGGGCGCACGTTTTGGCTGAAAACAGGGCAGACTTTGGATATAGGCCGTCTGAAAAGTGATTTGGTGGATGCAGGTTATAACCATGTTTCCCACGTTGTTGCGGCAGGCGAGTTTGCCGTGCGCGGCGGGATTGTTGATTTGTTCCCGATGGGCAGCGAAATGCCTTACCGCATCGATTTGTTCGACGATGAAATCGACAGTATTAAAACCTTTGACACCGAAACGCAGCGCACCATCTCCCCCGTTTCCGAAATCCGCCTGCTGCCGGCGCACGAGTTCCCCACCGATAGCGAGGCGCAAAAGATTTTCCGCAGCCGCTTCCGCGAGGAAGTTGATGGCAATCCGAACGATGCGGCTGTGTACAAAGCCGTCAGTAACGGCCATTTCGGCGCGGGTGTGGAATATTATCTGCCGCTGTTTTTTGAAAACGAGTTGGAAACGCTGTTTGACTATATCGGCGAAGATGCGCTGTTTGTCTCTTTGGGCGACGTTCATGCCGAGGCAAACCGCTTTTGGAGCGACGTCAAATCGCGTTATGCGATGGCGCAGGGCGACGAAACCTATCCGCCTTTGCTTCCACAGCATTTGTATCTCTCTGCTGATGTATTCGCAGGCCGTCTGAAAAACTATGGTCAGGTATTGCCGGATATTTTTGGTGATGAACATACGTTGCCAAACGTGGCCGTCAACCGCCAAGCAGATGAGCCGTTGCAGGCATTGAAGGATTTTCAGACGGCCTTTGACGGACGGATTTTGCTGTGTGCCGAAAGCTTGGGACGGCGCGAAACCATGCTCGGTTTCTTGCAGCAAAACGGCTTGAAAGCCAAAAGCGTGTCTGACTGGCAGGGCTTTTTGTCGGCGCATGAGCCGCTGATGATTACAGTGGCGCCGTTGGCTTACGGGTTTAAATTAGAAGATCAAAACATCGCGGTTATTACCGAATCCGATCTTTATCAATATGTCGCCCGCTCGCGCAAACATCATCGTAAGAAACACGCCGCTGTTTCAGACGGCCTGTTGCGAGACCTTGCAGAAATCAACATCGGCGATCCTGTCGTACACGAAGAACACGGTATCGGCCGATATATGGGCTTGGTCACAATGGACTTGGGTGACGAAACCAACGAAATGATGTTGCTCGAATATGCGGGCGAAGCGCAGCTTTATGTGCCCGTTTCGCAACTGCATTTAATCAGCCGCTACTCCGGTCAGGCGCATGAAAACGTTACCTTGCACAAGCTCGGCAGTGGCGCGTGGAACAAGGCGAAGCGCAAAGCTGCAGAAAAAGCGCGCGACACCGCCGCCGAGTTGCTTAACCTCTACGCCCAACGCGCCGCCCAGTCGGGACACAAGTTTGAAATCAACGAGTTGGACTATCAGGCGTTTGCCGATGGCTTCGGCTACGAGGAAACCGAAGACCAGGCCGCCGCCATCGCCGCCGTGATTAAAGATTTGACACAGGCGAAGCCGATGGACCGCCTCGTGTGCGGCGATGTCGGTTTCGGCAAAACCGAAGTCGCCCTGCGCGCCGCGTTTGTGGCAGTGATGGGCGGCAAACAGGTCGCCGTACTCGCCCCGACCACGCTTCTGGTCGAGCAGCACGCGCAAAATTTCGCCGACCGCTTCGCCGATTTCCCCGTAAAAGTCGCCAGCCTTTCGCGTTTCAACAACAGCAAAGCCACCAAAGCCGCGCTGGAAGGCATGGCGGACGGTACGGTCGATATCGTTATCGGCACGCACAAACTGGTGCAGGATGATATTAAATTCAAAAACTTAGGTTTAGTGATTATCGATGAAGAACACCGCTTCGGCGTGCGCCAAAAAGAGCAGCTCAAACGTCTGCGCGCCAATGTTGACATCCTCACCATGACCGCCACACCGATTCCACGCACCCTCAGTATGGCGCTCGAAGGTCTGCGCGACTTCTCGCTGATTACTACCGCGCCCAGCCGCCGCCTCGCCGTCAAAACCTTTGTCAAACCCTTCAGCGAAGGCAGCGTGCGCGAAGCCGTATTGCGCGAACTCAAACGCGGCGGGCAGGTGTTTTTCCTGCATAATGAAGTGGATACCATCGAAAACATGCGCGAGCGGCTGGAAACCCTGCTGCCTGAAGCCCGCATCGGCATGGCGCACGGACAACTGCGCGAGCGCGAGCTGGAACAAGTGATGCGCGACTTTTTGCAGCAACGATTCAATGTATTGCTCTGTTCCACCATCATCGAAACCGGCATCGACATCCCCAACGCCAACACCATCATCATCAACCGCGCCGACAAATTCGGGCTGGCGCAACTGCACCAGCTTCGCGGGCGCGTCGGTCGCAGCCACCACCAAGCCTACGCCTACCTGCTCACGCCCGAATACATCACCAAAGACGCAGAAAAACGCCTCGATGCCATTGCAGCGGCAGACGAACTCGGCGCAGGTTTCACCCTAGCCATGCAGGATTTGGAAATCCGCGGCGCAGGCGAAATCCTCGGCGAAGGGCAGTCCGGCGAAATGATACAGGTCGGCTTCACGCTCTACACCGAAATGCTCAAACAAGCCGTGCGCGACCTCAAAAAAGGCCGCCAACCCGACCTTGACGCGCCATTGGGCATTACCACCGAAATCAAACTGCACAGCCCGGCATTACTGCCTGAAGACTACTGCCCCGACATTCACGAGCGCCTCGTCCTCTACAAACGCCTCGCCGTCTGCGAAACCGTGCAGCAAATCAACGCCATACATGAAGAACTGGTCGACCGCTTCGGCCTGCCTGAACAACCCGTCAAAACCCTCATTGAAAGCCACCACTTACGGCTTGCGGCAAAAGAATTGGGTATAGACGCCATCGACGCGACCAGCGAAGCCGTCACCGTTACCTTCGGCAAACACCACCAAATCGACCCGACCGAAATCATCCTGCTGATTCAGACAGATAAAAAATACCGGCTGGCAGGGGCAGACAAGTTGAAGTTTACGGCTCAGATGGAGGATGTGGAAACGCGGATTAAGACGGTGAAGAGTGTGTTGAAGACTTTGAAAGAAAGAGTGATAAAGTAGAGACTAATGAAGAAAAAGGCCGTCTGAAAAATTTTCAGACGGCCTTTTTCTTATCCCAAATTTGTAGGTCGGATACTTGTATCCGACAAAATCTCCCGTATGAAGCTGTCGGATTCTAGAATCCGACCTACATCTGCTTGGAAAAACTTTTCATGTAGTAGGCAAAAGATTTATGATGCCGATTGGAACAGCAAGTAACAAATGAAATACCGTTGTGGGCATTTCTGACGTAGTTTGGAACAAAATCTAACATTCATTTTTTTACAGGTCTGTGAAATTTCTAATAATCCAGCGTATGTTTATTTTCAAAGGAAATATTATGCCCGAACTCAAAATTTTTAAAGATGAGCCTAATGATGCCGAATATTTGAAATGGAGAGAGAACAACCTTGATGGTTATATATTAAATATAAACAAAGAAGGCAAACCCATTTCTAAATATCCTATGATACATCGTGTACAAGGAATAAAGAGGAAACCATGTATCAGCAATGAGAATGGTAACTACACTACTGAATCAAGCCCTTATTATAAAGTTTGTTCTAATTCCATTCCTGCATTAGAGGCTTATTCTCGGCAGAAATATAATAAACATTTAACCGGATGCGGACATTGTATGGAAGATTACGTCCCCAGCGAATACATTGAAATACCCACTTTTCAGGTAGCCTATCAACAATCTTTGGAAAATGATTTAGATGAACTTAACCAACGCTTAGAAAACGCCACAACCGAAGAAGCCAAAACCGAAATCTAGCGCCTGATTAACGCCCGCAGAGGTCAAGGCGAATTCAGAAACGGCGTATTGGAACGATATCCGCAATGCCCCATCAGCGGCGTGGATATGCCTGAATTGCTGATTGCCAGCCATATCAAACCTTGGCGCGACTGCAAGGATGATGAAGAATGGCAACGGCTTGACCCATACAACGGCTTGATGCTCGCCCCAAACATTGATGCCTTGTTTGATAGTGGGCTGATTACGTTTGAGCCAGATGGCAAAATCCGTATTAGCAAAAGGCTTTCTGAAAAAAACCTGTTCCGACTAGGCATCTCAACTGATACAAAATTAAAAATTCACCCTGATAGCGAAAAATACTTTAAGTGGCATCGAGAAGAAATATTTAAGCCCTAACAAGCCGTAGCCCGCATTAAACCTGCAGGTAGGGTGTATACGGTACGCACGCGGGCTTTGAGTGTAAAAAAGGTCGTCTGAAACATTTTTCCAGTTTTCAGACGACCTTTTGCCAAATATTATCGGCAGCGGCTCAATGCCAACCTTAAACCTGCTCCGATTTCTTCAGGGCTGTTATCCAATGATAAAATTACATCATCTGAGACCTTTGCAATAACATAGGTTACTAAAATTTTATGCTCAATCTCATTTTCAAAATGCAAAACCTTTCTGATTTTTCCTACTTTTTGCTCAATATTAGGAGGGTTTTAGTCAATTGAAAATTTTTTGGCGCATTTTTATGCGTCAAATTTCGTTAACAGACTATTTTTGCAAAGGTCTCCATCTGCATCAATGCATCCCACGCTTCCAGCTTAACATGGCGGCTCAGGCTGATTTTCAGGCAGCCGTTGTGCGGCCAAATATCTCCGCTCATTATGTTTTTAAATAGTGCACGTCAAACCTACATACAGGGGAGTGTGCGGCACGCATGCATGCTTTAAGTGTGAATACAGAAGCAGTATAAAAAGGTCGTCTGAAAATAGCAAAACTGTCAGATTAAATAATATCCACTCTACGGCTAATAAATTGATCAGGAAATGATGATGAAAATTAAGGCAACCATGCTGGGGATTACCGGCTTGATATTATCCGGCTGCTTTTTTGCCAATGATGAAATCAAGTTGGACGATATTGGGAATTTCAAAATTACAGTCAATGAAGCTAAGGGTTATAGGCGGGTTCATTTGACAGGCTTATTAGGCAATAGTGCAATGGGTATTTCAGATATCAAAACAA
>ERZ773246.194-NODE-194-length-29054-cov-217.813_pt1 | contig 29054 bp, 19 predicted proteins | sample MGYA00580519_ERZ773246 | MGnify/ENA primary metagenome ERZ773246 (study PRJEB29015, sample SAMEA2738153) | human oral metagenome | biome: human oral; feature: human-associated habitat; material: saliva | place: China | collected 2246 ...
TCTCTTCCTGAGTCAGGATGAACTCCTGCACCGGCGCGTGCTCAAGCTGCACCACACCCATGCAACGACCGATGCGGTTGCACACGGTCTCGGGGTTCAGCGGGTCACCCTCGCCGGAGTCCAGGGCGGCGCGCAGGCGCACCTGGTCGTCATCGCCCAGCCAGGCGGGGCGCTCGCCGGGCAGCGTCGGCAAGAAGTTGTAGGAAGCACGCCAGGTGGTTTCCATCTGCATGCTCAGCTGCCACCAGCCGGTGCCCTCGATGCGGGCCATGAGGGAACGATCAAGGTTCTTCTCATCGGTCAGGCGGTTGATGAACATGAGCACCTGCTCCGCCTGCTCGTTGTAGTACAGGAAGGTGACGATGCGCTCGTTCTCACTGATGGTGCCGTCGTCAAGATGCACCGGCTCGATGATGGGGGTGCCTTCGGAGACGACCTCAACGATGCGGGCGTTCAGCTCTTCGGGGCTGACCGCCTCGGCGATGAGGGCGCTGATGAGGGGGCTGTCCACGCGCGGTGCCGGTACGGGGCGCGGGATCTTGGGAGGGCTCGGGCGCACAGCCGGCGCAACGGTACGCGGTTGTGCAGAAGCAGCCTGTGCAGAAGCGTTCTGCGCGGGAACGGTCGCGGTGGGTTCGTGCTCGCCCAACGGTTCCTCCTTGGTCTGTGGAAACACTCAATCGGTGAGAATCGGTGAGGAGGCGCATTATCGTTAGTTAGCCTCTACTACCTCACTCTATGGTATCCCTTACCCAAACTCCAGCCAAAGGGAAAAATGAAAGAACCAAAAAATGACAAGAATGACAGCCAGCACACGCTCCTCAAACCCAAACACGAAGCCGCCACCCTCACCCCTCCAGACCAGCCCCCCTCCCAAGCCAGCTCAGAAGTTAAAAGAGATGAGACACCGAGACCGTGCATCAAACCTCTCAAGTTACAACTTTCAAAGTCTCATGCGGCAGTCTCGGTGCCTCATCTACGGGTTCCCAAAATGGAACCTACCCAGTGCTCGGATCCGTTCATGCGTCAAAGACGGGCGAGCACCGGGTAGGCGCCCTACGCGCAGGGGATCCTGGGTCCCTCAGATCCTAGCGTTCGCTGCTTGGCGCAATGCCGAGCTTTTCCACCCGTACTGAGACGGTTGGCGCAAACTCCCACGCGGCTTAGGGGCGAAAACTACTCGCTTTCGCGGGCCGCCGAAATAGCGTCAGCGGCAATATGAATTGTTTGGTTTTCCTTCGGAATCACCAAAGGCGTACCGGTGCACGGATCAGGAATAATGACCGATTGCAGGTCAAAAACTTCCTGAATAAGTTCCGGTGTAATTATTGCACGCGGATCACCCTGAGCGATAATCCGACCCTGCTTCATTAACACAACATGAGTAGCATACCTGAAAGCAAGGTTCAGGTCATGCAACACCACGGCCACAGTCCGGCCTTCGGAATGCAATTTCTTCGTCAGGTTCAGCACCTCAATCTGGTGCGTGATATCCAGGTAGGTGGTCGGCTCATCGAGCAGAATCAGCGGGGTCTGCTGCGCCAGGGTCATGGCAATCCACACACGCTGACGCTGACCGCCCGAGAGCGCCTCAATGGGACGCTCCGCAAGCTCCAGCACGTTCGCCGCCTGCATCGCCTCCACGCAGGCGCGCTCGTCCTCATCGGACCAGGAACGTAGCAGCGACTGGTGCGGGTAGCGGCCGCGCGCCACCACATCCGCCACGGTCACGCCGCTCGGTGCCTCCGGGGTCTGCGGCAGCATCGCCAGGATCTTAGCGATAGCGCGGGACTTCATCTGCGGCAGCGGGGTGCCATCCAGGCGAACCTCACCCTTCTTGAGCGGGTTCACGCGGGCAAGAGCCTTCAACGTGGTCGACTTGCCACAAGCATTCGGGCCCAGGATGACGGTCAGCTCCCCCTCCGGCACCTGAAAATCTACCCCGTTGAGCACCGTATGCTCACCGTAGGCAACCACCATGTTCTCGCCTTCAAGGCGGGTCGTCACACTAGTGTTCACTAGCTCTTCTTCCTTTCGAGGTAAATCAGGTAAATCAGGTACAGGCCACCAATCGCACCGGTCACCACACCCACCTGAATGATGCGTCCGGGAACAGCGAAACGGCCAATCAGGTCGGAGCCGAGCACCATGAGCGCGCCCATGAGTGCCGCGGAGGTGAAGCCCACCCCGCCGCTGCGGGCGAGAGTCTTCGCGATGTGCGGTGCCGCCAGGGCGACGAAGGCAATCGGGCCGGTCGTAGCGGTCGCCAGCGAAACCAGAAGCACACCGATGAACAGAGCCGCCACACGGTACGCGTTCACGCTCACACCCAAACCGGAAGCCACCTGGTCACCAAAACGAATCGCGCCCAGCGGGCGGACCAGCATCAGCAGCAGCGGAGTCACCACGAACAGCAGACCCAGCAGCGCGTAGGTGCGCTCCCAGGTGATGTCATTGAGCGAACCGGCAAGCCAGGACGCCGCGGTCTGCGCCTGAGTCAGCGAGGCACGCACCACCAGCAGCGAATTAAACGCCGCCAGGGTCGAACCCACGCCAATACCGACCAGCACCAGACGGAAACCGTGCAGACCCGTGCGGCGCGTCAACAACCAAACCAGCACCGAGGTCGCCAAGCCACCAACAACAGCGCCCAGGGCAACCTCAACGGGGCCGGAATTGAACACAATAATCTGCAACAGCGCACCGGTCGCGGCACCATTCGTGAAACCGATAATATCCGGCGACCCCAGGGCATTACCCGAAATCACCTGGAAAATCGCACCCGAGAGACCAAGTGCCGCACCCACCAGAAGCGCCGCCACAATACGCGCCGCACGCTGCTGAGCGAAAGCCACCGTAATCTGCTTGCCCTCACCCAGTAGCGCCGGGATCACCTTATCCGAGGCGATATTGTAGTCACCCTGCAACATGCCCCAAAACGCCAGCGCCGCAATCAGCACCACCAACGCCACATTCAGGATCAGTACGCGCCACGGCACCTGGGCACTCACAGGACCGCGCACAGTCAGCACCGGGCGGCCGCCCAAATCGCGGCCACGACGACGCGCCGAACGATTAGCGGGGGTGGTGGCGGTCGCCATCGAAAGAGCGGAAGAATTCGACATTAGAGAGCCTCCACCTTACGACGAGTCATCAAGAACAAGAACACCGGGGCACCGGCAAGAGTCGCCACGATACCCACCTGAGTCTCCTGCGGAGCCACCAGCACACGCGCCAACACGTCAGCACACAGCAGCCACACCGGACCCACCAGCGCCGAACCATAATTCACCCAGCGCACATCATTACCGAGCAAAGCACGCACCACAAACGGCACCGCCAAACCCACAAAACCAATCGGACCGACCGCAGCAGTCGCAGCACCGGCAAGCACCGTCACCGCCAGCAACGTCAAATTCTGGGTCGTACGAACACTCACGCCGAGGCTGGTCGCCGCCTCCTCGCCCATACTCAGAGCATTAATCGCAGGAGCCACGAAGAACGCCACCAGCACACCCAGCACAATCACCGGACCCACCGTCGAAGCGATATCCATACCGCGGCCCTCCAGCGAACCGGCAACCCACACACGGAACTCGTTATACGCATCCTGATCAGCCAAAATCAAGCCCTGCGCAATCGCCGACAGCGCCGCAGAAATCGCCACACCCGCCAACGCAAGCTTCACGATCGACCCGTCACGACCACGACCCAGCGTATACACCAGCACCGCAGCCAACGCGCCACCAATCGTCGCAGCAACCATGTACTGCCAAATACCCATCACACCAAAAACCACCACGGAAGCAATCACAGCCACCGCAGCACCGGCGTTCACACCCATCAGACCGGGCTCAGCCAACGGGTTACGGGTCAACGACTGCATCAACGAACCGGCAACCGCCAACGCGGCACCCGCCGCAAGACCCACCAGGGTACGCGGAATACGCTGCTCCATCACAATCGTCTGCGCCTGCTCAGAAGCAGTGCCATTGAAAACAGCCAGAACCTGATCCGGCGGAAGATTATTCGATCCGAACAGCAAAGAAGCAGCCACAGCCCCCACCAAAAGCACCGCAAACAAGAACAGAAAAGCCAGGCGCTTACCCAACTTCTGCCCTTGAATCACAGAACCCTGACGGGACGTACTCTCCTGCTGAACATCTCGGGACAATGAGCTCGTGCGGGCCACTATGCTCCTTATGCTCGATACAAGAAAACAGGGAGGCACACCCGGCACCCCACAGAGGAGGGACACCCGGCACACCGGTAGATAATGAGAGAAACGCCGGAGCGGGCGAGGTACTCCCCCACCCGCATCCGACGTTATGTCTTAGCGCTTACGGGTCAGCAGCAGCGCAGCGGCAGCCACCACACTCACGCCCAGAACCACCACGCCAATCCACGGGAACGCAGCACCGTAAGTCACAGTCTGAACGGTGGATGCGGTGTTAGCCGAAGCCGAAGCGCTCGGGCTCGACGCAGTACCGCGTGCAACAGCCGAAGAGGACGCGCTCGCCGAAGCGGTCGCCTTCTTCTGGGCATTTGCAGATGCCGAAGCAGCGGGAGCGGCGGAAGAACCAGAGGAAGCGGAAGAGTCAGATTCCGCGTTCAGGCGGTCGTACTCCTCCTTGGTGATGGTGTTGCCGTCAGCGTCGGTGTAGACGGTCTCAGCCTCAGCCGCGCCGCCTGCAGAACCATTCGAGGAACCGTTCGAGCCACCGTTGGACGAGGACTCGTTGGAATCGCTAGAGCCCTGAGCCTCATCTGCAGAGTCGGAGCTATTAGAGTTCGAGCCGCCATTCGAGGAACCGCCGTTGCTCTTCGAGCTGGACGAGCCACGGTTCGAGGAAGAACCCGAAGAGTTCGAGGAGGAATTATCCGAACCACCCTCGCCCACCACGGTGAACTCAGGGCTACGGTTGGTGTACGCCTCGGTACCCAGGTACTTGCCGTCCTTGTCACGCTTCTCGCCGGTCGCAAGGAAACGCAGAGTGTGGGTGCCAGCACCAACATCCGGCAGAACGAAGGAACCGGAGACGTTACCGTTGCTATCGGTCTTCTGCTGGTGCACCACGCACGCGCCCTGAGCAGCATCGGAGGGGCACAGGTCACCGTCGTCCACCTTCACGGACACCACAGTATTCGCGGGGAAGCCGCTCACGCTAAAGGAAATCACGCCGTGCTCGCTCACAGAGGAGGAAACGGTCGAGGAGGTGCCGGGGGTAGATGCCTTCGCACCGCCCGGAGGCAGAGCGGATGCGGTGCCAACGCCCAAGCCAAGCGCCAGGGTTGCTGCGGCGCAGGCGGTCAGCGCCTTAGAGGTCAGGGATGCCTTCGGGGCTCCCGAAAAAGGTGCACGCATGGTGGTCCTTTCAAAATTACCGGGGTCGAAGCTGAACGCTACCGGGTTCGTGTCAGTACAGTTCAGTAGGTCAGTGCAGTTCAGTAGGTTGCGACCCGAGTGGTTAGTGGGGCACCCGGTCCACGCTCCTGTTCAAGGGTGCGGAGTCAAGAGTACGGGGCGTGAGCCGGTGCCGATATGAATGTGTGGTCAGAGCTTACTTCTTGAGAGAGCTTACTTCTTGGAGGTGCGCAACAGCAGAGCCGCAGCCAAAACCACCAGGCCAGCCGCCGATAGCAGCAGGTTATTGGCGTTGTTGACCAGCCACTTGGTCAGACCGGTCAGCTCGGTACCCTCAATGACCGGGCCCTGCGCCTTGGTGCCTGCTGCGGAGTTCTGAGTTCCCTGGGCGTTCTGCGAGTTCTGCGAACCAGCGGCTGCCTTCACAGCCTTCTTTGCGTTGGCTTCGGTCTTCTGCACAGTGGCTGCCAGGTTCTTCTGCGCGCCCTGAACCTTCGCCTTAGCCTGCACGCGGTTCACAACCGGAGCGGTGCTCTGCGACAGGGCGGCGAGGGATGCGTCCACGTCGGTAGCGCGGGTGCTGATGCGGCCGCCCGCGTTACGCATGGGCACAGGTGCCGTGGAGGTTGCGGTTGAGGGGTGCTCGTTCAGCTCTTCGACCAGCTGGTCGGAGGCGTCCTGCTCATCGCGGGAAAATTCCTGACGAGGGGTAATAGCACGTTCCACGGTCATGTCTGCGAAACCGAGCACCGCATTGTCAGCACCCTGGTTGCCGTTGTGCACGACCACACGGTAGGTGGCGGCGGGCATGCTCACGCTGGTTTCGTAGCTGAAGCTGCGGTTACCATCCAGGCGCTTCCAGCCGGAGCCGTAGAGGGTCTGCGGGGAGTTACCGAGGTAGGTCGCGGCGTACACCCAGGTGCCCGGTTCAGCGTTCGGCACGGTCACGGTCACGGTGGAGCCGTTACGGCTCACCTGCACGCCGTGGCCATCGGTCAGATCGGAGGCGTTGACCGGCTCGGGTGCGTCACCGGGGGCGTACTCGCCAATGGTGAAGGTCGTGTTGATGCCGCCCTGGCTGTTGGCGCCGCCGTAGGTTCCGGATCGGTCACCCTCACGCAGGCTACCGGTCAGCAGTCGCAGAGTGTGCTCACCGGAGGCGTACTTGGCGGCGTCTTCATCATTCTTGAAGGCTGCATTGTCGCGGGTGGGCAGGTCAATCCAGGTGTCGATATGGCCGTTTTCATCGGGGGTGATGACAGCCCAGATGGTGCGGTTATCGTTGACCGCGGTGGCGTCGTTACGGGATACCTTGCCGTCGTCAATCTTCAAGCCAATAACGGATGCTTTCTTATCCTCAGGGTTGCACCAGCCGTCACCGGTCAGGTGCAGCTTGCCGCCCTGAACCGCCTTGGGGTTCTCGATGGTCAGGCGCGGGGTGAAGGAGTCGCCAGCGGGGGCGCAGGTTTTCGAGTCTTCGCTGGGTGCGGGGGTAGGGTCTGCGGTTGCGCTCGGATCGGGGGTGGGCTCAGCAGTAACGCTCGGTTCCGCGGTGGGCTCAGCGGTGGGCGCAGCAGTCGCACTGGGCTCGGCGGTTGCAGAAGGCTCAGCGGTAGCGCTCGGTTCCGCGGTGGGCTCGGCAGTCGCAGAAGGCTCAGCGGTTGCACTGGGCTCAGTGGTGGGCTCTGCGGTGGGTGCCGGGCTCGGAGCCTGGGCACTCAAGGTAATATTCTGCGACACAGACACACGACGGTCGTAGGTGTTGCCGTCCGCATCCACACCGCCCAGGGAGCCGGAAAGCACCTGGATACGGTGGCTGGTACCCTCAACAGTCCAGCCCTTGTTCTTCAGCTGTTCAGCGGTCAGACCGGTATTTTCGGGGGTCGGCAGGGATACCTCAACCTCGAAGGTGCCATCTTCATTGGCGGTTGCCATGAAGTTTGCGGGCGAGTTACCGCCCTCCTTGGTGAGCGGGTTAATCGCCTGGTGAGCCTCATCCGGCAGGGCGTCGAGGAACTTCACGGCAAACACTGCACCGCGGCCGGGAGCGGTGCTGGTAAAGCCGGTTCCGCGTAGCACGAGCTTACCTTCGCGCCACTTCTCGGTGGAGATGGTGACGGTAGCCTTATCAGCCTGCTGGGTGGCTGCGGGGGTCTCCGCGTAAGCGATGGTGGTACCGGTCAGAGCGGCTCCGGGGGTGATGAGCGCACCAGCGAGAGCCACGACGGCACCATAGCGGGCTGCGGTGCGTGCGGGTCGAGTTTCGGTCATTGTGGTCCTTGAGGATGGTGTGGTGGGTCGTGCATCCCCTTCCCGCCGCGGGTCTAGGGTGCGGCGGGAAGGGGGTTCAGGAAGCTTCAGCGGGTGATTGCTTCACGGGGTGTTTAGAACGGGGCGTTTAGAGCGGAAGCGCCTTCTTGACGTCTTCAACAATGCCGTTGAGCAGCAGCGGGCCGCCGGTGGAGGTCCACTTGGAGCCGTCCACGAGAATCACGTGGTCGTCCTTGACTGCCTTCAGGTTGGTGAAGCCGGAGGTTTCCTTCGCCTTGTTCAGTGCTTCTTCGGCGCCCTGCAGGCCTGCGGAGCCCTGCGCGTTCGGGTTCTGCTGGCTTGCGCCGCCGAGGGTGCCCAGGAACATGTAGTCCGCGTCGATGCTTGCCAGGTTCTCCAAGGAGACGGGCTCGGAGTGGCCCTGGCCGTTGCGGTCCTGCGACTCGGGGCGCTTGAGGCCCAGGTCGTTGAGTACCTGGCCGGCGGGCAGTTCCTTGAGAATCAGGGCGGGGCCGTTGCCTGCCCAGCGGACGATGGAGAAGGTCTTGTCGCCGTACTTGGGGGCGAGCTGGTCCTTCAGCGCTGCGGCGCTTGCCTCGTATGCCTTGATGACCTCTTCGCCCTTGTCAACCATGTTCATGGCGTTGGCGACGTTGCGGAAGTTGATGCGCCAGTCGCCGCCCGCGTAGCCGCAGTAGACCACGGGGGCGATCTTCTTGAGGGTTTCGAAGGCGTCGGAGCGCTTGTCCACGCCGGTGGAGTCGACGAGGATCAGGTCGGGGTCAAGGTTGCCGATCTGCTCGTAGTTGACCTGGGCGACGGTGCCGATGATCTGCACGCCCTTGGCGCGGTCGGCGAGGTAGTTGGGTACGCCGGACTGGCCGCGGCCGGAGACGGAACCGACGGGGGTCACGCCGAGGGCGAGCAGGCCGTCGAGGGTGGGTTCGGAGAGGACGATAACCTTCTGCGGGTTGGCGGGAACTTCTACATTCTCGTCATCGATATCCTTGATGGTGCGGGTGCCGCTGTTACCGCCGGAGGTGGAACCGCCGGAGGTGGTGGTCGTGGTGGTCTCGCTGCTGCATGCCGCGAGGGCGAGAGCAGCCGATGAGGCGAGCGCCAGGCCGAAGAAGGCACGGCGGTTAACGCCCGGTGCGCCCTGGTTTTCGGTGTCGGTCAGCTCGGTTCGATTGAAAGACATAGTTCCCCCTAGATATGACTAAACTATACCTAACCTTACAGATATCTGAGTGTTACATCAAGACGCGTTCTGTTTGTTTTCTCAGACCGTCAGGATGCCCGGTTTTGCCGCGGAATTCCGCGGGTAACATATTTCACTCTTTGTCACAGTCTTGCTGACACTATGTCGCTTAAATGGGTGGCCCTCCCCACCAGTTTTCGCTATAAATCTGCCATGGTTGAGAAAGCGTTGAGAAAGCAGAACACGCAAAACGCCCCGCCGCGAAGAGCCGCGACGGGGCGCTCTTCGCAACGGGGCGTTGAGGCTTTATAGATGCCGGGCACCATTACTGGCGTGCGCCGTTACCGGCGTGCACCGCTACCGGCGAGTACCACTAACAGCCGCAACCGCAACTGGTGCCGGAACGCTTGACCGATGCAGCCGCCGCGCGCAGGGAGGCGATTGCCGCCTCCGGGCCGCCGAGCGCCTCGTCCACACCGTAGACCGAGCTGCCGGCAACGAAGCAGGTTGCGCCCGCCTCCGCGGCACGCAGGATGGTCTCTTCGGTGATGCCGCCGTCCACCTGCACTGTCACCGGCAGGTTCGCGCCCTCAATCGCCTTGGCGGCGCGGGCAATCTTCGGCAGGGTCACATCCAGGAACGCCTGGCCGCCAAAGCCCGGTTCCACGGTCATAATCAGCAGCATATCCAGTTCGCTGAGCATGTCCAGGTAGGGTTCCACGGCAGTTGCCGGGCGCAACGCCATACCCGCCTTCGCGCCCTCGGTACGCAGGGTGCGCGCCAGCTTGATGGGGGCGATAGCCGCCTCCGCGTGGAAGGTCACCGATTCGCAGCCCATGCTGGCGTATTCGGGTGCCCAACGGTCGGCGTCCTCAATCATCAGGTGCACGTCGAACGGCACCGGGGAGATTTCGCGCAGACGCTTGACCACCGGCGGGCCCCAGGTGAGGTTGGGGACGAAGTGGTTGTCCATCACGTCAATATGCGCGGCGTCTGCGGTGGAAATGCGCTCCAGCTCGCGCTGCAGGTTCGCGAAATCCGCCGAGAGAATCGACGGGTTAATGGCAATACCCATGGGGTTCCTTTCAAATCCGTGCCGTACGGCGGGTGATGCTAGGCGGTGAAGCGGCTAGTTCTTGCGCAGCAGGGCGAGGAACATGGCGTCGGTTCCGTGCACGTGCGGCCACAGCTGAGCGGTGGTCGGGTTCTGCGAAGCCTTCACGACCGGGGCACCCTTTTTGACCTTGATTTCGGGGGTGTGGCCGGGGTCCTTCTCCCCCGCCAGCACGCTCACGGGTTCGCCGTTCGCGCCCTCGGTGTGCAGGGCAACTTCGCGCAGTGCGGCGGCGGAGTCGAGCAGGCTGACCGCACCGCTTTCGAGCACCTCAGCCACAATGTTCTGGGTTTCTGCCGCGTGCGGGGAGCAGGTCACATAGGCGATGACGCCGCCGGGGCGGGTCGCCTCAATGGCTGCGTCCAGGAGCTGACGCTGCAGGGGCAGTAGCTCTGCAATATCACGCGGGGACTTGCGCCAACGCGCCTCGGGGCGGCGGCGCAGGGCACCCAGACCGGAGCAGGGCACATCCACCATGACGCGGTCGAACAGCTGACCGGGCTCAATGGATCCGGGCAGTGCGGAGGCGTTCTTGCGCAGCGTCTCGCGGATTTGGCGGCCGTCGCCGGTGAGTACCGTGTAGCTGTCCTCGGGCAGGGGGCGCATGGAGGATTCCACGAGCTGCGCGCGGTGCGGTGCCGCCTCGTTGGCGACCAGGGATGCACCGCGCTGAATACCGAGCGCGCCGAGGAGCGCCGCCTTACCGCCGGGGCCTGCGCACAGGTCGAGCCATGCGGTGTCGGTGCCGTCCAGGGGTGCGGCGGCGAGCGCGCGTGCCACAAGCTGGGAGCCGGCATCCTGCGCACGGACGGTGCCTTCACGTACGGATTCCAGGCGTGCCAAGTCGCCGGAGGCGTACAGCGCCGAACCTTCAACCAGCTCGCCGTCGACGGCACCCTGTTCGCGTGCCTCGTCGAGGCTACCCAGGCCGGGCAGCGCAACCAGGTTCACCACGGGGGCGAGGTTGTCCGCTTCGAGCAGCTGCTCAATTTCGGAGGCGGGGCGGCCGTGCGCAACGAGTGCCTGGCGCATGGAACGCACAATCCAGCCGGGGTGCGAGGCGAGCAGCGCCATGCGCTCAGTGTCGTCCTTCGCGTCCTCGATGATGAGTTCGTACCACTCTTCGGGGGTGCGCTCGGAGACGCGGCGCAGCACAGCGTTGATGAAGCTTGCCGGGCCCGCGCCGATCTTTTCGCGTGCCAGGGACACGCTCTGGTTCAGTGCCGCGTGGGCGGGAACGCGCATGTTCAGCAGCTGGTGCACGCCCATGCGCAGCACAATCAGGGTGGTGGTGCCGACCTTCTCGATGGGGCGGTCTACGCAGCGGCTGAGGATTGCGTCGTAGGTACCCTGGTGGCGCAGCGTGCCGTAGGTCAGCTCGGTTGCAAAGCCTGCGTCGCGGTGGTCGAGGCGGTGGCTACGAATCGCCTTGGGCAGCACGAGGTTCGCGTAGGCGTCAGATTCCGCCACGGAGCGCAGTACGTCGAAGACGGTTGCACGTGCGGTGTCTGCGGTACGCGAGCGTGCGGAGGGTGCCGCCGCGGAGAATTCGCGGGCGGACATGGAGCGGCGGTTGCGTTCGTGGCCGCTCTTATTGCGCTGGGAGGTGCCGCCGCCACCGCGTTTGGTGTCGTCGTGTTCGGTCTTGGTGCGGCGTGCGGCGCGTTCGACGCTGGTCAGGCCGTCAAAGCGGCGACCGATGCGCGATTCGGGGCGGGAGTTGTCGTCCCACTTCTGCGGGCGGCCCTGAGTGCGGCTATTCTGCGAACGCTGATTCTGAGCGCGCTCGGAGTTTTGGGACTGCTGGCGGTTCTGGGACTGCTGGCGGTTCTGGGACTGCTGGCGGTTCTGCTCGCTCACACCAGCACCCGAGCCGGAGCGGCGGCGACGCTTACGCTTCGCGCCGCCCTCGCCCTGACCGCTGCCCTGATTGAACTTACCCTGACCGCTGCCCTGGTTAAACTTGCCGTTACCGCCATTACCGGCGTTACCAGGCTTGCCGTGTCCTCCCTTGTAGGGGCGCTTTTCGTTGCTCATGCGAGTACCACCAGGCCTTCCGCCATGTCCTTGCCAGCGCCGCGAGCCCACGCGGGCGCATCCATCATTTTCTTACCGGCAGGCTGAACCTGCAGCAGCATCAGCGGTTCGGTACCGGTTCCGACCAGTACCTTCTTCGCGTGCAGACGCACCGCGCCGGGTGCGAGGGCGCCGCCGTTCGCCTCGATCAGGGACTGCACCAGGCGCTCGTCGGCAACCGCCAGACCACCGATTTTGAAGCGGTTTTCGCCCAGTTCGCACCATGCGCCGGGTTCGGGGGTCACGCCGCGGAAGCGTGCCAGAATCTGCTCGGCGGGTTCGGTCCAGGTAAGGCGGCCGTCGGCAATGCTCATCTTGGAGGCGTAGCTGACCGACTCGTCCTCGACCTGCACGGTGCCGCTCTCGCCCGCTTCGAGGCGTTCGAAGGTGCGCTCAAGCAGTGCGCCGCCGCTGGTGGCAAGGCGCATCAGCACGGTGCCTGCGGTGTCGTCGGCGGCTACGGGGGTGGATTCCTGTTCGAAGGTGGGGCCGGTGTCCAGGCCTTCTTCGAGCAGGAAGGTGGTGGAGAAAATTTCCTGTTCACCGGCGATGAGGGCGCGCTGTACGGGGGCGGCGCCGCGCCATGCGGGCAGCTTGGAGAAGTGCAGGTTGACCCAGCCGTAGCGCAGGGATTCCAGCGCGGGCAGCGGCAGCAGGGCGCCGTAGGCGACCACGGCGGCTGCGTCAGCGTTCAGTTCAGCGATGGCTGCGGCGGCTTCGTCGTTCCAGCGGTTTGCCTTCACGATGGGCAGGCCGAGCTCTTCGGCGCGCTGCGCGACCGGGGAGGGGGTGAGCACGCGCTTGCGGCCCACGGGGGCATCTTCGCGGGTGAGCACGCCGACCACGCGCACCTTATCGGAGTTCGCCAGGTAGTCGAGCGGGGGCACGGCAACGTCGGGGGTGCCTGCGTAAATGATGTTGAGCATGTGAGCCTACTTTCCGAAGCTGCCGAACGAGGAACCTGCAGAACCGGCGCCAAACGCGCCACCGCCGCCGAAGGCACCGCCCACGCGGGCTGCACGCTCGGTCACGGTCTTAGCGGCGACCGTGTTGTAGTCTGCGGCGCGCAGGGCACGCATCACGCGCTGGCGGTCTTCACCCACGAGGCGGTCGATGAAGAGCTTGCCGTGCAGGTGGTCGGTTTCGTGCTGCAGCATGCGGGCGAACAGGCCTTCACCCTCCAGCACGAGGGGTTCGCCGTGGCGGTCCACGCCGGTCACGCGCGCCCAGTTCTTGCGCGGGGTCGCGGACTTCTGGCCGGGCACGGATAGGCAGCCTTCGCCGCCTTCCTGGTCTTCTTCGCCGACTTCGAGTACGGGGTTGATGATGTAGCCTTCGCGGTCGTCAATGCCGCCGAAGGTGAAGATCTGCTTGGAGATGCCAACCTGCGGGCCTGCAAGGCCCACGCCGCCCACGTCGTACATGGTTTCTAGCATGTCGTCGATGAGTCGTGCCAGGTCGTCGTCGAAGACGGTGATGGGGTCGCAGACGCTGCGCAGCACCGGGTCACCTACGGTGCGGATGCTCAGGATGGTCATGGTTCTCCTTTGCCGGCGGGTGCCGGGAATGTGCTTACGGATTTCAAAATGGTGGCAGAACTACGCTGACGGTTTCGCAGCGGGTTTTCCCAGAAGGTTCTTCCTAGCGGGTTCTTTACAGTGGACCGCACGGGCGCCGTTCTGCCTATTGTTCTATTGTCGCCGATTCAGTAGCGCGAATCTAGAACGAATCGAGGCGGCAGAGTGAGGGCTGAGCCTCACCTCCGCAGGGCTTTGATACCTCTCCCCTATGCCGCGGGCGGAGGTACCGGCCTATGCTCCCGGTGGCGGTACTGATCTATGCCGCGGGCGGCGGTACTACGGGCATGAGCGCGGGGTCTTCAAATTCTTGAACCTGGCGGTCGAATTCCCAGACGCGGCGCAGCGCGCAGAACTTGTACCAGTTGCGTTCGAGCACGGCGGGGTTTGCCTGCTGCGGCAGCACCTGCGTTTCGCCGAGTGCCACGCCCATGAGGACGGGCGCGTCGCCGTATTTCCAGGGTTCCCAGGTGCCTTCGTCGGGGTCGACGATGGACTCTTCGGCCTTGAGTCCGGCGACGAGCTGCATGACGACTTTTTCGTCGAGTGCTTTGACGCGGCCGCGTTTGTCGGTGCCTTTGGTTTTGTAGTCGATGATGCAGGTTCGGCCTGCGATTTCTGCGACGAGGTCGAGGGTGCCCGCGTAGCCGACGGTGTCGTTCCAGATGGTGATTTCGGCGGCGAGGGGGCGGGGTTTGAACGCATCCCACCATTCGTCGAAGCGGTCGGCGTAGGCTTGTTCGCCGTTGATGATGAGCTGTTCGCGGCTTTCTTCGAGGTTATGTTCGCGGCCCATGGCGCGTAGGGCGACGGCTTCGGCGTAGTTGTGGACGCGGTCGCCTCGGGCGGCGGCTGCGTCGCGGTATCGTTCGGAGGCGCTGGCTGCGTCGCGGATGATGGCGAATTTGAGGCCGTGGGATCCGGTGGCGCGGTAGGCGCGCTGGTCTTCGAGGGCGGCTTTGGCTGCCATGTACCCGTGCCAGCCGCTGAGGTCGCTGGCGTGCTGCCCGATGACGGTGGTGATGGAGGGGACGAGGGGTTCTCCTCCGCGGACGCGCGCGTACATGCGTCCGTAGTCGGTGGCGGCAGCGAGTTCGGGTGTTGTCACGGGGTACCTCATTCTCGGGTGGTTGTGTCCGCGGCTGGGTTTGTACTGCTGGTGGGCACAAATACCGGTGGGCATAATAAAACCCCCGTTCCTTGAAACGGGGGTTATTTGGTGCGTGATACTGGGTTCGAACCAGTGACCTCTTCGGTGTGAACGAAGCGCGCTACCACTGCGCCAATCACGCTTACGGATAAGACTATACCGAGGCTTGGCGTGAAGGTCAAATTTTGTGCGCCCCTTTTTTATCCCCGCCGAGAAGCCACTTGTGTTTCGAAAAGCCACATAAGTGGTGGCTTCTCGAAGCACTTGTGGCTTTTCAGCGAGTATGCGGCGGCGGCACAGATTCTAAGAGAGCTTCCCGCCGGAGGTGGCTGCAGGTTCAGTAATGACTTATGGACTCTGGTCATGAGTTACGGACTGTGGGGTTAGGTTAGCGTCTTCAGAGATAGCTTTTAACCATTGCTAAGGTCACTAAGTCATGGCTGAATCTAGAATCCGGTTTTCGCTGGATAAACAAAAAAGCCTGGCTTCCGAAGAAACCAGGCTTTTTTCCTAGTGTGACCCCAACCGGATTTGTATGGTGATGAGGGCGCATAATGCCGAGCGCGCGAGGGATTTCATTATGCGTCCGAATGCCACGCCGTAAGAAGTGGCGGGGCATGATGCCGAGCGCGCGAGGAAATCCATCATGCCCCGGAGTGCCGCGACGTAAGGAGCGGCGCCGTGAGAGGCTCACCGCGGCACCATAGAATCTAAAAACAGTTTTCATCGGATAAACAAAGAAGCCCTTCATCCGAAGATGAAGAGCTTCTTTCCTAGTGGTGACCCCAACCGGATTTGAACCGGTGTTGCCGCCGTGAGAGGGCGGAGTACTAGGCCGCTATACGATGGGGCCGCAACCTCCGTGAGGAGGTTAGCTGGGATACCAGGACTCGAACCTAGAACAAAGGAACCAGAAACCTTCGTGTTGCCAATTACACCATATCCCATTACTCTATTGAGTTACCGTTCCGTCTCTTGCCTTTCGGCTTATCACCGGAACGAGTAATAACTATACGGGTCTTTCTGGAGGCGTGCAAGCCGAAATCTGGAGAGCCGCCTCACATTTGCGGTTTCATGCCCGCTACTTCCGCTTATTTCCGGGGTTTTTAGGGCTAAAAAGTTTTTTAAATTTCTTCAAAAAGAGGGTTTTGGGGCCGATTTTCGCCCTTCAAAGTAGCTTCGAGGGGGGCTCGGAGAGTAGCTTCACCCCCTCCCTGCATGCTTTGCACCCCAAAGTTTTTTGAAGATTTTTCCTTCCTACACCACCTCCCAGCAATCAGATAGCCAAGTGGCCAGATGGCCAAACAGTCAGATAGCCAGGCAGCTAGCTCACCCAAGCAGTCACCTCGGGAAAGATCATAAAACCCTCACCCCACCCCGCACCTCCAAAGCCAAGACTTGTCAAAACTGTTGGAGATAACGAAAAAGCCCCGAGGCGAACCTCGGGGCTTTAGTGGAGCGGTTGACGAGACTTGAACTCGCGACATCCACCTTGGCAAGGTGGTGCTCTACCAACTGAGCTACAACCGCATGTTTTCGCTTTGAACTTTTCAGTTCGTCGCAACAACAGGTACTACTATACGAGCCTTTGCCGGGGTGCGCAAACCAAATTCTTGCCATACTCCCCCAAATAGAACCAGATTTACCCCAGTAAAAGATACTGACTAGCAGTTTTACAGGAAATACCCATCACAAAAAATATTCTCAATTTTATGAAAAATCCCCTTATCCGCCGGGTTTCTTCAGACTTTTCGGTCGTCTGATTCCCGCTGGATCAGGGGATTTTCTTGAGCTGGAGCTCTCAAAGTACACACCGCAGGTACCTGCGAGCGCACCAAAACTAGCTAGAGCTTAGTCGCTGCTACCGCCGGAGTCGCCTCCACCGGAATCGCCGCCTCCGCCGAAGTCCGAGCTGCTGTAGTCGGAGCTACTGTAGCTACTGTAGTCGGAGCTGCTGGGGCTTCCGGCGTCGAAGTCGCCCGCGTCCGGGTCGGGGCCCGGGTCCACGAAGTCGTCGTCTTCCTCTTCTTCGTCCGAAGAGTCAGAAGAATCCGAAGAATCCACGACAGACGACGAGCTGCTCACGTCGCCGCCGCGAGCCGCGTTCTGCATGGCGCGTGCCTCCAGGAATGCGGTCACGTAGGCGAGTACCGCGCCGGCAATAATGATGATGACCATCCACACGGAGCGGTCAAAGCCGGCGATGTAGGCGAACAGCCAGATAATGCAGGCGTTGGTGAGCGCCATGAGGGTGCCCTTCAGCAACGCCTGCCCCATGATCGACTGCTTCATGGTTAGCTCAGTTCAGCGGCGAGCTTGCGCAGGCGTGCGAGAGAGGATTCCTTGCCCAGGATTTCCATGGATTCGAACAGCGGCGGGGAGATGCGCTCACCGGACACTGCGATACGCACGGGGCCGAATGCGAGGCGCGGCTTGATTTCCAGGCCGTCGACGATTGCGGCGCGCAGGGCTGCCTCAATGTTGGCTGCGGTGAAGTCATCGAAGGGCTCCAGAGCTTCGATTGCGGCGGCGAGGACCTGCGGTGCGGATTCCTTGAGCTGCTTGCGTGCGTCGTCTGCGGTGCTGATTTCTTCGTCAGCCTTGAAGAGGAATGCGAGCAGGCCGGGTGCTTCGCCGAGCAGCTGCATGCGCTCCTGGACGAGGGGCGCGGCTTCGGTGAGGATCTGCTCTTCACGCTCGGTGAGGGTTTCGCCGAGTACGCCTGCAGCCTGCAGGTACGGGATGAGGCGGTCGCGGAAGTCCTTGGGGTCGAGAGCACGGATGTGGTCGCCGTTGATGGACTCTGCCTTCTTCACGTCGAAACGTGCGGGGTTGGCGACAACGTCGTGTACGTCGAAGTGCTCGACGAGCTCGTCGATGCTGAAGACGTCCTGGTCTGCGGAGAGGGACCAGCCCAGCAGGGACAGGTAGTTCAGCAGGCCTTCCTTGATGAAGCCGGCGTCACGCAGCAGGAAGAGGTTCGACTCGGGGTCGCGCTTGGAGAGCTTCTTGTTGCCCTGGCCCATGACGTAGGGCAGGTGGCCGAATTCGGGGATGAAGCTGGTCACGCCGGTGTCGATGAGTGCGCGGTAGAGCGCGATCTGGCGCGGGGTGGAGGAGAGCAGGTCTTCGCCGCGCAGCACGTGGGTGATGCCCATGAGTGCGTCGTCGACGGGGTTCACGAAGGGGTACAGCGGGTCGCCGTTAGAGCGGACGACCACGTAGTCGGGAACAGTACCGGCCTTGAAGGTGATTTCACCGCGAACGAGATCGTTGAAGGTGATGTCCTCGTCGGGCATGCGCAGGCGCCACACGGGCTTACGGCCCTCGGCACGGTAGGCTTCCTTCTGCTCTTCGGTGAGGTTGCGGTCGTAGTTGTCGTAGCCGAGCTGCGGGTCCTGACCGGCTGCCTTGCGGCGTTCCTTCACCTCGTCGGGGGTGGAGAAGTCTTCGTACACGTAGCCGCCTTCAACGAGCTTTTCGAAGATCTCGTTGTAGATGCCTGCGGTCTTACGCTCGGACTGGCGGTAGGGCTCGTGGGGGCCGCCGACGCCGACGCCTTCGTCCCAGTTGATGCCGAGCCAGTGCAGGGATTCGAGCACCTGGTTGAACGACTCTTCGGAGTCGCGTGCCGCGTCGGTGTCTTCGATGCGGAAGATCAGCTTGCCGCCGGTGTGGCGTGCGTACGCCCAGTTGAAGAGGGCGGTGCGGACCATGCCCACGTGCGGGGTGCCGGTGGGCGAGGGGCAGAAGCGGACGCGGGTGTCTGCGGGGCTGTTGAGTACGGGACCGTGGTATTCGGTCATGATGTCTCCTTGACGGTGTGTTTCAGGATATACGTTACGTTTTGGGGCGCGGGCGGCTTAGTCGCGCACGCGGGTGACGAGGGAGCCGATGCCTTCGACTTCGACCTCTACTTCGTTGCCGTCGCGCAGTACGCTGATGCCGGCGGGGGTGCCGGTGAGCAGTACGTCGCCGGGCAGCAGGGTGAAGATTTCGGAGGCTGCGGCAACCTGTTCGGCTACGGAGTAGTGCATTTCGGAGGTGTTGCCTTCCTGCACGACGTCGCCGTCAACCCAGGTGGTGATGTTCAGCGAGTCGGTGTCCAGGTCGGTTTCGATCCAGGGGCCGAGCGGGGTGGAGCCGTCGAAGCCCTTGGCGCGGGTCCACTGGCGGTCTTCGAGCAGGTCGCGGGCGGTGAGGTCGTTGGCTACGGTGTAGCCGAAGATGACTTCGTGCACGCGCTCAAGGGGCACGGACTTGGCGATACGACCGATAATGACGGCGAGTTCACCTTCTGCGCTGACGGCTTCGGAGTACTCGGGCAGGGTCACGGGGTCGCCGGGGCCGATGACGGTGGTGTTGGGCTTGAGGAAGAACTGCGGGGAGGCGGGGGCCTCGGTTCCAGCCCAGTTTGCGATCGCTCCAATCACCTTGGAGCGGGGGATGATCGGGGCGAGCAGGCGCACCTGGTCGATGGGGTAGGTGGTGCCGGTCGGTTCGATGCCCGAGTAGAAGGGGTCGCCGGCGAGTACGCGCAGGGTTTCTTCGCCTGCGTCGCCTTCTACCAGCCCGAAGTGGAGCTCATTATTTACGGTAAATCGTGCAATACGCATACTTTCTAGGGTACCAGCCTTCGAGGGTGTGAGCGGCGGGTCGGGTTTTAGCGCGGGTTTTATCGAGGTGCGGCGGCGCGGTGCGCCTCCCCTCCCCTGTCCTCGCGTTATCAACGCCGCGCGCAATATTCGCCGGGCACGTCATTTTCCGGGCACAGCGAATCCCCGCGGGTTGCTCACCGCGCGACGTGCGGGGTCGGGCGGGGCATCCTGCGGGGATTTCGCTGGTTACGTTAGATTCACGTTTTAGATGAGGCGGGTCATCCAGCCGTGGCGGTCCTCAACGGTGCCGAGCTGAATACCGACGAGCTCTTCGCGCAGGCTCTTGGAGATTTCGCCGAAGTGTTCGGTGGGCGCCGGGATTTCGAAGTCTTCTGCCTTGAGCTTGCCGATGGGCGCGACCACTGCTGCGGTGCCGCAGGCGAAGATTTCGGTAATGTCGCCGTTTGCCACGCCTTCACGCCACTCGTTGAGGGTGATAGCGCGTTCCTCCACGGTCATGCCGCGGTCCTTAGCGAGCTGAATCAGCGAGGAGCGGGTCACACCCTCCAGGATGGTGCCGGTCAGCTCGGGGGTGACGATCTTGTTTTCCTTGCCGAAGATGAAGAACACGTTCATGCCGCCGAGCTCTTCGATGGCGTCGCCGCGGTGCGGGTCCTTGAAGATAACCTGCTTGCAGCCGTGCTTTTCACCCTCGGTCTGGGCGATCATGGATGCTGCGTAGTTACCGCCGCACTTTGCCGCACCGGTGCCGCCTTCGCCTGCACGGGCGTAGGTGGTGGAGAGCCAAATGTCCACGGGCTCGGGAGTGCCGAAGTAGTTACCTGCGGGCGAGCCAATCACGTGGTACTGCACGTGGCGTGCGGGGCGAACGCCGAGGAACGCCTCGGTTGCAATCATGAAGGGGCGGAAGTAGAAGGCTTCACCGTCGCCGGTGGGTACCCACTGCTCGTCCATCTTCACGAGTTCGCGCAGGGATTCGATGAAGGTCTCTGCGGGCAGTTCGGGCAGGGAGAGGCGGTGTGCAGAGTTCGCGAAACGTGCCGCGTTCTTCTCGGGGCGGAAGGTCCATACGGAACCGTCGGCGTGGCGGTAGCCCTTGACGCCTTCGAAGATTTCCTGGCCGTAGTGGAAGACGGATGCTGCGGGGTCGAGGACGAGCGGGCCGTAGGGGTGAACTCGTGCGTCGTACCAGGTGCCGCCGGTCTTGTAGTCGCCTTCCCAGTCGATGGTGACCATGTGGTCGCTGAAGTAGTCACCGAAGCCGGGGTTTGCGAGGATTTCGGCGCGGCGTTCGGCGGTGGCGGGTGACTGGTTTGCTTCGTGGCTGAATTCGATGGCCATCGTTCTGCGTTCCTCTTCGTCTAGTTGCCTCTGTGGGCGTTCTTTGAGTTGCGGTTCTCGCGGCGGGGCGAGGGACCGGTGTGTGCCGCCGGGCGCGTTGTCGTGCGGGGCAGATGGGTGCATCTAGCGGTCTGTGCTAGTCGGATGCATCAAAGCTAGTGGTGGATGGTGTCCACCGCCGAGGTGCCGGGCGGGTGTGCCTGACCTGTTTTAGGGTACCGGAAAGATGCGTTTGCCGCATGCGCGCCTTTTCTCCCATTCAGGATGTGAACACGGGCTGCACGGGTGAAGATATGGGTGAAGCCCGGAAGGTGTGTTCCTTCCGGGCTTCACGGGTGTTTTGCGTTCAACTGCTACGGCAGATGAGTTTTAGCCGAGCAAGTTTTAGCCGCGTGAACTTTAGCCGAGCCAGTATTAGCTGAGGCGTGCGAGCACGTCCGCACCGACTTGATCGGTTCCGCGCACGCTGGCACCGTTTTCGCGCATATCTGCCTCGACGGCGTCCTCAATGCGGGCTGCGGCGGCATCGTGGCCGAGGTGGCGCAGCAGCATTGCGCCGGCGAGGATTGCAGCGGTGGGGTTTGCCTTGTTCTGGCGGGCGATGTCCGGTGCGGAGCCGTGTACGGGCTCGAACATGGAGGGGAACTCGCCGACGGCGTTGATGTTGCCGCTTGCCGCATAACCGATACCGCCGGTCACTGCACCGGCGAGGTCGGTGATGATGTCGCCGAAGAGGTTGTCGGTGACAATCACGTCGAAGCGGGCGGGATCGGTGACCATGAAGATGGTGGTCGCATCAATGTGCAGGTAGTCGGTCTCGACCTCGGGGAATTCAGCCGCGATTTCGGTGAAGTAGCGGTTGTAGAGGCGACCGGCGTGGGTGAGCACGTTGGTCTTGTGCACGAGGGTGACCTTCTTGCGGCGGGTGGATGCCAGCTCGAAGGCGTAGCGCACCAGGCGCTCCACACCGTGTGCGGTGTTGAGGGAAACCTCGGTGGCGATTTCGTGGGGGGTACCGCCGCGGATGACGCCGCCGTTGCCGATGTAGGGGCCTTCGGTGCCTTCACGCACGACGACGAAGTCGATGTTGCCGGGGTTGGCGAGCGGGGAGACTGCGCCGGGGTACAGGCGGGAGGGGCGCAGATTGATGTAGTGGTCGAAGGCGAAGCGCAGCTTCAGGAGCATTTCGCGTTCGATGAGGCCGGAGGGAATCTTACCGCTGCGCGGGTCTGCGCCGATGGCGCCGAAGAGGATCGCGTCGTGCTGTTTGAGGGCGTCCATGGTGGAGTCGGGCAGGGTTTCACCGGTTTCCAGCCAGTGCTCGGCGCCGAGCTTGTAGTGGGTGGGGGTTACGGTGATGTTTTCGAGCTCGCAGGCGCGGGTGAGGATGCGCTGGGCTTCGGTAATGATTTCGGGGCCGATGCCGTCGCCGGGGATGACGGCGAGGTCGATGCTACGTGCTTCAGTCATGCCTCTACCGTAATACGCGCCGCGGGTGGGCGGTAGAGCGTGCGGGCGGGTTCTCAGACTCTGGGCTGACCCCTATCTCCGCCCGGCAGCGCCTCCTGAAATTTGGGGTACCCAGCCTCTACCGGTTAAAACAATATTCCCCGGCTGATAATTCAGCCGGGGAATATCGTTATGAGTTCTCACTCAGAGTGAGAGCCCTATGTGCTAGACGCTATTACGCGCGCTCGCAGAGGGTGACCTTCACGTAACCGGGGTTACGGACACCGGACTGCTTTGCAGCGTTGTTAGCGGAGGTAATGGTACCTTCGGCTACGCTGGGAGCCACGAAGGAGCCACCTGCGCCACCTGCGCCTGCCTGAAGCAGTGCACTAACGTTCTGGCGGTAACGAGTGGGCTCTTCGTTAGCGTTCCACTTCTGGGAGGTGATGATGGAGGAGAGGCCGCGAGCAGCACCGGAGCCACCGCCACCGTAACCTGCGCCACCACCTGCGGAGACAACGGTCTGGTAGCCGTTGAAGGACTTGCGGGTGTCCTTTTCGCTGTAGGGGCGCTTTTCGTTGAGGTTAAGGGGGTTGGTCTGGTGAACGATTTCCAGCTTGGAGATATCGTTGTTATCGATCTGGTAGGAGTATGCGAAGACGCCGTCTGCACCCTTACCGTCGAAGCCGGAGCCACCCCTGTCACCAGCGGTAGCGGAGCTGAAGAGCTCCTGCTTGTTCTGGCTGGTGAAGCCCAGAACACCGTAGAAGTTAGCCTCGTCGTTGTACAGCAGGGGCTGCTCGCCACCTGCGCCACCGACGCCGCCGTTACCACCCTTACCACCGGCAACCTTCATAGCGGTACGCTCGTTAGCGTACGGCTTCAGAACGGTGTAGTGAGAGATGGAGGTCTCAGCGTCGCCACCGGCTGCTGCGGATGCGCTTGCACCTGCGGGCAGAACGGACTTAACCGCGGTGTCACCCAGGCTGGTGGTGGAAGCGTTGACTGCCTTGGGGTTGTAGAAAGGCGAAGAAGAGGGCATGTTGTTGGTACCGGGCTGGGTACGGATACCCGCACCGCCACCGCCACCTGCAACAGCAATCGGGGTGCCGTCAATAATCAGAGCGGAGGAGCCGCCACCGGAACCACCGTAGAGGTAACGCTTCATATCGGAAGGCATGGGCGCGTTAGCCTCAACACGAGCCTTGGCGTCTGCGGGAACGGGCTGTTCGTTTACGTCACCACCGTTACCGTAGCCCTTACCACCGGTTGCGGGGCGGGTCTGCCAAATAGCCGCGCTGTCAACGCCGGGCTCGGACGCCAGGTAAGCTACACCACCGGCAGCTGCGACCAGCTCAACAACCTGGCCTGCCTTGACGGGGATTTCACCGGTCACGAGAGCACCGGAACCACCAGCAACCTGAGCGGAGCCGCCACCTGCGCCACCAGCAACCTCGAAGCGGAGCTTGTCGACCTTAGCGGGAATAGTAAACTTCAGGGTGTCGCGTGCACCAGAGGGCTGACCGGAGATGTTGAACTTGGGAGCAGCTGCGTACTTGCAGGGTTCAGAGGAAGCTGCGAAAGCGGGAACTGCAGCGGAAGCTGCGACAACCGGAGCAGCCCATGCTGCGCCAGCTACAACCTTGCGGCGAGAAATGTTAGTAGACATGTATGTCCTTCGAGAGTGATGTCATTTTGAGGAATAAAAGTTATCACCCGCCGTCGTGCGCGGCGAAGAATGTCACCTGATAGGAATCGAGTGAGTGAAGTCGGCTTACGCCAAACCTCAGGTGATAACGACATAATGCTGTAACCGGTCCCCTACATAGGGACTTTGCGTTTCAGAGCGCTTGGTGTTCGCTCTATGAGGCCTTAGGCCATCTGCGCAGATTTCGGGTACAGCCAAAACTATACCCATCAAGAACCTGTACCGCAATGGTTCCAAAAATGGTTTGATGAGGGGGTTTCCCTTAAACTCTCCGCATTAGTTGAAGGTTTTTCAACCAAAATAGGTTACTTAAGGGAGTTTCAAGTCTCTTAAACCCGAATTCAAACCCCATGCAACCCCAAACCCTCAAGTTCAACTTGAATAAATATCATAAGAAAAAGTGGTGGAACTCACTTAAAATAGCTGTTTTTGGCGTGTTGCACACACGTAAGCACACACTCCCACACACAAACCCACAGAATATTCCTGCATGTGAGAGCAAAAAGAGGCCCCCAACCCCGCCCCACCACCCCGATACACTGGAAACATGCCCCTCAAACACACCGAACCCCAGCAGAACCCACAGCACAGCACAGCGACAGCCGAACCCGGCTACGCCGTAACGAAAACCCGCGGCACCTCAGAAAGTAACGACCTGCCCGCCGATGCAATCACCGCCTCCAGCCGCGTGCAAAGCTACCTCAGAGACAAGCGCAGCTGGATGAACGTCCTCGTCGTCGCGCACATGCAGTTCTTCTGCTGCGTGCTCTCCGTTGCCTTCATCAACGGCTACGGCTGGATCCCGGTTATCTCCGCGATCTGCAGCACCACCGCGCTCTACTTCCGCTACCGCTTCCCCTACGGCAGCATCTACGTGGTCATCGCGGCGCTCTGCCTCACCCTCGTGTCTCCCTTCCCCGACTCACTCGCCCTCACCTGTTACCCGCCGGTCAGCCTCGCCGCCTACCACACCGGCAGGCACTGGACCCGCCGCGCCCGCTTCCGCTCCCTCATCCTCGGCTGGGTCGGCGCACTCGCCGTCACCGTGCAGGCATCACTCTCACTCCTCTACCACTGGGACGACATACCCGCCCGTATCTTCGTTGCTCTGATGCTCGGCGTTCTCTGCGGATCCATCTTCACCGTCTTCTGGTTCCTCGGCGACTCCCGCCGCATGCGCGAACTGCGCAGCGAAGAGTTCGAAGAACGCGCCCGCCGCCTCGAATACGAGCAGGAGCAGGAACGCCGCCTCGCCGCGCAGGACGAACGCACCCGCATCGCCCGCGAAATGCACGATATTGTGGCGCACTCGCTCTCCAGCATTATTTCTCAGGCGGACGGGGCACGCTACGCCGCCGCGAGCGCCCGCACCGCACGCGCACAGCAAACGCAACAGGCAGAGCAATCCGGTCAGGCTGAGCAGTCCGGTCAGGCTGAGCAGTCCGGTCAAGCACAGCAGTCCGGTCAAGCTCAGCAGCAGAGCACGCCCGATATTGCCGAGCAAACCCTCGAACTCATCGCAGACACGGCACGCGACTCCCTCACCCAGATGCGTTCCCTACTCGGGCTACTCCGCACGGACGAGGCAACCGCCTACGCGCCCGTGCCCACCCTCAGCGACGTGCCCGCCCTCGTGGAGCAGAGCCGCCGCGCCGGACTACCCGTCACCTTCACCGGAATCACCGGCGCCATGGCGCGCACCCTGCCGCAGGGTGCCGAGCTGGCGGCGTACCGCACCGTGCAGGAGGCGCTCACCAACGCGCTCAAGCACTCCCCCGGCGCGGCAACCACCGTCACTATTCACTGGGGTGAGGACGGCCTGCACTTGCGGATTCAGAACGACCCGGTTTCCTCTGTTTCCCCTGCCTCGCCCTCTGCCGTAAATCAGCGCGCCAGCAGCCCTGTACCCAGCAGCCCTGTACCCGGTAGCGGTAACGGTCTGCGCGGCATGAGCGAGCGCATCGCCCTCTACCACGGCACCCTCACCTACGGCCTGCAACCCGACGGCGGCTGGCTCGTTGAGGCGGCGTTGCCCTACCGCGACCTCTAATACCTCTATACCCTGTTCGCTCCTCTTATACCCACCACTGTGACTAGGATTGAAACTATGTACTCTTCTGAAACACAGAACACCCAGCCGATCCGCGTGATGCTCGTTGACGACCAGCGCCTGGTGCGCGGCGGCTTGAGCATGCTCGTCAACTCCCAGCCGGACCTGCAGGTCGTCATGGAAGCTGATGACGGTCTGGCGGCTATTGACGTTTTTGACCGCATGGTGTCTGAGGGGCAGGCTCCGCAGGTCATCCTCATGGATGTGCGCATGCCGCACTGCGACGGTCTGGAGGCGGCACGCCGTATTCTGGAGCGTGACGGCGAGCGTGAAGTTTCCGAGGATGAGCGGGTGCGCATTATCATGCTCACGACTTTCGATATTGATGAGTACGTGTATTCGGCGGTGCGTGCGGGTGCGAGCGGTTTCTTGTTGAAGGACACTCCGCCGGAGCAGCTGCTGGAGGCGATTCGTACGGTGCACCGTGGGGATGCGGTGATTGCGCCGTCTGCGACTCGCCGCCTACTGGAGCATATGATTCCGGTGCTGGACTCCCCCGCTCCTACCGCTCCTACTCCTCCTGCCGTTCCTGGTGCTGACTCTGCACAGGCTACTACCCCGGCTGCTGGTTCTGAGCTTCCTAAGGCGACGTTTATTCCGGCTGATTCTGCAAGCTTTGAGCCTGTGCAGGATTATCCTCATCGTGAGTTGATTGAGCAGTTGTCGCCGCGTGAGTTTGAGGTGCTGGGTTTGATTGCGCGTGGCTTGTCGAATGCGGAGATTACGCGGGAGTTGGTGCTGTCGGAGGCGACGGTGAAGACGCATGTGTCGCATGTGTTGGCGAAGTTGGGTGCGCGTGATCGTGTGCAGGCGGTCATTATGGCGTATGAGGCGGGTATCGCCCACTAGCGTTCCCTATATATAAGGGCACAACAGAATAAAGAGCACGACAAACTAGAGGACACAGTGAAGCCCCGGCGGGCGCCTCCATATTGAGGCACTCTCCGGGGCTTCACATTCTCACGCCGAGTAATCCGGAACTACACCGAATACTGTGACTATGCCGGGTTAGCCGCGCATACCCTCAACCGGGGACATGCGAGCCGAACGAGCCGCCGGCAGAGCCGAAGCGAGCATCGCGGCGAGCACACCCACAATCAGGATGATCACGTACCAGACGTACGGCAGGTCAAGCACCAGCGGGGCCGAAGCACTCATGGAAGACATAATAATCTGTGCCGAGAGGCTACCAATCACCGCACCGGAAACCATACCGAGCACCACTGCGGCGAGCGTAATCAGAATCGCCTCAATGGAGATCATGCGGCGCAGCTGCTTGCGGGACAGGCCCAGCGAGCGGAGCATCGCGTTCTCACGGCGGCGTTCGTTGACCGACAGAGTCATCGTGTTCGCCACACCAATAATCGAGATGACCACTGCGAGCATGAGCATCACCAGAGTGAAGGTCAGCATGACGGTCAGCAGCTGGTCGTAGGTCTGGCGTTCCTGCAGGCCACCGGTGAAGGAGCTATCCGGGCTGGCTCGGTTCAGGTCAGCCTGCAGGGTCACGTTCTCGCTACTGGTCAGCGGGGATGCCGCACGCACCAGAACGAAGGTGTCATTACCGCGTGCCTGGCTGGTGACAGTCAGATGTGCTGCCTTCGTCTGAGCTTCCTTGTCGCCGCTCGCAATTGCTTCTTCCATGCGCTTCTGAGCTTCCTCAGCGGCGGGGTTGGCAACTGCCTGCGGGTTCTTGGAGTCCTGCAACTTAGCGGCGGTGGCAGGGTTGACAATCAGCAGGGTCTGCTTGGTTTCAGACTTGACGGGCTTAAGTTCCAGTTCACCGAGCGGGCCGTGCGCCTTCAGGCGGCTGGACTCGTTCAATCCAGCGGACTTCCAGAGTCCCTGAGGTACGAGCACGGTGTCGTCGGCAAGGTTCGAGTTTTCGCCCGGCAGGATTGCCTTCAAATCGGAGGAGCTCAACGCCACCAGGTCAGCGTTCTGGTTGGCGCTCTGTCCCTCGTACTCGACGGTGTAGTCAACCACACCGGCTGCGTAACCGACGGCGGATGCCTGAACGTTCTTAATGCCCTTGACCTTGGAGGCGATACCTTCCGCCTTGGTCACGGTGGAGGCCGCCTCAGACTGGTCATAGGAGCTGTACTTCGCCTGCGCAGAAATCGGGTACTGCTGATCCAGTGCCTTGGTCAGCGAGGCGCTCAGCACCGAGTAACCGGTCAGCACAGTCGACACGACCAGGGTACCCACCAGCACGGCGCGGCCGGTGGAGACGGTGCGTTTGGGCGAACGCAGTGCGTTGGCGAGCGCGAGCTTGCCGGTCTGGGTGCGGGTGACCGCGCCGAGGGCGCGTACCAGCGGCGGCAGTACCAGCGGGGTGATGAGGAAAACTGCAATACCGAGCAGCAGTGCGGCCCCCATCATGAAGAGGATGGCCTTATTGCCGGCACCCTCACCGGAACCCTGGTTCTGAGCCAGCATAACCAGGCCGATACCTGCGGCGCCGAAGACCAGGCCCAGGATCGGGCCGACCTTGCCGGGCTTGCGCACCTCAAGGTTGGTGTGCTCGCTCATTGCGCTAATGGGCGAGATGCGCAGGGCGCTTCGTGCCGGAGAGAGCGAGGCAAGCACCGTGACGAGGGTGCAGATCAGGGTACTGATGATTACCGGGGTAATCGAGTACGAAATCATGATGCTGGTGAGGTTCGCACCAACCAGCGCACCGACCGGGAAGGTCAGCAGTGCACCGATGAGGGAGAACACCACGCCCACGGTAATGGATTCGACGAGCAGCATCCGCACGAGGGAGCCGCCGCGGGCACCGAGGGTGCGTAGCAGGGCGAGCTCACGGATGCGCTGACCAACCAGCACCGCGAAGGTGTTCGAAATGACGAACGAGGAAACCAGCAGAGCCAGGGCCGCGAAGGCGCCCAGGACCACGCTAATAGAGGTGAAGACCGAGGAGATGCTCTTCTGGTAGTCTTCCAGCAGCTTCTGACCGGTCATGACGCGCGGGTCGTCTTTCTGGTTGCCAGTGCTGAGAGAGTCCTGCAGGGTCTTGAGCTTGGCGTCGGTTACGCCGTCCTTGAACTTGAGGTAGATGAGGTTCGCGCCA
>ERZ773246.200-NODE-200-length-27960-cov-12.1583_pt1 | contig 27960 bp, 16 predicted proteins | sample MGYA00580519_ERZ773246 | MGnify/ENA primary metagenome ERZ773246 (study PRJEB29015, sample SAMEA2738153) | human oral metagenome | biome: human oral; feature: human-associated habitat; material: saliva | place: China | collected 2246 ...
CAACGGCCACGCAACCCAGTACAAGGCGAAGCCCACCAGCCAGCCGACCGCCCAGCCCACGGCCCAGCCCACCGCTGAGCCCACCCAGGCTCCGACCAGCGAACCTACTGCTGAACCGACTCAGGCTCCAACCAGCCAGCCGACCGCTGAGCCGACCGCTGAGCCCACTGGCGAACCTACGGCTTCTCCGGCTCCCACTGCCCAGCCCACCAACCCGGCAGTTGAACCCACCGCTCAGCCCACCTCGGCCCCTGCCCCCACCAGCGCGGTACCTACCGCGCCTGGTAGCGGCAAGCCCAGTGCGCTGCCTAGCGCTAAGCCCACGGTGCCCGGCCAGCCTCAGCTGCAGCCCACCGCCCCGGTTGCCAATGCCACCACTCCAGTGGTTGGTAACCGCACCACCACCTCGCCGCGCGGCGGCCTAGCCCACACGGGCGCGGCCACTGGCGCCTTTGCGTTGGCAGCTATCGCGATGAGCGCTGGGGGCCTATCCCTGCGTCGTCGCCGTCAAAGCTGATAGCGCCCCCCATATACAGGGCTAAATACAGCTATCAGCCAAGGTCAGTTCGGTTCATCCTCAACTAACCACAAACTGACCTAAGGGGTGGCAGCGGATATTAACCGCAATGTCCGCTGCCACCCCTTAAACAAACCCTCCCCCTTTAAACAAACCCTCCCCCGGCTGCGGCCGGATCTTCGCATAGGAGCGATAATGCCCAGAAAACTGGCCAAACGTGCGGCTACGTTAGCCGCCGTCGTTGGCATGGCCCTGGCAGGAGGCGCACTACCAATCTCGGTAGCCCAAGCCGCGAGCGCGGCTCCGCCCGCCAAATACGCCACCGCCGACATCACCTTCCCCGGCAACGACGGCAAACCCCACAAAGTCACTTTCGACAAAAACTCCTTCATGGTTGATGGACAGCGTCTAAACGTGTGGTCTGGCGAGATCCACTACTGGCGCGCCCCGGATGTGAACTCTTGGCGCGATCTATTCCAAAAGATGCGCGCTAACGGTTACAACGCCGTATCCCTGTACTTCTTCTGGGGTCTACACCAATCTAAAGAAGGCGGCCCCTTCGACTTCTCCAAGGGCACCATTAAAGACCTCGACCTGCTGCTAACCATGGCTAAGGAAGAGGGACTGTATGTCATTGCCCGCCCCGGCCCCTACGTTAACGCCGAAATTTCTATGGGTGGCCTGCCGGCCTGGATGACTAACTATTCAGGCGGCCTGCGCACCACCGACCCCAAGGTGCTGGCAGCCTCCAAAGCCTGGCTGCACGCCTTTGACCAGATTGCCTCCAAGCACCTGGTCACTAAGGGCGGCGGCTCAGTGCTGCTCTACCAGGTGGAAAACGAGCTACTTAGCGACAACGCCGCGCGCGGCGCTTTCCTTAAGAGCCTGGTAGCCCAGGTTAAAGCCGACGGTATTGATGTGCCCCTATTCCACAATGACTATGGGCTCGGTGGACGCTTTAAAAACACCAGCCTTTACGGCACGGACTTTTACGCCTACGACAAGTACCCGGTAGGTTTTAACTGCTCAGCTGGACGCAACCGGATTGATGACTCTGAGGCCACTTTCCGCAGCTACGCCCCCAACTCGCCGCATTTCATCACCGAATCTCAAGGTGGCGCCTTCACTCCTTGGGGGGCCAGCTACAACGCCTCAGACTGTTACACCTACACCGATGAGGGTTTCACCCGCCAATGGAGTGTACACAACATCGGTAACGGGGTAACCGCCTTCAACTACTACATGGCTTATGGCGGCACCAACTGGGGTTGGACTGGGGCGCCCGCTTCCGGCTTCACCTCCTACGACTACGGCGCCGGCATCACTGAGGACCGCACCTTGACCCCCAAGGCCAGCGTGCAAAAAGAAACCGGCTACTACACCAAAGCAGTACCCGAGTTAAGCGACATGAACCCGGTGCAGGCCCCCAACGCCGTCGTCGAATCTGGCTCCAACGTGAAGATTTACGCCCGCCAAGCCGAAGCCGGGCAGGGCTCAGTGACCGGCAACGGCGTACGCACCTACGCCATGCGCCTAGCCAACTCCAACGACACCACTGAAACCACCTTCACCACGGCGCTAAGCCTAGGCAAACCGCGCGGCGCCACCACCACGGGCTTTAGCCACGACGACCGCAACAGCGCCATCACCTACACCGGCTCCTGGAGCCAGGTGGCTGACTCGTCGGCAGCCTCAGGCACGCTCACTCGCACCAAGACTGTGGGCGACAGTGCCTCCTTCACCTTCACCGGCACCGGGGTGCGGCTAATTACCGCCACCGGCACCGATCACGGCTACTTCAAGGTTTCTATCGACGGCGGCGAGGCCCAGCTGGTCACCAGCGCCCACGTAGACACTGAGCAGAACAAGCCCACCCAGCTGGAGGCTTACCGCGTTGAAAACCTCAGCCCCGGCCAGCACACCATTAAGGTGGAAAATGTTGGTTTCGACGGCGCAAATGTGGTTGATATTGACGCTTTCGACGTTCTAGGGTCGACGGCGGTCCAAGCCCCCATCTACAACGACTCTGACACTTCTTTCTTCACCTTCACCGGCTCTTGGCAGTACGCCACCGGTAAGAACTGGACTCAGGGTGACCACTCCGGTGACGAAACCTTCTCCAAGACTGCCGGCGACTCCTACACCTTCACCTTCACCGGCGTAGGTTTTGACATCATCGCGCCCTTCTCCTCCAACCACGGCTCGGCCACGGTAACCGTTGACGGCCAGGAAGTGGGCCAGACCAAGGAGGATGTCACCTCTGAGGCCACTCCGCAACAAACCGTCTTTAGCTGGCGCGCTGAAAAGGGTGCCGAGGCCGGCGCGCAGGCTGGCACGCAGGGAGGCGCCCAGGCCGGCACGCAGGGCGGCGCGACCGCCTCAGGCACCGATAAGGCTGGCGCAACCGCCAGCCAGGCAGCCGAGCCCGCCACGCACACCGTGAAGGCTGGCGCGACCGCCAACCAGACAGTCGAGCCCACCACGCACACCGTGACGGTGACTGTGGACGGGAAAGCTTTCAGCGGCTCGCAAGACACCTTCGTATCACTAGACGCTGTCAAGGTTTACCCCAACGCCCAGGCCCTGCCCGGCGAAAACAATGACGAGGCAGACGGAACCATCTCTTGGAAGCGCATCCCGCAAAAGGAAGGCACCACCCTAGCCCTGCACGGGCGCGACGCCATCATGCTGACCGCCGATAAGCAGGTGGGCGGGCACGAGCTGTACTACACCACCAGCCAAATGTTTGGCGCTACGCTTGCCAGCGCCGGCGGATCCTTACAGTATCTAACCGGTACGCGCGGCGACAGCGGCGAAACCGTATTGCACTACACCACCCAACCCCAGGTCAGCGCCCCTGAGGGAGTTGAGCAAACCTGGGATGCAGCCACCGGCCAACTGCGCCTGAACTACACCTACACGGCCTCGCCCCAGCAAATCACCATTAAGGACGGCGACAAGGTACTCTCCCTGCGCATCATTGACCGCACCACAGCCCAAACCACTTGGCTACTTGACGGCACCCGCAACGGCAAGCTCAGCAGCGTAGCCGTTGAGGGGGTGGAACTAGCTCGCACCGCCAAGTTCACCGGCAAGGACACCTTGCAGCTAACCGGCTCAGTCTCCGCTGAGTCTAATGTGCGCGTGATTGCCCCCGCCGGCATTAACCACGTGGGCTTCAACGGCGGCTCGCTCAACCCGGCTAGCGCCACTGGCGGTGCTGGCAATGCTGGTGCCGCTGCAAGTGCCGCCAAAGCTGCCACCGGCACCAGCAACGCTACTGGCGCTGGCAATGCTGGTGCCGCTGCAAGTGCCGCCAAAGCTGCCACCGGCACCAGCAACGCTACTGGCGCTGGCAATGCTGGTGCCGGCGCGAGTGCCGCCAAAGCCGCTACCGGCACGAACAGCGCTACCGGCACGGGCGACGTCGGCGTCACCAACAACGCTAGCGGCGCGGGCGACGTCGGCGTCTTTACTGGCAAAGTACCCGGACCTGCAGCCGTAGCCAGCCAGCAGCTGAGCTTCGTCAAATCCACCGACTACGCCGAAGCCAAAGCCACTTACGACGACTCCAAGTGGAAGGTTGCCGCCGACACCCAGGCCGCCAACCCCCGCTTCCAAGGCCCGGGCGAATACTCCCACACCGTGTTGGACTCCAACCACTACGGCTTCTACGAAGGCTCAGTGTGGTACCGGGGCACCTTCACCGCCACCAAGGCCGACCCCTACCTGTACCTACAGGGCAACGGCGGCTCGGGCGTACCCTCGCAGGGCAAAAACCCCGCTTTCATGCAGGTGTGGGTTAACGGCGTCTACGCCGGGGCCTACGACGCCGCCGGCAACTGGGCCAAGGTGAACGTCCCCGCCGGCACCGTCAAGAGCGGCGACAAGGTCACCGTAGCTGTGCTGGTCAACAACCTCGGGCAAAACCTGGACTGGTCCGACGACGGCCTGTCCAAGCAAAACCGTGGCCTGTTTGACGTGGCCATCGAAGGCTCCACCGCCACCTGGAAGATCCACGGCGCCGACGCCGACTTTGCCGCCAAGGCAACCACCAACCCCTCGGGCACGCTGTACAACAACGGCGGCCTGGGCGGCGAAAAGGCCGGCTTCCACATGCCCGGCTTCGACGACTCCAAGTGGGCCAAGGCCGACAACCTGCACTCGCCGGCCGGTGTCACCTGGTACCGCGCCCGCGTCAAGCTGAACCTGCCTGCCAACCAGGACACCGCTTTCCGCCTGGACATCAACTCCTCGCGTTTTAGCTCCCTGGGCGACCGCGCGCAGGCCACGCTTTTCGTCAACGGTTGGAACACCGGCGTCTACATTGGCGACCGGGGCCCGCAAACCTCGTTCACTATCCCCGCTGGGTTCCTCAACCCCAACGGTGAGAACGTCATTTCGATTGCGGTGGCAGCAAAGGAAGACGGCATGGGTCCCGATTCGGTGACTCTGCGCGCCGTCCACTCCACCACCAAGCCCATGCTTGGCTCCACGCCTGCACCGACTGGCGGCCCGACGGCGGTGCCGACTGTGGCGCCGACTGCTAGCCCGACGGCCCAGCCCACTGGCGCGCCCACTGCGGCTCCCACTGCGGCGCCTACCGGCCAACCCACCGTGGCGCCCACTGTGGCTCCCACTGTGAAGCCGACTGCTAGCCCCACGGCATCGCCGGCCCCCACTGGTCAGCCCACTGTGGCTCCGACGGTAAAGCCAACTGGCACGGCGTCGCCCACGGCTCAGCCGACTGCCAGCCCAACTGGTGCGCCTACGGCCAACCCAACGGCCGCACCCACTGGCCAGCCCACCACAGGCCCGACTGCTAGCCCCACGGCTTCAACCCAGCCCACCGCAGGCCCAACGGCGTCGTCGGCCCCTGGGCAACCCACTGCAGGGCCAGGCCAACCCACTGCCAGCCCAACGGCGTCAACCCACCCCACTGCGGCCCCTGGGCAGCCTGGCAAGCCAAGCACAGCACCGGCGCCTGACGGCACCAGGGAGCCTATGGCTGGCGAGCAGTTGCCGCGTACGGGCGTGAACCTGGCGCTTGGGCTTGGGGCAGTCGTGGCAATTGCGGGCGGCCTAGTGTTGCTGCGCAGGCGACGTGACCTGTAAATGTGCAGGTGACACCCTGTGACTATGCAGGTGATGACCTGGGTGAATACACAGTTGGTGCGCCCTGTGAATACGCAGGTAACGAGCCTATGAATACGCAAGCGGCGACCCCTGTGAAGCCAGGCCCTGGACAGTGTCTGTGCTTGCAGGGCTGCATCCATGGCCAGCAAGTCTGCGCGCACAGTAGCCCTGCCTGAGAGGCAGTAAACCTGCGCCCACAGATACAGGCAAAATCGTCCCTTCCCTATAAAACCCCAGCGGAAAATCATAGGGAAGGGACGATTTTATGTGCGTTTGAGAGCGGGCTTCCACATACTGAACCCGCTTGTCCACACAGCGGCCCTTTCGGGCGAGCGTAGATCAAATTGGGGCTAGTACAGACCCAATTCTGGCGAAGGTTAAGCCAGTTCTACCGATCCACTTCTACAGACTCACTTCTACCAATCCACTTTTTGGAGCACCGGCCTTTTCGGGCGCCAACCGCCCAGCAAAGCAGTCCAGCCACTCAACCACCCAACTACTCAGCAAACCGGCGCCCCTCTCTAGTACCTCCCGCTAGGGAAAACCAACCCCGCCACTACATCTACCTCACCAGGGGCAAGCAGACTACTCACTACACCGCCTAACCATGACAGCCAGAATGCTTGGGATGCGTAGACCAGTTAGAACACCTAAATATTTTTGGGCCACACCAGCTTCAGACAGCCCCCACGCTTCAGACAACCCCAGATAAGAACTAGCTGCAACAACTACCAAGAGATGCAGTGCGACGTCGGGAGATATTTCATGCCTACTCCGCACCTTCTCACAGATACGGAAAAATCGTCCGTTCCCTATAAAACCCCATCGAAAAATCATAGGGAACGGACGATTTTGGGTGTATTTGTGAAATTAGGTGTACGTACATTGATACTCATATCTCACATACTGACCATTTTGCCCACCCTCGAACACCACTAAGTCACCCCACCTCAGGTGGGCCAACAGCTCAAGCCCCGCGCGACGGCCAGGCACGCCAGACATGTCAGTAACTCAGACATGATCCCCAGGTGTGGAACCCTCAGAACCTCAGGTATGGAAACCTCAGGCCTAGTCCCAGACTTTGTGCACTGCGTCAGGCAACACCTCAGGCCTTGTTAGCCACTCAGGTCTGGAAGCCTCAAGCCTGGCCTCCACCTCAGACCTTGCGCGGCCACTCCAGACCCCACACAACCCCTCAAGCCTTGTGCGCAGAAATGGCAAACTGCAGCGGCAGTCGCTCGGGCTGCTCGCGCAAACGCCACATTCCGTCCGCGTGTTGCTCCATAAGCCCAGGCCAGGGGCACCAAGCGGAATAGGTGAACTCTTCGACGCCGTCGACCACTAATCCTGCATCAATCAGCGCCGTGATGATTTGCCCCAGGGAATGATTCCACTGGTGATTTGTGGTGTGGGCGATGCGAGGCGCGCCAGGCGTATCCACATAGCTTGAGTCGTCGTCCCAGGTCATGGGGGTATCAAGCTGGAAGTAGGGCTGCTCAATCTTCAGCCCATCAGACACGTCCTCGCCAATCGTCATGAACATGGGGTGATCATCGCGAATGAAGAAAGTACCCCCGGGTTTAAGCAGGGACGCAATGACGCAAGCCCATTGCACGACGTCGGGCAGCCAGCAAAGAACCCCAATGGACGTATAGACCAGGTCGAAGTCACCACTTACCGCCTGCCGCGCGTCATAGACATTGGCGTGCACGTACTCGACCTCCACCCCGGCCTTATCTGCGATGGCACGCGCGTGGGCCAGAGAAGTCTCGGACAGGTCTAGGCCCACAACTCGCGCGGCTCCGCGACGGGCAAATCCAATCGTGTCTGTCCCAACGTGGCACTGCAGATGCATGACTTGCTTGCCGGCAAGGTCGCCAAAGCGCCCAATATCGAGGGCAAGCTCCGCACTGATGGCGTCGGGGTCCGCGAGCAGGCGGCGCAGGCCGCAGTAGTCGCCGGCCATGTGCAGGTTCGCGCGGTCATCCCAGTTTTTCTCGTTGTCTGAAAACCAAGCGGCTTGATTAGTCAATTTACTCATTTGAGGTTCCCTAATGGTATTTTCGTTTTTCGGCCAGCGCGTTTTCTTTACGGCCAGGCGCGGCTACGCGCGGCCATGCTTTCTTTGCTGCCAGGCTGGCTTGGCTGGCCCGACTGTTGAGGAATTTTACTTCTAGGTTCGACGACGGCGCCCTCGCCTTTACTGGCATCATCTTTACTGCTGGTGCCCTCGCCTCCACTAGTGCCGACGACGGCGCTCTGCCTCTACTGACGGCGCCTGTACGCGGTCGGGGTCGCAAATACTGACATTTCGTCCCCTCCCTATAAAACCCCATGAAAAAATCATAGGGAGGGGACGATTTTGGGTGTGTTTGTATAGCCAGGGTGTGCTGCGGAGACAAAATGTTTCACGTGAAATAATGCCTACATGGCTGCACGCGACTCTTACCGAGGCCCCCAAAACCACTCCCACCGCTCCGACAGTTCCGGTTATTCAGGCCGCCAGAGCAACTCTTCCTACAGCTCAGACCGCCAGGGCCGCCAGCCCTCCGGTTCATCCCGCAATTCAGGCCCGGCCCGCAGTTCCGGCAACTATTCTGGTTCATCCCGCAGCTCAGGCCAGCGCCGCTTCAATGATGAGCCGCGCGAATCAACCCTCAATGAACTCACCAGCCACCTGCACGCAATTGACGGCCGCTCCTACGCCGCATACAAGGCTATCGTTGGCCGCTACCGCTCACCGCTGGGCTGGGTACTCTACATTGACCGTATCCAGCCTGATCCTTACGCTCCACCCACGGCCATCCGCGTGGTACTGCCCCTGGCTCTGACAGGCGCGGCCGCACGCCTCACCACCTCGCCCACCCGCGCCGTCGCCCTGCGCGACTACCTGGCCCGCAGCCTGCGCGAACTGCTTAAAGGCCAGGCCATCTCAATTGCCCCGGCCGGGCAGGAAATCCTGGAGCGCTCCAGCGTCAACCTGCATGAGATCTGGCAAGATGACTTCTCTACCCCGGCCTTTACCGCCCCCGGCCCCTACCTGGAGCTGCGTCTGCGCTGGTCACTGCCCGCATTCGGGCGCGAAATCGCTGGCCGCCAGGCTGCCCGCAACCTCAACTTGGATCTAGCCCGCGCCGTCGCCGGCCTGGACCTGCGCGAAAGCGAGTTGGGCGCAGAGGCATGGAAGCACTGCCAGGTAGCTGAGGATCATGCGGCCCTGCAAGAGATTTTGGTAGAGCGCGGCTGGGTGGCTTTTTTGGCCGACGGCGCCAACTTGGCTCGCCGCTCAGGGGTTTCGCAGCTGCCACTTGAGGACGGTGTCCCGCTGACCGCGCCGGAAACTTTGGCTCAAACCGTGCACCTGCCTCACGCCGGCCCGGTGCGCGGCACCGCTATCCCAGCGGGTGTAACCGTTATTGCCGGCGGCGGCTATCACGGCAAATCGACTCTGCTAAACGCCATTGCCCGAGGCATTTACCCGCATATCCCTGGTGATGGGCGTGAACTGGTGGCCACCGTGCCCGAGGCAATGGCCGTGCGCGCCGCCGACGGGCGTGCGGTTACCGGCGTCGACCTGCGACCTTTCATTTCCCACCTGCCTGGGCGTGATGCAGACCCAGCCCAGTTCACCACCGCTAATGCGTCGGGCTCTACTTCGCAGGCGGCGTCGATCATGGAGTCCCTGGAGCTGTGGGCCCAGCCAGCCCAGGCCGCCCTGCTGTTGGATGAGGACACTTGCGCCACTAACCTGCTGATTCGCGATCAACGTATGCGCGCCCTGGTCAGCTCGGAGCGTGAACCTATCACCCCGCTGGTGGATCGCATCCGCGCCCTGCACCGCGAGCGCGGCATTTCCACCCTGATCGTGATGGGCGGCAGTGGCGACTATTTGGATGTGGCCGACCAGGTGCTGATCATGGACAGTTACCGTCTGGTTGATGCCACCGCGCAGGCCCGCCAGGTGTGTGATAGCCAGCCTCGGGTGGACACTAGCCTGCCTGATTTCCCGCTGCCCGCCCAGCGTCTGCCCCAGCGGCCTGAAGCTAAGCGTCGCGGCCCCAGCCGTACGCGTGCTTTGGGTACGCAGCGCCTGGTGTTGGACCGTCATGAGGTGGATGTGGCTGATGTTTCGGGCCTGGTGGATGAGGGGCAGGCGTTGGCGGTCGCGTGGGCTCTGCGCGCGTTGTTGGAGCGCCATTTTGATGGGCGCACTTCGCTGCCGCAGGCACTTGCGCAGGTGGCTAAGCGGCTCGACGACGTCGGACTGGATGCCCTGGGTGAGGCTCACCCCGCGTTTTTGGTGCGTCCGCGCCTGGTGGATGTGGGGGCGGCGGTTAACCGCCTGCGTTCCCTGCAGGTAAACCCCGGCTGAACCCCGGCTAAACCCCGGCGCCTAGCGGGCGCCTAGCGGGCGCCTAGCGGGCGCCCGGCCGCGCAGTAAGCATGGCCCGCCAAAACCATGGCCACGGCCCGCCGCCCGCAGCCCGCACCCCACCCAGCGCCGCCGATCAGGTGCTTCCCCTACGCGCGTAGGGGGCGACTCCTCCTTAGGTATTAGTTAGCCCAGGGCTGAAGTTCGCTCGCATGGGCGATTAGTTTGCGCTCGCAGGCGCCTAGTTTTAATTGCATGAACACCAAAGAGTTAAGCGTCACCGATGCGGTTAAAACTTTTTCTTCCGAGATGGGCACCCCGGTGCGGGCACTTAACTCGGTGAACCTAACTATCCCCACCGGCAGCCACGTGGCCATCATGGGGCCTTCGGGCTCAGGTAAGTCCACGCTGCTGCACTGCATGTCGGGCATTTTGCCGCTGGATGCGGGCACGGTCATGTTCGCCGGCACCAACCTGGCGGCTTTGCGCGAAAAGCAACGCTCGAAGATACGGCGTGAACATATGGGTTTTGTGTTCCAGGACGGCGCGCTGCTGCCGGAGCTGACCAATGAGGAGAATGTAGCCATGCCGCTGCTGCTGGCGGGCATGAGTTTGCCCTCGGCCCTGCCGCACGCCCGCGAGTGGCTGGTGCGTTTGGGGCTGGCTGATGCGGCTCGACGTCGCCCCGGACAGATTTCGGGTGGCCAAGCCCAGCGAGTGGCGATTGCCCGCGCCATGGTTGCCAGCCCCGCCGTCGTCTTTGCGGATGAGCCCACCGGGGCCTTGGACCAAAACACGGGCGCGCAGGTGATGCAGCTGCTGACTCAGGCGTGCACTTCTACCGGCGCCACCTTGGTGCTGGTTACTCACGACGACGCCATTGCGGCTTGGTGCCCACGGCTAGTGACCATGCGTGACGGCAACATCGTCGCTGACCAGATGCGGGTGGCAAAATGAGCGCCACAGTTTCAACCAACACTTCTTCAACCAACACTTCAGGCACCCCCGCTTCTGTGGCCAGCACCCGCCGCGTCACTTTGGCGCCTGCGAATGTGCTTTCCTCCCCAACCACGGTGGTGGCCCGCACTTTGTGGCGTGGGCGCGACAAGACCACGGCGGCCCTGTCGATTATCAGTCAGGGCGCGGCCACATACTTTTTGCTGACTGTGACCGGTGGGCTTCATGCTTTTGCTAAGCGCTATGAGCTTTCCCAGTCTTGGTCCAAGCTTCACCCGAACCAAGCGCCAACTTTAGAGACCATGTATTACAGCTACGCTTCCACCTACCTGATTTTGGCGGTGATAGCCACGGTGATGATGGTGATTCCGCTGTTGTCGCTAGCTGGGGCAGCGGCACGGCTGGGTTTGAGTCGGCGTGAGCGTGATTTGGCGCGGCTGCGTCTGCTGGGCGCTACCGGCGGGCAGGTGCGTGGCGGCACGCTACTGGTGCAGTGTGCTTATGCGATGCTCGGCGCCCTGATGGGGGCGGTGGGATATGTGGCCACGCTGCCGGCTTGGGCTTCGCTGCGGTTCGCAGGCCACAGCCTGGGGATTGGTAACATGTGGCTGGGTTTGCCGCTGCTGCTTTTGGCTTTAGCTGTGGTGGTGACACTGGCTGGGGTTAGCGCGGCGACGGCGTTGCAGCGGGTGGCGGTGACGCCGCTGGGTGTTTCGCGTCAGGCGCTGCCGGCTAAGGTGCACTGGATTCGGGCTGTGGCCCTGGTGGCCGTGCTGATGGTGTGGATGGTTTTGGGTACTTCACTGATGAGCGGCGGCACGGCGGTGGCGCTTACTGTCACGATGATTTTCTTCGCGATTGGCGGTTTTATGATCAACCTGGTGGGGCCGCTACTGATGTGGGTGCTGGGCGCGATTATGCACAAGTTTGCGCGCCGACCTGCCATGCTGCTGGCTTCGCGACGCATCATGAATGACCCCAAGAGCTTGTGGCGCTGCCTGGGTGGCGTGGCTTTGGTGAGTTTTGTGGTGGCCGTGGTGCAGTTAGGGGCGTCTGCTTCGGCCGGCTCTGACGATGCAATGGCTCGGGTTTTTGCCCACGACATGCTGCAGGGCCTGTTCATTACCCTGGGGATTGTGTATGCGCTAGCGGCGGTTTCTACCGCGATTGGCCAGGGGGTACGGGTATTGGATCAGGCTGGTGAGCTGCGTTCGCTTATGCGTGCGGGGGCTCCGTTGCAGCTGTTGACGACGGCGCGCCGCCTGGAAACTATCATTCCGGCTGTGTTTGCGGCTTCTGGGGCTGCAGTGGTTGGCCTGGCTTTCACCGCGCCGGTGTTGGGTAGTGGCATGTTCCAGAGCCAGGGAGCTTTGCTGATGCTTGGCAGCCTGGTGGGAGGCACTTTGCTGGTGATTTTGGCTAGTGAAACTTGTGGCCCGATCACCAAGCAGGTGTTGCGCGAGCAGACCCGCCAAGAGTAAAGCCCACCCAGCTGCCAGCGTTAAATCCAACCGGCGTCAGTTTTTAACGACGTCGCAGCCAAACACCTGGCCGCCTAGTAACAGCTAGGCGGCCAGGCGCTAACACAGTTTTGAAACAACCAAAACCTCAATAACGAAGCAAGCTAACAAACAGCATGACATTACGCAATCTAAATGCTTGTGAGTAGCACACTGCAGGACTAGAGTTACCAAAGCAGCACTAGCTTGCCAAGGCGCTTGCAGCAGCTTACGTGAAAACTCACATCACGAAAAAGCTCACCTTGTTCCACCTCTACCCCACACTCTCGATCACGAAGAGCCCACAAACTTGCAGAAAATATATTATTACTGTGCAAGTTTGGTCATTTATTTAAGTAACCGTCCTAGTAAAATCCGCGACGAAGACCTACTGATCGACCATTTAAGCTTCGAGCATAAACCTTTTACGGAACAATCCAAACAACGATTGTTCTAGCCCGCCTGATGGTAGGATCTGAGTAAGTCCCAGGACTAGACAAAACTACACAGCGACGTAGGGATTCATCGCACGGTTTTGTCGCAGAAAACCAAAGGGGGTGTAACCATGGCAAAAAAGATGAAGCCTCACCGCTACCGGAGCCGCAAAGCTCGGATGAAGGTCAATGTTAAGCTCCTTATTGAGTTCGTCCGAGCTTTAAGGCTCCTACTTGAGGTCGTGCAAGCTTTCTTGGACTTCTTCAGCTAACACAACTCTTTCACCAACAACTAGTCGGTCGGCTCACCCCAATCATAGTTAATGTCTCCAAAAAAAGCTAACAACACTTTTCCTAAGGACACAAACTTGACAGTGTCACGGCACATTCTTGCTGCTTGTGACGCGACGATACTTGGGGTGAGACCTTCCACATCGAGCGATGTTACCACACAAATTGCTTGGAAGCCAGGATCGCTGTTGCAGTTACTTAAGCTAGGTTACTGCAACAGCGATCCTTTACGTTTGATATTTGATGAAAAGAAATTTACAGATTACTGCTTTACATGAGATGCCTTGATATGGCTGATTATCCGTACTGAAGTAACGCAATTAAGGGTGTTGTCGCGAATAAATCGATAGTTTGTCATTGACTAAGCTAGAGCACTATTGTTTACAGCCAACAAAGTAAACCTTTTATGCAGCCGCTAGCGGTCATAGAATTTCTGCGCGTGAGCACTCACTGCCAGCAAGCTAACGCACTCCCCTGTCAGCCGGGCCAGGTTAAGATGGCCCATTCCCACAGCCACGACCACTCCCACGCCGCTTCTTCACGCAAGCGCCTGATTGGCGCGCTGGCGGTCACCGCCCTAGTGTTTGTTGGCGAGCTGATTGCCGCCTATATTTCTGGCTCCCTGTCGCTGGCCGCCGACGCCGGACACATGGCGGTGGACAGCTCTGGCTTGGTCATTGCCCTGCTGGCGGCCCACCTGAGCCTGCGTCCACGCGACAACGCCTACACCTGGGGTTGGGCCCGTTCAGAGGTGATTGCCGCCGCCCTGCAGGCGGGCATGTTGCTGGCTATCTGCCTGATCGTGGCTTATGAGGCCGTTGAGCGACTGTGGGAAAACCAATCCCTGCAACCTATGCCCATGCTGGTTATGGGCATTGTTGGTTTGCTGGCTAACCTGCTTAGCCTGGCTATTTTGGCTGGTGGGCGCGGCGCTAACCTCAACATGCGTGCCGCCTTCTTGGAGGTAGCCAATGACGCCCTGGGGTCGGTGGCGGTTATTGTGGCGGCTCTGATTGCGCTAGCAACGGGTTGGGGTAGGGCCGACGCCGTCGCCTCCTTGCTCATTGCCGCCCTGATGGCTCCACGCGCCCTGCACCTGTTGCAGCGTTCGACGGCGATCCTGATGGAGGCCACCCCCAGCGAGCTTAATTTGGATGAACTACGCCAACACATGTGTTGTTTGCCCGGCGTTGTAAACGTGCACGACCTGCATGTTTCCAGCGTCTCTTCGGGGCTGGTGGTGCTCACCGCGCATGTGCAGGTGGATGGGCAGGTCACCGCTGCTGAGCGCGACCTGATTGTGCATGACCTGTCTGAATGCGCCGCCCACCATTTCCCGGTGGAAATTGATCACGCCACCTTCCAGCTTGAAACCGCCCGCCACGCCGGCCACGAGCATCTAGAGCACTGACGCCGCCCAGCCTCCGCAGCGCGCGGTAGTGCGCACCCGGGCGCGCGGCGCGGCCTGACACGGCAGTGCCAGCTCAGCGGGCAGTCAGGTCGGCAAATCCTGGCCCAGCGCATGGTGCGGCCGGCTAGCCCGGCAGACCTGCCAGTCAGACGCGCGGCCAGGCACGCTACGCGGCGCGGCGTTTAGCCCTTGGTGGCTAGTACTTCCGGCGACTGGGCCTGGAAGAAACTGCTTTTATCTGCATCGACTGTCTTAAGCGCCAAGATCTGATACTTCTCGTTAGGCCGCTCCACCGCACCGCGCAGCACCTTCCAGGACAGGTTCACGGTTACGGCTTTGCCCGCTGGCAAGTCAGCAGTGAGCGCCAAAATAGAATCGTGCCCTTCTTGGCGCACAAATTTCATGCCGGCATCTTTCGCAGCGTCAGCCTGGGGCGACGGCGCAGCTGCGGCTGAGGCGCCGGGCTGGGCTGGGGTAATGGGCTGGGCCGAGGCACCAGGCTGAGCCGAGGCGCTACTTACTCCGCGCGCAGGTGCCACCTCAGCCTTAAAATAGTATTCTTTAGAGATATTTTTATTGCTTAATGACTGCCCTAAATTGTTTAGGCGCCTGCTGCGTACAGTAAACTCACTTCCCGCTTTCCAGGAGGTATTACCATCGTTAATAATGGTTAGCGCCTTGGGCATATTGGTGAATTTAGCTGAGCGCCCGCGTTCCTTGGGCACAACCACGCTCGTATCCGCGCTGATCAGTCGCAAGCTCACTGAGGCTTCACCGAATGTGCCCATAAGGGTGGCTGAGGGTGGGCATTTGGCGCATTGGGACACGATCCCTTCGGCTAGCAGCGCCTCCACGCTCGCCGCATTAGCCCCGCCCGCGCTTAGGGCCTCGCTACTGCCCGCGTTTAGGGCCTCGCTATTGCCGGGCAGTGCGCCTTGATTTGCAGCAATTTGATTTGCAGCGCTTTGAGCTGCGGCAGTTGGGTTGACGACGCCGTCGGCAATTTTCGCGGCCGTCTCAAGCCCACCAGCCCCAAGTTCCCCGTCCCCAAGATCGCCATGGCCCAGTTGCCCATGTCCAAGTTCCCCATACCCGCGCCCCTGCACCAGGCCCACCAGCACCCGGGTTGCGGATAAAAACTGGTCACCGTCTAGCTTCGCAGCTCCAGCCTCACCAACCGCACCAGTTACGCCACCGCCCGCAGCCCCTACGCCGTCACCCACAGCCCCTAGCGCATCGCTAACCGAGCCCAAAGCTGCCCCCAGCGGAAGCGAGCTGGCCCCCTGCACCCCGCTTACGCCGTCGCCGTGGCGAGAAATCCGGTAAATACCCCCAATAGTGCCCTGCCACCACACTCCATGCTTATCAATAACCCCCACCATCTGGGAGGGGTCGCCGCCAGCCAGAAGGTTAGCCAGGCGCGGCAAACGCTGCCGATGTACCACGCGACCACTATCCATATCGATCGCGCAGGCATAAACCACCGGCCCAGTCAACAGCCCAGCCGGCCCACGTGGGCGTTCACAGGTGTAAATGAGGTTATCAGCGGTAGACAGGCGCGGCACTGCCGCCGAGTAAATCCCGTTATTACGCCATTTCAGGGTGATGCCCGAGGCGTCGTCGTTAACATCCCAGCGTTCCATACCCGGCGCCACCTGGGCGCGGTAGGCGGGCTTAGTGTCAGGGTACTGCGCATAGGGGTAGCCAAAAGTGCAGGCCCCCACTATCGAGTTTTGCACCCCAATCATGGAATTTTCCGTGCCCGAAGCACCCGGGGTAAACAGCGGCCCCTCCCCCACTGCGCTGCCGTCGGCACTGCGGTACACAATAAGTTTTTCTTGCCGATCCGCGTTATCCGAAAGCATCACATAGTCCGAGCCGTTAGGCCCAAAGAAAGTGGCGGTAGCCCCGGAGCCGTGCGAAAGCTGCCCCGGCTTTTGCTTAGTACCCCGGTCATAGCTGTGGCTCCAGATGATGCGCGGCTTGGAGGTGGAAGCGTCGGCGCCCAGCATGTAGATGCCGTAGCTGGTAATGACGCTTACCCCCTGCGGACATGCGGAAATGGAGTTGTCGATGCGCTCTGTGGGTGAGTATTGCTGCAGTTTAGTCAGGCGCACCACGTTGCGTTTAGGGTCAATTAGGCCGACGACGCCGCGCTCTGAAGCCACCCAGATACGTCCGTGCCAGTCGGGTACGATCCCCACCACGTGATCCTTGGGTTCAAGTTTCATGGCGTCGGTTAGGTCAATGCGCCGCGACACCCACACTTTCATGCCGTCTTGGCTGTGGGAAATCCAGGTCAGGGCGTTGGTGCCGTCAACCATCACCAGGTTAGAGTCGGCGTCCAGATAGGCATATACTCCACCAAGCAGCGCCCCAGTGGGGATTTCCATGGCTCCCAGCTGGGCGCCGCTGGCTGGCTCAATAATGGCTAGCTTGGGTTTGCGCACTTTGGCGTCAGAACCCAAAAACTGCGTCATTAGAGCCTGAATGTAGCCGTCTTGGCCAGCCAAAATAGTGGGGCAGGCAGCCCAGTGGTTAGTGAAGGTAACTTTCCAGGTTCCACCCACGCCCGGATCACCTGGGCCAGCGAATGGGGTGGCGTCCGAAGATTGGGCGTCACCGTGCATGGTGGCCAGGCTGTTAATCCCTAGATAGGGATTTTGTTGGGCGTTGTAGCTAACCGGCATGAGTCAAATCCTAAAACTGGCCCTGCCTACCCCTAAAATCTGGGGTCTAAAGCGCGCTTTAGAGTAGCTTGCTTAGAGCATGCCGCCTAGAGCACGCTGTTTAGAACACTCCGTTTAGAACACGCCGTCGCGGTTTTGCAGGTTAACCTGCGGTGAGCCCACCTTGCCACGCCAGAACTGGATGTCGTCGCCGACGACGGTGCCCAGGTGCGGGGTGTTACCTTCCGAACCAGCGGTGAGGTAGTTACCGGTTTCGTGCGACCAGATCCACTCACCCGGCTCCAGGTCCTTGAACACACCGTTGAGGCCCTTAGCCCAACCGGTGTACTTCAGGACGGCGCCAGCCAGGGCTTCGGTGGAGCCATTAGCCAGCTTGGCGGTGTTCCAACGCTTTACGCGAGCCTGGTAAGCAGCCCAGTAGCAGGCGCGGATGTCGTCTTCATTGGTCCAGCGCGGATCCTGGGCCTTAGCGAAAGCCACCACGTCATCCCACTGCGGGGGCACAAAGCCAAGCACGCGGGCGCCCAGAGCCACGTAAATACGCTTACCAATCGTGGTTAGACCACTACGCAGCTGATAGTTGGCAGCCTCCGCAATAGCGTTGGGAGCCAGGTCGCGGTTGTAGTGCAGGATGATGTCATAGTGGGTGCCGTGCGAGTCAGTGGCGCAGGTGAAGTCATTTTCGCCGCTAATACCCGGGATACGCTTACCGGTGCCAACGTTATAGAAGGTTCCGTACGAGGTAGAGATGTTTAGGTCCCTACGACGCGCGCAACTGTTGACATAGTCTGCGGTGGCGGCAGCCGGCTTCCAGGGGTTCCCAACATTAACTTTAATAATGTTACCTACCGTGCTACCCCCAAGAGTGTTGTTCATAGCCGGTGAGGTAGCTACGTTCATAACCCCAAACTCAAAGTTCAGCGGGTACTTGCTGAACTGGAAAGTCTTAGATCCCTTGTTACGCAGCTTGAAGAAGGAGGGGTTGGCTAGCTCGCCGGCGATACTACCGGGGGCTGCCATCCAGCCTTCCAACACAGCGCCAGCCATAGCGTTCTGACCCGGGTACTTGGCAGGGTTAGCTTTGTAGGCAGCAAAAATCTTTTCAATGTCATCGGCAACCTCACTGCTGATGCAGCTAGACATGCTGGCCGCCAACGCGGGTGCAGTTACGGTCACTGCAGGCACAGCCCAAGCTGCACCTTTCATCAAAGTACGGCGGGAAGTGCGCGCACCGCTAAGCGAGGAGGGGACAGACATATTCAATTCTCCTGGGACCACTGGGAACGAGGGATAGGAAGCAACCCCTCTGGGCAAAACGACAGCATGGGGATGCTGCCCTAACTTCATTCTAGAGGTATAAGAGCTTTACTCAACATCTATAGACACTGAGTTTCTCCTCATATGCGCTGTGCGGCTGCGCGTTTGGGCTAAGTTGCTGCGAATTGGACAGGTGCCACTGCAAGCTGCGTAATTAAAAGCAAGGTGGGCCGGCCCGAAAAGGGCCGGCCCACACTAGGCTGTAACTGGCTAGTTTTTAAGCCAGGAAATGCTTGTATGCGGGCGAATCAGTAACTTCATGCCACTCATAGCCCAGGTCTTGCACATGCTGGGCAAACAACTCGTCGCCAGCCACGTTCTCAAATGCCACCAGTACACGCCCATAGTCAGTGCCGTAAGAGCGGTAATGGAACAAGGTGATATTCCAGCGTGTCCCCAACTGCACTAGGAAATCGCGCAGCGCCCCCGGGGCCTCAGGGAATTCAAAAGCAAACACCGATTCACGCAGTTCACGCTGCGGACGGCCACCCACCATGTAGCGCACATGCTGCTTAGCTACTTCATCCTCAGTTAGGTCAACCACCTCATAACCGCCCCCACGCAGCAGCTTAAGGATCTGCCCACGTTCGGCGTCGCCCCCGCTAAGCGCCAAACCCACAAAAATATGGGCCTTTTCCCCGGCCACGCGGTAGTTAAACTCAGTAACCGCCCTATCCCCAATCAGCTTGCAAAAACGCAGGTATTCGCCCTGACGTTCAGGGATAGTTACCCCCAGCAGGGCTTCGCGGCGTTCACCCAGCTCAGCCCGTTCAGAAATGTAACGCAGCGAGTGGAAGTTCAAGTTAGCACCCGACAAGATACAGGCCAGGCGGGCATCTTCGGGCAGCTCATGGCTGTCGGCATAAGCCTTAAGCCCTGCCAAAGCCACCGCCCCAGCCGGTTCAGCTACCGCACGCACATCCTCAAACAGATCCTTAACCGCAGCGCTAATCTCATCGGAGCTAACAATCACCAAATCATCCAGGTAGCGGCTACACAGGCGGAAAGTTTCATCCCCTATGCGCTTAACGGCCACACCCTCGGCATAGGCACTAATGCGCTCCAAAGTGACCGGCTGACCAGCCTTAATAGCGGCGCCCAGACAGCTAGAATCCTCAGGCTCTACCGCAATCACTTTCACCTGGGGCATCAGCTGCTTAATCACCACCGCAATACCAGCAGCCAAACCGCCACCGCCCACAGGCACAAACACGTGAGTCAGGGCCGCATCCTGCTGAATCAGCTCCAGGCCAATAGTGCCCTGGCCAGCAATCACCCAGCGGTCATCGAAAGGCGCAATATACTCAAGCCCCTCAGCTTCAGCCAGGTGACGGGCGTGCGCGGCGGCATCGTCGAAAGTACGGCCATGCAAAATTACCTGGCCACCCAAGGCACGCACCGCATTTACCTTAATCACCGGGGTAATCACCGGCATCACAATAGAGGCCGTAATCCCCATAGTGCGTGCAGACAGCGCCACCCCCTGGGCGTGGTTACCAGCCGAGGCCGTGACCACTCCACGGGCGCGGGCAGCGGCGTCGAGCTGACGCATACGTGCATACGCGCCACGAATCTTAAAAGAGTGCACCTGCTGGCGGTCTTCACGTTTAACCAGCACTGGGTGCCCTACCCGCGCACTGATGGCAGGCATCGGCTCCAGCGGCGTGTGCTCGGCTACCTCATACACTGGCGCACGTAGCACCGCCCGCAGGTAGTCGCCACCGTTCCACAAGCTCTGCTCGTCTTGGCCCATTTCCCCATCTCTCGACGTCGCCGCCACCGCAAGTAGCGGGGCGCTAGTTTGCGCCAAACAACTGCTGTGGCGCATGAATAGCTACTGTTATAGCCCTAATTTGGCTCGGTCACGCACAGCGCCCAGGTCTGCGCTGGTGGCCAGCATGGCGTAGGCACGCAGGGCCGCCGACACGTGGCGAGCACGCTGGTGGTGCGGGGTCCAGGCGGCAGCGCCGCGCGCTTCCTCCTGGGCGCGACGCTGGGAGATTTCTGCCTCGCTTAGATCTACGCGGATAGAGCGGGCCGGAATATCAATCTCAATCACGTCACCGCTGCGCACCAGACCAATTAGGCCGCCGGCAGCCGCCTCAGGCGAGACGTGCCCAATGCTCAGGCCGCTGGTGCCGCCGGAGAAACGCCCGTCAGTTAGTAGCGCGCATTCCTTACCCAGGTGCATAGATTTGATGTAGGTGGTGGGGTAGAGCATTTCCTGCATACCCGGGCCGCCGCGCGGTCCCTCATGGGAAATAATGACGACGTCGCCGCTTTTAACTTTGCCGCCCAGGATGCCTTCAACGGCGTCCTCCTGGCTTTCAAACACCACTGCTGGGCCGGTGAAGGTCAAGATCGAGGCATCCACACCAGCGGTTTTAACGATGCAACCCTTTTCAGCGATATTGCCGAACAGTACCGCCAGGCCGCCGTCGCGAGAATAGGCGTGCTCTAGGTCGCGGATGCAGCCACCAGCGCGGTCAGTGTCTAGCTCGCTAAAGCGGTTAGCTTGGGAGAACATTTGGGTGGTGCGCTCGCCGCCGGGGGCAGCCAGATAACGTTCACGTACCTGCTCGCTGGGCTGACGCATAATGTCATAGGTTTCCAGCTGCTGGCCCAAGGTGGTGTCCAGCACGGTAGTGGTGTCAGTGTGTAGCAGCCCGGCTCGGTCTAGCTCACCTAGGATGCCCATAATGCCACCGGCGCGGTGTACATCTTCCATGTGGTACAGGTTGGTGGAAGGAGCCACCTTGCACAGGTGTGGCACCTGGCGCGAGAGGCGGTCAATGTCTGCCATGTAGAAGTCCACCTCGCCCTCCTGGGCGGCAGCTAGCAGGTGCAGCACGGTGTTGGTGGAGCCACCCATAGCAATGTCTAGGCTCATGGCGTTTTCAAAAGCAGCCTTGGTGGCAATGGCGCGTGGGGCCAGGTTGGCCTGGTCTTGCTCATAGTAGGCCTTGGTGATCTTCACGATCTGGCGACCGGCCTGCTCAAATAGGGCTTTACGGTCGGCGTGGGTGGCTAGCAGGGAGCCGTTAGTAGGTAGTGACAAGCCCAGCGCCTCAGTCAGGCAGTTCATGGAGTTAGCGGTGAACATGCCCGAGCAGGAACCGCAAGTGGGGCAGGCAGCACGTTCAATGGCGCTAATGGTTTCGTCCGAAACGGTAGGGTCAGCGGCATCCATCATGGCGTCAATCAGATCCAGTTTGCGGATCTGGCCGTCAATGTAGCTTTTACCTGACTCCATAGGCCCACCAGAGACGAAAATGGTAGGAATGTTTAGGCGCAGTGAAGCCATCAACATGCCAGGGGTGATCTTGTCACAGTTAGAGATACACACCAGGGCGTCAGCGCAGTGAGCGCGCACCATGTATTCCACACTGTCAGCGATCAATTCACGGCTGGGCAGCGAGTAGAGCATACCCTCATGACCCATGGCGATACCGTCATCAATGGCAATGGTGTTGAATTCCTTGGCGATACCGCCAGCTGCTTCAATCTGCTCAGCTACGATTTTGCCGACGTCGCGCAGCCCCACGTGTCCAGGCACGAACTGGGTGAAGGAGTTGGCGATGGCGATAATGGGCTTGCCGAAGTCAGAGTCTTTGACCCCGGTGGCGCGCCAAAGCGCGCGAGCACCGGCCATATTGCGGCCCATAGTGGATGTGGCACTGCGGTAGATCATCTAATTCCTCGCTCAGGCGTGTGGCGCACGCCTTTGCACGGTGCAGAGCAGCCCACACACTATCTAGGTCCTAGTCTCCCACGGCCAGGACGTGAGTCAAAAACTATTAGTTGCGCTGGAGGCGATTTAACGCACTACTTCTTGCAGCATGTCCAAGTTCTGACCGTTTTGGGAGACGTACTCAGAAACCGTGTCAGAGTTGAAAGCCCGGCATACCTCTGTGAGCTTGTTGCGGTCCAGGTTAACGATCGACTGGCCGTCATCGCTTGTGCCCGTACCGGTTACCGGCGCCTGGAAGAAGTGCACGTCGGCTGGGCGAATTGAGCTAGCTGAGCGTCCCAGCGAAATCATCTCGCTGGTAGTTAGGCCTTCATCCACTGCTAGGTTCTTGGTAACCACATTCACGAAAGACACCAGCTTGCCCGGGTCAGTGAGCGTGTCGCGGTTTACTAGCGCCTTCAAAATTGCGCGCATCCAGGCCTGCTGACGCTGAATACGGTCAAAGTCGCCGCGCGCCACAGTGTAGCGTTCCTGCACGAAAATACGTGCCTGCTTACCGTTTAGGTGTTGCGGCCCGGCTGGCAATACATTTGCTGAGTTTGCCGCATTTTGCTTACCTGTTAAGTCCAAAGGTTGAGACAGTGTCAAGTCAACCCCGCCTAACTCATCGGTAAGCGCCTCGAAGCTAGAAAAGTCAGCTAATACAAAGTGGTCAATACGAATTTGCGTCAGCTTTTCTACGGTTTGAATTAACAGCTTAGGCCCGCCCCATGAGAAAGCTGCGTTAATTTTTGCGTAAGAAGCATGTCCGACGACGTCGTTAGCGGGAATCTCCACCCAAGAGTCACGCGGGATAGACATGACATTGGCGCTCTTACGGTCACCCGATAGCTGCACCAGCATGATGGCGTCAGTACGCTGCGCACCTACCTTCCAGTCTGAGGGGTTACCGGCACTAATACGCGAGTCTGAACCCAGCAGCAGGAAGGTAACCGGCTTGCCTTTAGTGGTTTGAGCAGCGGCCGGGCGCGTGGATTCGTCAGGGAAAACGTTGCTAATCGTTTCAGGCCGACCCAAAGAGAAGAAAAGCCAAGCCAGGGCACCAGACAAAATCAGTGCGAAAATAGCGAAAACACCGATAAAGGCGGTGACCACCTTGTGGCGGCCAAACCAGCCTAGCAGGCCCTTGCGGCGACGTCGGGAAGAAGAGTGGTGCCGACTTGAAGAATGATGACGCGAAGAGCCTGAGCGAGACGAACCCGAACGAGATGAGCCTGAACGTGAAGCAGAACCAGCCCCACTGCCGGCAGTGCCACTACGGGCGGAACTAGAACGGCGACGTCGGGAAGAAGAGTGGTGACGGCTAGAAGAATGGTGAGAGTGGTGATTGCCGTGGTGCGAAGAATGGTGACCAGAGCCGTGCACAGCCTCGCTGACAGCCGTGTAATCTACCGGGTCAGAGCTATCAAACAGCGGCTTATCCGATTCTAACTTTGATTCAAAGGCATCCAACCCTGGATCCTTAGAATCGGAGTTAGCAACGTTTTTATCAGTCATTAATTCTCCGATTTGGGCACACGCTAAACGATATGGGGACACGATTTAGCGCAGATCGATACTAGCTTCGTTTCACGGTATCATTAGTGAAGTAGAAGTAACAATGAAATGTGGGAGCATCGGTTGCGAATTCACACTTTCGGCCTCGACTTTGAACTGGATCTAACCAGCCTAGACGCGGGCCTAGCTGCGCACCTAGCCGAGCTTTGGCGCCATAGCGAGGTAAAACCTGACACTGACCAGGAGCTAGCTGACAACCCGATCCGTTTGCAGGTAGTGCCAGAGGATGACACCACATCCCCGGTACCTGAAGGCTGGGACCGTTTCGCCATCCCCACTGAGCCACGTCAGGCCAGTTACGCCTTCTCCCAAGCCATCACCCATATCGCTATCCAGGCCCAGGCCGGCAATCTACTTATGCTGCACGCTGCCGGGCTACAGGTGCCCGGAAGCAGGGATGTAATCGGTATCGCTGCGCCGTCAGGAACCGGTAAATCCACTTTTACTAGCCGCCTAGCTGGCCAGTTCAACTACGTAACCGATGAGTGTTTAGGTTTTGACCCTGAAACCCTAAAGGTTTACCCCTACCCCAAGCCTATTTCCCTGGTAGATGCCCAGGAGCCAACCGTTAAAGGTGACCACGCCCCGGCTGAGCTGGGTATTACCCCTGCCACTGAGTTAACTTTTGCCGGCGAGCCGCTGCGTATGGCTGCGCTGCTAATCGCTGAGCGAGTCAGCCAAGGCAACAAGCTAGAGCCGCTAACCTTAGCTGAGGCACTAACTAAGTTCATTGCCCAGACTTCTTCCTTCTATCTGCTGCCTAACCCGCTGCTGGCCCTGGCACGCGCTTTAACCCTGGCCGGTGGTCCCTGGCAGCTAAGCTTTAGTGACCAGGCCGAATGCGGCGAGCTATTCAAGCAGCTCCTGGAGCACCCGGCAGATCCACCCAGCTATCAGCATATTCCTGGCAGCGGTGACGTGAACCTGAAGCTGACTAGCTCTTCCATGGGCACCTCCCTGGGCGACTCTGACCGTTTGGTGCGCGCCCCCTTCACTGACGCTATCTACTCTGAATGGCAAACGGTGGTGCTGGTGGGCACGGTTCCGGTACTTCTCGACGGCGCCGGTGCGGCCGCTTGGATGGCCTGCCCTATTCCGCACACTTTGGCAGAAATCCACGCGGACGTCGTCGCCGCCCTGGGCGAGCACCGCAAGTCTTGGAACCTGGTGGATGAAACCGTGGACACCCTGCTAGCAGCCGGTTTGCTGCAGGTAGTGGAGTGAAGCGCTTGAACTGGCTGATTGTAGGTTTAGGTAACCCCGAGGCCCGCTATCTGCGTAACCGCCACAATGTTGGGCAGATGGTACTTGACGTGTTGGCGGGGCGTGCGGGTGGCTCATTCGTGAATCACCGGCAGGTGGCGCGTATTGCCCAGGTACGTATGGGGATGCTGCCGGGCGGAGCGCCGGGACCGAAGGCAATTTTGGCTAAATCCAACTCCTTCATGAACACTTCCGGCGGGCCGGTTAAGAACCTGATGCAGTATTTCAGCATCACCCCTGATCACCTGCTGGTTATTCATGACGAGCTGGATATCCCTGAGCATGAGCTGCGGCTAAAGCTTGGGGGTGGGGAGAACGGCCATAATGGCTTGAAATCTATCTCGACGGCGCTGGGCACGCGCGACTATGCGCGGCTGCGGGTTGGTATTGGGCGCCCGGTTGGGCGCCAGAGCGTAACCGACTTTGTGCTGGCTGACTTCCCTAAGGCGACGCTAACCCAATGGGCCACTACCTTGGAGCAGGCCGCTGATGCGGTTGAAGAAGTGGTGACTTTAGGCCTAGCCAAAGCTCAAATGCGCTTGCACACCGGCAGCTAAAAACAGTAGGGCCGCAACGCTTTCGCGTCGCGGCCCGCAGTGCTAGCAAGCAGCTAATTTCACTCAGCAGCTTCCTCAGTGGCGGCCTCGGCGGGAGCCTCTTCCTCAGGGGCTTCTTCCTCGTTGGCAGCAATGTTGACCACGGGCAGCTCAGCCTCGTTGTGGATCTCGACGTCGTCGGCAACCTTCAGGTCAGCCACGGTGATGATGGTGCCAGCCTCCAGGCCGGTAACGTCAACCTCGATGGACTCGGGGATGTCAACCACTGGCACGGACACGCTCAGGTGAGCCAGCTCGATGGTGTGCATGGTGGCCGGGGCAGCCTCGCCGACTACCACCACGGGAACCTCAACGCTAACCTTCTCAGAGCGGTTAACGATCATGAAGTCGATGTGCTGGAAGCCGGTGCGCAGCGGGTGACGCTGGATGTCCTTAACGATGGTCAGGATCTTCTCGCCCTCAACGTTTAGCTCTACTAGAGCGTTAGAGGTGCCACGCAGAACCATGTAGGACTCGTGACCGTCAACCAGGACGTGCTTGGGGTCGGTGCCGTGGCCGTAAACAACGGCGGGAACCTGGCCGGCCACGCGGGCGCGACGGGCGAAGCCCTTACCGAAGTTGGTACGTAGGGTTGCGGAAATCTTGGAAGCCTTAGCCATGATTTTCTCCAAATGCTTGGGGCTTGGGACGCCTCAACGCGTGCAGCACCAAAGCACTACCACGTCGATCACGGATGCATACGCACGGTTTGCGCATGTCCCTCGCCAGGTTTAACTCCCTTACCCTATCGGTTTGGCCGCTAAATCCCAAGCATTTAGCGCGGTGAAGCCGCTTACTTAACCCGGTTAGCTACCTAAAAATTAACTAGTGAATTAACTAACCAGGCCAGTTTCGTAGGCCACCACCACGGCCTGTACGCGGTCGCGCACCCCTAGCTTGGCTAGCACTGAACCCACATGGGTTTTCACGGTGGTTGCGGAAACCACCAGTTCAGCAGCAATTTCAGCATTGGACATGCCGCGCGCCACCAGGCGTAAAATTTCTGTTTCGCGCGGAGTTAGGGAGGCGATACGCGGATCTACCTGCCCGCTAGCGTTAGCCCCGCTAGGTAGCTGGCCCGCAAACATTTCCAGCATACGCCGGGTAATACGCGGCGAAACCACCGCCTCGCCGCTGGCCACGGTGCGGATAGCTTCAATTAGCTCAGCTGGGCGCGTGTCTTTAAGTAAAAACCCGCTAGCCCCTGCCCGCAGCCCACCAAATGCGTATTCGTCCAGGTCAAAGGTGGTCAGGATAAGTACTTTGGTATCTAGGGTGCGGGTAATTTCGGCGGTAGCCTCAATCCCGTTAACCCCCGGCATACGGATATCCATTAGTACGACGTCGGGGTTAAGCGCCTTAGCCTGAGTGATAGCCGCAGCGCCGTCGGCCGCCTCACCCACCACTTCAATATCCGCCTCAGCATCTAGCACCATCCGAAAACCCATGCGGATAAGTGCCTGATCATCAGCTAAAAGCACGCGGATCATACCGGCAGCTGCCATTTGAGCTCCTCCAAGGTGTCTTCCTGCCAACGCAAAATAGCGTACACCTGCCAGTTGCCCTCAACCGGCCCGGCCTGCACCGATCCAGAGTAGACAGCGGCCCGTTCGCGCATCCCAATCAGGCCCTTGCCTGAGCCGTGCATGGTGGGCGAGCCGGGGGCGGCGGCGTTAATTACCCACAGCTCGGCGCAGCCTACTCGCCGTGCCAGGCGCACGGTAATACGTTTGGTGGTGGGCGCATAGCGCAGCACATTGGTCAGGGCTTCTTGGGCGATACGGTAAATGGTCAGTTGTAAATTGGCGTCGTTTGGTAGCGGCTCCCCCCGGTGCTCGTAGCTGATAGGCATCCCGGCTTCTTTAAAGCGCTCCACCAGGGCGGCTAGGTCTTTGCTTTCTGGCGCGGGGGCCAGGGGCGCGCCCGTATCCTGACTGGTTTCTTCCACTTCACGCTCACGTAGGTTGGCGATGGCGCTGCTGGGGTGGGCGGGGGCGATTGTGCCCGGGGCGGCAAATTCTGGCACCGGTAGTTCTTTTACTTGTAGTTTTGGGGCGACGCCGCCGCTTCCTGCCGTATTCGCGGCCAGATCCGCGCTGCTTACCCCGGCGGCTTTAGCCGGTGAGGAGACGCCCGGCCCCTGCAGCGCCGCTCCCGAGCTGGCCAGGC
>ERZ773246.206-NODE-206-length-27378-cov-6.83691_pt1 | contig 27378 bp, 17 predicted proteins | sample MGYA00580519_ERZ773246 | MGnify/ENA primary metagenome ERZ773246 (study PRJEB29015, sample SAMEA2738153) | human oral metagenome | biome: human oral; feature: human-associated habitat; material: saliva | place: China | collected 2246 ...
GATATACCCATTCTTGGCAGAAAGAGCAGGTACCGTGCTACCTGTACTATTATCCTCCATCCAGTGAATACCCAGTGCAGGTGTATTCACGCGGTTGCGGTCGAAGTAGTAGCTGAAGCGATAGCCCCAGTCAAGAGCTTCATAACGGTGGCGCATGACCCAGTCTGAGTTGTGGTTGATCTGCATCTCCGCACGGGGCAGGTCACGACCAGGCTTACGGAAGAAGGATGCCGTAGGGTACTGAGCGCGGATACCATTGCTGTACCAGAAGAAGGCATCAACGGGGATGGTAGTACGTCCCCAAGCAGAAGACTTCCCAGCTACCTTACGTACGATGCGGTGGCGTGAGCGGTATTGCTTCCCTCCCGAATGGAAGCGAGGAGCAAAGAATGCCTGTGCGTAGTCCAACTTTTGCTGACTGCGTTCACGTCCCTGGATAGCATCTCTGAATGTCTCTGACACAATATTGAAGAGATAGACGAGTCCAGTACGAGACTTGAACGTATTCATCATACCCTTATTCTCCACCGAAGCCGTGTAGAAGACAGCAGACTTATGGGCTGGAAGAATCCCTCTCCTAAGGCCAAGCTGTCCCGACTTATCCAGTGAGTTAGAGCCACTCTTCAGCAGCGCTTCATTGGGCAGTAATGAAGACTCATACGTTGGGGAAGATGGATACCAAGTAGACGCAGAGGAGCCAGATGTATTATAGTCAAAGCGCTGGATATAATAATCCTTCAGATTAATGTCTACATCCGTGGGGTTGTAGAACTCCCATGCAGTTGCAGCTCCGTAATCACCACCACCGATAAAGACCTCGGAGATGATCAGATCACCCTTAGGAGCAGGGATCTCAGCCTTAAGGCGGTGTACCTTACCAGCGGCAAGCTGCTTGACACTCCACTTCGTTGTGATATCATCAGCCGTAGCACCCAATGTCTCATCGTAAGCATCCGTACGGAACTCCATCGTCATCTCACGACGCCCCTCAAACTTCGAGGGGACAGCCCAGAAGTAGTACGTGCGCTTCTTTCCTCTTGCGACATCTCCTTGCTCGAAGTAGACACGCTGCGTCGTGGTCGCATTCTGCGTCGTCGTCCACTTGGGCACAGACTGATTGTTCGCATCAGTTTCGAAGTCGAAGAGATTCATCTCCCCTTCGGTCGTGAGAGCACCGGTCTTCATCGTGATCTCGTGTGGGGAGTAGAGCATATTCCCCTGCGTGTTGTCGATCGTAGCTCCGACCATCGCACCATAGAAGCGGAAGGTCAGGTTGTCGGCATAGTAGCCTCTAACCCCATTATCTACCTTAGTACGAAGTCGCGTAGGAGCGAAGTACATCGGGAGCGTATAGGCTTCGCCAGCGTCGTAGAAATAGCGAGGTCCAGGGATCGAAGCGCGACCTGTGGTAGCATCAATACCCTTGACACCGATAGCGCCCGCTACGACGACATTCGCTGCCGCAGGATCAAATCCGTTCGGCGCCGTGACATCGACACGCGCCTTATAGTGGTTGCCTTCCTTCGCGAGGATTGTGAGCGAGCTCTCACGGACCACCACAGGCCCCGAAGCCGACTGAGAGGACCCACTCTCTTGCTTGAAGGCAAGGTAGAGCTTCTCCTTATCACCGACATTCCAAGCGAACTTCAGGCCGGCGTGCTTATTGTTAACGATATTCTCCTGGAGGAGCAGACGTACTTCGTCTGAGGGAAGACCCTCGATCTCAACATCGAAGGAAATCTTTTGGCCACTGCTGGCGACCTCGCTTGCTGCAGGAGTCGTCGCAGGTGCTTCTTCATTCTTACAAGCACTCATCCCCATCGTCAGAGCGACGATCAGGGTAGCACCGTAGATACGTAGTAAATTCATCTCTATACAGAATAAATTTATAGGGTTATTATGATGCGGGAAGGAAGGTATCTTCATCCCCTTCTTCGAGACCATCTGGCAGCGTACCACTACCAGAGATCAGGATGCTTTGCCCTGAGGCAACATCATAAACTTCGGCCCAAGGGGCCTCATACGGGGCACGAGCCCCACTGGTTTCAATCTGTTTCATAGATTAAAATTAGAATATCCATCTCCCTTGAAACTACAGTGCAACTCTTCATAAAGGAGACTATCTGAAATACGGAAGAACCTCCATTCCGAGGTAGTATACCCCGCAATTGGAGTAGCAAATGTAGGAGAAAAGATAAAACATGCAAATAGATAGCCCTTAGTAGGTGGGCATCAATCACCCCTCAAATCACTGATCAACAAGAGATTTACCCATAGTAAAATAATTTAGAAAGGCGGCCGTTATTACGACGACTTAGAGGCTTCCGCATCAAAATCATAAGAGCATATCAAGGCAGTGTCTACCGATTATTGGGTAAGCTTAGCCGCACCTTGGAGCACCTTGGCCACCCTTCTTGATACCATACGCGCAATGCGCAAGCTCCAAATTAATAGTGCCTCAGGCACGTCCAGCTCCCCGATATGCCCCTCCGAAGTGATACACAAGCCCTTCGCTTTATCACGCGTATTCCTCTTATCCAGCGGATGGAAAAGCATTGTTCTCGTGAAGAAAAAAGCACCTTCCCATAGTGGTTTTTCTCTGTCTATGTACGTAGCCTTAAAGACCAGATACGTAAATCCAAATATCCACATACGTAGATATTAGAGCCACGTACGTAGTCCAAACTTTTCTGCCACTCGTCCACAACTTTTATCCATACGCGGACCAACAACCTATCGCCATAACCACCAAATGTGCAGTAGTAAACAAGCCTCTGTTGCGATGAGCTTCCAGATTCCGTACCTTCACACTTGCTAATACAGCAAGACGCTCGAACATGTTGCTCACCTCGGTGTTGTGATTAGCTTTCAGATTCCGTACCTTCATACTTGCTAATACAGCTGCAGACTCCCTGCGAGTGTACGACAACTTGTTGTGATTAGCTTTCAGATTCCGTACCTTCATACTTGCTAATACAGCGAAGGAAGCCCGAGACTTAGAGGCGCAGTGGTTGTGATTAGCTTTCAGATTCCATACCTTCATACTTGCTAATACAGCCTTACAAATATGCGCTGACACGCAAAGGTCGTTGTGATTAGCTTTCAGATTCCGTACCTTCATACTTGTTAATACAGCAGGCGGAGGACTGTTTGCCTACCTCAAAAAGTTGTGATTAGCTTTCAGATTCCGTACCTTCATACTTGCTAATACAGCTTTTACCAACGTATGGATGGCTTCCTACCAGTTGTGATTAGCTTTCAGATTCCGCACCTTCACACTTGCTAATCCAGCCGAATTATTGCAACGCTTATCCTCGCCTCGGTTGTGATTAGCTTTCGAATTCCGTACCTTCACACTTGCTAACACAGCATGAAAACGACGACGACACGACCGACAGGTGTTGTGATTAGCTTTCAGATTCCGTACCTTCACACTTGCTAATACAGCTCGGAGGAGTGAAGAATAGCCAGCACCTCGGTTGTGATTAGCTTTCAGATTCCGTACCTCCACACTTGCTAATACAGCTAACCCTGCAAAGGAGTCTATGGGACAAGCACTTAGCAGAAGGTTTTAGAAAGAGAAAAGCCCGTGGATATCCACGGGCTTTTCCTTTACTTAGCGACTTTTCCGATCCAAGATCTCATAGCATATCGAAGAGACCTGGGAGCTGAACAGCATCGGTAGGCTTGCGCGAAGAGAAGTGCTTCATCATGATAGTTGGGGGGCATCAGAGCAGAGAGATCCGCCCAAGAAGGTCGACACGCACCTTGCGTACATTATTCTTCTTGTAAGCATCCAGGCTAAGCTGATAGAACTTAGGGATGCGCCCTGACCTATTATCCTCGTCTACATCAGTATCCAAATGATATCTTATAAAGTACTTACCTGCGGAGAGCTTCTGCACACGATAGAGATGCTCACTGAGCTTACGATAATCCTGCACTTCGAGGGCTCGCTGGAGCTCCTCATCCGACAGCCCAATGATGACCATCTCATTCAGCTGTAGGGATTCAACAAACACCCAGTCGGAGAGAGGGAGCGACCTCAGTACCGACTCTGGGATATCTCCCCGCTGTAGGACTTGCTCCATGACCTCACGCGAATGCGTAATGACTAAGGGGATCCCATAGCGTGCACGGTCTACAGCATCCCAAAAGGTCACGATAGACTCCACGAGCCTGCCCTTAGGAGTACGATAGAGGGCGAGGTGATGATTACTCGCCGACTTTACAAATGCGGTGGGCTCTCCCTTCTCATCGAAGCACATAGGAATAGCCTTATCCAAAGACAGTGTTTTCGCATAGCACCGCACAGAGCGCACCTCCTGCTTCTTATCCTTATCCAAGCAAAGTGGAGAAATAGGTGCCCCCTTCTCTCGAGATTTAAGCTCTTGATTATACGTTGTGATGAGTTCACGAAGGCACGGATCTACGACCTCCCCCTTAAGGTCGTGCAAAGGATAGCGCTTGACAATACGCTCCCTCCCTTGGGAGATAATCTTCCCATAGAGTGATGCCTCCATCAGTTCTCCTCGTGGTACCAGCACGCCTCGCTGTACGCAGGAGACTTCTCTACCATCAGCCGTCTTCTTACGATAGATATTGCGTCCTCGGGTGACGACACGCTTCCCAGGGCGGTAGGAGATGAGGATCTCGGCGACCTTATCGCTGACTGTCCGCACCGAGAAGTGAGGGCGCTGCGTCAGCCAGTGCTCCAGAAGGGAGAGCTTATCGGTCTTCGTCACCTTCTGCATCTCGATCTCTCCGCTCATCGCCTCACGCTCGCTCTCAGAGCTTACACGATTGAGGCGCTGGATATAACCCTGACGAGTCGAAGCTACGACGAGAGCATCGATAGCATGGTGGCGGTGATCCTTACGCTTCGACCAGTCCTTGATGCGAAGCTTCTCGGTCGTCTCGCCCTCACGAGATACACACTCCGTCTCGCCCATCGAGTCGTAGCGATCGAGGTTGAGCGTATGGAGGATATCATCATAGCCCCAGAGACTACGAAGTCGGGCAGTCACTCCACCCTCGCTCGCAGACACACGGCGGATGCCCTGCTGGAGGATGGCCATAGCTTGGCGCGAGATGTACTGCGTCAGACGCAGCTGGCGCTCGAGGAAGTCGGAGGGGATATCCTCCTTCAGCCAGCGTAGGCGCTGGTACTTGCTATAGGAAATCTTCTTCGCCTTCAGTCGCTCGTTGATACGCTCCATATACTCGTCTTCCCAGCCCTTCGCACGGATGTACTCAAGAGCGGTGCGATTGCCCTTCTCCTTGTTGCATCGGCGGCAGGCGCAGGTCTTATTGCCGTAGGAGTCATCGTAGAGGACGGACTTCGGGATGATGTGCTCGACCTCCATATCGTCCCCGTTGAGACACTGCTTCTCATCTATTGACCGACCACAATACAGACACTGGCGCCCAGCCTCCTCCCACAGCCTATACTTGCGGATGCGGGACTTCGTCGGGAAGAGTCCACACTTCTGGATCTTCTCTGCGACCTTATCATTCGCCTTCTTTCTCTCCCCATTCTGACGGGTCATACGCTCACGCTCCTCACGCGACATCTTCAGCTCACGTGCCAGCTCGACACGGACTTCATCGACGCCATACTCGGCCTTGAGTGCATTGACGAGGTTGATCATCTGGTTGAGGATCTTCTCGACGAGGGGCTGACGCAGCTCATTGCGCTGTAGCAGCGGTATCTTCTCCAGAAGCGTGCGCTCGGCGATTTCTTCGCTGGTGGGGCTATTCGAGTGGCGATAGCCGACGGCTGTGCACGCCTCACTATAGCCCAGCCCCTGCTGTAGCTGGGGGAGGAGCTTACAGATGAACTTCGCGGACTTATTCCCGTAGCCGGGCTTGACGAAGTCCAGACGATAGAGCTGATCCAAGAGCCCGCCGTCCAGGTCCTCCTTCGCCATACCGAGCTGCGTGATGAGAGCACGGCGCATCGCATCACGCTCCTCGATGGAGTAGAGGATGTGCCACAGGCGATAGAGGGGCTGGCGGACGTAGCTATCGGTGACGATGGCGACCTCCCGCTCAGTGACTTCGCCCGTCTCTTCGTCGGTGAGCTGGACGCTCATCATACGCGTCTCCAGCTCCATATCGAGGAGGTGGTGATACTGCGGATAGGGCTGCAGAATAATGCTGAGAGCTATCCGCGTAGTATCTCCTTTCAGGCCTTCCTCGAGGAGCTTATCTGCAAGTAGCTCCTCCTCGATACAGAGAAGTTCCTTGAGCTTATCTAAGTCAAGCTTGGGATGAGCCAGCTTTACAGGCTTTACCTTAGCAGGCTTCCTCTTGGGTGGTTTAGGTGCTTCGTAGGTCTGTAGATAGGCGACGAGCTTGTCGCGCTCCTCGGGTGTGATGTCGCGTGGCGAGCCATCGGGACGGATCAGACGGATATTATTCACCGCCTCATAGATACGGCAGAGCTGGAAGAGGGGCGAGGACTTCGGGGCGACCTTCGGGCCGAACTTGACCTTACGCTCGACGAGCTGCCGACCGCCCTTGCCGTCATCCTGCTGGACGCGCATCACCCTCTCCTGCTTCTCGAACTCGCACAGCGAGACCAGGTGCTTGCAGGACTTCAGCGGGCGCTGCATGAAGATGACTTCATCGCGCAGCATCCGGATGAACTCGTCCGTAAGAATATCGGGATAGTGCACGCGCTGAGCCGCCATGATCTGATCGTACTCATCGATGTAGCGCTGACGGGAGAAGATCTGATCCTTGATGCGGTAGCTGATACCACCCGTGGGACTCTCACTCTGATTCCGACGGAGCTGCTCGGCGAAATACTGCCCCACCGTCTTGTGCTCGTCCTGGAGCTTCTCATCATTTGCACGGATGCCAGCGAGGTAGGCACTATTCGAGTCCTTCTTCTTCTCGCCCTCATCACCGACGATGGCAGCAGCATCGCTCTTGACGTGCCGGTAGCCACGCTTCTGATTGATGTGGCAGAGCACACGCCCCAGCTCGGGCAGCGTCAGGCGCCGACCAGCGGTAGCCGCCCGCTCGCGGAGCTCCCACAGCTCCAGCAGAGGGAGCTGAATGAGTGCAGCATCGGGGAGCATCCCGACCTTCTCCAGCTCCCGACGTAGGCGGTAGCGACGCAGCTGATAGCGGGCAAAGCCTCGGCGCATCGTACGGCGCGCCGTCCGCTCTTGGTTCGCCGTGAAGGCCTTCCCGATAGAGAAGTCCGCAGCATCGGTAGCATTGTTTAAGGGGACGACACGGCTCCCCATACCTAAGATTTCGGCAGGATCTCCCTGCGCATCGAGGGCGATAAGGCACCACCCTATTGATCCTACTCCGAGGTCAAGACCAAGTACATGTTTGCTCATAAGCATTGGTTGTGTTGATATTAAGAAAAATGGCTACATTCGCAGTAACGAAATCTGAAAGCTAATCACAATAAGGATTTATTCCGTTGTGAGAACATCCAGGGTGGGGCCTCTTAAGTGAGGTTCTCACCCTTCTTCTTTTTGTGATCAGACCGAGAGGTCAGGCCACTACGATCAGCCGTAGCACTGAAACAAATGTAGCAACTTCCCCACTGTCGAGCAAGCAACACCGCATCCATGAGCGACTTACATCTCAAAAAAGGGGGCACCACACCCTACTTTTCCCACCTCTAAAGCCTGCAAACCCAAGGAGCATTCTCCACTAAGAGAAGGGATATACCACACGCACTTCATTTACATCTATTTACGTTAGCATATTATACACAAGCATTATTGTAAGGGATATATAAGATATCCATACAACCTATCGTTTATATCTTGAGCAGGAGAAGAAGCCCGTCTTACACTCCTTCTCTAAGTACAATTCATTTAACGGAACCATTACTGCGGAGCTGGATAGCTCGGTCTACCCTCCCTCCGCCTCATCATCAACTACAAGTAAAATGGCTACAAAACAATCATTTCGCCGACTCAGCATCCTATCTCTTCTCCTCTTCTCCTTTGCCTTAGTGCTCAGCTCTTGCGGTGGTAAGAGTGACCTGCCAGGCGGAGAATTCGGGGGCTTTGGCAGCGCAGACCTGAAGCAAGAGGTCTCGATCAGCGCATCTGCTCCGATCAGCGTCCACTTCACAGCCAACACCGAAGGGGGATCTGACATCTACCGTGACGGCAAGCTCGTCTCTCAGACGATCTACAACTCCGAGTGGAGAGACCCCATCGCAAAGTCCTATCGCACGACCTTCACCCACAAGGGTTCGGGGCTATATGTCGGCATTATCGTACGCAGACCCAATAATAATGCCCCTGCATCCATCAAGGTAAAGACAAGCGTGAAGCTGTATAGAGGGAACAAGTACCTCAAGACCTACGAGAAGGAGGTAACACTCACCCCTTCAGAGTCATTATCAAGTGAACTTTACAAAGTCGAGGCTAGCGACAGAAACTAGCCAGCCATCCCGACTTAGGAGAGCCACACTCTCCAGCACATAGTCCCTCGGGCAAGATCCCACTTGATACCGCTCCTCTCTGGGGTGCATCAAGTGGGATCTTCTCTTTTCGCGGAAGTGGCTTTGCCGAGGACTCTTCCCTCCGAATGAAGTACTATTAGAAACCATTGCGCAAGGTGCAAGCCGTGAAGAAATACCCTTGCGCAATGGTCTCCATATAGGTATATGGGTGCGTGAGTAGAGCTATATAGGATGGTGAAGAAAGCTATATAGCTTTGGACTGATTCCTATATAGCTTTGTGAAATGACCTCTATTAGGTTGTTGCTCCCGCGTAGGGATAAAAGTTGTGGACGAGTAGCAGATAAGTTTGGACTACGTACGTGGCTCTAATATCTACGTACGTGGATATTTGGATTTGTGTACCTGGTCTTTAAGACTACGTACATAGATAGAAGAATACCACTACGGGAAGGCACTTTTTTCTTCACGAGTAGGACACTTTTCCCTCCGCTGGATAATGAGGAATACGCGCGATAAAGCGAAGGGCTTGCCTGGTCACTTCGGAGAGGCATATCGGGGAGCTGGGCGTGCAATGCCTTAGCACTCTAGATAGAGGGCAGGACTCGCGGGAGCAGTCTCATATAGGCAGTCAGCCATCGGCCCTTCACCGACCGCCCCTTGTAGAGGCGGGAGATGAGGCGAGCTTTGACTAACTTTGTAAGCGTAATTCAAAAAGACAGAAAGAATGGATAATACAAGAATGAGCCGAATCAATCGACTCATCCAAAAGGAGATCAGCGACCTCTTCCGCATACAGACCCAGAGTATCCCCGGCACACTGATCACCGTGACATCGGTGACCGTGAGCCCCGACCTCAGCATCGCTCGTGTACGCCTGAGCATCTTCCCCTCGGAGAAGGCCGAAGAGCTACTCGAGTCAATTCGCTCCAGCGCGAAGACCATCCGCTATGATCTGGGCCTGCGCATAGGCAAGCAGCTGCGTAAGCTCCCCGAGCTGACCTTCTTCATTGATGACTCACTCGACTACCTCGAGCGCATCGATAGCCTCCTCGGGCTGAACGACAAGTAACGACCTCCACACTCCCCGCCTCTCGCCCGTGCTCAGCTTCCGCATAGCCCTCCGCTACCTCTTCAGCCGCACCCGCCTGCATGCAGTGAACTATGTGACGGCACTCTCTGCCATCGCCATCGCTGTCGTCGCTATGGCGCTGGTGGCTGTCGTCGGCGTGTACAATGGCTATGTAGCGATGATCCTCGGGGCTACAGAGCAGGTCGATGCCGACATCGTCCTGAGAGACACGGAGGGCGGAGTCTTTGACCTGAAGAAGTTCCCCGACTACCGTGCCAAGCTCACGAAGGCTGGTGCCGAAGCGATTGCCCTACGCCTGGAGAGCAAGGGGCTCCTGCGTGTAGGGGAGCAGCAGTGGGTCGTGGATGCCGTCGGGGTGGACTCGGCCTTTGCCTCCGTCTACCCCATGGGGCGCGCAGCTGATGTGCCCGAGCTCCATGCGACGACGACCCTCGTAGATGCCGAAGGCGCACCCATCACCCCCATCCAGCTCGGAGCAGCGATTCAGCTCCCGCAGGATAGCAGCCGCACCGAGCACAATGGCCCCGCTGCCGAAGTCCTCTTCCCCAAGCGCCTCGGCTTCACTAATCCCTTAGCCCCCGCCTCGTCCTTCCAGAGCCTCGAGGCACGGGTCATCGGGCAGTATCAGCCCACGAGCCAAGAGACGGACGCTGCGATCTACCTCCCCTTGGCTGACCTGCAGGACGTACTTGACTATGAGGAGAGCGAAGTATCTGCCCTCGGCATCCACCTCCGCTCGGGCGTCAAGACCTCCGACTTCAAGCAGCAGGTGAAGGCGCTCTACGGCGACCGCCTCACCGCCCTGGACCGCGAAGAGCAGCACCCAGACCTCTCCTACCTCATCCGTATGGAGAAGGTTATGACCTATCTCATCCTCCTCTTCATCCTCCTCCTGGCGGCCTTCAACGTCGCCAGCTCGCTGGCTATGCTCCTCATCGAGAAGCAAGACGACAGCCGTATCTTCACCGCTCTCGGTGCACCACCCAGCTTCACGCAGCAAGTCTTCCGCCGTGTAGGCCTACTGATCGCCCTCACGGGGACCAGCGTCGGCATGCTCCTCGGCTGGATACTCTGCCTCCTGCAGGCACGCTTCGGCATCATCCGCTCTGGTAGCGGTATCGAAGCGATGGCGCTCCCCGTGGATGTGCGCCCGCTGGATATGCTCGTCATCTTCGTCTCGGTGACGGCGCTCTCCTTCCTCATCTCCCTCTACCCCACCCGCTTCTTCCGCCGCGGTTAGGCGCATCCCGCCCCATCGTCTTCACCTCCCCCTATACATTATTATATATAGGACGGTATACTGTGTCCATGAATACGGAGAAGGAGGGTGAAGTGAAAAGCAAAAGATTTGCCACGATACCGAGTGATAACACACGATTTTCACCAGCAATTTTGCCTTTCACACCCCTATTCACACATAGCGGAAAAGCCGTGTAGATGCGCTTCTTTCCTAAGAAATTAAAAGAAGCTACTACATTTGTCAAGGTAAAAATCATTGCATATATTTGCTGTGAAATCAAGGCTCCTACACGAGCCGTACACGCAAAACTATTAGATCGATCAGTTATGAAATCCGCTGAGATTTTGGCCTCGCTCGAGGCAAAGCACCCTGGGGAAAAGGAATTCCTCCAGGCTGTGAAGGAAGTTCTTCTCTCTGTAGAAGAAGTCTACAACCAGCACCCCGAGTTCGAAAAGGCAGCTATTATGGAACGCCTCGTAGAGCCCGACCGTATCATCACCTTCCGTGTACCTTGGATCGACGATGCAGGTAAAGTCCATGTGAACATCGGCTATCGCGTACAGTTCAACAACGCTATCGGCCCATACAAGGGTGGTATCCGCTTCCATCCCTCTGTCAACCTCTCTATCCTGAAGTTCCTCGGCTTCGAACAGACCTTCAAGAATGCACTCACCACGCTGCCTATGGGCGGTGGTAAGGGCGGTGCCGACTTCTCTCCTAAGGGTAAGAGCGACCGCGAAATCATGACTTTCTGCCAGAGCTTCATGCGCGAGCTGTGGCGCCACATCGGTCCTGACACCGACGTACCTGCAGGGGACATCGGTGTAGGTGGTCGCGAAGTCGCCTACATGTACGGTCAGTACAAGCGCCTTGCTAACGAGCACACGGGTACGATGACCGGTAAGGGCTTCACCTTCGGTGGCTCTCGCCTGCGCCCCGAATCTACGGGCTTCGGCGCTGTCTACTTCGTACAGCACATCTGCAAGCAGCACAACATCGACCTCAAGGGCAAGACGGTAGCTATCTCTGGCTTCGGTAACGTAGCTTGGGGTGTAGCTCAGAAGGCTACCGAGCTCGGTGCTAAGGTCGTCACCATCTCTGGTCCTGACGGCTACGTCTACGACCCAGACGGTATCAACACCCCCGAGAAGTTCCAGGCGCTGCTCGACCTCCGCTCCAGCGGTAACGACGTCGTCTCTGACTACGCTAAGAAGTTCCCCAACGCTCAGTTCTTCGCTGGCAAGAAGCCTTGGGAGCAGAAGGTAGACATCGCTATGCCTTGCGCTACGCAGAACGAAATGAACGAAGAGGATGCTAAGATGCTCCACGCTAACGGCGTAACCATCGTAGCTGAAACGTCGAATATGGGTTGTACGGCCGAAGCTGCTGAGTACTTCGTAGAAAAGAAGATGCTCTTCGCTCCTGGTAAGGCAGTCAACGCTGGTGGTGTAGCTACCTCTGGTCTCGAAATGACTCAGAACGCTATGCACCTCTACTGGACCAACGAAGAAGTCGATGCTAAGCTCCACCAGATCATGAGCGACATCCACGAGCAGTGCGTGGCTCATGGCCGTGAAGGAGACTACATCAACTACGTCAAGGGTGCTAATGTTGCGGGCTTCCTCAAGGTAGCTCAGGCAATGCTCGAGCAGGGCGTCATCTAAGAAGCGACCCTTCCCTCAAGTTTCATAAGGCTTACAGCCCGCATTCCCCACGCTCGGGGAATGCGGGCTGAGCCTTTTTTATAGCCCCAGCGAACGACCGAGAGGAGGGAGCTGAGGAGCGAGGCTGATGCTTGGGCGGAAGAATGGCTTATCTTTGCGGGCAAACGGAAGCCGATGCTTCCATATCGCTTGCACAAGTCCTATGGCATATACTACCCTACTTCGCTGCACCCTCGTCGCAGCAGCCCTCAGCGCAGGCAACGCCTTCGCCAGCCCCACGACGGCGGCACCACAGGCTAAGACGACTACCTCTGTAGACCAGGCTTACCGCGAGAGCCTCACCTATTTCTTCGATCGCCCCGCCACAAGCATGATGGAGGCGCTCCCCCTCGGCAATGGCCGTCTGGGGATGCTCTCCGATGGTGGCGTACAGCATCAGAGGATCACCCTCAACGAAAGCTCTATGTGGAGCGGCTCGGTCGACTCCACCGCTTGGAACGCCGAGGCCTACAAGCAACTCCCCGCTATCCGTAAGCTCCTCCTTGCTGGGCGTGCTAAGGAAGCCGAAGACCTCATCTACCGCACCTTCGTCTGCGGTGGCGTAGGTAGCGGACGCGGACAGGGAGCGAACACCCCCTACGGCAGCTACCAAGTCGGTGGCTTCCTTCACCTCAATTGGGATAAGGCTCCCGAGCTCAGCGGCTATTACCGTGGGCTGAGCCTCAGCGAAGGCGTCAGCAAAGAGAGCCTCGTCGTCGACGGGCAAGCCTATCGCACGAAGCGTCTGTACAGCGTCCTCGGCCGTGAGGTGCAGGTCGTGCACCTCACGAACCACAGCGAAGAGGCCCGCCGTGACACGCTGCGCCTCTCCCTCTCACGCCCCGAGAATGGGCACCCTGCAGCCGAAGCTGGCTTCTTGACGCTCTCGGGTCAGCTCCCCGACGGCAAGGGCGGTCGTGGCATGAGCTACGCCATCGTCGTGCGCCCCGTCCTGCCTCAGGGTGGTACGCTCATCACCCGTGGCGATGAGCTGCTCGTAGTGAATGCTCCCACGGTCGAGCTCTACATCGCGCACAACACCAACTACTACGACAAGCGCCTGCCCGTCATGGCACGCAGCATCGAGCAGACGCTCCAAGCTAAGGCTGTGGGCGAAGCCAACCTCTTCGCTGAGCACGTCCAGCGCTTCACCGCACAGATGGACCGCGTACAGGCGCGCTTCCTCGGCTCTGACCCAGCACTCTCATCGCTACCTATCCAGCGCCGTCTCATCGCTTACTACGAGCACCCTGAGCGCGACCCAGCACTGGCCGCCCTCTATATGCAGCTGGGCCGCTACCTCTTGATCTCCAGCACACGCCCTGGCGCTCTGCCCCCCAACCTGCAGGGGATATGGACCGAAACCATCCAAGCGCCTTGGAACGGGGACTACCACCTGAACATCAACCTACAGATGAACTACTGGCCTGCCGAGAAGGGCGCACTCCCCGAGACCGTCGGGGCGCTCACGGATTGGGTCGAGAGCATCGTACCTTCGGGTGAGCGTACGGCACGCACCTTCTACCGTGCTAAGGGCTGGGTCACGCACGTCCTCGGCAACGTATGGCAGTTCACCGCCCCTGGCGAGCATCCCAGCTGGGGCGCCACGAATACCTCTGCCGCTTGGCTCTGTGAGCACCTCTACAATCACTATCGCTACAGCCAAGACCGTGCTTACCTGCAGCGCATCTACCCCGTGATGCAGGGAGCAGCACGCTTCTTCCTCACGACGCTGGTCAAGGATCCCAAGAGCGGCTACCTCGTCAATGTCCCCACGACCTCACCTGAGAACAGCTACTACACGCCCCAAGGCAAGGCCGTCGCCGTCGCAGCTGGCTCGACGATGGACAATCAGATCCTGCGCGAGCTCTTCTCCACGACACGCGAGGCGGCGATGGCCCTCGGTCGTGACCGCACCTTCGTCGACAGCCTCTCCACGGCACTGCGCCAGCTCAAGCCCACTACCCTCGGTCCTGACGGGCGTATCATGGAGTGGATGGAGGACTACAAGGAGGTCGAACCACACCACCGCCACGTATCGCATCTCTACGGGCTCTTCCCTGGGAACGAGATCACGCCACACGGCACGCCCGAGCTGGCTGAAGGCGCGAAGAAGACGCTCATCGCTCGTGGCTCAAGCAGCACCAGTTGGTCCATGGGCTGGAAGGTGAACTTCCACGCACGACTGGGCGATGCTGAGGGTGCTTATGAGGTGCTGAACATGCTCCTCCGCCCCGTCGACGCCATCGACCCCAAGACGAATAAGCCCTACGGCAGTGGTACAGAGCCCAACCTCTTCAGCTCACATCCGCCCTTCCAAATCGACGGGAACTTCGGCGGCTCCTCGGGCATCATGGAGATGCTCCTCAGCAGTGAGACGGGCTGCATCATCCCGCTGCCTGCACTGCCCAAGGCATGGAAGGCTGGTAGCATCCAAGGCCTGCGTGTCATCGGCAATGCCACCTGCTCGCTCAGCTGGTCTGCTGGTCAGCTCGACCGCTTAGTCCTCGAGGCACACCACGCCTATCGTCACACGCTCCTGCTACCTGACGAAGGTCGTGGCTACGCCCTCCGACTCAACGGCCGACCCTTAGACACAAAGACGCTCCTCCACCAAGGTCGCCTGCACCTCCCCCAGATGCAAGCTGGCGATCGTCTGGAGGTCGTGAAGAAAGCCTAAGGCATACACAAGCCACTCTATCACAGGCTCTCCCAAGAAGAGTCATACAAGTAAGGGGCACGAACCGCAGTCGGTTCGTGCCCCTTACTTATATCCCTCTATACTAAGCTCTAATAGAGAGGCATTTTGCGACCAGTACTGCTCACCAATCGAAGCAGTACTGGTTACTAATATCAACCAGTACTGGTCGGAGCGCGAACCAGTATTGGTCACTCGAGTGACCAGTACTGCTTGCTTTCCCCTCCTCCTGCAGTTGCTTCGCGCCACTTCCCCCCAAGGAAGTTCGGCTAACAAGCTATGTTGAGTACCAACTGCTTGCACTTTGATGCGTCAGCCCTGAAGGGTAGCTGGCCGAGATGTAGCTATTTGCTTCTTTAGCCGTATCTTTGTAGCCACGAGATAAGCGTAATAAAGCCTATGGTCATCAAGTCTGCAGAGTTCGTCATCAGCAATAGTCGCGTGGAGAAGTGCCCGACGACGGGACTCCCCGAATACGCCTTCATCGGGCGCTCCAATGTCGGGAAGTCTTCGCTCATCAATATGCTCACCGCACGCAAGGGGCTGGCTATGACCTCGCAGAAGCCTGGGAAGACGCAGCTCATCAACCACTTCATCATCAACGATGCGTGGTATCTCGTCGACCTCCCTGGCTACGGCTATGCCCGTCTCGGCAAGGATAGCCGAGATAGCCTCAGACGTATGATCGAGGACTACGTACTGGAGCGCAAGGAGCTGGTACTGCTCTTCGTGCTCCTGGACTGCCGACACGATCCCCAGAAGATCGACCTGGAGTTCATCCAATGGCTGGGTGAGGAAGGCGTCCCCTTCGCTCTGGTCTTCACGAAGGCCGACAAGCTCAGCAAGGGCCGTCTCGCAGCCAACGTCGAGGCCTACAAGGCTAAGCTCCACGAAGAGTGGGAGGAGCTCCCCCCGATCTTCGTCACCTCCTCGGAGGAGCGTATGGGGCGTGACGAACTCCTCGGCTACATCGAAGAAATCAACACTACATTATAATAGACTCCACAAAGTAAGACAATGAAAGGAACCATTCTCGTCACTGGCGGTACCGGCTACATCGGCTCTCACACCACCGTCGAACTGATCCAGGCTGGCTATCAGGTCGTCAGCATTGACAACCTGTCGAACTCCAATATCGAGGTCCTTGATGGCATCGAAGCGATCACCGGCATTCGCCCCATCTTCTATGAGGCTGACTGCAATGACGAGGCTGCTATCGAGCGCATCTTCACGGCTCATCCCTCGATCCTGGGCGTGATCCACTTCGCTGCGAGCAAGGCTGTCGGCGAATCCGTACAGAAGCCTCTGCTCTACTACAAGAATAACGTGCTCTCACTGATCGTCCTCCTCGAGGCTATGCAGCGCCACGGCACTAAGGGGATCGTCTTCTCCTCGTCGTGTACCGTCTACGGCCAGCCCGAGATCCTGCCCGTCACCGAGGAAGCGCCTATCCAGGTAGCCCTCTCACCCTACGGCAATACGAAGCAGATCAATGAAGAGATCCTCAACGATGTGGTCTATGCAGGTGTACCCTACAAGGTCATCCGCCTGCGCTACTTCAACCCCATCGGTGCTCACCCCTCTGCACTCATCGGTGAGCTCCCCAATGGTGTGCCTCAGAACCTCATCCCCTACCTGACGCAGACCGCCGCTGGTATCCGTCAGCAGCTCAGCGTCTTCGGTGATGACTACAACACCCCCGACGGCTCTTGTATCCGCGACTACATCAATGTCGTCGACCTGGCGAAGGCCCACGTCATCGCTATCGAGCGTATGCTGGACGACTCCAAGGGCAGCGAGCCTCTGGAGACCTTCAACATCGGTACCGGTCGTGGCGTCAGCGTGCTGGAGCTCATCCGCACCTTCGAGGCTGTCACGGGCGTGAAGGTCCCCCACAAGATCGTCGGCCGCCGCGAAGGCGACATCGAAAAGGTCTGGGCTGACCCCACGAAGGCCAACACCATCCTCGGCTGGGAAGCTAAGGAATCCCTCGCCGACACGCTCCGCTCTGCTTGGGCTTGGCAGGAGCGCCTCATTGAGAAGAATAAGTAATATACCGCATCATACGCGCCGAGGGGTAGGACTTTTATCCGTCCTACCCCTTCGTATGGTGCTTAGATAGAAAGAATATAGATGGAGAAGAACTTCAAGCGTACCCTCATCACCGCCGCCCTGCCTTATGCGAACGGCCCCGTGCACATCGGCCACCTGGCAGGTGTGTACATCCCCTCTGATATCTATGCCCGCTACCTGCGCCTCCGTGGAGAGGAGGTGCTCTTCGTCTGTGGTAGCGACGAGCATGGTGTGCCCATCGCGATCAAGGCTAAGAAGGAAGGCGTGACCCCACAGGATATCGTCGACCGCTACGACGGGATCATCCGCAAGTCATTCGCTGACTTCGGTATCACCTTCGATACCTACGGCCGTACGACGAGCGCCACGCACCGTGAGCTTGCCTCTTCGATCTTCCGAACCATCTACGACAAGGGCGGCTTCATCGAAGAAGAGAGCGAGCAGTACTACGACCCCGAGGCCAAGCAGTTCCTCGCGGACCGCTACATCACGGGTACCTGCCCTCGCTGTCAGAATGAGCGCGCCTATGGTGACCAGTGTGAGTCCTGTGGCTCGACGCTGAACCCCACCGACCTCATCCACCCCAAGAGCGCTATCTCCGGTGCTACGCCTGAGCTCCGCAAGACAAAGCACTGGTATCTGCCCCTCGACAAGCACGAGCCCTTCCTCAAGCAGTGGATCCTTGAGGACCACAAGGAGTGGAAGAGCAATGTCTACGGGCAGTGTAAGAGCTGGCTCGACGGAGGTCTGCAGCCCCGTGCTGTGAGCCGTGACCTCGACTGGGGTATCCCCGTGCCCGTAGAGGGCGCTGAGGGCAAGGTGCTCTACGTGTGGTTCGATGCGCCCATCGGCTATATCTCCAATACGAAGGAGCTCCTGCCCGACAGCTGGGAGAAGTGGTGGAAGAGCGAAGACACGCGCCTCCTGCACTTCATCGGTAAGGACAACATCGTCTTCCACTGCATCGTCTTCCCTGCGATGCTCCGTGCCGAAGGCTCCTACATCCTCCCCGAGAACGTCCCCGCCAATGAGTTCCTCAATCTTGAGGGCGACAAGATCTCCACGAGCCGCAACTGGGCCGTCTGGCTCAACGAGTACCTCGAGGATCTGCCCGGTAAGCAGGACGTCCTACGCTACGTCCTCACGGCCAATGCCCCCGAGACGAAGGACAACGACTTCACGTGGCGTGACTTCCAGGCACGCAACAACAATGAGCTGGTAGCTGTCTTCGGTAACTTCGTGAACCGTGCCCTCGTCCTCACCTCGAAGTACTTCGACGGGAAGGTTCCCGCTCTCGGTGCGCTGACCGACTTCGACCGCGAGACCCTCGCAGAGCTCTCCACCGTCCGTACCGCCATCGAGCGTGAGCTGGACAACTTCCACTTCCGCGAAGCCCTCAAGGAAGCGATGAATCTGGCACGCCTTGGCAACAAGTACCTCGCTGACACCGAGCCTTGGAAGCTGGCGAAGACCGATATGGAGCGTGTCGCCACGATCCTCAATATCTCCCTGCAGATCACGGCTAACCTCGCCATTGCCTTCGCACCCTTCCTGCCGATGAGCAGCGAGAAGCTCTGCAAGATGCTCGCCATCGACCTGCCCGCTTGGACCGACCTCGGCCGTAGCGACCTCATCGAAGCTGGGCACACGCTCGGCGAGGCCAGCCTCCTCTTCGAGAAGATCGAGGATGACGTCATCGAGGCTCAGATCCAGAAGCTGCAGGCGACGAAGGAAGCCAACAAGGCTGCCGAAGATCACGCAGCTCCCATCGCTGAGAATATCGACTTCGAGGACTTCCTCAAGCTGGACATCCGCGTGGGTACGGTCACCGAGTGCACAAAGGTGCCTAAGGCTGACAAGCTCCTGCAGTTCCGCATCGATGATGGTCTGGGTGGCCGCACGATCGTCTCAGGTATCGCTGAGCACTACGCTCCCGAGGAGCTGGTAGGCAAGCAGGTCTGCTTCATCGCCAACCTCCCTCCACGTAAGCTCCGTGGCATCGAGTCGCAGGGGATGATCCTCTCCGCAGCCGATCGCACGACGGGCCAGCTTCGCGTGATCACGCCTCAGGGCCCGATCACCCCTGGTAGCGAAGTCAAGTAAGGCTTCGCTCCTCCCCTGATTATTCAGACCAAGAACCCACTTACATGAATAGCTCTCTCAAGACGAGTATCCTTAGCCCAGTGCGCTGGGCAGGGGTACTCGTCCTCTTCTTCCTCTTGGGCTCCGTAGCCTGGGCGCAGAAAGCCCCCCGTGTCACGCAGCACAAGCTCCGCATCCTCCACACGACTGACGTCCACGGGAATATCTTCCCCTATGACTTCCTCAATGACCGCCCAGGCACGGGGAGTATGTCACGCCTCTCGACGGTACTGCGCGAGATCCGTCGTACCGACCCCGAGACCCTGCTGCTGGATGCTGGTGACCTCCTGCAGGGTGAGCCCCCGACGTACTACTACAACTACGTCGACACCCTCTCGACACACATCGTCTCCTCGGCGATGAACTACCTCGGCTACGACGCAGTCGCTATGGGCAACCACGACATCGAGCCTGGGCATAGCGTCTTCGACAAGTGGGGGCGCGAGTGTAAGTTCCCCCTCATCGCAGCGAACATCATCTCCGACAAGACGGGCGAGCCTTACTTCAAGCCCTATCACGTCTTCACCCGTGCTGGGCTCCGTGTAGCCGTCTTAGGCTTCACCACACCTGCCATCCCACAGTGGGTACCAGCCCACCTCTGGGAAGGCCTGCACTTTGACGATATCCTCACCTCTGCTGCACACTGGGTACCCCTCATCCAGCAGCGCGAGAAGCCCGACCTCCTTGTCGTGCTGATGCACTCCGGGCTGGAGAATGACAACCCCGATTACCTCGAGAATGCTGGCCGTGCGCTGGCGAACAAGGGTATGGGCATTGACCTCCTGCTCATTGGCCACGACCACCGTCAGGAGCTGGAGTGGATCCGCCCTGAGGGAAGCACGACGGACTCCGTCCTTCTCATCAATCCCGCGAACCATCTCGATCGTGTCGCGGACATCCAGATCACTGTGCGCAAGGAAGGTGGCCGCATCATCTCCAAGCAGCTCGTCCCCTCCTTCATCTCACTTGAGGGTGTAGAGCCCGACTCGGTCTTCCTCCGCCACTTCGCCCAGGAGTACGCTGCAGTGAACGACTATCTGGCTACTGAAGTCGGTGAGCTGGCCTCCGAGGTGCGTGGTGAAGATGCACTCTTCGGTACGACACCCTATATGGACGTGATCCATCGTATGCAGCTCGAGTCGGTGAATGCAGAGATCTCCTTTGCCGCACCGCTGAAGACCTCTGCCGTCCTCCCCGCTGGCAAGGTCTATGTGCGTGACCTCTTTAAATTCTGCCCCTTCTCCAACTTCCTCTACGCTATGCAGCTCACGGGTCGCGAGATCCGTGGCTACCTCGAGTACTCCTATGCAGGCTGGGCAGCGACCTCCATCATCGAAGATGGCGGGCTCATCCGACTGCGCCCTGGAGCACAGCCGACGGACAAGTACAAGACCTTCGTACCGCCCTACAACTACAGCGCAGCACAAGGCATCGACTACACCGTCGACCTCTCCAAGCCCGAGGGAGAGCGTGTGACGATCCTTCGCCTCACGGGGCATAGCGAGCCCTTCGACCTCGACCGCACCTATCGTGTAGCCGTCAACTCCTACCGCGCTGGCGGTGCTGGGGGTATGCTCACTACGGGTGCTGGCATCGCGAAGGAAGACCTGCCGAAGCGTATCGTCGGTGCTACCTCGCACGACCAGTCGTATTACTTAGCTGAGTTCTTCCGCCGTCACAAGGTCGTCCGCCCCGTAGACCCGAAGAACTGGCGCTTCCTCCCCGAGGACTGGGCAAAGGCTGCTGCCGAGCGTAGCCGTGCCTTCCTCTTCCCTAAGAAGTAAGCCTTATGCGCCTTGCCCCACTCCTTCTGCTCTTGGTACCTCTTGCACTGGTACTCCTGCAGCTTCTCTTGAGATGGGGCCTTCAGCGTCGCTCGGAGCTTCTCCGCTCGGCACATACACATCGACCTCTACAGCGACAGGACGCACCTATCGCTGTAGAGGTCGATATTGATTCGTCCCCACTCTTTGATAGCCCTGCTCCAGCAGGAGCCCTCCCCCACTACCTCGTCCTCGATACCGAGACGCAGGATATCGTCCACGAAGAGGAGGTAGGGATAGAGTTCGCCCCCTCGCCGATTATCCTACTCTCGTGGCAGATGCTGGACGCTACGGGTGCCGGCCTCTCCGAGGAGACGCACCTCATCCGCCGCAATGCCTCCATAACGGAGGAGGCTACCGCCCTGCACGGCATCACGACGGAGCAGATGGAGTGTGAAGGCGAGGAGCTACGCCCCGTGCTGGAGCACTTGCTCCAAGCCGTGAGCGAGGCGAAAGTACTCGTCGCACACAACGTCCGCTTTCATCGCACCCTCGTCCTATCGGAGCTGGAAGCCGTAGGGCTACCGACAGCTTCGCTGGAGGCACTCCCCACCCTCTGCACGATGGAGCGTGGGCGAGTCTTAGGCTTCAAGCACCGTACTTCGGGCGAGGCAGCCTATCCCAAGCTCAGCGAGCTCTTCGGCTACCTCTACCTACACCAGCCAGCCGTCCACGTGCGCTTCCGACAGAAGGGCCTGCGTGACGTCCGTCTCTGCGCAGCTTGCCTTAGGCAGCTCATCGTGTAGCGCACCACGCATAGCTATAAACAGCGAGCGGGCACCCCACCGATGGAGGGGTACCCGCTCGCTGTTTATGTGAATTGCTTCTTAGTCAAGCTCGCCTGCAGAGCGCTTCTTGAGGAAGTTCTTGTAGGCTGCCTTTGTCTGTGGAGCGAGGAAGATGAGGGCGATGATATTCGGGATGACCATCAGCCCCGTGACCGTGTCGGTGATCTCCCACACGAAGGTCACAGCGAAGATCGCCCCGACAAAGACCGAGCCGATGACCACTGCGCGGAAGACATAGACCCCGACCTTGCCGAAGAGCGAGCGGACATTCATCTCACCGAAGATATAGTTTCCGATGATCGTCGTGAAGGCGAAGAAGAAGATACTCACCTGTAGGAAGATGATACCGGCCTTACCAAAGACCATATCGAAGGCCTCCTGCGTGATCGCTGTCGACTCGAGTCCAGCTTGCTTATGGGCACCCGTCAGAAGGATAACCAGCGCCGTAGAGGTACAGATGAGGAGCGTGATGAAGACTCCCGACATCGCTACGAAGCCCTGCATCGCAGGATCCTTCACCTCGGCCATAGCGTGAGCGTGGGGCGAAGTACCCATACCGGCCTCGTTGGAGAAGAGGCCACGAGCGACCCCGTAGCGGATGGCATACTTCATCGCGATGCCAGCAGCACCGCCAGCAGCAGCCTTCGTAGAGAAGGCTTCTCTAAAGACCTCAGCAAAGGCCTGAGGGATCTGGTCGAAATAGATGCACATAATGACGAGCGAACCCAGGATATAGGCGATAGCCATGAAGGGTACGACGAGCTCAGCGACCGTGGTGATACGCTTCTGCCCCCCGACGATCACGATACCGACGATAAGCGCGATACCCACACCGACGACCCAAGGCTCGATATCGAAGGCCGTAGTCAGCGCGACCGTGATGGAGTTCGCCTGCACCATACTTCCCGTGAAGCCTACATAGGTAATGAAGGCGATCGAGAAGAAGAGCGCCAGCCACTTGAGCCCGAGACCTTCACGGATATAGAAGGCAGGCCCCCCGATGGCACCACCAGGACGGACCTCACGATACTTCTGTGCTAAGACGGCTTCGGAGAAGATCGTCCCCATACCGAGGATAGCGGAGATCCACATCCAGAAGATCGATCCGACGCCGCCCATAGAGATGGCGGTGGCGATACCTGCCACGTTCCCCGTACCGACCTGGGCAGCTACGGCGGTGGCAAGAGCTTGGAAGGAGTTGACCTTGGACTTACCCTCCTCGCCCTTCTTCCGCTGCATAGCAGGGCCGAAGGCATACTTCATCGCCAGATTGAAGTGGCGGATCTGTGGGAAGCCGAGGTAGATGGTGTAGAAGATGCCGACGCCGAGGAGGGCGTACATCAGGAAGCTGTTCCAAAGAATCCCGTTGAACTCTTTGACGAACCCTAATACATCCATGTGCTGTGAGTTTTGTGAGTTAGTGTTAGAGGTATTGTGAATTGTGGCTTAGACCTAAGGGTAAGAGGCACAGGAATCAGCGCACCTACACGTAGAAGTGGGTGCTCCTATCAGGGGTAGCGCTCGGGAAAAGAGCGGAATACTTGAGCTATTCATGCGCATCATAGGGGGCGCTCCTCTTGGTATTATAGAGGGGCAAGCCATAGGCCCACGGGCGAAGTGTCCATGGACTTCGCCTACAAAGGTATAAATAGTGCCGGAAGAAATAAGGGGGCTTAGCCCTTGCGACCGTAGTCAGCAGGGATCTCGCCCCAGCGGACGGTATCCCACTTATATATGGGGGTCGTGTAGGTATGCGTCTGGAGCCAGCGCTCAGCACGCTCGATGAGGTCGAAGAGCGGAGCCGTCTCGTCCGTGCGCTCCAGAAGGGTCTTACAGCGCTTCTTGCGCACCCACCCGAGGGCCGTCTGGCTATCAGAGTAGATGACGAGCTGTGAGAGCCCCTGCTTCTCGATGAGCGCCAGCGCATGCACGATGGCGAGGAACTCCCCGATGTTATTCGTTCCCTTGGGGAAGGGGCCCATCTCAAAGATGACCCGACGCGAGGGCAGGTACACGCCGCGGTACTCCATCACACCTGGATTGCCCGAGCAGGCAGCATCGACAGCGAGTGCCTCCTCTATGGGAGCTTCTGTGCTACTCTCCATCCCCGAGGGGGCACGGTGGCGACGGGAGAAGCCCTGAAAGCCCTCTTCATAGGCTCGCAGAGCCTCACTACGGCTCTCGAAGGACTTGAAGAGGGGCTTGGGATAGCCCTGCGTCTGGCGCTGACATTCCGCCCAGGTCTCATAGACCCCAGGCTCGTGTCCCGCCCAGACGACGTACCACTTTTGCTGCTTTGCCATCGGCTTACTTACTCTTGGATGAAGTCGTTTACTGCCATCTCCCGTCGTGGGAGCAGTGCCCAAAAGTACAACAATCCCCCGTGCTACCGCTCCAGCACCGTAAGAGCAGCATCATCTGAGGGCATTCAAGCTCCTCAAAGACAAGAGCAAGAGGGAGGCTCACATACCGAGCGGAGAAGTGTGCTCGTTTTAATGGTACGCGTGTCTCCCGCTCCAGCCTCCGCCCTGCTCAGGCATTTAGGGAGCGTAAGACACTTCACTGCTAACAAGACACCACACATGAAGAAGATGATCTTCACCGCTGCCCTCCTCTTCTACTCGATGAGCATCGGGGCACAGGCGCAGTCCGTCGAGAGCCAAGCACTCACGACCATCAGCACACAGCACGAGGAGCCTACTGTAGAGCTCACCGAAGCTCCCGTCAGCACGGAGAGCGACTACCTGATGAACTTCGCCGAGGCCGCACCACGTCGCCGAGGCTATTATAGTGGCGGCTCAGCCCCCTACTACTCCGGGACGCTGGAGCTCGGCTTTACCTCCGCCGACCGCCTGGGGCGTATGGAGCTACTCGGCTCCTTCGGTACGCTCGTCAGCCCCACGATCTACCTCGGTGGGGGCTTGGGCTTCAATGGCTACTTCTCTCACAAGCACCGCGACGCCTTCTGGATGCTTCCCCTCTTTGTGAACTTCCGTGCGACGCTCCCCACGAACTCCGTCGTCAAGCCCTTCCTCGACATCAAGCCTGGGTACTCCATCGGCCTTACTCACTCGGGGCTGCACGGCTTCTACTTCGCACTCTCAGGGGGTATCGTCGTCAACCGCTTCACGATCAGCTTGGGTTACGCTTATCAGGAGTTCAACTCCAGTCGCTACTTCGACAAGTATTGGGGTAGCTCGGGCGGGGTATCTCTCAAGTTCGGTATCCTCTTCTAAGGCGCTCACAGCGTGAGTCTGGGCGGGCTAACTCACGAATATTTCGTATGTTTGCCCGCGAATAAAAGCAAAGACCCGTATGATACACTCTATGACTGGCTTCGGGAAGGCCTCGGCACGCTTCGGTAGCCGCACCATCACCGTCGCCATCAAGTCTCTCAATAGCAAGCAGGCCGACCTCTCGGCACGCATTGCCTCCATCTACCGCGAGGGTGAGCTGGAGCTCCGCTCTCTGATCACCGACCGCCTGCAGCGTGGTAAGATCGACCTCACCATCACGATGGAGGATGACGCCCTCGAGGGCAACACCACCCCCATCAACAAGGAAGCCCTCCTCGGGTACGTCCATCAGCTCCAGACGCTCCGCACGGAGTCTGGGCTGGACTTCCCCATTGACCCCGTCGCCCTACTGCGTCTGCCTGGCGTCATGGATAGCGAAAGTAGCCGCACGACCGAGGTCAGCAAGGAGGAGTGGGACGTCGTCCGTGCCACCACCCGTCAGGCTGTAGAGGAGCTACAAGCCTTCCGCCTGCAGGAAGGGAAGATGCTCCACGAGGTCTGCGCCTCACGTATCGCGAAGATCAGCGCACTGCTTGAGGAGATCACTTTCCCTGAAGCTGAGCGTATCACTGCTATTCGTCAGCGCCTCGAAGAGGGCCTCACGAAGATCGCCCCTCAGGGTGGCTATGACAACTCCCGCCTCGAGCAGGAGATGATCTACTACATCGAGAAGCTCGACATCAACGAAGAGAAGTCACGTCTGGCACACCATCTCAGCTACTTCATCGAGGTACTCAATGCCGATCAGCCTGGTCAGGGTAAGACCCTCGGCTTCATCGCACAGGAGATCGGTCGTGAGATCAATACGATGGGATCGAAGAGCAACCAAGCCGAGATGCAGCAGCTCGTCGTCAAGATGAAGGACGAGCTTGAGCAGATCAAGGAGCAGGTGCTCAACATCCTCTAAGCCACTCTGCGGTAGCCCTCGCTACCCGACTACATAGAAAAGCCACGAGCTTCAGCCCCACCAAGCGTGGGATGCTGAAGCTCGTGGCTTTTCTGTCCGTGCGACTCTATCGTGAAGTCGCAGGTGAGAGCGAGAGGTCGCTTAGAAGTGACGCTCTACGGGCTCTACCTCGGGCAGCTGGAAGTCGATGAAGCACAGACCAGCCAGAGCCGTACCATAGCGCTTCTCGATCGTGATCCCTTCGGTGACGAAGTTCAGTTCGCCGAGGTAGTAGTGACCATAGGTCTTCTGGTGCAGGTCGTTGATCACACGGATCAGACGAGCTTCGAGCTCCTCGATACGGTAGCGGCCGCTGACTTCACAGACCAGACCACCGACCTTCTTATCGAAGTTCTCATCAGCATACATCCATGCGTAGACGACACCTGCAGAGACGAATTCGTCCTGCTGACCGTGCGATACAGCCAGGATGGTCTTCAGCTCAGAGCCGAAGGGAGGCAGGTCGATCTCATCCATCGAAGCGATGTGTGCCGTAGCGGGCAGCACGGACGAATAGACCATGATATTAAAGTCAGAGATCCCAGCATCATGCAGAGCCATGTGGTATGACCCAGCGTGAAGTTCCAGATCCGACTCACCGCTACCCTTCGTCACGAAGAAGGTGTGGGGGATAAGATTCCCTACGTACTTGCTCATTTAGTTCCTTATAAATCTATGATTGTTAATACTTATTGCGCACTCTTCCCGCCCATTCCGCTATGCATACGGCTGGACAAAGGCTTACAAAGGTACACTATTTTTAAGAACTTTAGCTCTCTTATTGACCTCTTTCTCGACACATTCCACTGCTTCGCAGTGGTAAGAAGCGGGACTACAAGTACCATTCTCGTGAAGAAAAAAGCGCCTTTATGTAGTGCTTTTTCCGCATCTATGTACGTAGTCTTAAAGACCAGGCACGTAAATCCAAATATCCACGTACGTAGATATTAGAGCCACGCACGTAGCCCAAACTTATCTGCCACGCGTCCACAACTTTTATCCCTACGCAGAGCAACGGCCTACAATAGTCGTCTGAGCACAGACCTGTAGTCGTCTGCACAGCGACCTCCTGAGCCTTGCCTACACACCTCTACAATCATGAGGCCACATATCGCAAGGGCTGTATCGAGAG
>ERZ773246.215-NODE-215-length-26494-cov-7.45115_pt1 | contig 26494 bp, 19 predicted proteins | sample MGYA00580519_ERZ773246 | MGnify/ENA primary metagenome ERZ773246 (study PRJEB29015, sample SAMEA2738153) | human oral metagenome | biome: human oral; feature: human-associated habitat; material: saliva | place: China | collected 2246 ...
ATTAGATCCACGTACGTAGTCCAAACTTATCTGCCACTCGTCCGCAACTGTATCCCCACGTGGAGAAACAACCTAATAGAGGTCACTTCAAAAAGCTATACGGAATCAGTCCAAAGCTATATAGCTTTCTTCATCATCCTATATAGCTCTACCCACGCACCCATATAGGTCAGCCCGCCGACCAATATAGGTTCACACCACCCTCCCCTGACAAATGGGAAACCCTATACTGGGGAACGTAGCCTTCACACTTCCCCTCCCATTTATCACCAATAAAAGAGCACGCCCTTCAAACTCCTTAACATAGCAGAATCCCAGCGCAGTAGCTTCCTTAAAAAGCTAAAGAATTCGGATGTTTGAGCAAAGAAAAGTTAATTATATTTGTGACGTATTCATCACTTAGACCTCATGATAATGAACCGATTCCTCCAACGACTACCGCGCTTGAGCTACCGTGCCAAGGTGGCCATGCTGCTCGTGTGTGGCGTTGTGGTGGGTTTAGGTGGGCTCTTCCTCTATCTGCTTAGGTTCCACACCTACTTAGGAGATGACCCCTCGGCCTGTGTCAACTGCCACATCATGACTCCTTACTACGCCACGTGGATGCACGGCGCCCACGCCCGCAACACCACGTGCAACGACTGCCACGTACCGCACGACAACGTCTTCCGCAAATACTTCTTCAAGGGGAAGGACGGTATGAACCACGTCTACAAGTTCGTCACGCGCCAAGAGCGTCAGGCCATCCAAGCCATCGACGAGAGCGCTGAGGTAATCATGGAAAACTGCGTGCGCTGCCACGCCACCCTCAATACCGAGCTTGTCAACACGGGGCGCATCACCTACATGGACGCCAAGTGCGACGAAGGGAAAGCCTGCTGGGATTGCCACCGCGACGTGGCCCACGGCAGGATGAACTCCCTCTCCTCGACCCCAGGGGCCGAAGTACCCCTGCCCGACTCGCCAGTGCCCGACTGGCTGCAGAAGATGCTGAACTAAGCATCCTCACCACGTAAGCATAATATCAGAATAACAAATAAAAGAGACTCAAAATCATGGCACAACAATTAAAACGTTGGCAGGGATGGCTCCTATTCGGAGGCTCTATGGTCGTAGTCTTCGTCCTCGGACTCATCGTCTCCTCACTCCTGGAGCGCCGCGCCGAGGTGGTGAGCATCTACAACAACCGCAAGCACATCTTCAAGGACGCTATCGTGGCACAAAACGAGCTGTTCGCCGAAGACTTCCCCCGTGAATATCAGACGTGGCTCAAGACTGCCGACACCACCTACCAGGGTGAGTTCAATAGCTCGCAGCGTGTCGACGTGCTCGCTGCCCGCCCCGAGATGGTCGTGCTATGGGCTGGCTACTCCTTCTCTATGGAGTACAACACGCCTCGTGGACACAAGCACGCTATCGAAGACATGGACGAGATCCTTCGTACCGGCTCCCCTGGCGTGAACGGCAACAAGGATATCCAGCCTGGTACCTGCTGGACGTGTAAGAGCCCCGACGTACCCCGCATCATGAAGGAGAAGGGTATCGCAGAGTTCTACAAGGCTCCCTGGAGCCAGTGGGGACCCGAGATCGTGAACACCATCGGCTGCTCCGACTGTCACGATGCCCGCACTATGAAGCTCAAGCCCGCACGCCCCGCCCTCTACGAAGCCTTTGAGCGTCGTGGCGAAGATGTCTCCAAGCAGTCCCACCAGCACATGCGCTCACTCGTCTGTGCCCAGTGTCACACCGAGTACTACTTCAAGGGCGATGGCAAGTACCTCACCTTCCCCCACGACAAGGGCTTCACGGTCGAGGACATAGAGGCTTACTACGACGAGATGAACTACTCCGACTATACGCACAAGATCTCTCGCGCTCCCATCCTCAAGGCTCAGCACCCCGACTACGAGCTGTGGCGTATGGGTATCCACGGCCAGCGCGGCGTATCGTGCGCAGACTGCCATATGCCCTACGTGAGCGAAGGCGGAGTGAAGTACTCTGACCACCAGATCACCAGCCCTCTGGCGAAGATCGACAAGACCTGTCAGACCTGCCACCGCGAGGATGCCGAGACGCTCCGTCAGAACGTCTACGAACGTCAGCGTATGGCCAATGACGTCCGCAACCGCGTAGAGAAGGAGCTCGCTAAGGCCCACATCGAAGCTAAGTACGCTTGGGATAGCGGCGCTACCGAAGCCGAGATGAAGGACGCTCTGCAAGCTATCCGCAAGAGCCAGTGGCGCTGGGACTTCGCTGTCGCCAGCCACGGTGCTTCCTTCCACGCTCCACAGGAAGTGACGCGTATCCTCGGCCAGAGCCTCGGCTATGCTCAGGAAGCTCGCCTTGCCATCGCCAAGGTGCTGGCACGCCACGGCTTCTCAGGTGACGTCCCCATGCCAGACATCTCCACGAAGGAAAAGGCTTGGGCTTACATCGGCCTCGACGGCAAGAAGCTCCAGGCTGATAAGGCAGAGTTCATGAAGACCGTCGTACCTAAGTGGGTGCAGTCGGCTAAGGCACAAGGCAAGCTCATCGAGCTCTAAGCCGAGCCTGTTGCCCTGACACACATCTAAGTATCCCTACTTCAGCGCGGCGACAGACCTCATCGTCTGCCGCCGCGCTTTCGATATAACCCCAACCGCTTCCCCGTCTATGTTCAACGCACTCTGGAAAATGAGAGAAGGCTTCGTCACTGGTGCAGGCCTGATCCTCGTTGGGCTACTGCTGCAGTACACGGCAGGCCCGATCGACTGGTCAGCCTTCGCCTTCCCGGTGAATGCCATCGTCCTTACTTTCTACCTCCTCCTGCTCGTCATCATCTACGCGCTACGTCATCGGGTCCGCCTCTTCTCCTACCTCTTCACTGTCGAGGCGGCTGTCCCCACACTCATCTACGCAGCTATACTCACCGTAGCTATGGGGCTCACCCGTCAGGTAGCCCCCCACGAGCGAGCCATCGACCCCATTGGGCTCACACGAATGCTGTCCTTCTGGCCCTTCGTGCTTATCTACGCCCGCCTTACCGGCATCGTAGGGCTCATTGCGATACGACAGATCTTACACTTCCGCCTGAGAGAGGTACCTTCGCTGCTCTCCCACATCGGGCTCTTCATCGCCATCGTCGCCGCGACGCTCGGCAGTGCCGATATGGAGCGCGTGAAGCTCAAGGCCACCACCGATATGCCCGAGTGGCGTGCCACCCACGATCAGGGCTTCATGGAGCTCCCGCTGGCCATCCAGCTGGAGAAGTTCACCATCGACGAATACCCTCCCAAGCTCCTCCTCATCAATAGTAAGACTGGGAAGTCCATACCAGAGAAGAACCCACAGATCGTCCTTATCGATAAGCACTTCCAGGAAGGCATGCTGTCGCAGTGGCGCATCCGTGTACACAAGAACTATCCCCTCGCCGCTCCCGTCATCACGGCCGACACGACGAAGTACGTGGAGTGGGGCTCATCGGGCGCTGTGACGGCACTCCTCGTCGAGGCCCAACCGATGAAGAATGGCAAGGAAGTGGGCAAGCCCATCATCGGATGGGTCACCTGCGGTAGCTACCTCTTCCCCTTCCAAGAGCTCAAGCTCACGAAGGACCTGAGCCTCGTGATGGCACGCCGCGAACCCGAGCGCTACGCCTCACGCATCCATATCTATACGCAGACGCAGAAGAACATCGTCGCCACCGTCGAGGTCAACAAGCCCGTGACGGTCGACGGATGGAAGATCTACCAGCTCAGCTATGATGAAGCGATGGGCCGCTGGAGCGAGACCAGCACCTTCGAGCTCGTCAAGGATCCTTGGCTCCCCGCCGTCTATGTGGGCATCTACCTACTCTTGGCTGGCGCTATCCTCACCTTCATCACAGCACAGAAGCGCCGCCGCTAAGCAAGGCAACCTGAGTGTAGGGAAAGTCCTTACCCCGAGCACGCACCGCTCCAATGGCTCACGGACAAGCTACCCTACCCCTTCTGCATCTTCACCCCAACCCTATCAACTCTATCCTCATGACTTGGGATTCCTTCATATTCTTCGCTATTCCTGCCCTCCTTCTGTGGGCGGGTGGTGCTTGGACGGCTTGGAAAAAGCGTCCACTACCGACCTATCTCCTCACCGCTGCGGGGCTGCTCGTTTACTTCGCCTTCATCCTCGGACTGTGGATGTCGCTGGAGCGCCCGCCCCTTCGCACGATGGGTGAGACCCGCCTGTGGTACGCCTTCTTCCTCCCCACGGCGGGGCTGATCGTCTATTCGCGCTGGCGCTACCCCTGGATCCTTGCTTTCAGCACCGTCCTGGCAGGCGTCTTCACCACGATCAATATCGTCAACCCCGACATCCACAACAAGACGCTCATGCCAGCGCTGCAGAGCCCATGGTTCGCTCCGCACGTCATCGTCTATATGTTCGCCTACGCCGTGCTGGGTGCCGCCGCACTGATGTCGGCCTACCTACTGTGGTTCAAGAAGTCACCCATCAATGAGCATGAGATGGATATCTGCGACAACCTCGTGCAAGTCGGCTGGGCGTTCATGACCGTCGGTATTCTCTTCGGGGCACTCTGGGCAAAGGAAGCCTGGGGGCACTACTGGGCGTGGGACCCCAAGGAGACTTGGGCTGCTGCTACATGGTTCGCCTATCTGGCTTATATCCACGTGCGCATCCGTTCGGACCGCTACCGCCGTGCAGCACTCTGGGGGCTCTTCATCTCCTTCATCCTCCTGCAGATGTGCTGGTGGGGTATCAACTACCTACCCTCTGCCCAAGGCGCCAGCGTCCACACCTACAGCCTCGGCTAAGGCTCTCCGCCCATAAGCCTCTATAAAAGTATCGTCCCCACCCGCAGCCTCAGCTGCGAGTGGGGACGATTATTTATTCACCCTCCACTAAGAACCTGTCTCTAGAGAGCTAGAGGCTGAAGAACTAGCCTTCTTCTTTGTTGATTTAGCCTCTGTATACGGAAGATTGAGTAGTTTGTATGACCTTAAAAACAACTCATTTGTATCCGCATCGTTCCTACTTGCCTCTATAGTTTGATCCAAGATTTCTGTCTTAAACTTGTCATTAGCGATATACTCGAACGTTATCCCCTTATCCTTAAATCTTGCATCTGCTTGCAACTCTTCAAGGGCTGGCATAATCAGATCTTGCTTTGCTGCATCTACCTTGGGGGAAGCAAAAATGACTGTACATTTCTTGTCAGGAAAGCAACCAAGCATTATCATATACGAACGCACAAATTTCTTCATCACACGATCTCGTGCATCGATTTTTTTACCATACCCCAGCCCTCTCTCATGAAAGGCGACATCTATGGCATATACGTTCCCATCTTTATCAACTCCTAGTGCATCGATCTCAGCCTGCTTTAAGAACTGACTAAAGTCTGATGTTAAGACATCCTTAACATCAAAATCTGTCGCTGCTGTTTTCTCCTTGCTCGGAGATTCTTTTAATTGATCATAGAGTTCTTCAGCTGGAGACTTCTTCCCTAACTCCTGCAACCACCAGCTTGATAGTTTCCAGTTTGTCTGATAGATCACGCATTTCTTCACGTGCTTGAGGTAGCTCAAGCATAGGGATTCTCCGATTTCGATTTCCATATGGCTTATGAACTATTGAGTTTGACGACATGCAAAGCTAGGAAGAATAAGCCTGGCGAGCAAAGGGTACACCCTTCGTGATCAAGACGTATACGTTTTGCGCACGAAACGTATACGTTTCCAGCCTAATATGTATACGTTTCAGGCACGAAACGTATACGTATTAGGGCAAGATGGTTTGGGCGAGGAATCTTGAGGCGTTTTACTGGGGGAAAGGTCACCTCCTTTAGCGACCCTTTAGCAACCCACCATAGGTTTCTAAACCACCCCTTGACAGAAGCCTCGGAGAAAGGCTAAGCTTGAGTCCTTGCCGAGCCCAAATTCGACACCCCATATCAAGCGCTAACCCACGCCCTCAGCTAAAGGCATAGGCAACGCATAAGCACCCATAAAGAAGCGTCCCCACCCGTAGTCTCAGCTACAGGTGGGGACACTTATTTAATATCGCCTTGCTATATGCCTTCTTTGCTGGCTATTGGTGATTCACTGGGAGAGCCCGAGTCACCCTGCAGTTAATTCGGGTCGGTCGTCACATGAAATTTCCGTGGATTGCAGGCTGTCGTAAAGATGACGATCCTGGGAGTACGCACACCAGGCATCGTCTCCCCTCCGATGAGCATACCATCCATCATAGAAGAAGACCTGTCCAGATAGACGGCATCTGCTCGACCATCAAAGCGAAATCCGCTTTTTGCTTCCCCCCTCCCTCTCGACCTATCGAAGGAGTACCACTCGCTACAGAAGCCATACCATGCAGGGTCATGGCTGAGATAAGCACGCTGCTCTGCCTGTAGCTTCTTCACCAGTCGACGATTGCCCTTAGCTTTCGCTGCCTTCAGATCCTTCTCTCGCTGGAGTGCCGTCACAAAGAGATCAGCCCGCACCCCACCAGAGAAGATATCGCGGAACTCCGAGGCATAGCCTCCCCCAAAGCCATGGGCAGCGATGGGGTCATCGGGTGCGATCTTGTAAGTCTGCCACTGCTTCGTCTGAGGTGTATAAGTCATATAGGTGACATCGGCCTGGACTCGTTGATCGGGCTCATCTACACCTGTGAATGATCCCATAACACCTAAGTACGGGCCGCCGGAAGAAGTGTTGCTTTCATCCAGATTCCTTATAGCTACGAGCTTGAGGAAAGGGCTATGCGGATAAGCCGTCTCCTCACGCCACTCCTTTTGCGGACGGCTGAGGTCGAGAGACAGGACGGTATTGGAGAGCTTCCCATTCACACGACCCCCTATGAGGTAGAGCACATCCTCTATGCGAGCTGAAGCCATCCCACTACGAGGCTCTGGCAAGCTGGGTAGCGGAGTGATCTCCACGCCAAGGCTATCGCTCAGCTGAATCATATAGGCGTCACTTAGGTCTCCCGCAGCAGACTGCCCACCTACGACGATGAGCTTATCACCATACAGCTGGAAGGCCGCATAGGCCGTTGGGTGGGGCAAATGCCCTACGAGCTTCCATCCCATATCCAGCTCCGAAGCCTTTGTCTCACAAGCAAGATGCACTGCGCCAAGATAGTCGGCAATATAGATCTCAGAATAGTAGCGCTTCGCTCCACCCTCTCGAGCTGGACGGTCGGGGTAGTTACACCCACCAGCCATCACAAGTTGTCCCAGATCAAGCTCTCCCGCTATATGCCCCGACACCCCCTTGGCATAGGCGGGGTCCAACTGAGGCGTCTTGGCCACGAACATGCGATAATCCTCTTGTGCCTGCGACGTGCCGTAGCTCCCACCCACCGCAAGCAGGAAGAGAGGCATCAGTCGCACTCTATATAGTATGCTATTCATCATTGTCTATTCACTATTTAGTTTACAGGGACGGAAGCCTCACCGTGATTTGGTAGCGTAAAGATGAGAATAATCGGCAGCATGACCATAGCCTCCTAACGCCCCCTTCTCGAGAGGGGCTGCTACCGACCTATATAGGTCAGCGGGTGGACCTATATAGGTCACGACGCGGAGCTATACTGGTCGTCGTATCGACCTATACTGGTCGGAGCAGCGACCTATATAGGTTCGCACACCCCACTCCCCGATATGTCTCTCCGAAGAGACACACAAGTCCTTCGCCTTATCGCGAGTATTCCTCTTATCCAGCGGAGGGAAAAGTGTCCTTCTCGTGAAGAAAAAAGCGCCTTCACGTAGTGGTTTTCCTCTGTCTATGTACGTAGTCTTAAAGACCAGGCACGTCAATCCAAATATCCACGTACGTAGATATTAGATCCACGTACGTAGCCCAAACTTATCTACCACTCGTCCATAACTTTTATCCCTACGCAGAGCAACAACCTCTATATATATAATGTATAGTCGAGGGAGGCGGGAAAGGGGTGCATTGTAGCAGGTGAGGGTGAGATTTCAGGGGAAGGAAAGGGGCAATTTCGTCCCTTCTCGGGGGTAGTCAAGAGGAAGAAAAGAGGGGGCAAAGGGGCAAAAAAAATGTATCTCGCTGAGGGATAAAGCAGTGCGATTTGGGGGTGAACTTTGGAGGGAAAGTGCGGTTTTGTTTTTGTAGCTTTGCACAACAATTGGGGGAAATCCCTCGGATGTCCCCTCGTAAATATTACATTTTCAACAAACATCATGACAGAGAGCAAACGCGCTTTATCTGAATACGTTTACCAAAGTAAGTATTCCCTGTTCCGCGAAGACTTGGGTCGTAAAGAGACCTGGGATGAGAGCGTCGAACGTATCCGCCAGATGCACCTGACGCACCTGGAGCGCTTCGCCCCCCAGGCGCTGCAAGACGAGTGGTTCATGACCCAGTTCAATGAGGCCATCGACTACTACAAGCTGAAGAAGTTCGTTGGGTCCCAGCGCAACCTCCAGTTCGGCGGTGAGCCCGTCCTGAAGTCCTCAGCGAAATCCTATAACTGTAGCTACTCGCACTGTGACCGCCTTGAGGTCTTCCGTGAGATCGAGTGGCTCCTACTCAGTGGCTGCGGCTGCGGTCTCTCCGTAGAGCAGGCTCACGTAGACAAGCTCCCCTCCCTTCTCTCCGCCAGCGAGCTGTCTCAGGAAAGCGAAGCCTATGTCATCGGTGACAGCATCGAGGGCTGGGCTGACTCCATCCACCGCCTCCTCGAGTACTACTTCGTCCCTGGCGTCAAGAAGCCCGTCTTCGACTACTCTGAGATCCGCCCCAAGGGTGCTAAGATCGCTAAGCGCTTCATCGCACCTGGACCCGACGGTCTGCGTATGGCTCTCGATAAGATCCGTGACCTGATGAAGGCTGCCGTCGCAGCTGGTCAGAAGCGCCTCTCTGCCCTGCAGTGCACCGACATCATCGCACACCTGGCTGACTCTGTCCTCTCGGGTGGTGTCCGTCGCTCGGCGCTGATGATCCTCTTCTCTCCCGAAGACTCGGAGATGGTGAACTGTAAGCACGGCGACTGGTTCACTACCAATCCCCAGCGCGCTCGCTTCAACATGTCAGCCGCCCTCAACCGCGGCGAAGTCGATCGCTCGCTCTATGAGTCGCTATTCCAGGCGATGCGCACGAGCGGTGACCCCGGTCTCTACTGGAGAGATAAGTTCGGCGTCGGCTGTAACCCCTGCTGTGAAATCGGCTTCTTCCCTACGGACAAGAATGGCGATACGGGCTGGCAGGTATGTAACCTCGTCTCCATCAACGGTATGGAATGTACGAGCGAAGAGGAGTTCTACAAGATCTGCCGCTGCGCCTCTACACTCGCTACCGTGCAGGCTACTTACATGGACTTCCCCTACCTCGGACAGGCTACGACGAACATCATCCAGTCCGATCCCCTCATCGGTGTATCCATCGGCGGGATCATGAACAACCCTCAGATCCTCACGAACAAGGATATCCTCGCCGTCGGGGCTATGCAGGTGCGCCAGCAGAACTCTCAGTGTGCTCGCATCCTCGGCATCAACCCCGCCAGCCGCACGACCTGCGTCAAGCCTGATGGTACGGTGAGCCTCCTGCTCGGTATGACCTCGGGTATCCACGGCGCTTACGCTAAGCGCTACCTGCGTAGCGTCGAGGCCAACATCGAAGAACCCAACCTCAAGGCTTACGAAGAGGCTAACCCCAAGGCTGTACAGCCCAACATCTTCAAGCCTGCTACGGACAAGAAGATCTTCTTCCCCATCGAAGAAAGCGAAGACACTCTTCTGCGCAGCGAACTCAGTGGCGTCAAGCTCCTTGAGTACGTCAAGCTCGTCCAGCAGAGCTGGGTCATCCCCGGCATGAGCGACATGGAGTCTCCCATCAAGAATAATGTATCGAACACCGTCGACGTGCCCAACGACCAGTGGGATGCCGTCTGCGACTGGGTCTGGGAGAACCAAGACTACATCGCTGGCGTGACCTTCCTCTCCACCTACGGCGATATGGACCTGCCTCAGGCTCCTATGTGCAAGGTCTCGACGGCTGAGGAGATCCTCCGCGAATACGGCGTCGGTAGTATGTTCGCTTCGGGTCTCGTCGTGGACACGATCGAGGTCTTCGGCGACCTGTGGAAGGCTTGCGAATCGGCTCAGGGCCGTGGCGAGCAGCTCTTCGTCTCGGACTACGCTATCAACGACTACATCCAGCGTCACAGCGTCGAGGGCGAAGCCCCCTGCCTGGACCGCGAGCACGTGCGTGGCATCCTCGCAGCACGCCTGCAGGACAAGGTCGAGAACCTCGCAGCTAAGCGCGATATCGTCCGCCGTATCGAGAAGTTCGCCCATAACTACTACCGTGGCGACATCTACAAGGCGGTGAACGTACTGAAGAGCGTGAATAACCTCCACCTCTTTGAGCTCCTGAAGAAGACGTACAAGCCAGTAGACTGGAAGAGCGTCGACTTCTCTGGCAAGCAGTTCACCAATGCTGATGAGCTCGGTGCAGCCTCCTGCGCTGGTGGTGCCTGCGAGATCAAGTAACGACTCCCTTGCCTCCCTGTGAGGCACTCAAATAAAGCACAAGCCCCCGAGTAAGCTCACTTGCTTACTCGGGGGCTTGTCTATTGGAGAGGAGCTTCGTAGCTGGGCTACAAGACGCCCAAATAGAGGGAGAGGGAACTGCGTATATACGCAGGGAAATCTCCGTATATACGGAAATATTTTTTCGTATATGCAGAAATTTATTTCCGTATATGCGAAAATTCTGCGCCTTATATACGGGCGTCCGTCCTTATTTCTTCTGCTTGACTAGCAGATTCATTACGAATAGGATGACGATAGCGCCGATGGCTCCCGTCACGATCGAGCCAATCCAGCCTTCGCCCAAGGAGGTGTTGAAGACCTTCTCCAAAAGCCATGAACCTACGCCACTCCCCAGAATACCGACGACGATATTCCCGAGAAGTCCAAGGCCACTACCTCGATAGATAATCCCGCCCAGCCATCCGGCCAGGGCTCCTGTAATCAGTGTTGCGATCATACTTATAAACTTTGCTATTAAATTCAGCTACGAAGGTAAGGTTTATTGGTTGGAAGGCAAGACGTCAAGGTAGGGCGCCTTCGCCCTTACGCTCAGGCCTCCTCGGACTTCCCACAAAAAGAGAGCCTCCCCACCGTCAGCACGGAGCTAACGGTGAGGAGGCTTTGTATTGTACTTCGCCAGCGTCCCGAGGGAAGCAAGGCGAGCGGTGTACTATCCGCCGAAGTCGTCGAAGAAGAGCTGGCTACGCTCTACGCCGAGATCCTCGAGCATCTTCTTCACGGCATTGGCCATAGGACCAGGGCCGCACATGTAGTACTCGATATCTTCGGGCGCATCGTGATCCTTCAGATAGTTGTCGTAGATGACCTGATGGATGAAGCCGACGTAGCCGGTCCAGTTGTCTTCGGGCTGGGGGTCAGAGAGCGCGATGTGGAAGCTGAAGTTGGGGAACTGCTTCTCTATCTCGCGGAAGTCCTCTTCGTAGAAGATCTCCTTCTTGCTTCGTGCACCGTACCAGTAAGAGACCTTACGACCCGTGTGGAGCGTGCGGAAGAGGTGGAGGATCTGAGCACGCAGAGGAGCCATACCAGCACCACCACCGATGTAGAGCATCTCAGCATCCGTGTCCTGGATGTGGAAGTCCCCGTAAGGACCGCTCATACGGACCTTGTCGCCAGGCTTCAGCGAGAAGATGTAGGACGAGGAGATACCAGGAGAGACGGGGAGCCACTTGTGCGTAGCGCGGTCCATAGGAGGTGTAGCGATACGGACGTTGAGCGTGATGATGTTCCCTTCGGCAGGGTAGTTAGCCATCGAGTAAGCACGGATAGTCTCCGTATCATTCTTACAGGTCAGGCTCCACATATCGAAGTGATCCCAGTCGCCACGGAACTTCTCATCGATGTCGTAGTCGGCATACTTGATGTCGTAGGGAGGGATGGTGATCTGCGCGTAGCTACCGCTCTGGAAGTTCATCACTTCACCCTCGGGGAGCTTCACGACGAATTCCTTGATGAAGGTCGAGACGTTGCGGTTCGAGACGACTTCGCACTCCCATTCCTTGACGCCGAAGACGGACTCAGGTACGATGACCTGCATGTCTTCCTTGACCTTGGTCTGGCAAGCCAGACGCCAGTGTTCCTTCTGCTCCTTGCGAGAGAAGAAGCCCGTCTCCGTAGGCAGGATTTCCCCACCACCTTCGACGACACGGCAGCGGCACTGACCGCACGAACCGCTACCACCGCAAGCGGAGGAGAGGTAGATATTCTCACCCTGCAGAGTGCTCAGCAGCGTACCACCGATGGGTACTTCAGCTTCCTTCTCCCCATTGATGGTGAGCTTGACGTTGCCTGATGGGACGAGCTTGCTCTTAGCGACAAGCAGGACGATCACCAGGAGCAGTGTGACCACGAGGAAGATGCCCACACTGACGAGTATAATGGTTGTATTCATTTCGTTGAGTCTTCGCTTTCGTTACATCTTGACACCAGAGAAGCTGAGGAAGGCAATCCCCATGAGCGCCGTGACGATGAAGGTGATCCCGAGGCCACGCAGGGGCTTGGGCACATCAGAGTACTGGAGCTTCTCACGGATAGCAGCCATCCCGACGATAGCGAGCATCCAGCCGATACCGGAGCCGAGGCCGTAGATGGTAGCTTCACCGATGGTGGGGAATTCACGCTGCTGCATGAAGAGCGATCCACCGAGGATAGCACAGTTCACAGCGATCAGCGGGAGGAAGATCCCGAGCGAAGCGTAGAGCGAGGGGCTGAAGCGCTCGACGAGCATCTCCACAAGCTGCGTGAAAGCGGCGATGACGGCGATGAAGATGATGAAGGAGAGGAAGGAGAGATCTACATCGGCAGCCTGCGCACCGAGGAGCCAATCAAGCGCCCCCTGCTTGAAGACCTTGGTCTCGAGGAGGTAGTTGATAGGCAGCGTGCAGGTCAGGATAAACGTGACAGCGATACCCAGGCCAAAGGAGGTCTTTACGTTCTTCGATACTGCCAGGAAGGAGCACATCCCCAGGTAGTAGGCGAAGATCATGTTATCGATGAAGATCGACCTAAAGAATAAGGCTAATGAATCCATTCTTTGTTAGTTCTTATTTGCGTGGGTAAAGGTTAGTTTTCCTGAAGCTCCTTGTTGTACGAGCGGTGGATCCAGATGAGCACAGCCACGGAGATAAGTGCCATAGGAGGCAGGATCATCAGACCGTTGTTGACATAGCCGTGGATACCATCGGTAGCGTAGAAGCTCTGAGGGATGATCTGGAAGCCGAGGAGCGTACCAGAGCCGAGGAGCTCACGGAAGAAGCCTACAGCGACGAGGACAGCACCATAGCCAAGACCGTTCCCGATACCATCGAGGAAGGATTCCCAGGGGCCGTTACCCAGAGCGAAGGCTTCGAGGCGACCCATGAGGATACAGTTCGTGATGATCAGCCCGACGAAGACGGAGAGCTGCTTGCTGACGTCGTAAGCATAAGCCTTGAGGACTTCGCTGACGATGGTCACCAAGGTAGCTGCTACGACGAGCTGCACGATGATGCGGATACGGTTAGGGATCGTCTTACGCAGGAGCGAGATGACGACGTTGGAGAAGGCGACGACGACCGTCACAGAGAGTGCCATGACGATAGCGGGCTCGAGCTTAGAGGTTACAGCCAGCGCGGAGCAGATACCGAGCATCTGCACCATAATGGGGTTATTCTTGCTGAGTGGCCCGAGGAGCGTTTCTTTATTCTTTTTATTCCAGAGAGACATGGCTACTGAGCGTTATAGGTTTCAAGAAATTTTTGGAAGGGCTTGAGCGAGGCAGCGAGCATATCGTTCACACCATTGCTGGTGAGCGTACCGCCCGAGATACCATCGACGTAGTCCTTATCCTCAGCCTTCTGGCCATTCTTGACGACAGCGATACCGGTGAAGGCGCCTTCGCGGAAGATGTGCTTACCCTTGAACTGGGCAGAGAAGTGTGGCGTGGAGATTTCAGCACCGAGACCTGGGGTTTCCCCAGCGTTGCCGAAGTCAGCCCCGTCGACCGTAGAGTGGTCAGCGGCATCGATAGCGATGTAGCCCCAGATCTTGTTCCACAGACCTGCACCATTGAGGGGGAGGGCGTAGAGGGTCTTCCCGTTGACCTCAGCGACGTAGACGGGGAGGTCTTGCTTCTCACCCTTAGCGATGAGCTTATAGGAGAGCTCGGTGTTGGCATTGAAAGCGTCGCTCTTACCGACTTCTTCCCCTTCGAAGGTCTTGACGACCTGGCCCTCTTCGTTGACGAGGAGTTCCTTCTTGATGAGGTCCTTGTAGGTGGAGATGACGGCGGACTTATCAGGGCTCTGACCGAGTGCGCGGAGGATCTGCTGCATCTTGTCGATGTTAGCGTTCTCCTGCTGTGCGGGACGCAGGACGATCGCTGCACCTGCCAGGAGGACTGCAGCGAGGATGACCATCACCGCAGCATAGATCAGTACATAAGAATTCTTATCTCTATTCATCGTTGTAGCGGTGTTGGATTAGTTCTGAGCCTTAGCGGAGAGACGCTTGAGACGCTTCTGCGTATTGCGCTCTACCACGATGTAGTCGATGAGTGGTGCGAAGGTGTTCATCAGGAGGATAGCGAGCATCATACCTTCAGCGTACCCAGCATTGAGCACACGGATGAAGACGACCATTACCCCGATGAGGAAACCATAGACCCACTTCCCAGCTTCGGTGCGTGCAGCGGTCACGGGGTCCGTAGCCATGAAGACGATACCGAAGGCGAAGCCACCATAGATGAGGTGGTGGAGTGCAGATACCTGCATAGCGGGCGTCGTGCCAAAGGCGTTGAAGACGGCAGCCATAACGACTACACCGACGACACCCGATACCATAATCTTATAGCTGGCGATACCCGTATAGATGAGGATGCAAGCCCCGATGAGGATAGCGAGTGTGGAGACTTCACCTACCGAGCCTGGGAGGAAGCCGAGGAAGGCATCCCAGTCGGTGAGAGGACCACCGAGCGTATTGTGGATGTCGGGGAGCATACCCTTAGCAGCAGCGATCTGCCCGAGGGGCGTAGCACCAGAGAAGCCGTCGACAGCCTTCTCAGCACCACCGAGCCCGAAGGTCGAGCCAAGGCGTACCCACACGCTGTCACCAGACATAGCGGCGGGGTAAGAGAAGAAGAGGAAGGCACGCGTGATCAGCGCTACGTTGAAGACGTTGTAGCCCGTACCACCGAAGACTTCCTTAGCGAAGACTACAGCGAAGGCAGTAGCTACAGCGATCATCCACAGTGGGGTCTCCACGGGGATAATCATCGGGATGAGAATCCCCGTGACGAGGAACCCTTCCTGGATCTCCTCATGCTTCATCTGGGCGATGATGAATTCAATACCCAGACCTACAGCGTAGGAGACGATGATCTGAGGCAGCACGGAGAGGAAGCCATAGAAGAAGGTGCTCCAGAAGGAAGCCTCTAAACCTACAGCGATATTGTGCTGCAGCCCGACGTTGTACATCCCGAAGAGCAGCGCAGGCAGGAGAGCGAAGATGACTACGCTCATCGTGCGCTTGCTATCGATGGCATCGTGGACGTGAGCGCCACGACGCTTCGAGGTCGTATTGGGGACGAAGAGGAACGTCTCAAAGCCGTCGAAGACTGACTCCAGGGCCGAGAAGCGCCCCCCCTTCGTGAAGGCGGGCTTAATCTTATCGATTTGTTTTCTTAATGCGTTCAAGGTCGTTGTCCTTTTAATGAGTGAAACCTTCTATTAGTTCATTTCCTTGTACAGCTCATCCAGACCCTGACGTACGATCTGCTGGAGAGGTATCTTGGACGTGTCGACGAATTCGCAGACAGAGAAGTCTTCGGGAGCTACCTCATAGATACCGCGAGCCTCCATATCATTGATGTTGAAGGCGATGATGCTCTTCAGGAGGAACTCAGGATAGATATCCATAGGGAAGACGCGGTCGTACTCGCCACTCATGATCATAGCGCGGCGACCACCCTTGATACGGGCATCGAGCACATATTCCTTCTTAGGCATCAGCCAAGAGAAGTAAGAGCGGCTGTGGCTGTACTGGTTGAGACGAGGCATAGCCCAGCCAAAGACCTCGTGCACGTCGTCCCCCTCGGGGATGATCGTGATCTGGTCAATAGAGTAGCTCATGCGGTCGTGCTCTTCATCGACCTTGACACCGGAGAAGACATCCCCTTCGATGATGCGCTCATGCTCACCCTTCTTACCGAGACGGCCTGCGAGGGCTTCGGTGAAGCGGGCACCAGGCAGGACGGTCAGATAGCCCGTCTCCTTGGCTTCGGAGCCCGTGAGAGCGATGGTGCGGGAGAAGTCGACCTTACCGGTCTTAAGGAAGCGGCCGATCACAAGAAGATCGCTGGCCTTGAGCGTCCAGACGGTCTCTTCCTTGTTGATAGGCGCCGTGTGGTTGATCAGCGTACCGACCAGACCTGCGGGGTGTGGCCCGCGGACTTCGACGCGCTCGACACCCGTCACACCCGTCAGTTCGCCAGGAGCGACACCGAGGTAGACCTTACCCGTGGTAAGCTTGGTGAGAGCGGTGAGAGCCAGCTGCAGCTCGGCCTCGCGACCCTGAGCCAGATAGCTGAAGCGGGGAGCAAGGGGAGCGGTGAAGTTCGCCGTGACGAAGATGTCACGGGGCTCAGTCAGAGGATTAGCCAGACGGTCGTAGGGACGCTGCTTGAAGAAGCTGAACATACCACTCTCCAGGAGGAGAGCAAGTACCTCAGAGCGCTGCATCTTTTCGACCCCAGCCGTGGCGAAGGACTTGTACTCCGTCGTCGCATCGGGGCGTACTTCGACGCTCAGGACCTTGCGCTTGGCACCGCGATTGACAGCGATGACTTCGCCACTGACAGGCGAGGTCAAGCACAGCTCAGGCGCACCCTTGTGGCACAGCAGAGCATCGCCTGCCAGCACCTTGTCGCCTGGGTGAACGATCACTTTAGGGACGAAGCCGATGTAATCATCGGGGACGACGGCATAGCTCTCCGTGCGCTGGGCTGCTGCGAGTTGCGTCTCAGCGGCCTTTCCCTTCAGATTCAGCGTGAGGCCCTTCTTTATCGTGATAATGTTCGGCATAACACGTGATTTGATGATTTGTTTAGTTAAATTATTTGGGTACAAAAGTACACATTCTTTGCCATACTCTACCTATAATAAGGGAGGCAGCGCCCTGCTACATCCCCACAACCTGCGAAGAGGGTATGCATAACTCCTCATCTTCGGCGTTCCTCCCAGCCTCGCGCGCGTACATTATATATTTAGGAACTACCCACCGACCACCTCCTCAAGAAGCCCCCCAGCACAGGATACCCTCCCCTTCTTATAGTCCGCTACCCGCCCCCTTACCAAAGGGACTTCGTAAACCTCACCCGAGGTCGACAAATGAACCTATATGGGTCGGCGGGCTGACCTATATGGGTGCGCGGGTAGAGCTATATAGGATGGCGAAGAAAGCTATATAGCTTTGGACTGATTCCGTATAGCTTTGTGACGTGACCTATACTTAAGTTGTTGCTCCGCATAGGGATAAAAGTTGCGGACGAGTGGAAGATAAGTTTGGGCTACGTACGTGGATCTAATATCTACGTACGTGGATATTGGGATTGACGTGCCTGGTCTTTAAGACTACGTGCATAGATAGAGAAAAACCACTACGTGAAGGCGCTTTTTTCTTCACGAGAAGGACACTTTTCCCTTCGCTGAATAAGAGGAATACGCGCGATAAGGCGAGGGGCTTGCTCGGTCACTTCGGAGAGGCATATCGGGGAGCTGGGCGTGCGATACCTTAGCACATTAAATAGAAAACAGGACTCGCGGCAACAGTCTCCTAAGGTCGCGCAGTGAAGCAATATAGGTGCGTACCCCCTCCCTCCACGAGTCCGAAGCACACACCTTTACTTCGAAGATAGCTCCGCACCGCCAAGAGAGCGGGCGATAAAGTCGGTATTTTGCGCTGCAAACCTACCTACAATTATGTATTTTTTCTCCGTAATTCCACCTCTCTGCGAAGTAGAGCTCACCGCAGTTCCTCACACAACACACTATAATACAGGCGATTTACAACTCACACCAACAACAAAAGAGGCTACCTACCCCCCGAATACAATCATACGAAAGGGCATATATTTGCGGCGTTTTTCAGGGCAAAAACCCCTGTCAACCTCCAATCATAATTCACCCATCCTAACCACTGACGTGATGAAATTTCAGAGATTAGCAGCCCTCACCTGCTTCGTAGCAGCAGGGATATTGATTAGCTCCTGCGACAAGGAGACCCCACGACAAGAGCAGAAGCCTGCTCAGCCCACGACACCCGTAGTACAACCCGAAGAGCCAGCAGCCCCAGGCGAGGCCCGCGTAGCTGTCGCCGAGCCAGGGGGCTTGGAGGCGGCTCTGAAGGGTCAAGATCTGGAGCAGCTCACTAAGCTCACCGTCCGCTCTGGCATCCTGAACCAAGCCGACTTAGACTACGTGACCAAGAGCCTCAAGATCGAAGCGATCGACCTGAGCGCTGCCACCCTCCGTCTCGGAGACGAGGATAAGGGCTTCTACGGCAATAGCACACTCAAGAAAATCACCGCCCCTGCAGATATCGAGAAGACGCAGAAGGACTGGTTCTCCAATACCTTAGCCACAGAGATCATCTTCCCAGGCAATAAGCTCAAGAGCTTCGGTGGTGCCGTGTACAACGAGAAGCTCAAGAGCATCACCCTGCCCAACTCCGTAGAGGAGATCGGTGCAGCAGCCTTCGCCAATAGCAACTTCGAGAGCATCACACTCTCCACCAGCCTCAAGAGCATCCCCACCGAAGCCTTCAAGGGCTGCCGTCGTCTGACGAAGCTCACCATCCCCACGAGCGTAGCGGAGATCAAGGACAACGTCTTCACGGGCTGCGCACAGCTCAAGGAGATCACCTTCCTCTGCCCCGCTCCTACCTTCACCACCAACGACCTTGACGAGAACGCCTTTGAGGGCTTCGACTACTCGATAGAGCCCACGTTCACCGTACCTAAGGGTACGAAGGACGCCTACCTCAAGGCACTCAACTGGTCGCCCAAAAGCCGCGTAGCTAAGTACTTCGTCGAGGCAGAATAAGCAGCATCCTTTATCAGCAAGCGCCCTTCTCACAGCCTGCATCCACACCCCCAAGCTAAGCGAGGGGATGAGGGAGCACTGTGAGAAGGGCGTACCTACCACCATACAACGACTCGGATATGAACTACAAGAAGCTCCTTCCCCTCTTCGCAATAGCCCTCCTCACCTCTGCAGCATTCACCGCCTGCAGCACCGACACCCCCAAGACGGAGAAGACGGACGGGAAGAAAGACCCACATACCGACGGCTCTACGGGAGCTACCACGAAGCCGGGCACGCCCGTGACGCCTACGCCTGCCGATCCCAAAGAGAATCTCCCTGCTCTACGCGAGGGCGAGGTCCGCATCGCCGTGCCACAGGCTGGCGGCCTGGAGGCAGTTCTCAAGGGGAAAGACCTCTCGAAGGTGCGCATCCTTCTCCTCACCTCGGGCGCTATCAACCAAGCCGACTGCGACTTCATCCGCTACCAAATGAAGGCTCTCGAGGAGCTGGACATCAGCCGTGTAGCCTTCGGCATCGGCGATGATGAGTACGGGCTCAAGGACAATAAGAGCCTGAAGAAAATCATCGCTCCCGCGACGCTACGCCGCACAGCCGATGGATGGTTCAGCTACACCCGTGCCGAGGAGATCATCTTCCCTGGGGACAAGCTACGCATCTTCGGTGGTGCTCTCTTCAACGAGCGAGCCAAGAAGATCACGCTCCCCGAGTCGGTAGAGGTCATCCTCGCCAATGCCTTCTGGAACAACAACAAGATGGAGTCCATCACGCTACCCAGCAAGATCAAGGTCATCCCCGCACGCTGCTTCTACTTCTGCAAGAGCCTCAAGAGCATCGACATCCCCGCAGCTGTGACCGAAATCCAAGAAGATGCCTTCGCCGAATGTGTACAGCTCGAGCGCATTACCTTCCTCGGTGAAGCTCCCGCCCTACCGAAGGGTAAGAACGGCCAGGCGCTGAGCCCCTTCGCCTCTGTCGTGTGGGAAGCTGACGGACAGCGTAAGTGCGTCATCCGCGTACCCAAGGGGAAGACTCAGAGCTTCCTCGAGAAGTGGCAGTGGTCTGCCGACAAGGCCAGCCGCTTCGAGGAATACTAAGCGACCGCCCCGCCTATGCGCACAGCACACACCTCCCCCCTCCGCCCCAAGCTCTCCACCCTCCTACTCCCCATCGTAGCCCTCGGACTACTATGGGGATGTAGCGGGGAGAAGTCGAAGAGCGAGCCGAATGACGGCACCCACCGCGGGACGACCACGACGAGTGACGCAGCCATCGTAGACTACCTGCGCCAGCAGATCGATGTCGCCACCCCACAAGAAGCCCCCGAGGCCTGCTACAAGGAGTACAGCACAGCCGAGGGCTACGGGGCGATGCAGGAGCAGCTATGGGAGCTCTGGCGCAAGGCCAATGCCGACCGCCTCGCCACACAACCGTGGTCACTGGACTCCCCCAACGCTCTTGTCTGGAAGATCCCGCAAGGCGAAGAGATGCAGCTCCGCCTCTTCGCCAAGGGAGCTAAGCCGGCCAGTGGCTATCCGCTCTTCATCAACCTCCATGGTGGCGGGCGCTACCCTGCGGAGCCTGGGCCGTGGACCTCGGAGATCAACGAGCAGGAGTGGTACACCCTTATGTCCTTCACCGACCGCTATGCCAATAGCCCCGCCCTCTACTTCGTCCCCCGCATGGCGGACGACCGCAAGGGCAGATGGCACTACGCTCCGCAGCGCACCGCCTTCCGCCGTGCCTACCAGCTCGCCGTACTCCGAGGCGATGCAGACCCCGACCGAGTCTACCTCACGGGCATATCGGAGGGGGGCTACGGCTCCTTCCGCCTCGGACTCTTCATGCCCGACTACTTCGCAGCTGTCGGCCCTCTGGCTGCCGCCATCGAGAGCCTCGAGCTCGCAGAGAACCTGCGCAACGTAGCCTTCCGCTTCGATGTCGGGGAGCACGACTATGAGTACGACCGCATCCTCAACGCGATGGACTGGCGCGATAAGCTCAGTGAGCTCACCAAGGCTAATGACGAAGACTTCGTCCACGAGGCGAATATCGTCGCTGGTCACGGGCACACCATCCCCTATCTGACGATGCCTCCATGGCTCTCGGAGCACAAGCGACGTGTGTACCCCAAGCACCTAAGCTACACCTACTACAATATTGACGACGGATTCTCCGACGGGGTCTATTACCTCGGCTTCGGCGGGATCAAGCACAGCAGCGATGCCCGTCTGCACCTCGACGTACGGCATGAGGGCAATAGCTTCGACGTGGAGACCAAGCTCCTACGTGGTACAGCCCAAGGCTCGCTGACCCTCTATGTCGATCATGTGGACTTCACCAAGCCCATCGTCGTCAAGCACAATGGGCAGGTCATCTTCTCGGAGGTGCTACGCCCCAACAAGGGGGTGATGGCCGAGGCTATCGCACGCTTCGGTGATCCCAAGCGCATCTTCCCCGCCAAGGTCATGATACCGCTCTAAGGTCGCTCAATCAAGCAGTCCACGGAGCAAGCTACCGACGAGAGAGCCCCCCGACAGCGTTCTACGGATGCCGTCGGGGGGCTCTCTTCTTTACTTCCTGTACGAAAGGACGGCAGTAGAGGCGCAGAGATCGGGGCTTTTCTCAGCTAAGAAGGCTCGGGCGAGGGCTGATGTACAGCGACTTCTATGCGGGTCGAGCGACCGAAGACTACCGAGATTTCTGTATCTTTGTTAAGGCCGATGGCCCACAGCTCTACTCACTCCCGTCCTCTCACAACTATATACGCCTATGGATCATACTCCCGTAGCCTTCGAACCCTATATCCTCGTAGGATCCTTCCTGATGCTCGCCGGTATCATCGCCGGTAAGGTCGGTACGCGCTTTGGGGTGCCTGCCCTGCTCCTCTTCCTCATCACAGGGATGCTCTTCGGCAGTGCGGGCCTCGGGATCCAATACAACGACACGAACAAGACGCAGTTCGTCGGGATGATCGCCCTGACAGTCATCCTCTTCTTCGGGGGCTTCGAGACGAAGCTCAAGGAGATGCGCACCGTCCTCGGCCCGGGGATCATGCTCTCTACGGTAGGCGTCATCTTGACGACGCTCTGTCTCGGGGGCTTCTTCTATGGCATGGACCTTATGGGCTGGGCGCCCGTACACTTCACCTTCCCCATTGCCCTTCTGCTGGCAGCGACGATGTCGAGTACCGACTCCGCCTCGGTCTTCGCCCTGCTGCGCTCGAAGAACATGCACCTCAAGGAAGGTCTGCGCCCCATCCTCGAGCTCGAGAGTGGTAGTAATGACCCGATGGCCTATATGCTCACCATCGCTCTGATCCAGTTCATCACAGGGGGGACGGACGGCTCGTGGGGGAGCATCCTCGTGACCTTCCTCCTACAGTTCTCCGTCGGTGGACTCATGGGCTATATCTTCGGGCGTATCACTCCCGCTATCCTCAACAAGGCGGATATCGGCAACGGGGCACTCTACCCCATCCTCCTCCTGTGCTTCGTCTTCCTCACCTTCTCCGCCACCTCGCTCCTGCATGGCAATGGCTACCTCGCCGTCTATATCATGGGTGTACTCGTGGGGAACAAGAAGCTCGTCCACAAGAAGAGTATCGAGACCTTCTTCGATGGGCTGACGTGGCTCCTACAGATCTCGCTCTTCATCATCCTCGGGCTCTTCGTCGATGCGCATAGCCTGCTGCCCATCACGGGCTTTGCCGTGCTGGCGGGTCTCTTCATGATCTTCGTGGCACGACCTCTGGCGGTACAGCTCAGCCTCATCTTCTTCCCCAGCATCAGCATGCGCGGGCGCTCCTTCCTCTCGTGGGTGGGCCTGCGTGGCGCCGTGCCGATCATCTTCGCCACCTACCCGATGATGAGTCAGGTCGAGGGCGCGGAGACGCTCTTCAATATCGTCTACGTCATCACCCTCCTCTCGCTGCTCATCCAGGGGAGCACCCTGCCTGCCGTAGCGCGCTTCCTCGGTCTCGACGAAGAGGTCAAGGTCAAGATCAGCCACTTCGGCGTCGAGATCCCCCAATACACGGGGGCAAAGATGGTCGAGCGCACCGTCACGGGCAAGATGCTCCGCGAGGGGAATAAGCTCATGGAGCTGGACCTCAAGGAGGAAGAGCTCGTGATCCTCGTGCGCCGCGGTGAGAACTACATGGTCCCCAAGGGCAAGCTCGAGCTCGAAGTCGGTGACATCCTTCTGATTGTCTTCGAGCAAAATACCGAACAGAGCGCCTAACGTGAAGCCCTCCGATATACTCCGCCGCATCTGGGCCCTCGCGCTGCCCAACATCCTCTCCAACGTCACCGTACCGCTCCTCATGCTCGCCGATACGGCGATGGCGGGACGTATGGCCACAGCCGACAGCATCGCAGCGGTAGCTATCGGCGCTGCTATCACCCAGTTCGTCATCGGTATCTGGAGCCTCCTGCGTATGGGTACGACGGGCTTTACAGCGCAGGCGTGGGGCGCCTGTGACGTGCGTGCCCTCCTGCGTCAGCTCACCTCGGGCTCGATCATCGCACTCTCGGTCGGCCTACTCCTCATCCTCCTGCGCCCACTCTATGTCGCTCCCGCTGCCGCCCTCCTGCAGGCAGGCGCCGACATGCACCTCCCCGAGGCGCAGACCTACCTCCATTACTCCTTCCTCGGCGCACCTGCAGCCCTCCTGCTCTACGTGTATAATGGCTGGCTCATCGGCGTACAGCGGATGAAGCTCGTCATGAGCGTGAGCATCGCCTGCAACCTGCTGAACATCCTCTTCAGCTACCTCCTCGCCTTCCCCGCAGGGATGGGCGTCGGGGGCTTGGCACTAGGCACGGTGCTTGCGCAGTACACGGCTGTCCTACTCCTCGCGCTCGGCGGCCTGCGCTACGAAAGGCGTATCCTCCGCCACCTCTCCAGAGAGTACCTCTGGCACCCTGAGACGCTCGTTCGCTACTTCCATGTCGGGAAGTACCTCCTCATCCGCACGCTCCTCTTGCAGGCAGTGATGCTCTCCTTCATACGCTATGGGGGCGCTATCGGCGTGACGAGGCTGGCTGCCAACAGCCTGCTGATGCAGCTCTTCACCCTCTTCTCCTACTTCATGGATGGGCTGGCCTATGCTGCCGAAGCCCTCGTAGGCGAAGCTATTGGCGGGCGTAAGTTCGGACTCCTACGACTGATCATCCGCGTCACACTGCAGGTAGGCTTCGTCGTCGCCCTCGTCACGAGTATCCTCTACGCCCTCTTCCCCCGCCCCCTCCTCGAGCTCCTCACCGACAAGCAAGAGGTGCTTAAGCTCGCTCTCAGCGATAGCTTCCTGATGGCTGCCGTGCCGATATTCTCCTACCTCGCCTTCCTCTGGGACGGGATCTTAGTCGGTGCGACGGACAGCAAAAGCATGAGCATCGGGGTAGCAGGTGGCGCGATCTCGTACTTCATCGTTGCGGAGAGCATCGCCACTATAGGTAGTGGCACTATGCTCTGGTTCGCCTTCCTCAACTACCTCCTCGTCCGCAGCTTCATCGAGTACTACCTCGGCATGCGTCGCATCCGAGCGCTGAGCCAAGAAGTGCATGATACTCGCCATTCCTCCTATACTTATAGGCTGAAATAGACTATCTTTGTGATAGAATTCCAAAACTATTCAACTGCAGGTATCTTACCTCTCCACTATTCAAGTACCCCTATTTTAGATGAAAAAGAATAAGATCATCGTCGCTGGCATCGGCCCTGGTAGCCCCGAGGATATCACCCCCGCCGTACTCCAAGCCGTGCAGGCCTCTGATGTGATCGTCGGATACAAGTATTACTTCCGCTTTATCAAGGACTATGTCCGCCCCGATGCCCTGTGTATCGACAGCGGGATGAAGGCTGAGCGTCAGCGCGCCGAGGAGGCCTTCCGCTACGCCCTCGAGGGCAAGACCGTCTGCGTCATCTCCTCGGGCGATGCAGGCATCTACGGCATGTCGCCTCTGATCTATGAGATGATGCGCGAGAAGGGTATCACGGATCAAGTCGAGGTAGAGGTACTCCCTGGCATCAGCGCCTTCCAGAAGGCCGCCGCTCTGCTCGGCTGCCCCATCGGTCATGACCTGTGTATCATCTCGCTCTCTGACCTGATGACGCCTTGGCTTCGTATCGAGAAGCGCATCGAGGCTGCCGCAGCGGGGGACTTCATCACCGCCATCTACAACCCCAAGAGCCAAGGCCGCTACTGGCAGATCTACCGCCTGCTGGAGATCTTCGCCCAGCACCGCAGCCCCGACACGCCCATCGGCTACGTCCGTCAGGCGGGCCGTGAGGAGCAGGTCGTCAAGCTCACCACGCTCGCAGAGTTCGATCCCGAGGAGCTCGACATGTTCACCGTCGTGATCATCGGCAATACGCAGAGCTACAGCTTCGAAGGGCACTTCATCACCCCTCGTGGCTACTATGACGAAGGCACGCTCGACAAGGATGCGAAGATCGGTCAGGCGATCATGATCGAGAGCTTCCGCACGATCAATAGCGAGCTGGCGAACCCCAACATCCCCCTCGACCACAAGTGGGCACTCATCCACTCAATCCACACCACGGCGGACTTCGATATGGAGAAGATCCTCTACTCCGATCCCGGTGCGGTATCGAGCATCTATCAGGCGATGCTCGATGGGAAGTTCGACACCATCATCACCGACGTCACCATGGTGGCTTCGGGCATCCGCAAGGGCATGCTGGAGCGTCTTGGCCTGCAGGTCAAGTGCTACCTCAACGATCCTCGCACGAAGGAGCTTGCCGACCTGAAGGGTATCACGCGCTCGCAGGCAGGTATCCGTCTCGCCGTCGAGGAGCATCCCAATGCGCTCTTCGCCGTGGGTAATGCCCCCACCGCCATCATCGAGCTCTGCGACCTCATCCGTCGTGGCAAGGCCCAGCCTACGGGTATGGTCGTCGCCCCCGTCGGCTTCGTGCAGGTACGCGAGTCGAAGTATATGGCAAAGGTCTTCAAGGACATCCCCAAGATCATCGTCGAAGGCCGCAAGGGCGGTAGCAACCTCGCTGCCACGCTGGTCAACTCCATCCTCACGCTGGACGATGCCGAGGCTCTGCGCCCTGGCCGTGACGTCTAAGTCGTCCCGCACACTCCCCATACACGTATGCGGCTGCACCGAGCTCTCGGTGCAGCCGCATTCTTTGTATCTATACTACTTTGCCTCCCATCCAATACGAAGACAAGCGCTCCCCTTCACGGGAAATAGTTCGCGCCTCGTAGAGCCTTTCCTCCGTCCACGTACGTAGATTTATCATCTATGCACGTCACTCCTAATATCTATGCACGTAGATTTTACGACCACGCACATAGACGAAGGTTTCCCCATACTCC
>ERZ773246.230-NODE-230-length-25326-cov-50.9991_pt1 | contig 25326 bp, 20 predicted proteins | sample MGYA00580519_ERZ773246 | MGnify/ENA primary metagenome ERZ773246 (study PRJEB29015, sample SAMEA2738153) | human oral metagenome | biome: human oral; feature: human-associated habitat; material: saliva | place: China | collected 2246 ...
CTTGGATTTATCTTTGCATCATTTTAATTTTTATCATTGTAATAAATATTAGACGATTATTAACTGAGATTCAAACAGAAATGAATATGGTTTATCATAGTGGTCTATATTTCACAAAAAATGAAAATCACCATTTGCAGATTAAAGAATTTATTGAAACAAATGATCTGATCGAAAAAATGCAATCTGATATAAAAGATAGAATTCAAAATGAAAAAGATCAAAAAAAAGAACTCATGTTTCAAGTATCTACCGCCGCACATGATCTTCGTAGCCCTCTAACTGTCATCAGAGGAAATGCTGAATTCTTACAATCCACCGAGCAAACACCTCAAGCAATGGAATGTTTAAAAGATCTTGAGCAAGCAAGTATTCAATTAAACGATTATTTTAACCACTTCATCCAATACTCAAAAACCTTTTACGACCATGATATTCAACTTGAAAACATATCAATTAAACAAGTAACTCATCAATTGAAGGAACATATCACTCCTTTACTCCCCATAAATACACGTTTTGTTTTTTCAAATACAGTAACCCCATCAACACAAATTGCAATTCATTCCAATCTATTCTTCCGAGCAATTACAAATATTATTACTAATGCTGTACAACATCAAAAAGAAAATGATGCACAAATTCACCTAACAATTTCACAAGAAAATAGTCAATTAGTTCTAACTATATGGAATAACCAATCTAGTTTTTCAAAAAATATATTAGAACATGCTGGAAATCTTTTCTATAAAGATGACCAAGCAAGAACACCTTCTCAAGAAAGTCACTATGGACTTGGTTTATCTTTCGTGAAACGCGTCATGAAACTTCATAATGGAACGATGCATTTAGAAAATATTAATCATGGTGCACAAGTCCAGCTAATCATTCCCATTATATAGAACAAGCCGAACTCAGCAATATGTGTTCGGCTTTTCTTTATTTATAATTGATAAAAAACAGGCTCTTGAGCCTGTTTTCGTATTCATCATCATGTCCTATCAGCCATTTCACTTTTGTTCTTTAACAACTCTTTCATTTCTTTCCCCTAAGCGATAAACAATCACTAGGGATAAAAGAAGAACCAAAGTGGTGATGATCGATCCTTCCGCTCCAAATGCTCCTCCAGTCAGCCAGTCAGGCCCTGATCCCATGGTAAAGCTAAAGATAGAGGCATCTGCTCCCGTCCCACTGACTTGAAAACCAAGGAGATTTCCCTGTACATAGTTCCAGGTCCCGTGTTGGGCGACCACTAGCCAGATGCTATCGGTGTAGATAAGGAGCAGACCAGCTAGCACCCCATCAAGAACAATATTCACTACGGATAAGAAGGTCACTCCTGAATTTCCCAGATGGAGAAAGCCAAAGAGACTACTAGAAATCGCGATCGCTAAGGGAAGATTCGCTCTTGCTGCAATCCGAGTTAGGAGCCAACCCCGGGTCGCTACTTCTTCCGTTCCTCCTTGAAGGAGCCAAAATGGAAATAACCCTAGAATAAAGAGGATGGGTTCTAAACTTAATTCATTTAGCTCAAAAGACCCGATTCCACTTACTTGGTAGACAAGGGCAATCACCCCCATTTGAAGAAGGGAAAGCAAGATCCCCCAGCCAAGATATTTAAGCCAGTTCTTTTTTACAAAACCTAAAGTCGATAAGGGATTCTTCTCAATGAACTTCACCCAAAAAATAAAGAGTAACAGAATAAATACAAAACTGAAGAGCTCATAATAGAGAAAATAATGGTAAAAAAACTCTTGAACACTTGCTCCTCCACTCCCAGGTGAAAATAGCTCTGTTATAAAGTCTATGACCAGAGAAAATGGTCCTACAAACTCACTCCCTAACCAAAGCCCCCCTTCAACAAAGAGGAAGGTTAAAAAGACGTAGAATAGTGTAGAAATAAGTACTGGTCCTGAGGTGTTAGTTTTTATATCTTGAATGATTAATCCTTTCTTCATCAGTAACCTCCATTTATCTAATAGGTCCATTGTAGCAAAGAAAATCCAGACCTGCAACATCCGTTCATGTTAGATAACCTAACATGAGTTGGTGGAAATTCTTGTTTTTAAGGTTGATTTATGATATAATAATTCTTGTAAAAAATAAATGATGAAATTCATACTTGTTTTCAGTATGAATTCTTTATTTTTTTAAACCCTCATAGGGTATTCCTTCCATTGCTCTTCACCAGACAATGGATTAGATATAAAGGAGAACGAAATGAAGAAAAAACTATTAGCATGTTTGCTTTTCTTATTTCCACTATTCGCCTTTGCAAGTCAAGCACAGGCTGAAACTATTAAGGTCGTTTTCGATACGGCATATGCGCCCTTCGAATTCAAAGACTCAGACCAAGTATACAAAGGAATTGATGTTGAAATCTTGGATAAGGTCGCTGAAATCAACGGTTGGACCTTAGAAAAGTCTTTCCCAGGCTTTGACGCGGCCGTCAACATGGTCCAATCTGGTCAAGCCGATGCCATTATGGCAGGGATGACCAAGACCAAAGAACGTGAACAAGTCTTTACTATGTCCGATACCTACTATGATACAAAAGTCGTGATCGCAACCAAGAAAGCTAACAAGATCACTTCCTATGACCAGCTCAAAGGAAAAACGGTTGGAGTCAAAAATGGAACTGCTGCCCAACGCTTCCTTCAGAAGAACAAGGACAAGTACGGTTATCAGATAAAAACTTTTGATACAGGAGATCTCATGTACAACAGTTTATCTACAGGTGCTGTAGATGCTGTGATGGATGACCAACCTGTTATCAAATACGCGATTAAGCAAGGACAAGACCTTTCTATTAATATGGAAGGGGAAGCCGTTGGAAGCTTTGCCTTTGGGGTCAAGAAAGATGGTTCCCATGAAAAACTCATCAAACAGTTCAACACTGCTCTTGCTCAAATGAAGAAAGATGGTACACTTGACCAAATCATTGAGAAATGGACTGGTAGTAGCCAATCATCGTCAGCAACCACCACCGCAAGTACTTCTGCGGTTCCCGAAACGACCACTGAAGCAGGACAAAAGGCCACTCCTAAGAAGAAAACTTACAAAATTTCTAGTGATTCCTCTTTTGCTCCCTTCGTTTTCCAAAATGATCAAAGCAAATACACTGGGATTGATATGGAATTGATTAAGGCAATCGCTAAAGACCAAGGCTTTACCCTAGAAATCAGCAACCCTGGTTTTGATGCTGCCGTTAGTGATGTTCAGAATGGTAATGCCGATGGAATGATTGCAGGGATGACTGTTACAGATGCACGAAAGGCGACATTTGACTTCTCAGATCCATACTATACAACAAATTCGATTCTAGCTGTTCAAGAAAGTAGTACCATTTCTTCCTACGAAGACCTAAAAGGAAAAACAGTAGGTGTCAAAAATGGTACGGCTTCACAAACCTTCCTCGAAGAAAACAAGAGTAAGTATGGCTATAAGATCAAAACCTTCTCAGATGGTGCTTCTATGTACGACAGCTTGAACTCAGGTTCTGTAGCTGCCATCATGGATGACGAACCTGTGATCAAATACGCCATTAAACAAGGACGTAAATTCAAAACGCCTATCGAAGGAACTCCAAGTGGGCAAATTGCCTTTGCTGTTCAAAAAGATTCCAACCCTGAATTGATTGAAATGTTTAACAACGGTTTGGCCAACTTAAAAGAAAGTGGCGAATACCAAAAGATCTTGAATAAGTACCTTTCAAGCGATAGCGAAGAAACCACAGAATCTACTTCAGCAGATGAGACGACTATCTGGGGCTTGCTCCAAAACAATTACAAACAATTGTTAAGTGGATTAGGTGTCACTATTGCACTAGCCCTTCTATCCTTCGCGATCGCGATGGTGATTGGGATCATCTTTGGAATGTTCAGTGTTAGTCCTTATAAATGGCTTCGTTGGACAGCTGAGATCTTTGTCGATGTCATTCGCGGTATTCCACTCATGATCCTTGCTGCCTTCATCTTCTGGGGAATTCCTAATTTGATCGAGTCCATGACTGGCCACCAATCCCCAATCAATGACTTCCTTGCAGGTACCATCGCTCTCTCCCTCAATGCTGCTGCTTATATCGCTGAGATTGTTCGAGGAGGGATTCAAGCGGTGCCTGCTGGTCAGATGGAAGCCAGTCGAAGCCTCGGGATCTCATACAGCAAGACCATGCGCAAGATCATCTTACCTCAAGCAACTAAACTCATGCTTCCAAACTTTGTCAACCAATTTGTCATAGCACTAAAAGATACAACCATCGTGTCAGCGATCGGTTTGGTCGAGCTCTTCCAGACTGGTAAGATTATCATCGCCCGAAACTACCAAAGTTTCAAGATGTATGCTATTCTTGCAGTCTTCTACCTCGTTATCATTACCTTATTGACACGCTTTGCAAAACAATTAGAAAAGAGGGCTAACTAATGGCTAAATTAAAAATTGATGTCCATGACCTCCACAAATATTACGGTGAAAATGAGGTCCTAAAAGGCATCTCAACAAAATTCTACGAAGGAGATGTGGTTTGTATTATCGGGCCATCTGGTTCTGGTAAATCAACCTTCCTGCGCAGTCTCAATCTTCTTGAAGAAGTAACCAAGGGACAAATTACCGTGAACGGCTATGACCTCACTGACCCAAAAACAAACATTGATATCGTCCGTGAAAATGTCGGAATGGTCTTCCAGCACTTCAACCTCTTCCCCCATATGAGCGTCATCGAAAATATCATGTTTGCTCCCTTGGAGCACAAACGCATGAGTCGTGAAGAAGCTAGAGAACTAGCAATGGAACTCTTGGAAAAGGTTGGTCTTGCTGATAAAGCAGATGTTTCTCCTGACAGCCTCTCCGGTGGACAGAAACAGCGGGTAGCCATTGCGCGTGGTTTGGCAATGAAGCCAGATGTCATGCTCTTTGACGAACCAACCTCTGCCCTTGACCCGGAGATGGTCGGAGATGTACTAAATGTTATGAAGGACTTGGCCAAGCAAGGGATGACCATGATTATCGTCACCCACGAGATGGGATTTGCTCGCCAAGTGGCCAATCGCGTGATCTTCACAGCTGATGGGGAATTCCTCGAAGACGGGAAACCAGACCAAATCTTCGATAATCCACAACACCCGCGATTGAAAGAATTCCTGGATAAAGTGTTAAACGTTTAAAAAAATACAAAGTCCCATGTGGCTATAGTCTGAATTCATTATTGCTTCTTTCAGTATTCCTGAAGAAACTAATAATGATGTCGGATATCCGAAACTTTCCGCTGTGATTAAAGTTCTTGAAATGAGATCATTTCAAGAACTCGGGAGTATTGAGAGTAAAACAGTTTGGGAAACTGTTTTAGCCCGAGCCTAGAAATTAAAGAGCGAAGGGGCTCAAAACTAAGTCATGGAACTTCTTTGAAGTTCGCTGACGTCCGTACTCACCTTAGGAAAGTTTCTAGGAATACATTTTCTGCAATTTAAAACTGGAGTTAAAGCTCCAGTTTTTTCTTCTTCAAAATATAAAAAATATTAAGAAATTTCATTTAAATAACTTGCTAAATGAAGCAAAAAACTATACCATAGTAGAGTGTCTTTTGACCAAATATGTGACTGAAGGATGATTATGAAAAAATTATTAGAAAAGGTTAGTATCCTTTCTTTATCTCTTGTATTAACGACGTCTTTTTCGATTTCTAGTGCTCTTCCTTATATGTTCGAATACTATAAGGATCTCCCCAAAAGTCAAATCGAACTCTTGGTATCTCTTCCATCCGCAGGGATTATGGTCACCCTCTTCCTAAATACCATTATTGAACGCTACTTGGATGAGAGGAAGATGATTATTACAGGACTCTTGATTCTCTCACTATTTGGTATGGTCCCTTTCTTTAACCAAGCCTATCCAATTCTTTTCATTTCTCGTTTCATTTTTGGGATGGGGGTCGGTTTAATCAACGCTAAAGCTATATCTATTATCAGCGAACGCTACCAGGGACGTGAACGGATCCAAACTCTCGGATTTCGTGGTTCTGCTGAAGTCGTAGGGACAGCCCTGGTCACTTTATTGGTCGGCTTCCTCCTCCAATTCGGCTGGACTTCTAGCTTTTTAGCCTATGGGGCTGGATTAATCGTTCTGTTTCTCTTCATGGCCTTTGTCCCTTACCACCAGCAAGAAGAAAGCCAGCATACACAAGTCAAACATAAAGAACCACTCCAAAAAGAAGAATGGAAATTAACCATTATCTTGGCTATTGTGGCTGCCGTGATTGTCTTATGTAATGTTGGAATAACTCTTCGTATCCCAAGCATTGTCGCTTACACTTTCAAGGATCAGCACAACTCAGCCAGCTTTATTCTAAGTGCTATGCAATTGATTGGAATACTAGCTGGTCTCACCTTCTCTGGGCTCGTTCATTTGTTTAAGAGCAAATTGATTACTTATGCTGGGATTGCTTACGGATTCTCAATGATGGCTGTAGCCCTTTCTCCAAGCATTCCTCTCCTAGCTATTTCCGCCCTCTTCTCTGGCTATACATACAGCACTGCTCTCACCATGGTTTTCCAAATCTTGTCAGCCAAGATTCCTGCCAGACGATTAAACCAGGTGACCTCTGTAGCCGTCTTGGGCTGTAGCTTTGGAGCGGCTATTACACCTTTCGCCCTCAATACCATCGGTCTCATCTCCGACAGCAATGCTTTTATCTTTACTGTTTTAGGAATGGCCATGGCACTTCTCGCCTTCTCTCTTCTCTATTTTTTAAAAGATCATCATGAATAAACAAAAGAGGCTGGGACAAAAGTCCTAGCCTCTCAATTGTCTTTGGATTGTCGAGCAAGATGCAGTGGTTGACTGGGCTCTACTACGCTGATTTCATCAGCTTTTACAGCCCTACTCAACTGTGCGGAGGTGGGACGACGAAATCGAATTCTAACGAATTACCGATTTCTGTCCCACTCGCTTTTCTGTCTTACTGATTCGAAAGTTGAGCAGTTTGCATCTGGTAATAGACACCTTTTAGCGCCATCAACTCCCTATGATTTCCATGTTCAACGATATTTCCAGCGACCATGACTAGGATGAGATCTGCATTTTCAATGGTAGACAGGCGATGGGCGATCACAAAGCTGGTCCGCCCTACCATTAACTTATTAAAGGCATCCTGAATGAGCAACTCTGTCCGCGTATCAATGGAAGACGTTGCCTCATCTAATATCAGAATCTTAGGCACTGCAAGAAAGACCCGAGCAATGGTCAGAAGCTGTCTTTGTCCTTGAGATAAGGAATCTCCCGCATCAGCTAGATAGGTATCATAGCCATCTGGAAGCTGTTGAATAAAGAAATCAGCATTGGCAGCCTTAGCTGCTTGAATCACGTCTTCCCGACTAGCATCTGGTCGACCAAATGCGATATTCTCATGAACCGTTCCCACTTTGAGCCAAGTCTCTTGTAGGACCATTCCAAACTGCTTGCGGTAGCTTGCTAGGCTATAGGTATCCACGGCTTCTTGGTCTAAGAGCAAGCGACCCTGATCTACATCATAAAATCGCATGAGAAGATTAATCATGGTTGATTTCCCAGCACCTGTTGGCCCAACAATGGCTACCTTACTAGCCGGCGGGATGGAAATGGAGAGATCCTTTATGAGGGGCTGGTCAGATCGATACCCAAAGCTGACATGATCAAATTGGACAGCTCCTTCGACAGCCTCTTCTTGCAAGTCTCTTTTTCCACTTTCTTTCACTTCCTCTTGGTCCAAGACGCTATAGAGACGTTCCGCACAAGCTAAGGCGCTTTGCAATTCAGCAAGGACAGAGGAGATGTCATTAAAGGGTTTGGTGTACTGATTGACATAGTTGAGGAAGGTCACCAACTGGCCAACAGTGAAGCCAGTACCCGATAGGATACGGAAGGCACCAAATCCCGTCACAAGGGCATAGATCAGGGCATTAACAAAGCGTGTCGCAGGATTAACGGTAGAGGAATAAAAAATCGCCTCTTGAGAATAACCAGCATAGTCGCCATTGATTTCAATAAACTTGTCTTTAAACTGGTTTTGGGCATTGAAGGCTTGAAGCAAGCTTTCTTGACTGAGAGTTTCTTCAACCATCTGGGTCTGAGCACCACGCGCCTGGGTCTGCATCCGAAAGAGATGGTAGGACCGCTTGGCAATAAAACGAGCGATAAATAGAGATAAGGGGGTCAAAATCAAGACCATACCCATCATCATCAAATCCAATCGGGCCATACTAGCGATGGTCACTAGGATGGTTAAAAGACCAACAAAGAACTGATTAAAGACCATCAATAAACCATTATTGAGTTGTTCAACATCAGTGGTCAAACGACTGACCAAATCTCCAGTTCCTTGACGGTCCAGGTAAGATAGAGGAAGGACATGAACTTTCCGGATCACCTTCTCCCTCAAGGACTTACTATAGCGATAGATCAGCTGATTGTAAACCAAGGGATTCAACCATTGAATGAGACTTGCAAAGAGGATCACTAGACCCATTTGAAGGATAAGCGGCAACAAGAGATGACTAGCATCAGGGAGCACCACTATGTCCACTGCTCGACCAATCAGAATGGGGATATAGACGGTTAACAAGACTTGTAAAATGGTTCCTAGACTGGCCAAGATAAGCCAAATGGGCTGTCTGGCTATATCCGCAAGTAAGCGCCGTAAATAAGTCTTCTGTTTCATTCTGTCCCCTCCTCTCTCTTCTGTTGGGAGAAATGAATCTCTTGGTATAAAGGATTCGTTGACACCAGTTCTTCATGACTGCCTAAGCCGACCTGTTTACCTTTGTCTAAGACGAGAATTTGCTCAGCACTACGGAGACTATTGGTCCGCTGCGAGATGAGGATGAGACTTGTCTTCGACAACTCCTCTTTTAGAGCCTGTAAAAGTCGTGCTTCTGTCAAATAGTCCAAAGCTGAAGTGGAATCATCTAACACTAAAAATGGAGCTTGACGAAGGACAGCACGAGCAATGGTCAGACGTTGCCGTTGACCACCGGAAAAATTCCTTCCAAAAGCTTCTACGGGAGCCTCTAGTCCTCCTTCTTTCTCACGGACAAAATCAGCTGCTTGCGCAACTTCCAAGGCCCACCACAACTGCTCCTCACTTGGTTCTTTAGTTAATCCCAGTGTTAGGTTCGAACGAATGCTACCTTTAAAAAGCTCAGCTTTTTGAGGAACCACTGCCACCCAGTCACGCCATTGACCAAGAGTCTTGGGATTCTCTCCATCTTTAAAAATGGTTAGACTTCCTTTACTCGGGTCATAAAGATGTCCCAGCAATTGAACCAGGGTCGATTTCCCAGACCCTGTACCTCCAATGATTCCCAAGGTTTGTCCCTTGTTCAGAGATAAGTGAATGCCTTCTAAGGACGGTTTTGCCGCTAAAGGATAGGTAAAGACTAGATCTTGGATCTGGAGAGCTAGTTGAGGATTTGAAGCAGCTACCTCATCCAACTCTTGATCCAGATCTTCACTTTTCTCATCAAAGACTTGGACTATCCGACCAGCAGCAATATAGCTTTGGTTGAGTGAGGTCACTAACATGGCTAACTTCAATAATTCTGTTAAGATTTGAAGCAAATAATTGACCAAGGCGACCAACATTCCTTGGCTAAGCGTTCCCATTTGAATGGAGGCTTGTCCCTGCCAAAGAATACAAATCAAGGTTCCATTCACGACTAAGAAGGTTAGAGGACTAATCAAACTAGACCACTTGGATACTATTAATTGCCAGTTGGTATAGTCTTGGTTGACCTCATTAAACTCTGCTTCTTCATGAGCTGCCTGTCCAAAAGCGCGGATAACCCTCATCCCTTGTAACTGCTGACGCGTGATTGTAACCATTCGATCCGTTATCTTCCTGATGCGTCCATAAAGAGGATTAACCACACGCGACATAACGACAATGATCAGGGTCAATAGGGCAACCATTCCAATAAACCACAAGGTCAGTTGTGGACTAATGGTAAAAGCCATAAAAATAGAGCCAAAAACGACAATCGGCGCTCGGAGAAATAGACGTAAAAATAGATTAATCCCTGTTTGAATTTGATAGGTATCACTGGTTAGTCGCGTCACGAGGCTTGAGGTGGTTAGGCGATCCCTCTGCTCCTTAGACAAGCTGAGAATTTTCTCATACAAATCATTGGTCAATTCCTTAGTATAACCAACGGCTGCCTTCGATGAATAATATTGGGCTGTTATCGCTACGAGAACGCCAAAACCAGCAAAAATAAATAAAAGACCAACCACCCCAAGCATTCCAGCTTGGTCTTGACGAGGAATCAGCTGATCGACAAGATGAGCAATTAAAAGTGGAACCAGTAATTCAAAGATTGCTTCCAACAACTTGAAAAACGGTCCCAGTATGGTTTCTTTTTTATAATTCCTGAAGTATTTCAATAAGTCTTTCATACTACTCGTTTGTCTTTCTATAGGATTAACTTATTTTACCATAATTTTTAAAGATAAAAAAAATCTCCCTGCAAAGCAGAGAGAGTGTAAACGTAGACAAGTGCTCATTTATAAAAATCTATAAACTTCAATAAAGATAAATAACTTTATTGGTTAGGGTTATTCAGTCATCTACTGAAACTTTCCGCCGTGAGAAAAGTGCTAGAAACAATATTGTTTCTAGCACTCGGAATTATTGAGACCTCAGGCTCAATAATTAGTCATGGAACTTCATAGAAGTTCGCTGACGTCCGTTCTCGCCTAAGGAAAGTTTCTAAGATGACTTTGTCTTCAATCTTATTCTTCTAAACACATAGAAAATTCGTTTAGTTCTTGTCCCATTTAATCTTGTTTAGACAAATGAAGGTTAGGAATATTATTCCATCTTTGTCCCCTTATTTAAAATATTGCCCATTTTTCCTAGTCCCATCAGTAAGAGAGGGAAAGTGATAAGTGTTATAAGTCCTAGCCCAAGAAAAACAGCTACAAATCCACAAGTATCGATAAACCAACCAGTCAGTGGGAAGATAACAATCATGGATAGACTAAACATCATCGAATTGATACTAAGCATGGTTGCTCGAACACTAGATGGTAAATAGCCTTGTAAATCATTGTAGTAAATGGGTTGATAAACCGCGTATAGGGCATTGGTTAGAAGATAAACACTCAGATAGGCCAATGGAGTATTCAACCCTACCAAAAGCAAGGCCAAACCTGTCAGTGCAACTAAAATTGGAAAGACTTGATTGCTATTCCATTTTTTTCCGATTTGACTAGCCAGATAAACCGCTAGAAGATTTAAGAGACTACCAACAAGCATGATGAGCGATACTTGCCAACTGGCTAGGTCACTGATTTTCTGTTGGTAGTAAAAATAAAACATACACATGATGGTTCCTAGCAGTTGATAGGTGAGCATCCAGTAAAATAAGACCGGTTTCTCCTGCCATTCTTGTTTCACCACCACCAATATCCGTTTTAAGGTTAAGCGATCTCTTTCATCACTCTTAGTTTCTGGCTCCTTCATCAGAAAAATCAAGAGAATGGAAACTAATGAAAGGCCAATCGCAATATGATAGGTCCAGGCCAAGGCTCCGTGAACAAAGAAACCAGCAACAACTGTACCTAGAGTTCGGGTGACTTCTGCCACACCAGACAAAAAGCTAGAAATCTGAAGATAGCGGTCCTTTTGACCTGCTTCAACTGCTGAATCATATAAGAAAGCCGTACTGGTCCCCGAGTCAAAATTGTAAGACCAAGCATTGAACATCATGGCAATCGCATAGATCCAAAAATTTCCCTGACCAAGTAAGATCAAGACAGAGGATCCAATACTGGCCAAGCGAGCCAAATAGAGATTGGTCTTGTAGCTAAACCGATCGGCCAACATACCAGATGGGATCTCAAACAAGAGACTTGTCCCATGGAAGATACTTTCTAATAGACCGATTTGAAGTAAGGAAAGACCATTCTGAATGAAAAATAAAATCCAAAAACTAGTGATTCCAAAATAAGATGTGAATTCCAGCCCTGCTAGGAGTGGAATATTGCCTTTGTAAGTTCTTTTAAACATTGTTTTCTCTCTTTCAATATGTAGGATGATTGTTTCTAAAAGACTTACCTATATTTGCCTACATTTCCTCCACCTCTTTCATTTAAAGTAAAAACGCCAACTGGCGTTTTTAGAGTTATTAAGGCTTGATACGGTGCAACATACGTGGGAATGGAATAGCTTCACGGATATGTTTTGTTCCAGCTGCGAAGGTTACCATACGCTCGATACCAATACCAAATCCACCGTGTGGTACGGTACCGTATTTACGAAGGTCAAGGTAGAATTCGTATTCTGTACGATCCATACCAAGTGATTCCATCTTAGCGACAAGAGCATCGTAGTCTTCCTCACGCATTGAACCACCGATGATTTCTCCGTAACCTTCTGGTGCGAGCAAGTCTGCACAAAGCACGCGATCTGGGTTACCAGGAACTGGTTTCATGTAGAAGGCCTTGATAGCTGCTGGGTAGTTGATTACGAAGGTTGGCACACCAAAGTGGTTTGAAATCCAAGTTTCGTGTGGAGAACCAAAGTCATCACCATGCTCAAGATGCTCGTAGTCAGCATCTTCATCATTTTCATGCTCTTGCAAGAGATCAATGGCTTCATCATAAGTGATACGTTTGAATGGCTCTGCAATATAGCGTTTCAAGAGTTCTGTATCACGTTCCAACGTTTCCAAGGCTTGAGGAGCACGATCAAGAACTCCTTGAAGCAAAGCTTTGACATAAGCTTCTTGCAAGTCAAGTGATTCGTCGTGTGTCAAGTATGAGTACTCAGCATCCATCATCCAGAACTCTGTCAAGTGACGGCGAGTTTTAGATTTCTCCGCACGGAATACTGGACCAAAGTCAAAGACGCGACCAAGGGCCATAGCTCCAGCTTCAAGATAAAGCTGACCTGATTGACTCAAGTAAGCTGGTGTTCCGAAGTAATCTGTTTCGAAAAGCTCTGTAGAGTCTTCTGCCGCATTTCCTGAAAGAATTGGGCTATCAAACTTCATGAAGCCGTTCTTGTCAAAGAACTCATAAGTTGCATAGATAATAGCGTTACGGATTTGCATAACAGCGACTTGTTTGCGTGAACGCAACCACAAGTGGCGGTTATCCATCAAGAAGTCTGTTCCGTGTTCTTTTGGAGTGATTGGGTAATCTTGAGATTCACCGATGACTTCAATGTCTGTAATATCGAGCTCATAACCAAATTTTGAGCGCTCGTCTTCTTTGACAATCCCAGTCACAAAGACAGACGTTTCCTGACTCAAGCGTTTGATGGTATCAAATTTTTCAAGCCCCACTTCTTCCCCAAATTTTTCGATAAAGTTTGGTTTGAAAGCTACACCTTGGAAGAAGGCAGTCCCGTCACGCAATTGCAAGAAGGCAATTTTCCCTTTTCCTGATTTATTCGCCACCCAAGCACCGATAGTCACTTCTTGACCGACATAGTCTTTTACTTCGATGATGGTAATCCGTTTTGTCATAATACATCTTCCTTTTCTCATTGTACTTGTCCGAAGACATGGTCACCTTTCATTTTACCACAAATAAGAGCCGATAGCTATCTCTCACAATCTAAAAATCCGGCTTTTTTAACGAAAACAGACTTTTTTTAAAAAAAGTAAATCAACTTTCTCAAATTCTTGAACCGATTTAAATATTTCATCCTATATTTTGATTATTCAAAGGAAAATCCTGTTATTTTAACCTTTCTAGCAGACATTTTTGACAAGCAAAAAGCTTGCAAGTTATACTATCAGTATGTATAAGGAGGAAAATATGAAAAAGAAACTTCAACTCACTACGGGATTGTGTGCAGCTGTTTTAGCCCTCAGTCTCGCAACAACCACTTTTGCGGATGAGCAGACAGCACCTGTCACTGCTCCTATCTCTGAACAACAAGATACAGTTGCTCCTGTTTCAGTAAATTCAGATGGTTCAGCTGCTACAGTTACCGACGAAACAATAGCGCCACTTCCTAGCGAAGAAACAACTAGCTCAACAGTTGAGGAAGCAGCACCAGCTCCTGCTGAGACTCCAGTGGATCCACGAATCTCTGAAATCCGTGTGATCCATCGTCGTCGAACTCTTACACCAGACTATTATCCAGTAGCTACTTCAACAGATATCGTCTACAAGACAGTTGAAGCCCATGCTTTTACTGAATATGACGTCTCTGGGAATGGTCCAGCAACAGTTACAGACGAAAATGGAAAAACATGGTACCGCATAAGATACTTAGATCTAGGTGCTAAAGATGGCTTCCATTACAATAGCGCTCCTGAAAAAGGGACTGCTACAGCACCAGTCATTGAAGTCATTCATCTCTATGACGATATTGATTTGAATCCAGACGTTGTGAAACGAGCTCGTTTTATGGATGAAAATGGACAAGAAATTGCGCCTTCACAAGAAAACAGCGTCGAGCGCAGCCTTGATTTGGCTTATGAAGCTGGTCTTCCAACAGCACCAGCACAAATCCAAGCCAATGGAAAAACATATGTCTACCAATCAGCTGATAAAGGGGAATTGACCTCCCACAAACTTCATGTTTCTAACTTGGTGACAGTGACCTATTTCTATAAAGAAGTCACTACATCTGTTGTTGAAAAACCTGTGACTCCTTCTGTTCCAGAAAAACCTAGTCAAAAACTTCGTCTTCCAAAAGGAAATAAGGGAGTGAAAACACGTGTACCGGTTAGCAAGAATACTCAATCAAAACCTTCTAGTCCAGAAGTGAAAAAGTTCCGCCTTCCAAAAGGGAACAATGGGGCTAAGACCCGTGTACCTGTGAAAAAAGGAAGCACAATTCTTTCTGTTGATTACTTATAAGTCAATAAAGAAGAGAGTGGGACAGAAATCGGTAATTCGTTAGAATTCGATTTCGTCGTCCCACCTCCGCACAGTTGAGTAGGGCTGTAAAAGCTGATGAAATCAGCGTAATAGAGCCCACTCAACCACTGCGTCTTGCTCGACAATCCAAAGACAATTGAGAGGCTAGGACTTTTGTCCCAGCCTCTTTTCTTTTAATTTTCCATAAATTGATGCAAGCGGCGAACAGCTTCCTTTAGAGTCTCCAGGTCAGTAGCATAGCTAAGTCGGACATTCTCTGGTGCTCCAAATCCAGCTCCTGTAATAAGGGCAACCCCTACTTCTTCCAGAATAGCAGTTGCAAACTCTGTCACATCTGAATAGCCCTTCATCTCCATGGCTTTTGTGACATTAGGGAAGAGATAGAAGGCTCCCTGGGGCTTGATCACATCAAAGCCAGGAACTTCACACAGGAGAGGATATATAGTATTCAAGCGCTCCTCAAAGGCTTGACGCATGACTTCTACTGAGTCTTGCGGACCAGTTAGAGCTTCAATTGTTGCGTACTGTGAAACAGCTGTCAGGTTCGAAGTTGTCTGACCAGTCAATTTACTCATGGCTGCGATAATCTCTGGGTCTCCAATCGCATAGCCAACCCGCCAACCAGTCATGGCATAGGCTTTAGAAACTCCATTAATCACAATCGTTTGTTTGCGGATAGCTTCGGATAAGCTTGAGATTGGAACGAACTCATTCCCGTTATAAACCAAGCGACCATAGATATCATCTGCAAGGATAAGAATATCATGCTCTACAGCCCAATTTCCAATCGCTAAGAGTTCTTCTTTGCTATAAATCATTCCAGTCGGATTAGATGGTGAGTTCAAAACCAAGACCTTAGTCTTTTCTGTTCTAGCCTCTTCTAATTGCTCCACTGTGACTTTAAAGTTATTGGCTTGAGTTCCTTTCACATAAACAGGAACACCTTCTGCCATCAGAACTTGGTCCCCATAACTAACCCAGTAGGGGGTCGGAATGAGCACTTCATCGCCAGGATCGACCACAGCCATAAAGAAGGTATAAAGTGAGAACTTAGCACCTGTCGCGAAGGTAACTTGGTTTGGAGCTACTGAATATCCATAGTAGCGTTCGAAATAGGTATTGACTGCAGACTTTAATGCAGGCAAACCGGAAGCAACCGTATAAAAGGAAGCACGCCCATCTCGAATGGCTTCGACTGCAGCATCTTGAATGTTCTCAGGAGTGTGAAAGTCAGGCTGGCCCAAGGTTAGGAAGAGGACATCTTTCCCTTCTGCCTTTAGTTTTTTCGCTTTGGCGTCACTTGCTAGAGTGACACTTTCCTCCATTTTTAAAACACGATCTGAAATTTTCATACCTTACCTACTTTCTACCTGGGACCCGTATCGGATCTATCCGACTTAGACTTAGATTCTACCAGAAACTGGCTACAATACCTATATTATACACCATACATCTAACTTGGAGCAAGATTTTACTAGGGCTTGCAAAGAAACTTTACTACTTCTTACTATTCGACGGGAAAATTATTTGAGGTTAAAGTTAACAGACTGATTTCTTCTGTTCATAACTCCCTTATCTTGTCACCCACCTGTAATCTATTTGATATTAAGGCTTAATAGCGTCTAATACTATTTATTGCTAAAATGATACTATGAAGAATTTAGAGAAACTATTTGAAGAAGCCCAAACAGAATTAAAAACCATGATTGTCTTTCACAAGGCAGAACGGACTTTTCGTGCAGCAGAGTCCCATGTCTTTAAGGATCATCAGTTGACCCCTACTCAGTTTTCCGTTTTGGAAACCTTGTACAGTAAGGGGGATCTCCGTATCCAAAACCTGATTGACAGTATTTTAGCGACCTCTGGAAATATGACCGTCGTAATTCGAAATATGGTGCGTGATGGATGGATCAAGCGGGAAACCGATCCAGACGACCGTCGTGCCTGTATTGTTTCTTTGACAGAAAAGGGCCGAAAAAAAATTATCGAAGTTCTTCCTGATCATATCCGAAATGTTCAAAAAGTCATGAGTGTCTTTAGCGAAGAAGAGCACAAACAACTGCAAACTCTTCTGAAGAAGTTAAAGGGATCTCACTAAATTCTAACCATTCCATCAGCTGTGTTCATCGCCAACTCCCTTTAGTAGCGAGTTCTGAACACAGCTTTTTGATTCTCAAAAAAACAAAAGAGAGTGGGACAGAAATCGGTAATTCGTTAGAATTCGATTTCGTCGTCCCACCTCCGCACAGTTGAGTAGGGCTGTAAAAGCTGATGAAATCAGCGTAGTAGAGCCCACTCAACCACTGCGTCTTGCTCGATAATCCAAAGATAATTGAGAGGCTAGGATTTCTGTCCCACTCTCTTTCACTTACTCATATTTCACAAAGACTAATTGTTTTTCAGTCGATAACTCAGACTGGTATGCAAAGCCATTAAAGGTTAGCTGCTTCATGTCTTCAACTGTCGTGACCTGCTTCTCTAGTAAAGCTGTCACAAAAGCCCCACGCGCTTTCTTAGATATGGTCGAATGAACCTTTAACTGACCGTTCTTCTCTTCAAGGAATTTAAAGGTCACCATCCGATCTTGAATCTCTTTAGAAAAGACTGTCTCAAACTCACTGGAAAGTAAAGAAATAATGAGGTCTTCATCCTGAAGGGCTTGATCATAGCTGGCCTTCCAAAAAGCCTTTAAGGATTTCCCCTGGACCTTGAGCTTCATTAGAAAGTCCAAACGATGGGGAGCAATCGGAGCAAGCGCAGGAATTACCCCATAAAGAGCTGAGGTGATCAAGAGATGATCTTGCACATAAGCCGCTTCTGATTCTGTCCAATCTGTCCGGCGGATATTCCGATACATGAGGCCGTCGAAGAGCATCAAAGCGGGATAGGTCGAAGCCGATTCAGACTTGAGCGCCTGAATCCGTTGCTCCTCTTCGCTTGCTCGCTCTTCTGAAATCTTATAAAGAGAGGTTAACTCTTCTAAAGATAATGCACCTAAGGCATGAATTACCTCTTGAGTTTCACTCGATACAGGATTCCCAGATCTTTGAGGGGTATCCAGATTCATTTCTTTTGCGGTTGGAATTAATAGTTTCATAAGGTTATTGTACCATATTTCATTTTCACTTGACATAAAATCGCCTTCATGCTATCATCTAGTTATCTAAACTAGATATTAAAGAGGTAATAACTATTTTGTTTAACTACAACTATCCCAAGTGGGAAGAAATTCCTGAGATTGACCTCTATCTGGACCAAGTCCTCCTCTATGTTAATAAAGTCTGTTCGCCTTTTATTACCGAAACGGACAAGGGCTTGACGGCCTCCATGGTTAATAACTATGTCAAACACGGCTACTTGCCAAAACCAGATAAGAAGAAATACAAAAGACAACAGGTCGCACGCCTCATTGCTATTACGACCTTAAAAACAGTCTTTTCCATCCAGGAGATTGCAGCAACTTTGAATCTCTTGCAGAAGCAAGCCGATTCCGCAGACCTCTATAATAGTTTTGTAGACTTCCTACACGAGGAAAAAGAACCTTTAGCGCCTATTATCGAATCTGCCTGTCGTACTGTTCTGCTCTACCAAGAAACCCTATCCTATATCCATGTTCGTTCAGAGGAGGAAAATGAAAGTGAATTATGCTAGTAAATTAAGTAAGCGCCTGTCTTTTGGAGAGGAAGTCGCAAATAGTGTCACCCATGCAGTCGGTGCCGTTTTGATGCTCTTTCTTCTACCAACTTCTGCCATCTATAGTTATGAAACACACGGAACCCTATCAGCTGTCGGGACTTCTATTTTTGTGATCAGTCTCTTTCTCATGTTTCTCTCATCGACCATCTACCATGCTATGGCCTATGACTCACCTCAGAAGTATGTCCTTCGAATCATCGATCATTCCATGATTTATATTGCCATTGCGGGAAGCTACACACCCGTCGTCCTTTCTCTCATGAACAACTGGTTGGGATATGCCATTATACTGATTCAATGGGGGACGACCATCTTTGGGATTCTCTACAAGATTTTTGCTAAGAAGGTGAATGAAAAATTCAGCCTAGCTCTCTATTTGATTATGGGATGGTTGGTGATTTTTATCATTCCTCAGATCATCAGCCAGACAAGTCCAACCTTCTGGGGCTTGATGTTGATGGGTGGCCTATGTTACACAGTTGGAGCTGGATTTTACGCCAAAAAGAAACCATATTTCCACATGATTTGGCATCTCTTCATCCTAGCTGCTTCTGCTCTCCAATACATCGCGATTGTGTATGTCATGTAAGGCACGAGGCTGGGACAAAAGTCCTAGCCTCTCAATTTTCTTTGGATTGTCGAGCAAGACGCAGTGGTTGAGTGGGCTCTACTACGCTGATTTCATCAACTTTTACAGCCCTACTCAACTGTGCGGAGGTGGGACAACGAAATCGAATTCTAACGAATTACCGATTTCTGTTCCACTCTCTTTTAGTTGCTTTTTTACACCCAATTGACTACAATAAAGAAAAATTGTACGGGGACAGTTATGACGACCAAATACAAAAATATTTATACAACATTGAAGAACCAGATTGACCAAGGAATCCTAAAAACCGGAGACCGTCTGCCTTCTGTTCGCCAACTGGCCAGTCAGTATGCCTGCAGTAAGGACACTGTCCAGCGTGCCTTGCTCGAGCTCAGCTATAAAAACTACATCTATGCCAAACCCCAAAGTGGCTATTATGTCTTGGAGGAAGAGTCGGTGAAACATACCGACTTGCCTTTACGCCTCAAGGAAGATCGCTTCCAGGCCTTTGAAGACTTTCGGACTTGTATCAATGAAACCTTGGTAGGTCGTGACAATTACCTCTTCAACTACTATGAAAAGCAGGAAGGGCTAGTCGATCTCCGTCAGTCTATTGCCACCCTTCTTCGAGAAGATGCGATATACACCCAGGAGCAACAAATCATTATTACCTCAGGAACCCAGCAGGCCCTCTACCTCTTAAGCCAAGTTTCCTTTTCCAACCAAAAAGAAGAAATTCTAGTAGAGCAACCAACCTATTACCGCATCAACAAGTTAATTCAGGACCAAGACTTACCTTATCAGACCATTAACCGCTTGCCTCAAGGAATTGACTTTGACCAACTGGAAGCCATCTTCAAAACTGGCAAGATCAAGTTTTTCTATACCATTCCGCGTCACCATTACCCGCTAGGAAATAGTTATAGCAAGCAAGAGAAAGAACAGATATTAGCCTTAGCAAAGCTTTATGATGTCTATATTGTCGAAGACGATTACTTGGGGGATTATGATCCACATTTTTCTCCTAGCTTTCATTACCTGGATGCATCCGACCGGGTCATCTACATCAAGTCTTTTTCTACCAGCCTCTTCTCTGCCCTTCGGATCACTTCTATGGTCCTGCCCCAAGCCCTCCTTGCCCCTGTCTTAAAACTGAAGGGGACACTTGACTACGAAAGTAACTTGGTCATGCAGAAGGCCTTGAGTCTCTATATTGACAATGGCATGTTTGCCAAAAATAAAGGTCTCCTTCACCAACAGCAAGCCATCCAAACAGAGCAGGCTACTTCTCTTCTCTATCAACATTCTCTCCCCATTCCCGCTTGGCCTGTCATTGGGGGAATCTTGCTAGATTTGAGACAAGTTTCTTCGATTGCACGACTAAAACACAGTGGACTTCCCCTTCGCTTCTTTGAATCAGCCTATATCCAAACTTGTCCCTATGCCTTTGCCCGTATTGATCAGGACAAATTGGAAGAAGTATTGGGAAAAATCCAAGCTTATCTGTGATGCATTCTCACCCGATTATCTCATGATTTATTTTTATATATAAAACTATGTTACAAAAATATTTCATTTATTACAAAAAAACTTGACATCTGTAACAATAAGAGTATAATCTAAGTCAGAAAGATATAGAGGTGATCTTATGAAACGATCTATTATTCGTTGGACTGCAGCCTCTCTTGCGGCTGCATCACTTGGACTTGCTTTGGGAGGATGTGGCACAAAAGCAAAAACTACTGCTTCATCCGAAAAAGCTTCTAGCTCAAAAGTTGAGAAAAAACCAAAAGCTAGTTTAAACAAGAAAACGACAGTTTCTTCTTCTCAGACAAAAGAAGGGAGCGATTCTTCAAATCAGGCAAGCAATACACCCGCTTCATCTGAAACAAGTAAGGCGGGAGATACCGCTTCAACTGATCAAACTATCGTTCCTGCAGATCTTGTCGGTACTTGGGTAGGATCTAGCCCTCAAGCAGATAGCATCAAAATGACTGTTGAAGCCAATGGTGATATTACAACTGTTGTTAGCTTTAAAAATGATAGTGAACCGACCCGCACAGCTACCTATACTGCAAGAGCTATTCAAGCATCTGGAAATGTCTATTACTGGGATTCAGAAGGACTAAATGGTGCAGATGCACTACTTCCTGGTATTACTGGTTTAGGAGTTGCAAATTTCCGTTTCAAACCAGGATTTATCCTAGAGGAAGGACATTATACTCCAATAGCCTTCACTACTGATATCAACACAGATTTTGACTACAATAATTACAAAGATTTCCATTTCTCATTGACCAAAGAACAATAGGTACAGGAAATTCTTAACGATAAAAAGAGGCTGGGACTTCTGTCCTAGCCTCTTTTTATCTTTCATTCACTTTTACTTATGAGTGGCTTAACCCTTTACTTCTTGGTCAAGGACCAGCTCTTTCCTACAAGCTCAAAGAGTAGATCGTCCTCTACTCGTCCATCCAAGGGGATGCTAATCCAGTATTTCTTGTTCATATGATAGGCTGGATAGAAAGGACGTTCTTCTAAGAGTTGGCTGACATGGTCCAGTTTAAGATTTAGAACCTCAATCTTCCCCTCTTGCCTGGCATCTAGCTTGGACCAGTCAATCTTGATTAAGACACCAAACCATTTGAGATCTTTTTGATGACGAAAGACACCCGAGTCTGGTGAGCGGTCCCAGAGGTATTCAATGGGCCGGTCATATTTCTGGCTGATCCAATCCACCAAGCGCTTGGTCTGAGGGTATAGAAAGTCTTTGACAGCAAAACAGGAGCTTCTGATGTCTTCTAAGACTTGCTGGCAAGCTTCTCTAACTTGACCCACATATTGACCTACCATCTGGTCCATATGCAATTGCACATAGTCATCACCTGTCTCTTGATCCACCAACCAAAAATGCACTTGCTTACCTTGGACAGTCACATAGAGCTTGAAATCTCCATCTAGGATTAGTTGTTGATAGTGAAACTTCTCTCCCTGCTTTGAAAATCCATAAGCCAGGGCTTTTTCTTTATCTATACTATATTTCTCAAAATAATCTGGTAAAAACACTGGTCTACTCCTTTTCCTCCAGTATACCAAAAAGAAGCAAAAAATGAGCTGAGAATGGTTCTCAACTCATATGGATTTAAAAGACAACGCGAGTTCCATGAACCTGATCCACCCCCGGAACATCAAGGAAAAGCTGTCGATTCTCCAAAGAGATACCACCACCTGCCAAGATTTCCAACTGGCCATCCGCTAGGTCTGCATACTCTTCATACCGTTTCAAACGTTGGTCTAAAACGGTATCTGGACTTCCAGCTCTCGTTAATAGTCGCGTCACGCCCTCTTTCTTCATCCATTCAATCGTCGACGCTTGATCTTCTAAAGGAATCTGGTCAAATGCCATATGCATGGTCAACTCGAAGCCTTGACTGGCTTCGATGAAACCCAGCATAGCGGCTTTATCCAGCTGATTGTCTGCAGTTAAGACCCCAACAGCCAAGCCATCAACACCCAAGTCACGAGCAACTTTCCAATCTTCTAACATGATGTCTAGCTCTTGCTTAGAATAAACGAAGTCTCCACCTCGCGAACGGATCATGACGATAACCTTGGCCTGATAGTCTTTAGCAATCCTAACAGCTTCTTTAATCACCGCATAGCTTGGAGTCGTCCCTCCAACCGCTAAGTTATCACATAATTCTACACGACGTGCTCCTGCTTGAAAAGCCTTCTCTAACAGAGTTATGTTCTCTGCACAAAATTCATATAGTGGCATCTTAAATCTCCCTATATTTGAAATCGGTTTCTTGTTCTACCTTACTCTTTTTTAAAGGCTTTGTCAATTAGAAAAACCATCGGCCTCATCAGAAACCAATGGTTGATTCTTAATAAGAAATTGGAACAATAATTTGTAGAAGCATGTTCCCTTTTTCGACCTTGGCAGAATGGATTTGATACCCACTTGTCGGCAAGGTCAACTGGATTTGATTGCCTGTCATAGTAGCTCCTGTGCCCTCTTGGTTAACTTTTTCTGCAATCTTTGAAGCGACCAAGCTACGTGGAATCGGCAGATGACCTAGTCGAGCCCGTTCTAAGTTCAAGGTCAATTGCTGATCCGTCACACTCGTTGTAAAATCCACACTCACCATGGTTTCAACCGGTCCTAATTCAATTGGAACTTGAACATTGACATACTCTCCATTCATAGAGACCGCTGTATTGAGTATAGTTTTATCCGTCATTTCCCCTGCCATGGATTTAATAACTTGGCGCAATTGAGGAGAATTTAGTTGAAGCTCTGTTTGGAGCCCAGAAGCTGTCACGTTTGCTGTAGAGAGGCCTTCTTGAGCCAGGTCTACTAGGGATGTATTCACTGTCACATTTTTAAATTGCTCTTGAGTCGAAACCTTTGCCGGTATCAAGAAAACTGCTAAGACTATCACTAAGAGGAAAGTCAGTCCAATGAGTCGTTTCATCCATTTCCACATATGGTCACCTCTTTTCAATTTTATAAATAAGAGAAATCTTCTCTTCAATAAAGGTCCATTCTTTTTCAAAATATGACTTCTATTCTACCCTAATTTCTAAAAAAAAGCGACTCGAAGGAGCATAATCTAAATAAGAAAAGAGGCTGGACAAGGTCCCAACCTCTTGCTTTATCTTAATGGAATTGCATTCCACCATCCACGATGATGGTTTGTCCTGTAATGTAGTTTGAATCAGGACCAGCAAGGAAGCTAACCGCTGCAGCGACATCCTCTGGTTCAGAAAGACGTTTCAAAGTGATATCTTTCGCGAAGGTTTGCATACCCCATTCGTCGTCTTTACCTGCGTTCTTACCAACTTCATGAGCGATATCATACATCATTGGTGTCTTAACGATACCTGGTGCATAAGCATTGACAGTGATTCCTGAATCCGCCAAGTCACGCGCCAAAGTTTGCGTAATCCCACGTACAGCAAATTTTGTACCACCATAGACAGTCAAGTTAGGGTTACCAACGACACCAGCTTGTGATGTGGCATTGATAATTTTTCCACCATGACCAAGTGCTTTGAATTGAGCTTGAGCAGCTTGTGCTCCCCAGATGGTACCACCGACGTTGATAGCAAAAGTCCGTTCAAATTGTTCTTCTGTAATCGTGTCTAGAGGTGTAGTTGGTGCAACACCAGCGTTGTTGACGACAACGTTTAAGTCTCCAAAGTGATCGACAACTTTTTGGAAAGCCGCAGCCACTTCAGCTTGTTTAGAGACATCAACAACAACCGCTAAAGCATTTTCTGCCGACAACTCAGCCACTGCTTTTTCCGCTGTTTCAGCATTGTAGTCCAATACTCCAACTTTAAATCCGTCTTGAACCAAACGTTTTGCAATTGCAAAACCGATTCCTTGACCTGCACCTGTAACAATAGCTACTTTAGACATATGATTCCTCCTTGGTATCTCCGATACCAGCAAACGTTCATATAAGAACAGCAAAGGTTTACAGATAGTTCTGATTGGTTCTATCATAGGTTCCTATCAAAACTATGCTAACAGTATACTCCTTTGTGAAAAAAGTGTCAAACTTTGACCTGTTTTTTTCTAAAATAATTTTAACGTTATATTATCTTTATTTAGTAATAACTTAACTGATAAATAGGATGCTGAGTAGGGCTGTAGAAGCTGATGAAATCAGCGTAATAGGGCCCAGTCAACCACTGCGTCTTGATCAACTATCCAAATACAATTGAGAGGCTAGGACTTTGGTCCCAGCCTCTTTCTTTATTTAAAACATTTTAAAGACTGCAACTGCTAATACTGCACCAATGATTGGACCAACTACTGGGATCCAGGCATAAGCCCAGTCGCCATCTCCTTTGTTAGGAATAGGCAGGAGGCTGTGCATGATACGAGGACCTAGGTCACGAGCTGGGTTGAGAGCGGAGCCTGTTGTTCCACCGAGAGACAAACCAATTCCCACAATCAAAGTACCAACGGCAAATGTACCAAGACCTGCTTGAAGGTCATAAAGACCAAGTGCAAAGATGGTTAATAGCAAGACAAAGGTTCCTAGGATCTCACTGATAAGGTTGGAAGTAGTGTCTTTAATAGCTGGACCTGTACTGAAGGTTGCAAGGATATTTCCAGGATTTTCTTCTGCTAGGTAATGCGGTTTGAACTGTAGCCA
>ERZ773246.231-NODE-231-length-25314-cov-4.08884_pt1 | contig 25314 bp, 30 predicted proteins | sample MGYA00580519_ERZ773246 | MGnify/ENA primary metagenome ERZ773246 (study PRJEB29015, sample SAMEA2738153) | human oral metagenome | biome: human oral; feature: human-associated habitat; material: saliva | place: China | collected 2246 ...
CCTCATGCAACCCCAGGTCCACAGGAACGTCATCCACGATCACTCGCGCCGCAAGCTGATCCACAACATTCCACTTGCCATTCAGGGCCTTCGCCAGGGACAGGACCGCGTCAGACATGGGAACCTTCTCATGATCCCAATTCCCCCAGCCAAACGCGTCCTCAAGGGCACGCTCAACCGACGCCACGGAACCTCGGAAAACCATCCACGGGGCGTCATACCCGCCCCCAGCCTTCATCGTCACCGTCACCTCAGCGGGCGTATCCACCGCCAGGGCCGTCGCACGACCCACGTCATCCCGCCACGGGGACTGCTCAGGAACCGTCATTTATGCCACCTCCAAAAACTCAACAGGGCCAGTAATCGGCGGAATCTCACCGCTACGTTCACCACCAGTAGCCGCACAGTACTCACGGACAGGACACGCCTTACACATCATGCCCGGCGACGCAGGGAAAATCCCCGCCTCAAGACCACGACCCACATTATTCAGCCACGTCTCCACGTAAGCATCATTGCGAGTAGTCATCGGCACCCAGTCCAGGACGTCGCCATCCATACCCATCCAGTACGCGGCCTTCACAACCGGCACACCAGCAGCACGCAACTGCGCCGCATACGCCTTCAACTGGGTCGTAGACTGGGGAGGGTTCCCCGTCTTGAGGTCCACCACAAGCAGCTCACCATTCCCGTCAACGAGAATCCGGTCAATGTAGCCAACGTACGGGTAGCCGCCGAGAGGATGCGACACCTTCAGCTCAATGCCGGGGACCATCTTCCCGTCCGCCGCGTCGAACAAGGCGATCTTGTAGTTGTTCGCCTTGCGCCAGTCCAGCCAATTCTGAACCATGATCGGCCCGTAATGGCGCGCCCACTCCTCGTCCTTCTTGTTCGGGCCACCGCCCTTACCAAGACCAGTCTTGAGAACACGACCGGACGCGTTGATCGTCGTGCCCGCTTCCAGTCGGCGGGCCTTCTCCCGGTCGAACGCAAACGTGAACGCCTTCGCCACATCCTCATCCAGCAACGGCGCATGCTTATCCGTAGCGAGGCCAACCTCATCAAGGTCACGCGCCTCAGTCACCTCATGCACCGCCGTACCCATCAGAGTCACCCAGTACGTCGCCTTATCCAGACCGTACACGCGCGACAATCGCCAACGCTCAGCACAATCACTGTACTGTGCCGCGCTGGAATACGACAGTCGCCGTATGGTCCGCTTCTCGTCCATGCGAGCCTTCTCCCTTCTAGCAGAAAGTGTGTTGAAAGTGTCCGACTCGGATCGGTCGAACAAACGCAAGCATAACGCAAGCCCGACACACAGTGCAAGTCGAACACGCAAAAACGGGGGGCCGTGACCTACGCCACGACCCCCACAACGGAAGCTCAAACCAACACCTACAAGCCGAAATACGCGCCCACAGCCGCCGCACTCACGCGAGAAAAATCCGCCACAGGATTACCCTCATCATCAAGGAACGGGTCACGAATCCACCACTTATCCACACCCTCACGACGCGGAACAAGCACCATCGCATCCGCATCCCCATCATAATCAACAACCAAGTCCGAGCCGAGCGCGCGACGCAGACGCGCCGCAATCTGACGCCCCTCATCAGACACTGACTTCCCCTGCTCAATAGCCGCCAAAGCCCGCAGCCCCTTGCGATAGTGCGAGTTGCGAGGCTCATTAGCGCGCATCACCCACGGCGTAGCAAGCGGGAAACGCTCACCCACACGACGGCCCCCAGAGCGTTTAACGAATCGGCTCCACATGGTAATGGAGGTCTCGATCCCATACTTCTCTCGGTACAGGTCCACCATCTGAGGGTAGGTCCATCCCTCATCAAGCAGTAGGCGACGAGCCTCATCTTCGTCCACGATCTTGGTCGCCCGCGACATCTTGCATCACTCCCTGAAAATTGTTGGTAACAACTGTCGCATGCCAAACATTACCACACTGCAACCCCGACGCAACACCCCACCCCCACATGACCTCTGTCACACGATAGGCACAACATAAAGAAAACGGCGGGAGCGCAACCCAAACAGGCCGCACCCCCGCCAACCTACCGTGCGTTAAGCCACACGGCGAGACCCAGCACGCCGCACAGCGCGCCCACCACGGAACACGCCGCCACACGACACGCACCGGAAACACTCAAACACGCTCACCGCAGTCACCGCCTCACCGCACGCCTCGTACTCAGTGCCGCCACACGTCGGACACGACAAGCCCTCGCCGTGAGTCCACACGCCCAGGTGGACAGCCGACGACAACCACGGACGCAATCTGTCGAACAACGCCTCAGTCAACTCCACGTCGCCACGGTTGTATGTCTCCATCCGCATCCACGCATCCCGGTCACCCTCCATACACGCAACCCACAACGCATGCCCCTCGTGAGCAACCTTATGGCCCAGCCCGAGGCGAGACGCCACGTAGTCCAGCTTGTTTGACGGGAACTTGAACTCGCGGCGCACCACCGGCAACAAGTCAACATTCCTGTATGGGCGAGGCTTACCCAACCCAGCCAACACAAACTCACGGTTCAAATGCTTGACGTCGTACTTGATCCCATTGAACGACACCAGAACGTCGCACTCATCCAGCAGCCTCCACGCCGCCTCAACCATCGCCTCGTGCCCGTCCTTCTCGTCGGACCAGAACATCGTCTGCGACTCGCCGTACCACTTAGCCGCGAAACAAATCATCCGACCATCTTCAACGATCTGGTTCAGCCCAACGTTCTGATCCCACAGTCCCCACACGTGAGCAACCGTCGGACTGCACTCAATATCCAACGTCAAAATGCGAGCGCCATTACCCGCATCAACCCTCGCACCTTCAGCTGCAACCGGCGCATTCACGCGCTCATGCACATTCTTAAGCGACCCCATAACAACAACACTCCCCCCTACGGTGTGCCGACAAACTTGACCGAGCTACCTCAAAACCAGCCGCACGCAACGTCCGACGCAAACCAGCCGACGACTCCGAGGGGTCATCCAACGCCCCAGAAAGCCACTCAGCGTCCTCAGAATCCAGAGAACGAATAAACGCCCCCACCTTGCACAAACGCCGCTCCACAAGCCCCACAGGCCCCCCTGCGGCCCCGTGTAGCTCGCTCAACCTTGCCGCCACAACACATCACACTCCAAAAACAACAACCCCCACACAACAGGGGGCGCAACCGAGAAACCCCCGGCCACGCCCCCCAACGGGAGAACAAACCTAGAACTCATCCTCCAACGCGTGCGGAACCTCAGGCACAGGAGGAGCATCCACCCCATCCGGCAACAACTCCACCAACGCGTGGCCCCAACGCCACACTTTGTGCGCCCAATCCAACGTCGCACGCAACCGGCGACCCAACGTGTCACGCTCCACCTCAAGCGACGCGACACGCTGCGACAGACCATCAACCTCATGCTCCAAACGATCCACGAGGACTTTCAAGGCATCAAGGTTATGGTCCGCGCGCTTAGTCACCAACGTGACCAGAACACCGCCAAGACCACCCAACGCCGCCCACAACGCAGGCTGCGCCAACAACTCGATAACCATCAGTCCCCCTTAGCGTCAACCTCCGGGCCGTGCGCCGCCAACCACGGCAACCACACGCGCAGAAACGCCTCAACCTCGGGCATCGCCATCACCCTGGTCACCGTCGCACACACAGTCAGTACCACAGCCGCCCAACCGGACGCCTCAGCCGCCGACACGCCAGCCTGCGCAAACACCAACGGCAGTAGCGCCGCCAACGCAACCGCAACCTGAAACACCGTACGCGCCACCGCGCGCCACGGGAAAACAGTCTGCGACGTCAAACCCTTGCCATCAATCATGCAGCCTCCTCAACCACACGCAGAACCCCCTGCGAATCCTGCTCAAACACCAGACGCCCCTCAATCAGACGCCCCTTACTATCAAACGCGCTACACCCGCCATCAAGGCGAGTGCGAGCAACGCCCGTCACCATCACACCCTGGTCGTCCATAAAGTAATGGTGACCGCCCTCAGACAGCCACCCCTTACGCATCGCGCCGTTAGACTCAAGGAAGTACCACTTGCCCTTCACCTCGGTCCAGCCGGTACGCATCTTGCCGTCCTCGCCAAGGTAGAACCAGTTCTCACCGTCCTTGACCCAGCCGGTCTCCATCACGCCAAAACGCGTGTCATGCGTGGGGTGCAAGTAATACCAGGTGCCGTCCTCGATCACCCAGCCGGACTTGAGCCAGCCCTTCTCATCCGCGAGGAACCACTGGCCGTTGACCTGGAACCAGCCCGTCTCCCACGAGCCGTCATCCTTGCGGTACCACCAGCCGTTGCCTTCTTTCACCCAGCCAGGGCCTTCCGCCTCACCCAAATGGTCGTACCAATACTGCGCGCGAGACATGTACGCGTCGGCCAGCTCATCACGCAACGCTGCGGGACAAGCCGTGCTGAAAAAGTCACTATGCGGGAACACGTTCACGCGCCACGCCGGACGACCCAGACCGTAAGCCGCACAAATAGCCGCCGTCAAATGCGCGCCAGACTCAACCGTCTCATCAGAAATAGCCCAACCCGTAGACGGGCCACCAATGTTCGCATGCTCAATACCAATAGCCTGGCAATTAGCAGCCCAATTACCCGCATGATAAGCCGTATCCGAATCATGCACATACTGACACACAGAACCATCCGCATCCACATTGTAATGCGCCGACGTCCCATTAGAAACAAACGCGCCAAACACGCCCTGGTGACTCATACGCACGCCCGCATTATGATGCAACACCACATACTTCAACGCATAACCACCACGGCCCTGCGTGAAATTAGACGACCAAATATCGTAATCCGCACTCAAATTAACGTAATCCACAACAACCCCCCAAAAAGTCAGTCAATAACCTGCCACAACGCCGTAGCCTGATCCGGCGCAAGCTCCCCAGACGAATCATGCTCCTGCAAACAACGCCACACACGCCCCACATGCTGACACTGGTCACCCTCACCAATATGCATGCCAGCAGCCCACGGCTTATGCTCGCCAACAATCACCTTGCCGTCAGACCCGCACTTCATCCAGCCGCGCCAAAAATCCTTCGGCCCCTGCGCAAACGGCGACAACCACTGCGCCGACACATTCTTCCACGTCACGCCATCAATCAACGCACGCTCACCAGGACCAATCGTCGCAGACAAATCCAACTTCGACACATCCTTCGCAGGCTCATCCTTCACCGCCTCAGCGAAATCCTGCGCCGCCTTCGCCGCCGCCTCACGCGACGCCTTCAACGCGTCCCGGCGAGCAAACTCAACCATCACAACCTGATACAAAGCCATCAGCTCGCCATCCGACAAGCCCTGCAGCGTAGACTCCTCGACAATAGCCACACGCACTCACCCCACTCACATGCTAATCGGGAACGCAACCGTCATGAAACGGTTATACGAACCATCCTTAGTGAAAATCGCAGAACCACCCTTAGGGCCGCGACCATAAATACCCCACTCAACCTGCGGGGCCGTATTAGCGTCAATGATCCCGAAATTGAACAACGCATTAGACTGCTGATCCGTCGCGCCCGCATTAAAAGCCGACCGAACAGTCCCCGACGACTTCACCCACAAGTACAAATCAACATCGCCCGTCGTGTTCGCCCAGCCAGTCACAAACGACAACACCATGCGACGATACGGGCGCACCGGAAGATTAGCCGAATAGTACTTGTAATACTGACCCGACCCAACATCGTACGACGCGCCAGACGCGTTATACGTCTGCGAATCCAACTCAACCTCATTCAGCGCTCGCAACAACCACGAGCCGTCCCCAGCCTTCGAGCCGTCCGCTTTATACAACTGGCCCAGAATATCCAGATACGCCGGATTAGAAACAGTAGGCGCAACACCATGCTTAGCCATCGCATCAATAGCGCCCTTAGCGTTAGCAGCCGACGTCGCCACCTGAATCACGCCAGCACTATTAAACGCCTTCGCCAAACCCGCCAACAAAGGCTCATTGTACTCAGGCAACTTAACGCCCTTCAAACTATTCTCAGTCATGCTCAACCTCCACAAACAGCCCCATCACAGGGGGCACACAAACTCCATCTCAAAACGGTAATCGCGCACAATGGACCCGTTGCCATTCGACAAAATACCCAACGAGAACTTCTCGCCAGCCTGCGCATCAACAAGGCCAGTAAACATCGGCGTCGCCAACTCCCCATAAGGCGAAATCGCATTAGCATACAGGTCGCCCCACTTCGCCTCAGTCGCATCACCACGCAACAACTGCACCTTCACCACCGTATCCCACGTGTTCGTGTGGATAGCGGCCCAACCCGTCAACTTGTAACGGCCCGCGCGAGGCGCAATCAAATACGTATTATTCACAAGACGAATACCCCTGCCACGCGAGGATGCGTCCCCACGCAACGAGACGCGCAACGTCGAACCCTTCTGAATAGACAAATACGTTTGCCCGGAAGAATACCTGTAATAGGGGGCGGCCCCCATATCCAGCCACGACATAAACAACGGGCGCTCACCAGGCACCCCCGAATACACGTGCATGCCCTCAATGCCCATCACGGCCCTGAGCCTATACGCCCCATTCTCCAATGAATTAAACGCAATAGCCGGCTGTCCCGTATCCTGGGTAGGCGTAATCTGCAAGAGATGCTTACGACTCGCGCCCTCCGTTTTCACAATAAGGCGACCACTCTCAATAGTCTTACCCGTCAGAGTGTCCGCGATCAGGTCACCCGAAATCACAGCCTTCTCAGCCCGCAGCTTCGACACCACGGACTCCTCAAACTTCGCAACCTTCGCAGACAATTCCTTCGACGCCACCAGCTTGTCCGCCGTCACCGCCCCGCCAGCCAACAAGTTCCCCGTGATCGTCGCATCCCCAGCAACCTGCAACATGCGAGTCCACAAATCCGACTCCACATGAATACTCGACGTCGTCAAAGCGAACTGCACCCAATTCCGGCCATCCCACCGGAACCTATACTCGACAAACCCGTCCACCCCTCGCTGCTCATACACAGCGCCCAACGGGGGCGTCGCCCCCAGGTCACGGAAGTACGACTTCGGGTCCTTCTCCGACGATGAAAACATGAGACGCGCCCGCTGCACATCACCCTGCGCGCCCTGCAACGTTGACCGCAACGACTGCAAATCCTGCGCCGTCCGCTCACGAGCCTCACTAAGTTCACGGTAAGCCGCGTCAGCCTTCTCCCACGCAGCCTTCGCAGCCGCACCAGCCTTGCGCACCTCCTGCCCCTCAGCGCCCGCATACACCAACCCATCCTGCATAACCGACGAACCGGCGTCCAGCAAGCCAGACGGCGCGCCCGACGCGTCCACCTGTACGCGCACATCCGACCCCGGCTTGAACACGCCGCCACCAGACGGCACATTCACCACATTCCCAGGCTCACCAACCTCAACGCGTATCGTCCCATTCTCGCCCGCGCCAACAACCTTGCCAGGCACGCCCGACACCACCGCATCCGCAGCCTTAGGAGCATCCAACCAGAAAGACGCTTTGCCAGCCATCACACCACCTTCTCTCGCACGTCAACGCGCATCGTCTGCGCGCCGCCCGAAAAGTCCATCACCAGGCCAGTCACCACACCGGCAACCACCTCATCGTCAGGGGTCCGCACCTCGATCAGGTCACCAAGGTCCAGCCGGTAATCCTGCACGATCTTGAACGACCGCACGTCCCCACCAGACGTCGCCTCACGCATCGCCCGGTCAGCAGCCGCAACAATCTCATCCTGCGACCCCGCCTGAACCTGCAACACCTTATGCACAACCCCATACAGGGCGACCGCGCGAGGCCCCGCGTTCACCTCCACCGTATGCGACAAGCCGCCCGAGTGAGACTTACCGCCCTCCGTCGAATTGGACACCGCCGTCCACCTGTTCGGCACCGCGTGCGACGCCTTCCTGGCTTCCGACAGCAGCAAGTCCTCGCCCGAATAGGAGGCAACCGTGCCGCGCCGAGTTGAATCAACCACATGCAACGCGTCGTCCGGCCCCACGTAGAATCGCAGGCCGTACATTTCTGCGAGCTTCCCTAGCGCCTCGACGCGTTTGTTCCCCCAGGACAAGCCGCCCGGAAGAACTGGATCATCACACTCCAACACGGGAACAAGATGCGGGTAGCACAAGCGCTCCACCTCGCGCTTCAGCGTCGCCTTAGCGTCAGGGGACGTCGGGAACGGGAAGTCATCATCCACAAGACGCTGCAGCAGAGAGTACGCCGTGACCTTCACCGGCCCCGTCGTGCCAGCATCCCACGTCACCTCACTCAGTAAGAACGACCCGCGATCCACAACGAACGGGGACGCCCCCTGCGGCTCCACATGCACCATCAGACGCGCCACCTGGCCGTACGGCGCAAACGGACTCCACTCATTCACGGGCGTCCAATCTGGGGACAACGTCAACGACAAGCGCTCCTGCGTCGTCTGCCCAGACGACACCTCCAACTGGCCCGCCTCCACCGGCACATCATCCGCCAACACGACGCCGCCACGCGTCACCTTCACCGTCGCCCACACTCGGCACGGCAACGTCAACACGTCAACACTCAACTCCTCGGGAGACCTCACTTAGCGTCCCCCATCTGCTTCAACACGTCCACCACCGTCCAGTTCCCCCACTTGCGGCCCTGCGAGATAGCGTCACCCCACGTCGCAGACGGAACCACCGCACCATCCAAACCCCACTCGCCCCTCGGGCCAGTAAAAGGCTGCGCCGTCCACTCGACGTCGATCTGCCGGTCACCCTCGGGAGACAGCCTGTCGTAACGGGCCGACTTCACCAGAACACACCTGACGCCATCCACGCCCTTCGCGGGCTGCCCAAGCGAAATCAACGTCAACCCTGGGGCCTCCAACACATCCCGCACCTGACGAACCCTCTCAGGCGTATCCACCACAAACCGAGAGGACCCCGTCAGCTTGCCTCGCTTGAACCGGACAACGCCGTTCTCGTACTCGGACACCTGGTTCTCCCAGCGCAGCGGGTCACCCGTATCCTCATACAAGTCCACAAACACGCCCCGCCCAGACTGAGGCGCGACCACCGCGCCGCCGTCCGCAACACCATTCGCCCTCCGCGTCAACCACACCGGGCCGCGCACAAGCCCATCCGGCGTCGTCAACGTGTACTGAATCGCCTCACCCACCGGGGCCATCACATACGAGAACACCCACGGACTAAACCACGGGTCCTGCCACCGCTGCTTAATCTCGCACACGAACTTCCCGTCCGCCTTCAACACGCCAGGCGAATCAACAACGAACGTCGGCAACCCCGTCACACTATGAATAAACCCTCGAAAAACGGGCGGTCCTAATGCCATAACAACACCTCCAAAAAGGCCCCCAGGCGGGCGGCCACGCCCCCACCAGACCATGCCAGTAGGGGAGAGCCGCCCGCCCCGCGAGGGGCCGTTACGCGCCCATACGCGCGTACTCGACAACACGACCATCAGCCACGTCACTGATGAACGTCTCAAGCTCCGTCTCGTCCGACAAGCGCAACCCGAACTTCGCGCCACGCAACGACTCAGGATCAACACGAACCGTCACACGCGAATCCTCCGACACGTCAAACCTGCCGCCGTCAAACACGCGCATCCGCACGCCAGAACCGGCCTCAACCACGCGACCAGCCATCGCCTCAGCCTCACGCACAGCAGCATCCGCCTCACTACGAATACCGCCAGCCAAACCCTGCGGAATGAACTCGCCGAAACGACGGAACACCTTCGACGGGCTGTTAATCTCCAGCACGCCGCGAGCCGCACCAACCGTATCCGACGCCATGCTCACAGCCGCGTCGGTAGCCCAACCGGACGCCCGCTCAATACCCTGAGCGAAACCCTCCGGCACGCTATAGCCGATAGCGCGGAACACCTTCGACGGACTATTGATCTTAAGCGCAACCTTCACGCCAGACACCACAGAATCCGCCATCGACTGCGCCGCCGAAATCGCGCCCTGCACCCTATTCATGAGGCCACTAGCAAACGATGCGCCCGCGTTCACACCCATGTTCCACAACTGGCTCGCAGCCGTACTCACGCCAGCCACAGCCTGCGACACCAAGCGCGACGCAGCCGAATACGCCGCCCCAGCCATCGACCCCAAAGCCGACGCGAAACTCGAACCGCCCGCAGAACCAGGCTGCGCGTAATTCGGGGCAGACAAGCCAGAATGGGCCTGACTGCCAACCATGTTACCCACAATGTAAGCACTCGGCGCAGTCGCCCCGACAGCACCCACATACGCGTTACCGTTCGCCGCGCCCGCCGCACTGAACTGCGTCGTCTTACCATTCAACGTCAACGCCCAACCATCAGCCGTCTCACTGATCTGCACGCCCGCACCAGACAGAGCCTTAAGCAACTCCTCCGACGTCGTAGCACCAGCCGCCGCCGCCTTCGTCCCAGCATCAACACCCAACTGATCCAACGCCGCAACAACGTTCTGCTTCATCGTGTCAAACGACCCGGTCACCGCATTATGGAACTCCTGCAACGCGGGGGTAGCGTTCCACGCCGCACCCTGCAACGCCGGACCAAGCCCGTTAACCTGATCCAACAACTCCTGCAAATGCGCCTTACCCGCATCCGACGTATCCGCCAACGCGTCCTTCAACTGCTGCAAATACTGGGCACCCTGCGGCAACTGAGCCAACTGCTCCAACACCTGCGTGCTGAAACCAGCCGACGCAAGGTCCAGCATGTTCTGAGCAACCTGAGCCTGCGCATCCACCTGAGCCTGCAAGTTCGACAACACAGTCTCCACCGACTGCACCGCCTCACCATTAGCATCCCTGGCCGCCGCCCCCACGTCGATCATCGACTGGCCCACGCGCTCAATCGCCGCATGCAACCCCTCGGCCTTCTTAGCACCAAACCCCCACTGCGAAAAGTTCTGATCCATCGCCTTACCGAAAGCCGCCGTATTCCACGCCAAGCGAGCCTGCGTCGTCTGCATCTTCTGCCACAACAAGTCAGTCTGCCCCGCCAACAAGTTATGCAACGACTGCTTATCCGTCGCATAGCCCATCGACTTCGCATACTCCTCAAGGCCAGCACGCAACCCGGTCACAGAATCCAACGCCGAATCCAGCGTCTTATCCCACGCCTGATTAGACGCGCCGCCCTTAATCAACTCGGCGCGCATCTGACGCAACGCCTCAGCAGCGCCAGCAACATTACCCGAACGAGCAACCTCACCAATACGCTCAAACGCGTCACCGATATTCTGAGCAGCACTCGACATCTGCTTGCCGTCAAAGCTGAGGAAGTCCAGAGCGCCGCCCGTGCCCGAGTTAGCCCAGTTCAACCAGCGGGGGAGGTTCCGGTAATACGACAGTGCGCCGTTAAGGCCCCTAGTCTGCATGCCCGCCAGCGGCGTACTGTTAGCCGTCTTAGCCACGTCACCCATCAGCGACGACACCTTAGCCGACGCGCCAGTTGCGCCGTCCGCAACCTTCGTGAACGCGTTAGCAAGATCATTGCCCAACGCGTCCGTCGCCTGGTTAGACCACGAAATCAGGCCACCCAGCGCCAAGCCAGCGCCAGCAATCGCCAACCCCCACGGGCCAGTAAGGAACGACACCACGCCAGCCGCACCCTGAGCCAGCTTACCCATCGCGCCCTGCACCTTCGACGCCACGCCACCAAACTTGCCAACCTTACCGGCCACGCCAGCGCCAGCCGCCACAGCCGCCGCCTCGCCAGCAGCAGCACCACCCTCAAGCGCAGACGCGCCAACGCGAGCAGCCGCAAACTTCAACAACGCTTCCTTCGCCGCCAACGAATCAGCCTTCAACCCGGATAGGGCACCAGACAGGGCCTTCACCAGGGACGCTGCAGACGACAAGCCGCGGAAAGCGAGGAACCCAGTCGCCACCGCCTCGACAGCGCCAGGGATACGAACTAGGGCGTCCAGCAGCTTGGACAACGCCTCAGCGACCGGCGTCGCCACCTTCCCCCACGTCTCGATAGCGCGACCCAGCGCGGGGCCTCCATGCTCCACAGCCCTCGACAGTGCGGGACCCAAACGCTCTGCAGCGTGGGCCAACGCCTCCATCGCCGCGCCCACAACGGGAGACAAGCCGCGACCAAGCGACCCCATAAACGACATCAGCGACCCCAAGCCGCGCGACACCTTCGGCCACACGCCCGCAATACGCGACAAGCCATCCGCCAACCCGTCGAACAGGTTATGAAACCCCTTATTGAACTCCTTGCCACTGAACGACGTCAGTAGGGCCTTCGTGAACTTCCCGCCCGCGCGGCCCATCGCCTCGCCCGACTGAGCGGCCAGATGCGACCACGAGGAGGCGAACTCGCCCCACACGCCCCGCGTCTCGTCCTTAAACGTGCTCCACGCCCGGTCCATGCCCCAGAACACGCGCTTCAAGCCAGTCTGGAACTTGCTACTATTCACAACCTTGTTCACAGCCTCAAGCCCGTCAGCGAAACGCTTCATCGACGCGCCGCCCTGCTCCTCCGCAGCCTTAAAGAACCCGTGAAGAATCCCCGCAGCGCTACCGACAGCGCGACCGAAATCCTTCAACGTGCCAATGCCACGGTCGATAATCTCCTGCAACCGGCCCGACTTCTCCGCCTTAACCAGCCAGTCCGCATACTTGTCCGTAGCCTCACCAAGCCACCCCAAGAACCGCTCCAACGTCTTGGACCCGTGCTTGCCGAGCACGCCAAGGATCGTCATCAGAGAATCCGTGTGCTCACCCAGCTTGTCGATACCAGCCGCCGAATGATCGAACATCTCCGCAATATGAGGCTTGAGCACGCGGTCAAACGAGTCCACCAGCTTACCGAAATGACCGCCCATAGCCTTCGACAGTCGGTCGAAACCGGACGCCATCTCAGGGAAGAACGAGTCCGTGATCTTCGCGATCTGATCGTCCGACACCGCATCCCAGAACCCATGCTGAGCCGCGTCATTCATCTTGTGGAACGCATCTTCCAGCCCCGGCACAATCTCAGACGCAACCTTCGCAGCCTGCACCGCCGTGTACCCGATAAACCCGGCAGAAATCGCCAGAGTCGGCCCCAACAACGCCGCCGCCTGCAACACGTTAGCGACCGCGCCGCCAAGCGTGAACGTATGCTTCAGCAACTGGGTCACGCCAGAACCAGCCACCGCGAACCCGGCCCCAACCGTGCCGATCAGCGGCACCATCTTGTCCAGATTCTTTACCAGGTCCCAGACGTTATGCGTCAAGTCCGACGCCAAACGCCAACCCGACATCGCGGCCAGCGTCTCCCTAGCGATCACCATCGCCTTGTGGTCGATCACCGGGCGCAGCTTCACCCACCTGTCACGAGCCAACATCGCCAACCGCGCCGCCGCAACATAGCGGGACGAATGATCCAGACTCAGCTTGAACTCCAACTCAGTGTCGTCCCACTTGCGCTTGAAGTGCTTCAGCTTCCGGCCCACCTCGCGCAGCTCATGGTCACTCATGTTCGGCTTAATCTCCAAATGGAAAGCCTCATGCTTACCAAACGCCCGCTCGCGCAACTCATGACGCAGCTTGTTCAACGCCGCGTCAACGCGGCCCGACTTCACGTCAACATCAGGATCGACCACGTACTTCCAGCCGTGAGCGAACTCGCGCTCCATGCGAGACCGCAACCTGCGCAACGCGCCCACGTCATTCAAGTCCTCGTCAACACGCCACTTGACCTTGCCGACGTACGCCTTCGAGAAAAACCCGTCCAGCACACCACGCACGCGCTCCTGCCACTGGTCGTCAGGCCGCAACTCAAACTCGACCGGACCCAACGCGCGGAACGCCCTGCGCATCTCCTCGCCGCGACGTCCGTACCACATGCGGAACGCCGACTCCGTATGCCCACGCCAATACGAATCCTCATCAGGATGGGGACCCTTAAACTTCAGCCGCTTAGCCGCGTCCCGCTTCATCGCCTCTAGCGACGCCGACCAATGGCGACGAATCGTGTCCATGTCACCGTCGTAGACCTTCGACAGTGTGCCCGCGTGCCGCTCCGCAGCGTCATCCAAACGATCAGCCATCGTGCCGATCTTCGCGAACTCTCGCTCATCAAAATGGACGCCTATCTGGACGTCCCTCACTGCCGCCTGCGCCCGCTCAGACATCACCCGCACGCGCTCACGCAACGCGTTCTCGTCCAACTCGACGCCAACCTCAAGCGGCTGCAAACGCTTCTCAATCGCGTCTAAACGCCGCGACAAGTCACCCCAGAAATCCTTCGTATCCGGCGTCACCTTCACGGCAAGACGCGCAACAACATTACCTGCTTCAGCGCCCATAAACCCCCCTCAACAACAAACCCGCGAGGGGGCGAGGCAGACCACCCGGTCACCCAGAAACGAGGTCCACGAACATCTGCCTCACACCCTTCACAGAGACTTTCTCCGCCGCAAACGTTTGCTTCACCCCAGGACGGCCCGGCCACAAATACGGACGCCGCGACTTCCCGAAACCAGTCGCCACCGTATTCACCGAAATGTTGTCAAACACGTCCGCCATCAACGACATCTCCCGCGTCCACCCACGCAACTCAGGCATCTCCGCCAACAACGCCTGCGTCCAACAACCATCCGGCAACCCTCGCACCAGAGCAAGCAAAAAACGCGGGGACGGGGTACCACTCTCTACCGCCTCCACCAGGTCAATCCCATAGTAGAGTCGAAAATCCGCGTACAACCCCGTCCCCGCCTTATCCAGCAAGCCCGCGACGGCTAGGCTTCCCCCACCTGCGTGCGCTCAAAGTAGAGCGCCACCAGCGTGTCCAGCACAGCCGCATCCTCGCCAATCTCATCAAGCAGCTTTTCCGCCTCAGCCTTGTCCTCCGCGACAAGCATGAGCATGTCACGGTAGAACTCCGTCACATCCGTCTGCTCATTGCCCAGCTTACGAGCGGCCATCATCTCATTGCAGCGCTCGCGCTCATCCTTGCTCACTCGCATCAGGCCACGGAATACCACGCCGCGAACCACAAGGTTCTTGTACTTGTTGTTCGCCTCAGCGCGCAGAGCATCAAGGTCAAGATTCTCGAAATCAATTGCAGTCATTACAAACCTCCAAAAGTGCCACAGTGGTATGCCAGGAAAAACAAAGGGGACGGCCCGCGTAGCCACCCTGGCACCCGCCCTACACGGGTCGCCCCCTCAAGCCTCGATCAGCCAGCCAGCGACATGACCTCGCCAATGCCGAGCGTGTTACCGTTCTTGTCCTCAAGAATCTCGAACTTAATCGGCAAGGACGCCAACTCCTCCACGCTGTTCACGTCAAAGTCGCCGTTAGCGACCAGGTCCGCCTTGCCCGCGTGGATAAAGCACACGTTGCCCTCGTCCTCCACGACGATCAGCAGAGCGCAATGCTCAGCAGTCGGCTTAGACTTCGCGTACGTGATGCCATCGACCGTCGCAGCGTTAGCGCCAAGGTAGCGCTTGATCGACGCGGCATCGAACTGCTCAAGCGCAATCTCAACCGAATACGACACGTCACCAATCGACGTGCGCAGCTTCTTCTTCTGCAACGAACCCTTCGTAGTCACATCGCCGCCACTACGAGACGCCTTAAAAGGGTTTTCGGCTGACGTGTGGCCGATATTCGTCCAGCCCGTCAACGCGGTCGTCTTGTTCGTCTTGTACGCCGCGATAGTCGGGGCCTTCGTGTCAACCGGCGCAGTGTAAATCTGCGCAGTCGCCACAATCAACGTCTTATTGTCATCCATCGCCATAACAACCTCACCATTCCTGCACCATCAACGGTGCAACACCACCAGTCGGGCCTGGAACACGAAACGCTCCACGCCCACCGGCAAATCCTGATACTGAACCGGGCCAGTAGAATCCGCCCAGTCCTCACGACGCCGAGGCCGCTCCATCAACTCGAAAGCCTTCACGAAAGACTCTCGACCAGGAACCCGCCTGCCTCGCGCCGCATACTTGCGCAACAACTCGATAATCGACCAGCTAATCCGCCACGCCACGTCCTCGGCGTCAAGCCCGGACGTGAACGTGTGAACCTCGAACTCCAACACGTCAACCGCGTCATCAGACCGGATGAACTGGCCTCCCGTCGTAGGTTGCACCTCCACAACCATCACGTACGGGACCGAGTTGCCCTCCTCGATACGAGACCTGCAGGCCACCCCGTCAGGCAGGTCCGCTTCCAACCAGCCGGGCAGGAACGTCTCAACCGTCACATGACGTCCGGGCTTCAACTTCGACGCGTCAAACACGGCCACCAGCAGCAGCCGCCGCCAACGCCCCCACGCCCTTAGTGGGGCCAATGTGAATGACCCTCTGGCCGACGATCTTCCCCGAGTCGTCAAGAATCGGCTTGTATCGCGTCTCGCCGCTGCGCCCGTACTCGATAGCCGCCGCCGCACCATACCCGTCCTCGTCGGACAGGACGATGTAGCCGTCAACCCACGCCACGTAGCTAATGATCTTCGCGTGCCCCTGGTAACGGTGGGCGGCGAGCTTAGCCTTAGCCACCGCCGCCCGCTTGTTCGTCTGCCCCCGAATCTCACGCCGCACCTGCGGCATATGAGACACGATCTTATTCAACCGCTGCTCAGTCACCAGCATGGTCGCCACCAGCACCACCACCAATCCCAGCCAGATTCGACGGCGGACGTGGCCTACACTCAAACTCCCAATGAGTCGTACGCCTCGTCCCCCGCTTCAACGCGGGAGGAGCCGCCGCATCCCACTGCTTACCGTCGAACTCGATCAGCGTCCACGCGCCGACGTCGGTCAGCAGCTCCCCGTCAACCGTGCGAGGCTCCACCAGAATCAACGCAACCTCGTTCGTCAACTGGCCCTTCGCCGCTCCACGATTCGCCCTGATCTGCTTCATCGACATGTAGCACTTGTACGGGCGCTCCAAGTCCGGGACAGTCACCAGGTTCCCCCGCGCGTCCCTCGCACGTTTACGCCCATACACAACGCCCGTTATCCGCCTGTGTCTACCGACTGCCACTATAGGTCCCCTTCGCTCCACTTGAAGCGGGCACCCGGCAACCACCAGTCACACCTGCGCCAACCTCGATCAAAATCCCTCGACGTCGGCGCGGCGGGAGAGTGAACAAACGTGCGGACAACCGACAGGGTTGAATCCAACCCCGCCGCCTGACGCAACGTCCGCACCTCATCCGGCGTATAGAACACCGTGCCCGTACGCAACGCCAAGTCCGTGTACGCCTCAGTCTCATCACCAGCGCGAGACTGAACAACGGACTCCGACAGGTCCATGTAACGGACACACGCGTTACGGACAATTGTCTTAACAACCGGGGGAACAGCGTCCGCCATCCACGACGGCCTACCGTGCAACCTCGCCAAGTTCGACGCATCCCAAATCACCGCCGCCGCCGTATCCTTCTCATCAGGCGACAACGCATACTTGAGACGAGCCTCCAACTCGGCCACGCTAATCAACATCTCCCTACGTCGAACCGCTTCCGCTTCCGACACGGGCGGGGTAACTTCCTCAGATTCGCTCACACGAACACCCCCTCAAGCCCAAAGGGGGCGCGCCCCAGGGTTGACACCTCGCGCACATTAACGGGATGCAAGCCAACCCACAGGGGCAACGCCCCACCATCACAGGTGATCCAGTTGCAACTCCTCAGGGGGCGGCGGCGGACCACTCGCCCCCGAGGCCGGAACCACTGGACCAGCACTTCAACCAGCAGCAGCAGTCGTGTGCTTAGAACGCTTGTCCAAGCCAAGCGCCTTACCAACCGCAACCTTGTCACTGCCCTCAGCAAAGTACTTGTCCGTGCCACCCAACTTGAGCTTGACCGCACGCAGCGAGTACTGGTCGTCGGAAATCTTCTCGACACCAGCGGTCTCATCCCAGTACACGACCGGGTCCAAGACCTGCTGGAAGCCATACCACGTGTTAACCGTGGAACGCTCCTGCTGACGCATCGCGTCATAATCACGCAACCAACGCATCGAAATGCCCGAATCGGAAATGCTGGTCGCACCCTTCGCCGACTCAGGAACATGCGGCGCAGCATTCAGGAAGATAAACGCATCGCCCGCAAGGGCATACGCCTCGTCAGCGGGCAGGTCCTCCGACACGACAATGTTGAAGCCCTTGACCTTACCCAGAACAGCGTCAGCAAACGCCGTCTCAGCGAGCTTGTCGCCAACCGACGCGGCCTTCACAAAGTCCGCCGACTGCAACAGCGTATCCCAGTCAGAACCCACAACCAGAGTCCTCGACACCTTCGACGCGCCCAACAGGTTCAGAGCACGACGCGCCTCAATAATATCCTTGAGGACATTGTTTTCCTTCGCGCCAATCTCAACCGTGTACTTACCCGTCTTGAGAGCCTTCACCGCACCATACTCAAGCTTGCGGGCAACCGCGTGAGCCTGAGCCGGAAGAATCGACGTGCCCCACCCATTGAAATCAAACTCCCACTCCTCATCCGTCAGCGACGTCGCAGAATACGCGTTACCGCCGAAACGGACCGCAATCTTGCGCTCCTTGTACGGGTCAAGAATAAGTTCCTGCGCGCGGTTATTACGCCACTCATAATCGTGAGCGGGCAGAATACCCGGAACCTTCACGTTAAGGGTATCGTCCTTAGCGCCCTTGAAATCCTCAATGCCCTTCTTGGCAAAAAGAGTAGGAACGACCAATTCGCGCTCCGTCAACGCGACCGCAGTCGCAGCAAGCTTTTCCGGCTTCACCGGGGAATGAACAACAGCTGCCATACCAAATCTCCTCTACAAACTCAAACCAACTAGGAAACGTCAAATGCGAGGCACGCGACTGCGAACAAACTCGACCGCGTCAAACTCGCCCTCCGTCTCCTCAGCGGGAGCCAAACCCCCGCCCTTGCGAGGCAGACCCGCCGCGCCGCCAGTCGCGCCCACCAGGGACGCCAACTCCTCGCACGCCGCACGCATCTCCTCAACCGTGCCGTCCTTGACGAACTCGAACGCCTTCGCAGGCAAAGCCGGGAACTCATCGCGCACCTGCTGACGCACGCGCACACGATCAAGCTCCGCCTCAACCTGACGGGTTTTCTCATCAGCCGCCGACAATGCGGCCTCGAACTCCTCAACCGTCTTGAGGCCCTTCCCCGACTCCTGAACCTCACGCAACTGAGTCCTGTAACGCGCCGCCTCATCGCGCGCCCCCTTCAGTTCTCGTTGCGCCCATTCAGGCAGGTCGTCAACCTTGCGAGCAGCGCCATCCTTGCCCTCACCCGCGTCAGCGCCCACCTGCGCCTGCTCCTCCGACTCAACCTGCGCATCATCGCCGCGCGCTCCCGGCGCGCCACCCCCAGTCGCCTCAGCCTCGTCAGCCACATTCTTCTCGTCCGCCATCACACACTCCCAGAAAACAAAGCCCGCGCACGCCACCAGGACGAAACGCGGGAACCACTTGAAGCCGCCAGGGCTTCCACCTTCACGCCTACCGCTTGAACTTGCGGTAGTAGTAACTTCGCCAGCCGGACTTGCCCTTCAAACCCTTGCCGCCGAAATCGTTGTACCAAAGATTCTGCATCTCCCGATTCACCGCGAAACGAGAACCCTCAATGCTTGACCCCGCAAAAAGGGGCAACGCATAACAATGACAATTCGGGTGATACCCGTGCGTCCCATTAGCGTGCGTCACGTCATGCCGCAACGCCTCATGCTTGCCCGAATACACCGCGCCACGAGACAGCAACATCGCACAAAACGCGCACGGCGTGCCCGTCCCGGACACCCTGATCCACGCCTGCCTCGCCGGGTCACGATCACCCATGTCACGCACCACCGACCGGACACCGCCCGCCGCCGCCTGCTGACCAACACCAGCCACCACGCCAGACGACACCTCACCAGCATCCAACCGGGCACGCAACAACGCCTGCGCAGCCTTCACATCCGCATCACGCAACACCTGCAGGTCCGGCGTCGCCTGCTTGTCCACCTGCACTCGCACGCCAGTCAGAGACGACGCAGTCAAAGCGGGCAGTCCAGTCGCCTCGTTGAACTCACGCACCAACTCGCCCATCGTCACTTCGTCTCCCTGCGCGTGCCCGCGAATAGGGGATGGGACCGTGCGGCCCGTCTGCAACGCCCTCAACAACCTGTAGAACGCCACCCCCAGCACCGCGCCACGATCCCACGGCTCAACAAGCACCTCACCGAACCGGGCCGCAACATCGCCGCCCTTATCCACCTGCTCCCACCAACGGGACACATCCTGCACGGTCCCCAAACTCAACCTGCCAAGCGACGCCTCAAACGCCTTCAACAAGACCTCCACGCGCGCGTCCGCAGCCACTACGCGTCACCGCCAGCCAAAGACGCGGGCTCGCCATCCGAGGCCGTCACAGGCTCATCCAGAACATCCTGTGCGCCCATCGCGCTAAACCCCTGAACAGCCGCACCAAAATCAGAACCCAAACGCTCCAACACAGCCAACTCATCCCAACGATCCAACTGGGCAGGCGACACGCCGGGCACCAACTCCCACAAACCGCGAGACGGAACCCCAATCTCCCGCAACTTCGACAACGCATCCGCCGTCTGCGACAAAGCAGCCGACTCAAGGTCGCGCCACAAAACCTCGTTATGCTCCCACTGGTCGCGCTCCGCGCGACCCTCTAGCACCATACCCACACGCAGGGTACGCTCCCACGACTCGCCAAACTGAGTCCGGTACAACTCGACCTTGCGGCGGAACGACTTCTCAGCAGCGTTCAACGCGTCAGCAGACAAGTTCGCCATCTGGCCGAGGAGGAAGTTAGGAGGCGTCTGCGAGATAGCACTGAAGTCCTTAATCAACGCATCCATCGCCGCAATGTAGCCGGACTGGTCGCCAACCGGGAGAGAACCAAACTTGCCATCCGGCGACGAATTGACCAGGAAATCACCAGGCCCCGCCGCAATCGGCTGACGAACAACCCCACCATCGGGACCAACCACCGGCATGCCGTCCGCATCCACCGCGACTGCAGGCTCCAAGCCGGTTGCCCACAGCACGCGATGCGCACCGTGCGACTGCTCAAGCAGCAGATTGAACAGCATCTGGTTAAACGAGTCCTGCCACTGCTTCAACGGCAGGACCGCGCCCTGCACGCGCCCCTCGTCGTCCATCTGCGACACAAACCGCGTCACCGGACAATGGCCGTTCCCACCATGCGCAACCCCAGGGCCAACAATCGGCCGCTTGCCACCGTTGGGCAGGACAACGTCGTAACGGTTGTAACGATCCCACGCGACCGCCAAACCAGGCTTAGGGCGACCATCCGGCCCCGACCCAGGACGACGCATCACCGACAACGCAAGAATCGCGTTATCGTCCGACAGGGCATCCTCGAACAGGCACACAGTCCGCAACGCCGACAACACGCGCACATACGCGCGGCCATCCTGGCCGCGCTCAACCACCGTGAACGCTTGACCATACGCCACCGCACTACGATGCACCTGCGCCTGCTTCGCATCAAGATTCGACCTCTGCCACAAGTCCCACTCAGGAGTCTCAGACGAACGCTTGTCGCCTGCTCCCCGATCCCCCGACCGGAACCCGTCAACCACCAACGCCTGCGTAGCAGCATTAACCGGAATCTCGCACCAATTCTGACGAGCGCGCCTCATCATCGCTTTATGCTCAGGCAACATGCCCTTAGGCGAATACGGGTCGTCAAAATCGCCACGCAAATACGCGTCAGCGACCTCAAGCCCATCCTCCCAGTCACGATTCAACACCCGCAGGCCCTCCCCCACGAGAGCTTCCAGAGAATCACCAGCATCAATCAACGCCACAACACATCACCCCTCAGAACCGGAAGAACGACCCCCCGGCCTTCGCCACAGGCCGCGACGCCATCTCAGTCTGATAATCCCGATAAGCGCCAAACGCCAACATCGCCGCCGCATACATGTCAATCTTCTTCTTCGACTCGCGGCCAGCCTTCATAAACGACACGCCATACGGCGTGTCCTTACGCAACACGTTCAACACGTGACGACGGAACGACGCCGCCAACTCGCGTGAACCACCATGCGACACCTTACCGTCAAGAATCGCCGCCATAAACGCCTCATGCAGATTCACCGTCCGCTTACGAGAACCGCGCATATCCCACGCAATCGGACCCCTATCCGACGCGCGAGCCACAAGCCGCTCACCGTAATCCAGAGTCCACTCATGAATGTACGACTCCCACAACGCCACGTCAGCATAGAACCCAACGACGTCGTAATCACGGAAGCACCTGTGGACCATCGAATCCACGCGCTCACGGTTGACCTCCCAGTCGCCCGCGAGGTCCAACGGCTTCTCCTCAAGCAGCAACGGCACCATCAAGCCATCCGACACGCGGATAGCGACCAGCGCCGTAGAGTCATCCGACTTACCACCATCGAACCCGAGCACGACCCTATCCCCAGGCTCCAACGTCGCCTTACGCTCAATCCGCTTCCACTCAGCCGACGAATACAAGTTGCCCTCAGGTTGCCACACCTGATTCAAGTACATGCGACGAGACTCCGACGTCGGACGCGACGGATTCAACACCGACCGCCACGCCTCATCAGCATCACACCACACCGAATCCCCGCGCACAGCGTTATACAAAACCTTGAACACCCGCTCATCCAACGGCGTGTCATCCGGGGCCTCCAACGAGTCATAGAACACGTCAGTGTCCGTCGTCAACCCCTCCAACGCCCTCATGAACGCCTCACGGTCGTTCTCAGCCACCGAACCCTCACCAGGCTTATACGCATTCGTAATAGCCAGATACCGGGCCTTCATCTTCGTCGTATTACCCTCAACCGTATTCTTCAACTGCTGCCCGTTATTCTGCGGCAACCAGTGCTGCGTCTCATTCAACAACGCGAAAGTACAACGGTTACCCTCAGTCGAACGAAACGACGACGTCTTAACCTCGATACGCGCCGTGTTGTTACAACCACGCACAATCTGCAAACGCACATCCACGCCATACTTCGCACGCAACCTGTCACCAACAAGCACATGGAACATATCGAACGTATTGCTAGTTTGCTCCTGCTTCAACGCGAAAATCTGCACCAACGCCTGCGGACAACGACGACCAACCGGCTCACCATCAGAACCCCACCCCGCAAAACGAGACGGGCCAAACGCCTCAACCAAACACAGAACAGCAAGCAAAGGGTCTTTACCCCAACCCTTAATCCGCTGCAGCACCCCGCGACGTCGGTAAATGAACTTACCCTCATCGTCAACCGCATACCACCACAGGACGATACGCAACTGCTCAAGCGTGAACTCAAACACCTCCTGGTCAGCACCAAGCGGCTCCAAATAATCCGAACACCACCGGGCAATCTCCCAACCCAACGTATGCTCAGGCAACACAAACCGGCCATCCTCGCCACGCTCCCACGTCGGCCCATAATGCACCGGCGCGAAACGCTCAAGAATCTCCTCATCAGACAAACCATCATAGGGACCACCAGGGGGTGTCCCAGCCTTATCGACATCGACCAAAACCAGGACACCCCCCAACCCATCAACACACAAGTACCCGTGGCGGGACTCGAACCCGCACGCCCACCAGGGCGCCACATTTTGAGTGTGGTGTGTCTACCCATTCCACCACACGGGCCAAAGATGAACCCCCCAACGAAAACCGCCAGGGGGCGGCTGCGAGGCGAACCCCGCTACCACTACCAAGAAAATGCCCCCGCCGTATAGCTGCCGTATTCGCGCGCCATTCCGTTTCAGCGTACGGGGGCCACCAAAAAGACGTCCCGCCACGGAACCCACCCCCAACACCAGGAGACGAGAAGTGGCGGGGCAATACTACGCCCACCCCAAACAAGGGGTAAGACACCAAAAGAACTCCAGCCCGCTCCCCACGCCATTGTAGGGACGGGCTGAATTGGCTACCGGGAACAACCTCTAAGCGGCCATCTCAGCAGCAATAACCTCACGCAAACGCGCAAGCTGGAAACCACCAAACCACGACCCCACATCCTCACCAGGGGCCACAACCGGCATCGCACCAAACCCACGCTCAATCAACATCTCACGAGCCTCAGAATCAACACTCACATCCACCGTCTCATACGAGACGCCCGCCTTATCCAAAGCACGCTTAGTCGCCACACAAGAACCACAGCCAGGCTTACTATAAACAACAACCACTAACAACCCCCACAACAACAACTACACAGACTGCAAACGCTTACGATAACCATCCATCACAGTCACCGACGCCGGAACCACACCAGACTCATCAGGCCGCAACTCAATACCAGCACGCCGACGCTCCGACTCCGACATCCCCAACTTCCCCAACTCCATGTAAATCGTCGCCAAACGCTGCGACGACGGATCACGCAACAACGGCGGACGATCACGAGTAAACCCACGCGCCTCACGCTCAGACGGCCTCAACGACGCCGCCTCAGCATCCCAACCAGCACGCAACGCGCGCGCCCTTACAGCCTCATCCTGCTGACGCTTATACGCCGACAAATCCTCACACAAGCTATACGCCATCTCCCAGTCAGTCTGCTGAAACCAAAACGACTGACCAGACGCCCCAATAGCCTCATACATGCGCTTAGCAGTCGGATGCCACTTGCGATCCGCCTTACGAGGCGAAACACCCATCAACACGCCACCAGTCACATGCTGCGTCCTCGACGGACGCTGATCCACCAACTCATCCCGACGCGCAGGAACCGGACCACTACGAGCCATTCACACCACCCCCACGCAAACCAGGATGCGGCTCCACCCTACGGAACCGACCAGCAACCTCACGACGCATACGAGCCAACGCCACATGCCCCTCACGCGCCGACTTCAACGCATGATGCTCACGACACAACGCCCGCAAATTACCAAACGAATCATCATCACCCGGAACAATATGATCCACATCCGTAGCCGGAGCACCACACACCGACAACGAATCAACCTTCCACTGACAACGACCACCATCACGCCGCAACACAGCCGCACGCCTCGACGCCCAATCAGACGGCAACCGACGCCGCCTCGCAGAATCACGCGCCCAAGCCACAACAACCACCAACCAACAACGATCAAGCCCCGACCGAGGTCCGACCCAGATCCACCAAGCCGCTAATATACTCGACGCCGAGGCAACGACAACAAAAACAATAACCAATTACGCCTTAAGACTTAAAGCAACGACAGAACTAAGATCAATACCAATTACGCCTTAAGACTTAAAGCAACGACAGAACTAAGATCAATACCAATTA